>Ga0209299_1000151_pt1 | contig 36364 bp, 35 predicted proteins | sample S_140806_MF_Meta_FD_187326 | JGI IMG/M metagenome (GOLD analysis project Ga0209299, IMG submission 187326) | Freshwater microbial communities from Lake Simoncouche, Canada to study carbon cycling - S_140806_MF_MetaG (SPAdes) (version 2) | ecosystem: Environmental > Aquatic > Freshwater > Lake ...
GATCGCGGGCGCCCATTCGGCGGCGAGGCTCTTCGCGAGGCCTTCGACGGCGCCCTTGGCGGCAGCGATGCTGGCGTGCATAGGCATGCCCTGCGCGACGGCGACGGTCGAGAAGAGCACGACGGATGCGTTGCCCGAGGCCTTGAGCGCGGGCAGCGCCGACTGCAGCGCAGCAATGGCGCCGAAAAGGTTCACCTGCAGGTCGCGCTGAAAATCCTCGGCGGTCAGGCGATGGAACGGCTTGAGGGAGATCGAGCCCGGGAAATAGACGAATCCATCAAGCCGCTCGGGCCAGGTCAGGGGGCCAGGTGCAGCCGCGTCGAACGGCTGCGCGACGATCTCGAGGTCGGCAAGCTTCTCGGGTGAGCGGCAAGCGGCGTGGACCGTATGGCCTTCAGCCTGGAGCTGCGCGACGGTCGCGCGGCCGATGCCGGAAGTGCCGCCGATGATCGCGATGTGCTTGGACATGCCCGCAAGGTTGCGGAGCATCCGTCTGGGTCAAACGCCCCGCCGCTTTTCCGGGCACGAAAAAGGCCGGAGGCGAACCTCCGGCCTGATACAAAGGGCCCGAGGGCCGCTTATTTCTTCTTCGGGGCCGGCGCCTTGCGCGGGGTCTTCTTATCGAGGTTCGCCTTGAGTTCTTCTTCCGAGAACTTCGTCACGATGCCGGCAGCAGGGACTTCGGCCTTCGCTGTCCAGACAATCGCGTTGAGGACGAGCGTGCGCTGGCTGTCGATGGACCAACCGGCGTGATAGTGGCCGCCGCAGAAACCAAAACCTCGGCCACCGTCCTTACGGTCGACCGCCCAGGCCACTACTTGCGGCTTCTTTTCTTCGAGCACCATTTTCCGCACATCAGGATTGCCGCCATGGTCACCATCTTTGCGACTCATCGTGTCGGCCGGAGCGAGGGCCGAAAGAATCGGCGTCACCCCCTCCATGTTATCGCGGAAGCGCATGTTGAAATACCATTCATCCGAAGACGCGTAAGGCTTCACCCCGCGGCTGACCGGATGGTTCGGCAAGGTCTTGAAGTCGGCTAACCAGTGAGGGTTGACGGACCAGAACTGCTCGAAATAACCCCCGAGCCATTCCTTGAATTCCTTGGCTCCAGCGCCCGTCGAAGAACGGCCTGCAGGGGGCGGATCAATCGGCTTCCCGTCCACGCTCAACCATCCCGCACGTTCATAGACTGGTTCGACGGCATAGTGCAGACAGACGAACCCGCAGCCCGCTTCCATCTTCTTCGCCAACTGCGCGAGATGGGTGACGGCTGGATGGCCTGCCTGACCGTCGGAATAGATCACGATCGTGTCTGCCTTGGCGACGCGCTCGTCGGAGGGCCATTCGCCGTTCAAGGAGACATCGACGTTCACGAGGTCGGCTGCGCCCTGCTTCAGGCCGGCGGCGAGAAGCTGGATGCCCGCGTTGTGCTCATGCTCGCCCGGGCCGTGGCTCGGCTTGCCGGCAATGAGGAGAACGTTCTTCTTGTCCGCAGCCGAGACAAACGCGGCCGAGAGCAGGAGGAGGCTGAGGAATGATTTCTTCATAAAGGCTTACTTGATTTCCTTGAGGACGATGTCCTTGAACTGGACGGTCATCGCGGTGCCGGCATGGAGCTGGAGGGCGAGGACGCCCTTCTTGGCGCCGACGGCGGTCTCGTCGGTGACGTCGACGGTCTGGACGCCGTTGATGAAGTGCTGGAGATGGCCGCCCTTGGCGACGATGCGGTATTCATTCCAGTCGGCCGGCTTGATCTTGGCCTGGATCTCGTCGGTCTTGCCGACTTCACCGGTGACCTCGAGCTTCGGCTTCTTGGCGTCCTTGCCTTCATGGATCACGACCTTCTCGCCGCGCTTGGCGAGGATGCCACGGCCCTTCTCTTCATAAAGGATGCCGGAGTAGGTCTTGCCGCACTCGAAGTCACCTTGGTAGCCAGCGACGACGAAACCCTTCTCATCGACGACCTTGCTGCGATACTGAATGCCGGAGTTGCCGAACTTCTCGGACTTGCCGTCGAGGTCGACGATCTTGTACTGGAGCGTGAGCTCGAAGTCGGCGACCTCGCCTTCCCAGACGAGGAACGTGTTGCCCTTGGTCGGGTGCTCCTTGGTCGTCTGGCCAGTGATGGCCCCATCCTTGACGGACCAGAAATCCAGGCCTTTCCAGCCCGTGAGATCCTTGCCGTTAAAGAGGGACTTATCCTCGGCGGAGACCGACGCACAGAGCGCGGCGAGGGCGAGGAAGGGAGCGAGGAGCTTCATGAGAGTTTGGCGGAAGGATTACTTCTGCTTGCCGAAGAAACGGTTCAGGTTCTTCAGGCCCTTGACGGCGATGTCGTCACGGTGCGGCTCCATGGCGCGCCAGATGGCGGCGGCTCGGGCGATCACCTTGACGTCGGTGGTGAAGGACTCGATGACGACGTCCTGCTTGTAGCCGATCTTCTTGAGGGCGCCGACGATCGGCTTCCAGTCGAGGGAGTCGCCGCCGGGGGTGCCGCGGTCGGTACCGCAGGCGTGGAAGTGACCGAGGTGCTTGCCAGCCTTGAGGATGGCGGCGGCCTGGTTCTTTTCCTCGATGTTCATGTGGAACGTGTCGAGGTGGAGCTTCACGTTGGGCAGGTTGATCGCCTTGACGAGGCGGAGGCCCTGATCGCAGGTGTTAAGGAAGTCGGTCTCGAAGCGGTTCAGCGGCTCGATGTCGAGCTCGATGCCCTTCTTCTGGGCGTACTTGCCGATGACCTTGAGGTTCTTGACGACGAGCTTGAAATGCTTGGCCTTGGTCTTGTCATCATGGGCGCCGATGAGGCCGACGACGGAATAGAGCGGGCCGATGATACGCGGGCAACCGGCGACGGCGGCCTGGTCGATGAGCGCCATGATGTACTTACGGCCGGCGGCCTGATCCTTGGCAGAACCGCGAAGGTCGCGGCCGGGGCCCATGCAGGCGCAGATGGAGCCAATGGCGATACCGGCGCTGGCGGCGGCGGCCTTCAGGAATCTCGGGTCGGTGTGCGACGGATCTTCGATCGGGATCTCGACAGTGTGGAAGCCCCAGTTCTTGAGCTTCTTGAAAAGGTGAACGCTCTCGTTGGTGAACGGAGAAGCGTAGAGGAAGGTGTTGAGGCCGAAACGCATGGTGGTGTGGGTGATGGGGGAGGAGTCGGAGTTTTGGAGGGGGTCAGGGGGCGGTCAAGGCTGGGCGTGGCATCGAGGCCTATTAAGGGACGAGTTCGCCGACGATGAGCAGGCCGCCTGGGAAGAAATGCAGGGGCGCGAAGCGTTCGGGCTTATCGATCTTGTTCTTTTTCTGAGCCAGGATGGCGGCCTTGTCGATCGGGTCAGCCAGGAGCTCGAGGCGGACGGAGTGGACACCGTCGGTCAGGTCGGTACCGACGATGAAGCTACTCAGGCGATTATAGGTGCAGTAAGCGTCGATACGCTGGGCGGGTTTCTGCGCCTTACCGTCGAGAGTCACGGCGACTTTCCCGCCCGCCGGACCGACGACGTCGTAGACGGCGCAGTGCGTACCCTTGAACTTGAATTCAATGCTCTGGCCGGGCTTGGTCAACTTGACCATCGCGGGCAGGCGGTTGGACCAGCTCTTGGCGAAGGAGTCGGTCGCAAGGTCGACCGGCGCGAGTCCTTCGGAAAGTTTGGCGGCGGTGATGGGGGCTAACGTCGCGCGCTCCCAGTTCGCCGGGTCGAGGGCAAGGTTGCTCACGTGCGGGGTCGGGGCGTTATTTGCGATGGCGAGGGCCGGCAGCGAACGGACGATGGCCTGCGTGTAGAGGACGTGACCGGTCGACTCATGCGGATGTGTACCATCCGGGGCGAAGACGAACTTGTCGCCGAGCGCGAGCTTGTCGGCGTCGGTCTTCGGCAACGGGGCGCGCCAGAGGAGTTTGCCAGCCTTAGCGATCTTCGCGACTTCCATGCCGAGGGTAATCGTCGGGATGCCGTAGTGATCGGCGACCTTCTCCATCGCGCTGGCGGAACGCTGCAGCTTGCCGTCGAGCATGGCGGGGGAAAGCGACTCGGTGAGCGTGTACACGAAGCAGATGTCCGTCTTGGGGTTGGCCTTCCAGGTCTGGCGCACGATGCCTTCCATGCAGCGGATGATGCGCTGCGGGTCAGTGCCGCCGTCGTTCACGGCGAACTCGACAAAGAGCAGATCGGGGCCTTTCGAGAGGACGTCCTGCTGCACGCGGAAGACGCCGAGGTCCGAGCCGGTGCCACCGATGGCCGCGTTGATCTCGGCAAAGGTGGACTGCGGATAGGCCTTCTGGAAATGGGCAAGGGTCTGCACGCGCCAGCCTTTCTGCGCGGTGATCGAACCACCGAGGTAACCGATCTTGACCTCGGCGCCCGTCGTCTGGGCCTTGAGGAAGAAGTTCGGCAGGCCGCCGCGGGCACGGACCTCTTGGGCGTCGATTAACGGGTAATCCTGGTCGGCAGCCTGAGCGAGGACGGCGGCGCACAGCGCCAAAGCAGAGAAGAGCAGTCTCATGGGGGTGTCCTATTAGACGTAAGGAAAGCCCCCGAGTTCCAGCCTATTGGCGCCACGGACCGAAAAAACGAAAGTCCGCCTTCCTTCCCGGAAAGAGTCCCTTAAGTTCAAACCATGGACAACCTCACGCACGGCGCCCTCGGCATCGCCGCCGGCATCTGGGCGCACCGCCGAGGCGGCTCGGTCTCCGCCGCCGCCGTCGCCGGCCTCCTTGCCGCCGAAGCTCCCGACCTCGACGTCTTTATCCGCGCCGCCGACGACCCCCTCGTGGCCTTCCGCTGGCACCGGCACTTCACCCACAGCTTCGTCTTCATGCCCGTGCTCGCGCTGGCCGCCGCCTGGCTCACTTCGCTCTTCTTCCGACGCAGCCATAACGTCGGTTGGCGCGAACTCTTCCTCCCCGGCCTAGCGGGCGCGCTGACGCACCTGCTCTGCGACGGCTGCACGAGCTACGGGACGATGCTGCTCTGGCCGTTCACCGAGAAACGCTACGCTTGGGACTGCCTGCCGATCATCGATCTCCTCGCCACCCTTCCCTTACTGGTCCTTGCGATCATCGCTTGGCGGAAACATTCGCAACGCCTTGCGACCTTCGCCCTGATGTGGTTCGTCGTGTACGCATGTCTTGGACGATTGCAGCAGGTGCGCGCCGAACATAGCGTAAATATCTGGCTCCTGGATAACGGCAAAGGGCTACCGGAACGCCTGGCGATTAAGCCGACGATTTCCAATCTCTTTGTCTGGCGCGCGGTCTGGCTCAAAGATGGGCGATGGCAGGTCGCCGTGATTCGCAACGTACCATTCACCTCCACACGACTCTTGCTCGGAGAAAGCCGTGAAGCCTGGTCTGCCGACTCCGCTGGCAATCCGCCCGCCTATTCCGAAGGAGCCCACGTGATCGCCGACTTCTCCCGCTTCACCGGCGGATGGAATAGCTACACCCGCGTCGACGGCGCGATCCTGGTGGGTGATATCCGCTTCGCGATGCTACCGACGAGCAGTAAGCCCCTCTGGTCCGTCCGCTGCGCGCCGGGCGGCTCGCCCGCCGACACGACGCTGATCATGGATCGCAGCCTGCAAGACGGTGATTGGGGCCGCTTCGGCGCCTTGCTCTCCGGGTCGGATTCCCGCTTCATCGATATCAAGTAACATGCGTACGCTCCTACTTTTCCTCGGCGTCGCCGCCCTCGCCGCCGAACCCACGTTCAAGCTCGTGCTCGAAGACAACTTCGAAGGCGGGGAACTGAACGCGAAGACCTGGAACATCGAGACCGGCCCTCGGCGCGATGCCGTCAACTCCGCGAAGGCAGTCGATGTGAAGGATGGCGTGCTGAAGATCACGACCTGGACCGACGTCGACGGAACGACCTACTGTGGCTTCCTGACGACGCGCAAGAAGCTCGCCCTCGTCCAAGGCAAGGCCGAGGCGCGATGCCGTTTCTCCTTACAGCCTGGCACGCAGATTGCCTTCTGGTCACAGTCTTCGACCTACGGCAAGTCCGGTACCGCGGCCGGCGCCGGCATCGACGGCGTCGAGATCGACATCCTCGAGACGACCGCCTTGAAGAAAGGCGGCTATCAATCCGTGCTTCACTGGGGGCCGTATAAGTCGCCGACCGAAAAGAAAATCGGTTCATCCCAGCATCCGGCGAACGTCGGCGGCGCATGGCACGACTATGGTGTCGAGTGGGATGACTCAGGCTACCGCTTCACCTTCGACGGCAAGGTCGTCTGGACCGACGTAAAGTGCCCGGGCTCCAAGGCCCCGCAATTCCTGCTGCTCACCACCGAGTCCAACCTCAAAGGCTGGAGCGGCGATCGCCCGAAGGATGGCTACGGCCTCAAGGCCGCCTCGAAGAACACCTTCGAGATCGACTGGGTGAAGGCCTGGGAACGCGTCCCGGCGACGAAGTGATTCAGCGAAGCTCGAAGCGATAGCTCGCGACGGCTTCCGCGCCGACCGGGGACTGGTTGCGCGAGGCGGGCGAAAACGTCGACGCGCGCGCAGCCGCCAATGCGGCTTCATCGAGTAGACGGCTACCCGAACTCTGCGTCAGCTCAACCTGCCGCACGGCACCGTCCGCAGCGAGCGCGATGCGCACGCCGACGACGCCTTCGACGCCGGCACGGCGGGCGCGTTCGGGATAGGCCGGCTCCTGACGGAAAAGGAAGGATGGTGGCACGAACACTTCGGCGACCGGGGCCGGCGCAGCCGCAAGCACCTCGCCCTGGGTCGCGACGGCGACCGCGGCCCCGGAAGTCGACGACGACGAGGTGACGGGCGCGACGGCGGACGGCGCAGGAGAAGGAACAGCGACCGCGACGTTCGTCGCGACCGGGACGGGTAGGCCGGCGCCCAGCGCCGCACCTCCCTTGGCTTCACCCGGCAAGGCGACCGGCTCGGCCAACAAGGTCACCATGACCAGGCCGCCTTCGCGGGAGGCTTCACTAACGCCGATGGCGCCACCCATCCAGACCGCGGCGACGGCCGCGAGATGCACGCCGGCCACGGCGCTCCAGATTAGGCGATGTCGGCGGCTTACGGGCACGCTGGCAGGGTCGGGGCGGCGTCGCGTTCAGTCAAGAACGGGCCGTGTCATTTCGCGAGGTCGGGCGGAATCATCCACAGGAGGCTCCACGTGCCGTAAGGCCTGAGCCGTGTCGGCTTGGCCGTCCGCTCCAAAGCCAGCAAGCCGGACTTGCGGAAGCGGATCGCGGCGCCGCCGTCGGCCAAGCCGAGCAGTAACGCCGTCAGCTCGGCCAGATGGGGATTATGGCCGACGAGCAGGCGGCTTCGGCGCGACTTGGCAAGCAGCGCCGCCGTCTTACGCGGATCGTGCTCGGGCTCCAGTCCGCCCAAGACCTTGAGCGGCAAGGGCGAACCGGTCGCGAGCCGGAGCAGCTGGGCTGTGCGCACCGCACGGACGAGCGGGCTGTGCTCGATGGCCTCCACCTCGTCGAGCGGGACCCGCCCGGCGCCCTTGGCGAGCAAGGCCACCTGTCGCTGACCATGTGCGGTGAGGTCGCGCGACGCATCGGGCGTCCCCGGGACGGCCTCGGCATGACGGAGCAGAAAGAGACGCATACGGGCAAGTTGGCCGGGAAATGATATTAACGCAAATCGGTCTTGCTCACGGGCGCGGTCCGTTAACCAATCGCGCGTGCGCTCAGCCGCCATCGCCGCCCTCCTCCTGTGCTTGTCGTTTCCGGCCGAGGCGGCCGTCAACACCGGTTATTCCAAGGTCGGCATGACGGTCGACGGCACCATCTGCGTCGACGCTGCGACGGGGGCGGTACTCTCCCAGGAGAAGGCCGACTTCCCGGGCCATCCCGCGAGCGTGACGAAGCTGATGACGACCCTGCTCGTGCTCGAAGACATCAAGACGGACAAGCTGACGATGCGTAGCCGAGTCACGGTCACCAAGGCGGCCGCCGACATCGGAGGCTCGCAGGTCTGGCTGGCACCAGGCGAAAGCTTCACGGTCGAAGAGATGCTCTATGCGCTGTTGCTAAAGTCCGCCAACGACGTGGCTGTCGCCTTGGCCATCGATCGCGCCGGCAGCGTACCCACGTTCGTCGCCCGCATGAACCGCCGGGCAGCCGAACTCGGCATGAGCCGCACGACCTTCGTGACGCCCAACGGCCTCACCTACGGCAAAGGCCCCCATGACTCCACCACCGCGCGCGACCTGGCTAAACTGTCGGTCGCGCTCCTCCAATTTCCGGAGGTACTCAAGTTCACCAGCACGAAGCAGTATATCCTTCGCCGACCAGGCAAACCGCTCGAACTCCTCAACCATAACCACCTGCTCGAAAGCTTCCCCGGTTGCGATGGCCTCAAGACCGGCTGGACCGTCGCCGCCGACGCCTCGATCGTGACCACTGCCAAGGATAAGGATCTCCGGGTCATCGCCGTCGTGCTCGGCTGCCAAAGCCCAGGCGGAGCCAAGGCCGAACAGCGCCTGCGCGACAGCCTAGCCGCCGACCTGATGACCCAAGGTCTCGTCAAATTGAAGAAGCTCGAGGCCGAGAAAGCCCTCCGGTCGCCCCAGCTCCCGGCGATCAAAGCCTCTCCAAAAAAGACGGTAAAACCCAAGAAAGAAGAGGATTTCTGGGACTGGCTGGTAGATTTGTTTAGCTTCTAACCCCTACCCAAAGGGGGGTATAAAGAAGTAGTGAACATTTGTTCATTTTGCTTGCAAGGCTCCCCGCCCTCGGCACCTTCCCTTACGCATACCCAACGTTATGTCCGCCAAACCCGAAACCACCGCTAAGGAAAAATCTGCCAACCAGGCAGCCGAGAAGAAGACCCTCGATCTGGCTCTCTCCGCCATCAACAAGCAGTATGGCGATGGCACCCTGATGCGCATGGGAGACGCGACCAAGATGCAGGTCTCGTCCGTCTCCACTGGCTCGGTCGCCATCGACCTCGCCTTGGGCGTCGGCGGCCTCCCCCGCGGCCGTATCGTCGAGATCTTCGGCCCGGAATCCTCCGGTAAGACGACCCTCTGTCTCTCCATCATCGCCGAGATCCAGCGCCAGGGCGGCAACGCCGTCTTCGTCGACGTCGAACACGCCCTCGACCCTCGCTACTCTAAGGTAGTCGGTGTCGACCTGGACAACCTCCTGGTCTCCCAGCCCGAGTCCGGCGAAGACGCCCTCAATATCGTCGAAACCCTCATCCGCTCCGGCGCCGTTGACGTGGTTGTCATCGACTCCGTCGCCGCCCTCGTCTCGAAGCAGGAACTGGACGGCCAGATGGGCGACGCGACCGTCGGCGTCCAGGCTCGAATGATGAGCCAGGCCATGCGCCGCCTCACGGCCGCCATCAGCCGCACCAATTGTATCTGCATCTTCACGAATCAAATCCGCGAGAAGATCGGCGTGATGTTCGGTAGCCCCGAAACCACCCCCGGCGGCCGCGCCCTGAAGTTCTTCTCGTCCGTCCGTATCGACATCCGTCGCATCGGCCAGATCAAGGAGCCTTCCGGCAAGGTCATCGGTAACCGCACCAAGGTGAAGGTCGTGAAGAACAAGGTCGCCCCTCCCTTCACGGAGTGCGAGTTCGACATCATGTACACCGAAGGTATCTCGCGCTCCGGCTCCGTCCTCGACCTCGGTATCGAACACAAGATCCTCGAGAAGAAGGGCGCCTGGATCGCCTATAACGGCCAGCTCATTGGCCAGGGCCGCGAAGCCGCCAAGGACTACCTCATCAAGAACCCGAAGGTCCTGGAGGAAATCCAGAAGATCATCATGGAGAAGGTCCAGGTCGTCGGCGGCATGACCCTCGGCGTCGGCGTCGCCGAGAACGTCACGGCCGAATAATCAATCGTTGTTGGCTAGCCATAGCCCGGGCCGCACGAAAGTGCGGCCCGTTTCATTGGCGGAGGTCGCTCAGCGTACCTCTTCGACCTTGATCGTCGAGTCGACGGGCTTGACGACGGCCTTCAATGCGGCGGCCAGGCGATCGAACTCGACCTGCGAACTCTGCACGACGGCTTCCATGTCCTTCTTGGCTTCGGGGCTGCGGAAGAGTGTCTTGATCTGCTTGGTCTCGTAAGCCTGCTTGTCGCCGACGGCCTGCCAAATCTTGGCGAAAGCTGGCGAGGTCGGGTTCTGCGGGAACTCGGCCGCAAGGTTCACACCCTTGGCCAACTGCTCGGAGGTGAAGAGTTTGGAGACATCGCCCCAGGTGACCTTAACCTGCGCGGTCTTGGCACCAGCAACCTTGAGGGTCAGGCGGTTCAACTTCTTCTGGAAGTCGGCCAAGGCCACGCCGGCGGCGATGGTGTTGTCCTTGGTAACATCACCGGGCTCGAAGGAGAACGGAATCCGGAAGCTACGGAGGGAGACGACTCCGTTCTCAAACTTGACGACGCGCTGGCCTTCGCGCGCCGTCGCCTTGCCGGCCACGAGGTCGACGTTGATCTGGCCGACATCCCCACGCAGGCCCAGGCCTTCGAGATAGGCGGTCGCCATCATGACATGACCAGCCCAACCGGGGTGCACGCCATCATTGCCCTCGAGCTTGAAGCCGTCGCCATACTTGGCGCGGGATTCGAAGCCCTTGACCAACATCGGCCAATAGACGTCGGCGAAGGCGACCTGTTCGGCCTGGGCGACTTCAATATCGATATTACGGAAATTGAGCAGCGCGAGGTTGAGGGTCTCCCAAGTGCCCTTGGCCGACTTCACCCAGGGCGGGACGGAATGAATCGTGCCGGATGAGCCGAGCACGACGCGCGCGCCGGCTTCCTTGAACTTACGGACGATGGCGATCTGGTTCGCGCGATAGGTCGCCGCGATGGCCTCATCCTGCGGGACGTAACGGAAATCGTTCATGCCGTAACAGGTCGTGGCGATGGTCGGCTTGAAGCGGAGGACATCGTTATCCATGCGCTTAAGGAAGCCGCCCGCCTGCTCACCGCTCCAGCCGTACTGGCGGACGGTCACATGGAGGTCGGAACGGGCGGCGGTGAGGTAAGCCTCCATGAGGCGGCTGTACATCTTTTGCTCGGTGATAGAGTCGCCGCAGATGGCGAGCCGATCGTCCTTCTGCAGCAGGAGGGTCGCCGTCTTCGGCGCCTGCAGGCCGACGTAAGCAGCCGGGATGATCTCAGGGCGGGCTTGGTATTGCTGGCAGCCGACCAGGCCGAGGCAAAGGAGTAGGATGGCGCAGGGGTATCGCATCTGGCGGTTCTAGCCGATGACTCCGGGAAATCACTCCTCTTCTCTCCCCGGCTTGCTTTTCGGGGAGGTTTTCGTCATATTGACACTCCCCTGCAGTGTTCGACACCCGCGGCAGCCTCCCTTCCCTACGAACATAATATACGGGAGGTGCGACCCGACCGGCCTCGTCCGAGCCGTGGCAACGTACCGCCCACCTAAATCCAGGAATAAGTGGAGCTCCAATCGGAATCGGCACAGGCGGGGACCCTTTAAGCAAAGATGACGGATGGCAGATGGGTAGGTAGGGTCGGGACCGCGTCACGACCTAGCTACCTGGCCGCCGAATGGTGGCCAAAGGTAGGGGCAGGACTACGTCATGACCTCCCATACAAAAAGGGCGCGGCGTAGCCACGCCCCTACCCTGCGTTCACCATTCGGCGAACGCGACGCACCGCATGACGTGATGGCAATCACGTCCCTACCTCAAGGTCGCTTCACAACCCAACGGTAAACCGAAGACCGGATGATTGGCTGGGGTTCAAAAAACCCGCAGCATACATTCCGGTTACCGGTCTCCCCTTGAGTTAAACCCTCAGGCTAGATTCAACTGTCCACCTTCACATAGGCTCGGATTGCCGAAGGTCTTCATGGGATGACCGAAGCCCTTGGCGATGGACATGAGGAGACGGTTATGGGGCTCCTTCTTGAACTTGAGCGCGCGGCCAGTCTTGAAACCGAGCCCGCCGCCGATGAGCACCCAGGGGATGTCCTCGTGCGTGTGGCTGTTGCCCTTCCCGAGCTCGTTCGTCCAGACGATGGTGGTGTTGTCCAGCATGTTGCCCTTGCCGTCCGGCTCCGGGGTCTCCTGTAGGCGCTTCGCGAGGAAGGCGATCTGCTCGGCGAACCAGGTGTTGATCTTGATCAACTTCTCGACCGATACGCCATTGAGATCCGGGTCGTGCGAGAGCGAGTGGTGACCTTCCTCGATGCCGATCCACTTCATGCGGGCGCTGCCCACGGAGTTGGTGAACTGGAAAGTCGAGATGCGCGCCATGTCGTTCTTAAAGGCGCTGATGAGAAGTTCGGTCTGGAGGCGCGTGATCTGCGGGATGCTGTCGTTGTCCATCGGCACGCCGGGCTCCGGCGGATGGGGCACCGCCACACCGGCCTGCGACTGGCTTTCCTTCAGGCCTCGCTCGAGTTCGCGCAAGGCGGTGGCGTGCTGGTCGAGGAGACCGCGGTCGCTCTTGTCGACAGCGTTGGCGACCTTGGCGATATCGTCCTTAAGGCCGTCTAAGACGGACCCGAGGTTCTCACCTTCCTTCATCGAACCGTAGAGTTTATCGAAAAGCTCGTAAGGGCTGGAGATGGGAGCGACGGGCTGGTTGGCGCCGGCGTAGCTCCAGCGCGTCCACGGGTCGGCGCGGTTGCCGACGGCGATGCCGATCTCGAGCGAACCCATGCGGGTCTTGGTCGCGGCGTTGGACTGCAGGTGCGTACGCAGGACCTGGTCGACGGACGGACCGCTGGCCCAGCCGGCGGGAGCGCCGCCGCCACCCATGATATTACCCGGAAAGAGTTCGATGCCGGTGAGCAGGCAGCTCATGCCGCGCATGTGCGAATCGCCGTCGCCGCGCACGCGGTTGTTCACGCCCTTGAGCGTGAGCAGCTTATCCTTGAAAGGCTCGAACGGCTTCATGATCGGCTTGAGCTTGAAGGCCGCGCCTTCCTCGTCGGGCCAGAAGGCGGGCGGGACGACGCCGTTGGGCGAGAAGACAAAGATGACGCGCTGGCGACGGCCAGTCACTGGCTGAGCGGCGCCGAGCGAAGCGAGGCCGCCCAGGAGCGGCAAGGCAGCGGCCGAAAGGCCGAGGCTGCGGAGGAAATCCCTGCGATGTTGGAGCGACATGATCTTAGCGGTTGGAAGGGGCGGTGGTGACGGTCGGGCGGAGTGCCGCGACGACGGCGACCTCGACAGCGAGGTTGCGGACGTGGAAGTTGTCGGCGCGGAACTTCGTGGTCAGCTGACCGAGTAGCTCAGGCGAATAGGCCGCGGGCGGCTGCTTCACCATTTCCTGGAACAGGTTGCGGACAAAGCCGCTCTGGCCGGAAAGGCTGTCGGCGGCGTGGATGGCGACATCGCGGGCGCCGGTCAGCTGGATGACGGTGCCGTCCGCGGTGGCGTAGTCGGAGACCGGGTTGACGGGCTTCTTATTGTCGGTGGCGCGGACGCGGCCGACGGCGTCGAAGCGCTCAAAGCTGAAGCCGAGCGGATTGATCGTCACGTGGCACGACATGCAGGCGGGCTTGGCGGTGAGTTCCGCGACCTTTTCGCGCATGGTGAACGAGGGGTCGAACTTGTCGTCCATGAACGCGATCGCCATGGGCGGCGGCTTAAGCATGCGGCCGAGGATATTACGCGTCACGAAGACGCCGCGGTGGATCGGCGAAGAGGACTTGGTGTAGGAAAAAGTCGCGAGGACGTACGGGTGCGTGAGCACGCCCGCGCGCTGGTCAGCGTCCATCTTGACGGGCTGGAAGCCGCCGCCGGCTTCGATTTTCTGGCCGTAGAACTTGGCCAAGCGATCATTCATCAAGATGGTGTCGCTAAGGAGGAGCTGGCGATAGTCGGACTGCTCGGACCACACGATGCTTTCGGCGAAGAGATCCAGCGAGGTGCGCAGGTCCATGACGACGCCTTGGTCGAAGCCCGGGTATTCCTTCTGGTCCTTGGCGATCTCAGCGCCTTCTTCGACGTGCAACCAGTGGTGGAGGAAGTCGCGCAGCTTCGACTTGGCGCGCAGGTCCTTCATCATGCGCTGGGCCTGCTGGCGGACCTGGCTATCGGTCTTGAGCTGACCGGCCGTGGCGGCTTTCAGGAGCGCGGCGTCGGGGACGGAATCCCAAAGGGTCAGCGCGAGGCGCGAGGCGACGGCGTAATCATCCTGCGGACCGATGCCGGGATAGAGGAACGCGGGGTTGGAGAGCGTGAAGATGAAGGCGCGCTTGGCGGCGACTTCAGGCGCGACGCCGACGTAGACCTTGCCGAGGTCGGCCTTCTGCTCGTCGGTGAGCGGACGACGGTAGGCCATCTGGGCGAAGCGCAAGGAGAAGGCCTTAAGCTTCTCGCCGCGGTCAGGCGCATCGGCCTTGGTGCCGGCGAGAGCAAAGAGGCTCGGTCCAATCATCGCAGAGACCTGCAGTGCGCCCTTGGCGACGGCTTCCGTCCATTCACGCGAGACCGAAGCGCCGCGCTCGTAGCCGATGCTACCGTCGTCCGGCGGCAGAGGTACAGAGATCACGCTGACCGGTGAGGAGAACTTGGGGGAGAGATACGTGCGCGGGACTACGGACCAGGCACCGCCGGGCGGACGCCACTCGAGTTTGAGCGCGGCGGTCTTGTCCTTGTACTTGAAGAACTCGATCTTCAGCGGGTAGCTGCGACCGCCGAGGAGGAAGATCGGGGCTGACGCCGTACGCGTCATGGCGGAACTCACCCAGAGGTCGATAAGGGCGTTCTTTTCGGTCCCGCCTTCTGGCGTGTTGACGTAGAGACGGACGCCATTGGGCGAGGTGACGCGGAACTCGTATTCACCGGTGTCAGGGATGAGCACCGAACCGGACCAGTTGATGGAGAACTGCGCGGCATAGGTGCCCTTCTCGGGGGCATTGGCACCGAAGTCGAAATCGATGACCGGGTCGACCTGCTGCTTGAAGGTAGCTTCGGCTCGGTTCTGATCCGGCTTCTTGGGGTCACGCTCCGGGCGTTCGCGGTAAGTACCGGACAGGCCGCCGGACTCGGTCGTCGAAGACGCGTTACGGAGCGATCCAAGGAGATCGGCGATACTCTCGCGGTACTGACGGACGGTCAGGTGGGCGAGCTCGATGCGGGGCGGATGATTACGGGCGCGGGCCTCAGCGGAGTAGAAGGCCTTGTGGATGTACTCGGCGGAGGCGGTGGCGTCGGCGAGCGAAAGGGTCCCAGGATCATTCTCCGGCATCTCGCGGACAATGTACTTGGCCAAGGAGGCGATGGACTTCTCACCAACGAGGGGTTCGTCCGACTTGCCGGCGACGCCTTGGCCGACCGGTCCGTGGCAACGCATGCAGTCGGCGCGGTAGACGACTTCACCGTCGCGCGGGGCAGCGAGGTTCTTCTTGTAGTAGCGCTGGCCTTGACGGCCGGCGAAGACCAAGGCGGCCAGGACGCCGAGGGCGGCCACGACCTTGATAGACCGGGAAAGGGGCATGGGGTTCTGACCCCTAAACTCACGGGTAAGTTCCTCTAAATCAAGCCCGCCTCCCCAAAACTAAACCAGCCTTTGCCTCCCGGATCGGCCTCCGGGCGACCGATGACCACATGGTCCAGCAATTCGACTCCCACTACCCTGCCCGCGTCGGCCAGCTGCCGGGTCACAGCCCGGTCCGCCGGACTCGGCGTCGGGTCCCCGCTGGGGTGGTTATGCGCCACGATGGCCGCCGAGGCGGCGTGCTTCAAAGCCTGCCGGAAGACCTCGCGCGGATGCAGCAACGAGCTCGTCGCGGTGCCAGAGCTGACTTCGTGCAGGGCAAGCAACCGGTTGCGTCGGTTGAGGCAGAGCACCCAACACTTCTCGACCGCCAGCCCCGCGGCGAATGGCTCGAGCCGAGCCCATACCTTGGCGGGGGCGTCAAGTTTCTCGCCCGGGTCATGCGCCCGTTCACGGATTCGCCGCGCGAGCTCCATCGCGGCGGCTAGCTCCGCGGCCTTGGCGGGACCGAGGCCATGCACGCGGCCGAAGTCGTGCGTGTCCCAGGTCGCCAACGCGGCGAGCGAACCGGACTCCGCGAGTAGCGCCGAGGCGACGACCGGCGCCGGCGCGCCCTTGGTACCCGTGCCGATGAGGAGTTCGATGAGCTCGGCGTCGAGCAAGGCGCGCGGACCGAGGCGCACTAACCGCTCACGCGGGCGATCCTGAGAAATCATCCCGCCACGCTGGCGAAGGCCACACCGTGCTCAAGCGGACCTACTACCCAGCGGTTCCACCCAGCCGACGGTAGTGGGCCAACACCTTACCGTAGGCCGGCGTCAGTGCTTCGAGGGACGCGACGTTGAGGCCCAGATCCTTGATCAGACCATCGCGCAGGCCGTAGATCCATGCATGGACCTCGACTTTTTGCCCGCGGGCCCACGCATCCTGCATCACGGTGGAGTGGCAGACATTGGCCGCCTGCTCGATGACGTTGAGCTCGCAAAGGGTGTCCAGTTTCGCCGGACCGAGGACGGATTCGACGACGATGGCGTGCTTGTGATGCACGTCGCGCACGTGGCGCAACCAATTGTCGACGAGGCCTACCTTGCGGCGCTCGAGCGAGGCCTGGACGCCGCCGCAGCCGTAGTGTCCGCAGACGATGACATGCTCGACCTTGAGGACGTCCACGGCGTACTGCAGCACGGAGAGGCAGTTAAGGTCGGTATGCACGACGACGTTGGCGACGTTACGGTGCACGAAGAGCTCGCCAGGGAGCAGGCCGACAATCTCATTAGCCGGCACGCGACTGTCGGAGCACCCAATCCAGAGGTAGCGCGGAGTCTGCTGCTTAGAAAGCGTTTCGAAAAAAGAAGGGTCGCGGCGACGCACGCTTTCCGACCACTCACGGTTTTGTCCGAACAGGTTTTCGATGGAAGACATCGAAGGCACTTACATTGGGGAAAGCCTTGGGCGGGCAAGCCGATAGGAGGAATATTCACCGCCGCGGGCACCCCGGAGGGGTCACCCGCCTGGTTTTCGCGAACTTCCAGGCCTTCTTTCTCGGGATGAAAAGAGATTGGGGCGGTTTGTGGGCCTTTTTACGACCGGGGAGCGGCCTTACCCATCTTCCGGCCGGACAGGGGTTGAAACTCCCTCCGCGGTGTGGTGTATTATACATAACATGAAGACCAGCTTCCTCGCCCTGCTCGCAGCCGCCGCGCTCGCCTCGGCCGCCACCACGACCAAGGGCGGTACGACCAAGACCCCGACCACGACCCCGACTTCCAGCACGGGAACCGTCGTCGTCGACCAGCCTAAGGCTACGACCGAGAAGAAGAAGACGAAGAAGGAAGCCGCCGCCGCGCTCGCCGAACCGGTCTCGCTCGTCGCCGACTCCGTCGACGCCGCCACGCAGATCGCGATGGAAGCCGCCAAGGCCGCCTTAGCCGAAGCCGAGAAGCTCGCCGCCATCGGCACCGACAAGGCTGCCTCCCCTTCCAACGCCAAGCTCGCCGAAGCGGCCGTCGTCGCCGGTGCCACCGCCGCCAAGGAAGTGAAGAAGGCCAAGAAGGAAGCCGATGCCGAGAAGCCGGAAGAAAAGAAGCCCGATGCCGAAGCCCCGAAGCCGGCCACCAAGCCGAGCTCCAAGAAGTCCGCCAAAGAAACCCCGGCGCAGTAACCGAGCCTAAGCTCCCGAAGAGGCCCCAGTTGACGGGGCTTTTTCATGCCCAGACGAAGCCCTTGAAACTTACCCAGGCTTCCGCTGTATTATCCTTAACTCCATGAAGCGTTCCGTCCTCGTCCTTCTCCTCGCCGCCGGCCTCCTCATGGCCGCCGAGCCCGCCAAAGAAACTCCGGCCGCCCCCGCCACTCCGGAACCGAAACCTTTCTTCGACCCCGCCGCTCCCGCCCCGACGGTCGACCCGACTAAGCCCGTACCTGAGCCTTCCAGCCCGACACCGGAAAAGAAAAAGCTGGTCGTGCCTGAGCGAAAGAAGAAGAAGCAGCAGTAAGCTGGTACGAGTTAGGGACGTGATTGCCATCACGTCCGTGGGCGAACGAATCTCGGAACGCGGGTGAGCTTGCCCTACTCTACGCACGTGCCACGGCGAACGGCGGCCATGGCAATGGCCGCCCTACCCAAGGCAGAGGTCATCAGCTCGTAGCTCTTGCCAACCGGCCAGCTGATCAACTGGTCAACTAACGCTGCCTCGCGCCCTCGGGCCCTCTAGTCCTCCTGCCTCGCTCGTCCGTCAGTCGACGAGAATCTCGCGCGGGCTGGAGCCGTTCTCCGGCCCGACGTAGCCCTTATCGTGAAGGACGTCCATGATGCGGGCCGCACGATTATAGCCGAGTTTCAGACGGCGCTGCAGCATCGAGACCGAAGCGCGACGCGTTTCCTTGATGATCGCCCAGCTCTGGGCGACCAGCGGGTCTTCGCCTTCTTCTCCCTCTTCGCCTCCGACGCCGCCTTCGGCGCCGTCCTTGATGGCCTTGATGACGTCTTGGGCGAACTCGGGCTTACCGTTCTTCTCCGCTAGGAATTCAACGATTGCGGCGACTTCTTGTTCGCCGACGAACGCGCCCTGCACGCGGTTGAGCGTAGCGCTGCCCGGAGGCACGAAGAGCATATCGCCCCGGCCGACGAGCGTCTCGGCGCCGCCCCGGTCCAGGATGGTCCGGGAGTCGATCTGTGAAGGCACCTTGAAGCCGATACGCGTAGGCAGGTTGGCTTTGATGAGGCCAGTGATGACGTCGGTCGACGGACGCTGCGTGGCGAGCACGAGATGGATGCCGGCGGCGCGGGCCAACTGGGCGATGCGCGCAACCGAGGTCTCGATGTCCTTGGCCGCGACCATCATGAGATCCGCCATCTCGTCGATGATGCAGACGATATAAGGTAACTTCTCCGTCGGCACGTTCACGCCGTCGTCGATGACCGCTTCCGCTGCTTCCGTGGCCGCGGCCTGCTCCTCAGGGCTGAGCGCGAGCTCCTCCTGTTTGGGTAAGCCGGCTTCCTTGGTGATCTTGGCGTTGAAGCCAGTGATATTCTTTACCCCGCACTTGGCGAAGATCTTGTAGCGCTGCGACATCTCCGCGATGAGCCATTTGAGGGCGGCGGGCACGCGCGTGGGGTCGGTCTCGACCGGGATCAGAAGGTGCGGCAAGTTATTGTAGATCTGCAACTCGACGACCTTGGGGTCGACCATGATGAAGCGCAGGTCCTGCGGCGTGCATCGGTAGAGGAGCGAGACGATGATCGCGTTGATACAGACGGACTTGCCCTGGCCAGTGGCGCCAGCGATGAGACAGTGCGGCATCTTGGCGAGGTCCTGGATGACGGGCTTGTTGGTGACGCTGTCCACCCCGAGCACGACGGGGAGCTCCATCGCGGCCTCGGCCCAGGCCTTGGACTCGATGATCTCACGCAGGAGCACGTCCTTGCGGTTCTTGTTCGGGATCTCAATGCCGACGGTGCCTTTGCCTGGCACCGGCGCTAAGATGCGGACCGCGACGGCCTCGAGGTTCATCGCGATATTGTTCGAAAGGTTAGCGATTTTCTCCACGCGCACGCCAGGCGCCGGCTTGATCTCATAGCGGGTGATCGAAGGGCCCTGCTGGATACCGACATCGACGCCGTTGACGGGATCGACCGGCACGCAATCGACCTTGAACTGCTTGAGGGTCTCGATGAGGTCGGAGGCCCGCTTGCGAAAATCCTCGGGCTCGAGCTTGGAGTCGGCGACTGGCTCATTGAGCATCTTGATCTCCGGGAAGACATAGTCGCCGCGCTTCTTGATGACCTGGCTCGCGCGGGCCTTCTCGATCTTGTCCGGCTGGACGACGAGCACCTTGCCGGCCGGCTCAGGCGTCTTACGCACGGGCTTGGCTTCGACCTCATCTTCCTCTTCCTCTTCGTCCGGGGCTAACTTCGGCTTCTCGGGCTTCTTATTATCCTTGGTCGTGGTGTCAGGGGAAATGCTGACGTTATCAGAGTCGACGAGGTCGGGGCCGACGTCCTCGCCTTCCTTCGGTCCTTCGTGCGGGGTATCGATTTCGATCAGCACGGACTTGGAAGCCGCCTTCGGAATCTCCTTCGGCTGGGGCACCGCGATGGCGGTGCCGACGACTTCCTGCTGCTTGCGACGCAGCTCAGCGGCCGTGGCGGCGCGGCGGCGCTGCTCTTCAGCGGCGGTCACGGCCGCGGCCTTACGTTCAGCGTTCCAGGCGCCGAAGCCGTCGCGCATCTCGGCGATCCAGGACGCCAACGTGGCCTTCGGATCATCGGCGAGCGCGCCGAGGAGACAGAAGCCGTAGGGAAAGACGAGAATCCAGGTGCCGTAGTCGCCCAAGACCGGATGAAACACCGAGGCGTAGAGCATATTGCCGAGCACCCCACCGGGGCCGCGTGGGTCGAAGGCGACGGCGACGTCCTTCGCCGTACCGAGCCAGAGGGTCAGGATCGGCGCGAAAAGGATCACGCACACAGCCATCAAGGTGACCTTGACGGGCCAGAGCGTGTGAGCGCGCTGATTGAGCGCGAACCACGCCGCGGCGAAGAGGAAGAACGGCACGAAGAATCCGGCGTAACCGAAGAGGCTGAACAGGATGACCGCGACGGTCGCGCCAAAGGCGCCGCACGGGTTGTGCTCGGCGTTGGCGTTCGATTCGGCCGGGAGACTGAAAGTCTTCTCGAGCCATTCCGGGATGAGGTTCTGATCTGAGGGAGCATGGAACAGCATCGCGACGAGCAGGAACGCGCCGACGAGGGCGAGCACGACGGCGAGGATCGGTTTGCTCTCACTGGCCGGGCGGGCGAGCGTGGCGGAGCGTTTGCGGGCAGGTGCAGGCATGATTATTCGCCGAAGAGGGTTCCCTGCGAAGCGGCGTCCGCGGCGCCGGGAGGCGACGGGTCAGTATGCAGGTGGCGAGGCGGACGCGTGACACGGGCCGCGAGGGCGCGCGTGCGTTCCTGCGCAAGGCGTTCGACCATACCCGCGAGAGCGTGGCGAATCCACTTGGGCGTGAAGGCGGCGGCGGAATAATCGCACGGGCCGTAACCATGCACGCGACCGGCCTGCAGCAACGAGTCGTTCTGGGCGAACTCGGCCTCGCTCTCCGGCACATAGACCGCGAAGGCCTTGCCACCGTTCTTGCGCAGCAGCGAGAAGACTGGCACGTCGCTGGGGCCGTCGGCGACGTAGATCATGTTCTCGAACGGCACGCGGCGATCCTCGGCGCGGACGACGGCGTTGACGTCGATGTCGGCGTTCTTGTTCGAACCCTTATTGATCTCGAAGAGGAAGCGGGTCTTGATGGTGTTATCGACCATTGCGGCGACCTGGGTGATTTCGGTCGGCAGGTCCAGCGAGAGCTCGTCCTGCTTGGTGAAATGCGGCGGGAGCGGGTGCTCGAGGAATTCACAGCCGTAAATGCCATCGCAATGCGCGGCGAGCGACGTGCCGCGGATCATCTCGGCGAGGCCGGTGCTGATGACGTAATGCTCGAGGACGACTTCGATGTTATGCTTACGGCCGAGCTCACGGACGTGCTCCTTGAGCGCGGGGAAGAACTGCGGGAGGCCCGGACAGAGCTCGATCTCGGCACCAAGCTCCCGGAGACGGGCGTTCGTGAGGCCCTTCATGAGGCCGGACTTCACGTAGCTGAGGAGGTGGTTGAGGTAAACGGAGTCCTTGGGCGTCCGGATGCCTTTGCGGGCATAAAGCGCCGGAAGTTGGTTCGTTTCCTTCCAGAATTGCTCCTCGTCGACCCCGAAGGCCTTGAAGAGCGGGGTCTGCATATAACCTGGGCAGAGGGTCTTGTCGAAGTCCCACACACAGGTGAGGACGTGGGTGCCGCGGAGCGCGGGTTCCTTGGGCTGCATATCGTTCGGATAAGGGATGAAGGTCGGGCTTGCGGAGGGGGAGCCTGCCGCACTCCATTGAATAACGAACGGACGTCTTCTGTCCAAGCCCGATTAACCTCCCTTCACGATGTCCACCAGCCCCCTCCGCCCCGACCTGACCGGCTTCCGCCGCCGCCTGGCCGAGCTCGAAGCCCTGATGGCCGACCCCGCCACCTTTGCCGATAACCGCCGGGCCGCCGCCCTCGGCGCCGAACTCCGGTTCACATCCAAGGCCGTCAAGGCCGACGATGCCCTGGTGGCCCTGGAAAAAGAGCTGGCCGAGTCCCGCGCCCTTTCCGGCGAGGCCGACGCCGAGATCCGCGCCATGGCCGCCGAAGAGATTACGCGGCTGGAGCCGGCCGTCGAAGCGGCCCGCGAACAGCTGATCCGGTCCATCATCCCGGTGAATCCGGACGATTCTCGTAATGCTCTTGTAGAAATCCGCGCCGGGACGGGCGGTGAAGAAGCCTCCCTCTTCGCCGCCGAGCTCCTCCGGGCCTACACCCGCTTCGCCGAGAAGAAGGGCTGGAAATGCGAGCTGATGTCCCTCTCCTACTCCGACCTAGGCGGCGTCCGCGATGCGGTCTTGCTCATCGAAGGCGAAGGCGCCACCGCCCTCCTCCGCCACGAGGCCGGCGTCCACCGCGTCCAGCGCGTGCCCGCCACCGAGGCCTCCGGCCGCGTCCACACCTCCGCCGCCACGGTGGCCGTGCTCCCCGAAGCCGAGGAAGCCGAAGTCGTCCTGAAGCCCGAAGACCTCGATATGTCCGTCGCCCGGGCGAGCGGCGCCGGCGGCCAGCACGTCAACAAGACGGAGTCCGCGGTGCAGATCATCCATAAGCCGACGGGGCTGATGGTCTACTGCGCCGACGAACGCTCCCAGCTGCGCAATCGCGTCAAGGCCCTCCGCGTCTTGCGCTCCCGCCTGCTCGACCTGACGCGCGCCAAGGAACGCGAAGCCCGCGCCGACGCCCGCAAGACGCAGGTGGGCTCAGGCGACCGCTCCGAACGCATCCGGACCTATAACTTCCCGCAGAACCGCATCACTGACCACCGTATCGACCTCACGGTGCACGGGATCGAACAGGTGCTCGAAGGGAATCTCGACCAGCTCGTGGACGCGCTCTTTGAAGCCGACCTGCGCGAGCGCGCTGAAGCGATCACTCGGCCGACAGCCTGAGTAGCGCGGCGTCTCGGCGCACCAGGAAGTCGCCCTTATCCGCCTGGCCGTCGTCAATCCAGCCGTCGACGACGCCCAGAGTGCGTTGAAATCCGCGGCTGGCTTCGGCCGGAGTGAACACAATCGCCGGCCAGCCTTCGGCCGTCTTCGCGACGAAGGTCCATTTTCCAGGAAGCTCGCACTTGCCTAGGGTATCGGTCAACGCATCCAGCTTGAAGCCGGGCATCACCTTTTCCGCCTGGGAGAGTTCGAAGTCCTTGGGCCAAGCCCCCTTCTCGGCCTGATAATGCAACAACGCGTTGCGCGCCTGGACGTAGACGGGAGAGACGGAATTAGCCTTCGCCTGGTCGACCACGATAACCGCCGCGGCATAGGTCAGGCCGATACCTGCCCCGAAAAGGGCGAGCTTTCCCGCCGCCTTCCGGGTCGGCTCAGCCGGTGGACGCAGGATGGGCGAGGTACTGGGATTCACGTCGGCGGACATCGGTGAAGACGATGCCCCTCCCGGACCGCGCATCAAGCCCAGAGGGGCGGTGTTTGTGCCTTGGAGGGAAGCCGGTTACCGCCTTGATTGGTGACCATGGATGCGGACCACCTCCAACGCTTTGCCGGCATCGGCCGTCTCTACGGACGCGCCGGCATGGAGCGCCTCGCCCGCTCGTCCTTCCTCGTCGTCGGCCTCGGCGGCGTCGGCTCCTGGACCGTCGAAGCCCTCGCGCGCTCGGGCGTTGGGCACCTCTCCATGGTCGACGGCGATGCGGTCTGCATCTCGAACACGAACCGCCAGCTACATGCGGTCGCCGGCAATGACGGCAAGGCGAAGACGGACGCGATGGCCGAGCGCGCCCGCTCGATCCACCCAAAGATCCGCACGACGCTCCACCCGCGCTTCCTCTCGAGATTCAATCCCCATGAGGTACTCGCGGACTTTGACGGCGTGGTGATCGACGCGATGGATGCCCTCTCGCCGAAGTGCGGGCTGATCGCGGAGGCCGTGAGCCGCAAGCTGCCCGTGGTCACGGTCGGCGGTTGCGCCGGCCGCCTCGATGGCACGCGCCTCAAGGTCACCGACCTCCGTGACTCGCGCGACGATCCGCTGATGATGCTGGTCCGCAAACGCCTGCGTCAGAATTTCGACTTCCCGCGCGGCAAGGCGCCCTTCGGCGTCTCGTGCGTGTGGTCCGACGAACCGTTCACGCAACCGACCGATTGCGAAGGCCTCCCGGGCGGCGAGATCCCCGAAGGTGAAGACCTCCACCCGAATTGCGAATGGGGTTACGGCACCGCTTCGCACGTGGCGGGCGCGTTCGGCCTCGCGGCCGCGGGCGAGGCGCTCCGCCTCTCGTTACTACGCGCCGAATAGGCGCGCGAAGTTCGCGGAAGTCAGCGCGGCGGATTCCTCGGGCTTCACGCCCATGGTCCGCGCAAGCTCGGCGTTGTTGCGGACGAGGTTAGACGGATGGTTCTGCTCGGCGCCGTCCGCGTCGGGCGCGAGCTCGTGCACCCGGAACTCTGGCGCGGGACACAGCGCGGGCGCGTCGGTCTCGACGAGGATCCGGTCACGCGGGATGGCCGCGGCGAACTGGACACGCAGGTCGGCCTTGCGCGGGATGAGATGGTGCGCGCTGAAAGAAAAATATGCCCCGAGCTTCGCCAGCTCCGGCACGAGCTCGACGGGGCCGTTCCAGCTGTGCAAAAGAAAGCCGCGGTGCGGAAGTTCCGTCGCGCGCACGATGTCCATCAGCGGTCCGATGGCCTTGACGCAGTGGATGGTGAGCGCGCGGTCGAGCTCGACGGCCAACGCCAGCTGCGTGCGGAAAGCTTGCTCCTGCGCGAGCGGATCGAAATCCTTCACCCAACGATCAAGCCCCATCTCGCCAATGCCGGCCGCCGGATGCGCGAGCAGGATTGCCCGGAGCTGTTCTTCCCATCCGATGGGAGCCGTCGGGACATCCCAAGGATGCAGGCCAAACGAGACCCGGTTACGCGGGTCACGTCGGCCGAGTGCGGCTACACCTTCCCAGTCGGAGGGCGCACTTCCATTGATCATCGCCAGCCCCACGCCGTCCGCCCGGGCCTGCTCGACCGCGGCGTATGGCACCTCGGCGAACTGATAATGGCAATGGGCGTCGCGGAGTTCCATCGGGCGAGGCGAAGGATGACCTCCAGACCCTTCGCCTCAACGACGAACCACCTTGCCCTGCCGCCCTGCCCTGCCCTATCTCCGTGGCAGGATGAAGACGCCGCCCCTGCCCACCGAAGCGCTGATGACCGTCACTGGTCTGCCCTACCCGCTCCAGGCGAAGGGTAAGGTCCGTGAAGTCTTCGACCTCGGCACGCATTACCTGATTGTCGCAACCGACCGTCTCTCCGCCTTCGACGTCGTGATGCCCAACGGCGTCCCGGGCAAAGGCATCCTCCTCACCCAGATCAGCCTCTGGTGGTTCGACCAGGCCCGCCTCGTCTTCCCGACGCACCTCGTGCCGGATCACGCCAACGCGCTGGCCAAGGCCCTGCACGGCCACGAACACCTGATCCCGCGCTCGATGCTCGTGCGTAAGCTCAAGCCCCTGCCGGTCGAAGCAGTCGTCCGCGGTTACCTCGCCGGCGGCGGCTTCAAGGAATACCAGAAGACTGGCGGCATCCTCGACCACCCGTTACCCGAAGGCCTGCTCGATGGCTCGAAGCTGCCGCAGCCAATCTTCACCCCTTCCACGAAGGCCGCCGAAGGCCACGACGAAGCGATCACCCGCGCCCGCTGCGGCGAAGTCCTCGGCGAGAAGGTCTTCCGCACGGTACAGGAAACCTCGATTGCGCTCTACCGCATGGGCGCCGAACGCGCCGCCAAGGCCGGCGTCATCCTGGCCGACACGAAGTTCGAATTCGGCAGCGCCCCGGATGGCTCTCTCGTGCTGATTGATGAAGTCCTGACGCCTGACTCTTCCCGCTACTGGCCCGCCGCCACCTGGCAGCCCGGCCGCGCCCAGCCTTCTTACGACAAGCAGTTCGTCCGCGATTGGCTCGAAACCCAGCCGTGGAACAAGACCGCGCCGGGCCCGACCCTGCCGGCCGACGTCGTACAGAAGACGCAGGCACTCTACGCGGAGTGCCTCGAGCGCCTCACGGCGTGAGATAACAAAGAGGCCCGGAGGCCCAGAGGCCCCGAGGGCCAGAGATGCTCCGTGGAACCGCGGTCGACAGGCAGGGTCGGACAAGTTACCAAATCAACCATGAAGCCGACCCCGCTCCTCGCCCTCCTCCTCGCCGCCGTCGCGTTCGCTGCGCCGGAACCGAAATTCCGCCTGCAGGAAATCGATAAGCTCGAGATCGGCTACGGCGTCGCAATCGCCGACGTCGATGGCGACGGCAAACCCGACATCATCGTGGCCGACAAGACCACGGTGCAGTGGTATCACAACCCGGACTGGAAGAAGCACGTCATCGCCGCGAATCTCACCAAGGATGACAACGTCTGCGTCGCTGCGCGCGATATCGACGGCGACGGCAAGGCCGAGATCGCCATCGGTGCCGGCTGGAATCCGTCCGACACGGTGAAAAGCGGCGCAGTCTTCTATCTGATCGCTCCGGCCGACCGCACCCAGAAGTGGGAAGCGGTGAAGCTTCACCACGAACCGACGACCCACCGCATGCAGTGGGTCGAAGTCGCCAAAGGCCGCTGGGACCTCGTCGTCCAGCCCCTCCACGGCATCGGCAACAAGGCCGGCGTGGGCGCTGGCGCCAAACTCATCGCCTACGAAAAGCCCGCCAATCCCAAGGACGAGTGGAAGCTGCATGTCGTCAACGACGTCAGCCACATGACGCACAATCTTCAGCCGGTCCGCTGGTCCGAAGGCTCCGGCCAGCAGGTCCTCTCTGGTTCCAAGGAAGGCCTCTGGTTCAACGCGCCGAAGGACGGCGGCTGGACTGCCACCCAGCTGACCAACGTGGCCGTGGGCGAAGTCCGCGACGGCAAGCTGCCGAACGGACAGATGTTCCTCGCCACCGTCGAACCGATGCACGGCACGGCTTCCGCGGTCTACGTCCGCGACGGCTCCGGCGTCTGGCAACGCTCCCAGGTCCTAGATGGCTTCAAGGATGGCCATGCCATCGCCTGCGCCGACTTCCTCGGTACCGGGTCGGACCAGTATATGGTCGGCTGGCGCGGCACTGACCCCGGCGTCCGCCTGCTCACCCCGCTCGACGCCGCCGGTAAGACCTGGCGCACGAGCGTGATCTCGACCAAGGAGATCGCCGTCGAAGACTTCAAGGCCGCTGACCTCGATGGCGACGGCAAGCCCGACCTCATCGTCGCCGGCCGCCAGACCAAGAACCTCATGATCTTCTGGAACGCCCGCTGAGGCGTCCCGGATAGGCATGAAAAAGCCCTCGTGAGAGGGCTTTTTGCTTTCAGGAAATAGTCCGACTAGGATTTGAACCTAGACAAGGAGAATCAGAATCTCCTGTGCTACCATTACACCATCGGACTGTCCTGAGTCGTCTGACGATGGGACTCCCCGGCCGTTCGTCAAAAAGAAAGGTGTGCGAAAAAACGGCGGAAACAGGCAAGGGGTAGGGGTAGGGGTGGGGGTAGGGGTAGGCAAAGGCAGTCAGGTGATAGACATTAGAGGTGCGCCGTTGGCAGGTGGGGCGGGCATCGGCCTGCTTATGGGATGGAAATCGCGAGCCTCTCCAACTTCGTCACCTGGCAGAAATCCGTCCGGCTTGCCGCCGACGTAATCAAGCTCACGCAGCGTACTTCACTCAGCCGACATCTCTGGGCCTGCGACCAGCTACGTCGCGCCGCGCTATCGGTCCCGAGCAATATCGCTGAAGGCTATGAGCGAAGGGCCGAGAAAGACACCGAGCGCTTCTACCTCATCGCAAAAGGTTCCTGTGCCGAAGTGCTCACGCAAATCAAAGTCGCGCAACTGGCGGATCTTCTGAGCCAGCATGAAGCCGCGCCTATCGTGGCTCAGTGCGAAGAGATTCTCCGCCTCATCGCCGGAGTGCTCAAAGCGCGTCGTCTCGCCCGCGACTCAAATGCATTCGCACCGCAAACTCATCCCGATAAGCCGCCTCGCTAAACTACCCCTACCCCTACCCCTACCCCTACCCCTACCCCGCTCTCACTTCTTCTTCTTCGCCTTCTTGATGGACTTCACCTTCGGCAACAAAGCCCTCAACTGCTTCGTCGCCTCATCTCTATCAATCTGAGCGGCGGCGATCGCAAACGTCAGGCTCTCCCATTTCGCTGAATCGGGCTTCGGCTCGACGCCGTTGAGGCGCAAGAAAACCAAGCAAGCGCCTAATGCGGTCCGCTTATTGCCATCTAAGAAGGGGTGATTTCGGCAAAGATAGAATAGATAGGCGGCAGCGACTTCACCCAAATCGGCGAAGGGAGAATAGCCGCCAATCGTGACCTGCGGGGCCGCCACGGCGGATTCCAAAAGCGAAGGCTCCCGAAGTCCCTCCGCACCACCAAAGCCCTCTAAAGCGGCGGCATGGATCTCCTTCACAATCTCAACTGTGAGGTGGAAGCAATTCTCGGGCGTGACCTTCACGCGAGCTTACGCATGGTGCGCGCGTAGTCCTTCATCACGCCCCGGATTGTCTTGGTGACGTCTTCCTTGGAGGGACGGGGGCGCAAGGGCGTGATGGTGATCGTGCCACCTTCGTGGACCTCGACATTGACGTCGTCGCCGACCTTCAGGCGTGCGAGCTCCATCAGGGCGGCGTCGAAGACCAGTCCCTGGGAGTTGCCCAGCTTGGTGAGTTTTTTGTGCATAGGTAATACAATGTATTACATCCTACCCAAAGTCAAGTCGGCCATGCTAGGCAGAAATCCCCAGCCAACCATCCAGCTCCCGTCCCCCCTTGAGCCCTGCATCTTCTCTGGTCCTCCGGCCCTCGAGTCCTCTGGCCCTCTTCTCTTCCTCCCTGGCCAACTGGCCCACTGGTCAACGGGTCAACTCTCGTTATCTCTCTCCGGCCCTCGAGTCCTCGTGTCCTAGTGTCCTAGTGTCCTCGCTCACTTCACCCTTCCCGGCGCCCTCGCCACCACCACCTTCATCCGTCGCAAAATCTCACGCAGGGGTTCGCGCGGGCAACCAAAGTTGAGACGCACATGGCCGGGGCCGCCGAAGTCGGCACCGTTGCTGAAACCGATGCCTCCCTTTTCGAACTCGGCATGCGCGTCCTCGAAGCCGAGCGCGGTGATGTCGAACCAGACAAGGAAGCTAGCCTGCGGACGCTGACGGAGTACGACGCCGGGCATGGACTTAAGTTCCTGCTCAATGAGGTCGAGGTTACCGCGGAGGTACTCCACGCACTCGAGGCGCCACGGCTCGCCGTGCTCGAACGCAGCCTGGGTGGCGGCGAGGCCGAAGACGTTCTGGTCGAGCGAGAGGCCCTGGATGATCCGGCGGAAGCGCGCGCGCAGGCCGGCGTCGGGGATGATCGCGAAACCACAGGTGAGGCCGGCGATATTGAACGTCTTACTCGCGGCCATCAGCGTGACGGTGCGGGCGGCGAGGTCTTCGCCCATCGCAGCGAAGACGGTGTGCTTCACGGCGGGGTCCAGCACGAGGTCGCAGTGGATTTCGTCGGAGCACACGGTGAGCTCATGCTTGCGGACGAGCGCGGCGATCCGGTCGAGTTCGCCACGGTCGAAGACGCGGGCGAGCGGGTTGTAAGGATTGCAGAGCAGGAGCACCTTGGCGTGCGGCTGCGCGCAGGCGGCCTCAAGCTTGGCCCAATCGAACGTCCAGCGGCCGCCCTCGAACACCATCTCGAGCTTCAGCGGATTGCGCTCGGACAGCACCGGCGCGGTCATGAACGGCGGGTAGACGGGGACGGTCGTGACGACGGACTCGCCGGGCTTGCTGGCGCAGCGGATGGCGGCGTGGATACCAGGCACGAGCGAGCACATGAACGTGATCCACTCGGCCTTGATCTCCCAGCCGTGATGGCGACGGACGTGGTTGACGATGGAGGCGAAGACGGCTTCACGCTGCGCAGGGTATCCGTACACGCCATGAGCGGCGCGAGCCTGGACGGCTTCGACGACGGCGGGCGGCGCCTTGAAGTCCATGTCCGCGATCCAACATGGGATGATATCCTTGTCGGCATACTTGTGCCACTTGGTGCTGTCGGTCCCGGCGCGTTCCGGACAGCTGTCGAAATCGAAAGCCATAGTCTGAGGTGAACCTTGGATTGAACCTCACGTCGGGCAAACGCAATCTGCCGACATGTCTTCCGTCCGTGTCATGCCCGCCAACCTCTCCGGCTGCCGGGTACGCGTCGGTACCCTCGACGGCTTCGTGGTCGCGGTAACCGAGGCCGGCGAGCTGATCCTCCGGATGCCGACCCGCTCGGCGGAGTTCCGCCGGCGGCTGAAGTCCTGGGGCTGCGTCGTGGTCGCCGGCCGCCTCCCGAAGGTCCGCGCCATCCGCGCCCACGGCTCCCGTTTCCAACTTAAGGTCTGGCAGGCCTGCCAACGGATCCGCCCCGGCCAGACCGCCACCTACGGCGCACTGGCCAAGTCCGTCGGCTGCCGCTCCGCCCAAGCGGTCGGCACCGCCCTCGGCGCCAATCCCCTCGCGGTCCTCATTCCCTGCCATCGCATCGTCAGCGCCTCAGGTTCAGGCGGCTTCGCCTGGGGGCTCGCCCGGAAACGCCGCTGGTTGAAAGCCGAACGCGATGGGCTGGCTGACTGAGCTCGACCGCGGCTTCTTCGACCTGGTCTTCCCTCGGGACTGCGCGGTCACGCAGGAACCGATGGATGATGGCGCACGCCTGCACCTCTCGCCCGCCGGAGCCGAACGGCTTGCCCGCATTACCGATCCGCGCTGCCTGACCTGCGGTCACCCGTTCGAAGGCATCCTCGAAGGTGACCGGGCCTGCCCTCACTGCCTCGATCTCCAGCCCGCCTTCGCCCGGGCGGTCTGCGCTTTCCGCGCCCGCGGTCCCGCCCGTCGGATCATCCATCGCATCAAATACGAACGCTGTCCATTCCTGGCGGACGACCTCGCACACGCGGCGCTCGCCGATGATGTCTTTCGCCGCCACCTCGCCGGGTCGGTGCTGGTACCGGTCCCCCTGCACGCCGCCCGCAAATTCGATCGCGGGTATAATCAGGCGGAGCGTATCGCCGCCGTGCTCGCAAAACACGTCGCCGGGTGCCGCACGGAGATCCTCCTGCGCAAGCGACATGAGACCATCTCGCAGACGCGCCTCGGTCGTCAGGAACGCCGTAAGAACGTCGCTGGCGCGTTCGTGGTCGCCGACGGGATGTCTGTCGACCCACACGTACGTTATGTCGTCATCGATGACGTCCTGACCACCGGAGCGACTTTGCATGCGTGTGCGATCACGCTGAAGAAAGCCGGCGCGATATTGGTGGATGCGGCAGCGTTGGCGCATGGGTAGGGACGGCTCTCCGAGCCGTCCGAGGTGCAAAAGTGCAAATCGGCCTACGGCCTGTGCAAAGGTGCAAATGTGGGAGTCACTTAATAGGTGACGGGCACGGGCATCAGAGATTCAGATTTCGGCTTTTCGGCCATCAGCCGCGGGAACCCGGAGCCGGCTGCCGAAGGCTGAACAGCTGACCCCCGAAAAGCCGATGCCCTGGTGGCTGTCACCCGTCACCCGAGATGTGCATCCCACTTTTGCACCTTTGCACGCGGCAAAGCCGCAGTTGCACCTTTGCACGGCCTTGGCTTGGCGGCTATGCCGCCAGCGCCGCATCCAACTCTTCCTCGCTGAACCCCATCTTCTTCACCACAAACTCCCGCATATCCGGCGCGAGGGGCGCGGTAAAAGTCCGCGTGATGCGCGGAGGGAAACGGAACTCAAGCTTAGCGGCGTGCAGCGCCTGACGACCCATCTCGAGCGCGGCGCCGAGACGCGGCGTCCATCCGTGCGCGACGAATTCCATATAGAGCGAATCGTCGCCACCGTAGAGCTTGTCGCCGATGACGGGATACCCGAGCCAGAAGGCGTGGGCGCGGATCTGATGCTTGCGGCCGGTGTGCGGCTGCACCCGCGCAAGGGTGTAACCATTGCGGACGAGCACGGGCTCGAAGAATGTCGCGGCGGGTAACGCACCGGGCCCTTCGCGCACGGCGGTCTTCACGACGACCTGGCTGGTCTCATCGGGCCCGAGCGGTTGGTCGACCATGACGGGCTCCTTGAGCTCACCCTTGAGCAGCGCGTAGTAAGTCTTAATCACCATGCGGCGCTCCATCGCAGTCTGGGCGGCGGAGGCGGCGTCATAATGTTTCGCGATCAGAATCACGCCGCTGGTCTCGCGGTCGAGGCGGCTCACGAGGTGTGAGACGTCCATTTGCTTCCATTCCTTGACCGCGCCGACGAGCGAGGACCACGGACCGTCCTTCGAGGGATGGCAGACGAGCCAACCGGGCTTATCGAAGACCATGTAGTCGTCGTCCTCCTGGATCAGCCACTTGGGCAGCTCCGCCGAATCGACCTTCGGCGTGGTGCTGCTCGGCGGGACGAAAGAATAGTCGGTCATCGGGCGGAAGGCAGGCGATCCTGCCAGGCATCGGGGAGTCCGTAGCCGCGCAGGCGGGCGAGGACTTCGCCGACAAGATAAAGCGACCCGAGCACCACGATGGTCTCACCTTCGGCGACGCACGTGGCCGGCGACGGGAAGAGTTCGGCGACCGACGCGCGAAGGACTTCGCCGCGGAAACCCGACGGCACAAGCGCGGCAAGTTCCTCGACGGAACACGCACGCTCGTTGTCGGGCCGCACGAGCACGAGGCGACCGGCGGCCTTGGCCGCAGCGACGACGAGCGGGCGGGCGCGGTCAATACCGAGCGCGCCGACGATCACGGTCGGGGCATTCAAGGCGGCGAGCAAGGGGGCGACGGCGCGGATGCCTTCTTCGTTATGCGAACCGTCGACGATCAGGCGGCGACCGTCGATGAGACGGAATTCCTGCCAGCGTCCGGCCCACTCCACGGAGCGGAGCGCAGCGAGGGCCTTGGCGTCGTCGACCGGCAGACGCGTCGCGAGCTCGCAGGCGAGCAGAGCCGCGCCGGCGTTGCGACGCTGGTGGGCGCCGGCGAGATTCGTCTCGGGGAGGCCGGCGGCGAAACGGTCGCGGACGAAATGGAGCGGGGCGCCGACCTCGCGGGCGCGGGCGACGATGACCGCTTCGGATTCGGGCGGAAGGTCGCCGACAACGCACGGCACGCCGGACTTGAGGATGCCGGCCTTCTCGCCAGCGATGGCGGCAATCGTCGGGCCGAGGTATTCTTGGTGGTCGAGTCCGATGGACGTGATCACGCAGACTTCCGGTGCGCAGACATTCGTGGCGTCGAGTCGCCCGCCGAGGCCAGTCTCGAGAATCGCGACGTCGACCTTACGCTCGGCGAATTCCAGCAGCGCCGCAGCGGTGATCAGCTCGAAGAAAGTCGGCGCGTTCTCTGGGTCTTCGGCCCGGATGGCTTCGTAATGGGGGCGCAGGCGTTCGGCGAGGGCCACGACCGCGGCGTCGGGAAGCGGCACGCGGTCGACCTGGATGCGCTCGCCGATGGCGATGAGGTGAGGGCTGGTATAGAGTCCCGTCCGGCGGCCCTGCGCGCGCTGGATCGCCTCGATCATCGCGGAGGTCGAGCCCTTGCCGTTGGTGCCAGCGATGTGGAAGCACGGAGCGAAGCGCTCGGGATGACCGAGGCGCGCGGAGAGTAGACGCATGCGGTCCACGCCGAGGCGCGAACCGAGGTTACGTAGTCCCGTCAACCAGCGGAGCGTCTCTTCAGGAGTCATCTCCGCGGCGGTCGCGCTCAGGCGCGGCTCTTCACGGCCTTCACCTTCACCTTACGGTGGGCGAGGGCACGGAGGAGGCTGGCGAGCTTCGACTTCATCTCCTTGCGGTGGATGATCATGTCGATGAGTCCGCGCTTCAGGAGGAACTCGGAAGACTGGAAGCCTTCGGGGAGGTCCTGATTGGTCGTCTCCTTGATCACGCGGGCGCCGGCGAAGCCGATGAGCGCGCCAGGTTCGGCGACGATGACGTCACCGAGGGTCGCGTAGCTGGCCATGACGCCGGCCATCGTGGGATTGGTCAGGACGGCGATGTAAGGCAGGCCGGCTGCGCGGAGTTTCGCGAGGGCAGCGCTGGTCTTGGCCATCTGCATCAGGGAAAGGATGCCTTCCTGCATGCGGGCGCCACCGGAGGCGCAGACGACGACGCACGGGCACTTCAGCTTGATCGCGCGTTCGATGGCGCGGGTGACTTTCTCGCCGGCGACGGAGCCCATCGAGGCGCCCATGAACGAGAAGTCCATGATCGCGAGGGAGACCGGGAGGCCGTCCATCAGGCCATGGCCACAGACAACGGAGTCGCGGAGGCCGGACTTCTTCTGGTGCTGGGCGAGGCGCTCGGGGTAGGAACCGCCGGCGGTGAACTTGAGAGGGTCCTTCGAGACCAGCTTGCTGTCGGTCTCCTTCCAGGAACCGTCGTCGATCAGGAGGGCGATGCGGCGCTTGGTGGACAGGCGCTCATGGTAGCCGCTGACCGGGAAGACGTTCCAATTGGCCTCGAGGTCCTTGGTATAGACCATCTCGCCGTCGAGGGGGCACTTGGTCCAGAGACCTGCCGGGATATCCTTCTTCTTAGGAGTCGGGGTGTGCGTACGCTTGCGAAAGACGGCCATGGTGAATGCCCGAAGATTGAAGCGTTCTCCGCGAAAGCGAAAGGGTAAACCTGCCCCATAACCCTCGAAAACCGATAGAAATGGGCGTTTAACCCGACGTCGCCGGCTTAGCGCGGGCCGCGGTCGGTGCCGGCGAGACGCTCGAGGAGTTTCTCGTAGGCGTTCACGGCGCGCTCGGCCATGACGAGCTCGAAGTTCTCGTTGGGAGCGTGCAGGTGCGACTCGGGCGTGAACAGGCCGATCATGACCGAATCGAGGCCGGTCTCGCGGCGGATGTCGCCGATGATGGGCACGCTGCCGCCTTCGCGAAGGTAAAGCGGGCGCTTACCAAAAGCTTCGCCGATGGCCTTGTCGGCCTCGCGGAAAGCCTTGGCGAGGACGGGATTCTGGCCGGCCGGAGTATTCGGACGGTCGGGCGGGCAGACGTAGTAGGCCGCGTTGCCCTGCATCTCGATGAGGTCGACGCGCACGCCCTTCGGCGCGCGGGCATGGATGGCCGCGGCGACCTTGCGATGCACATCGACGGGGTCCTGACCGGGGACGAGTCGGCAGGTGATCTTGGCGAAGACCTTCGAAGGGATGACGGTCTTGGAGCCCTTGCCCTGGTAGCCGCCACCGATGCCATTGAACTCGAGCGTCGGCGCGAAGCGCACGGCTTCGAGGCCATCGAGGCCGGGAGCGGGATGGAGTTCGTCGACGCCGAGCGCGCGGCGGTAACCGTCTTCGCTCAACGGCAGCTTGCGGAGCTCTTCGCGTTCCCAGCGGGTCGGCTGTTCGACGCCGTCATAGAAACCCTCGACCGTGACGGCGTTATCGGCGTCGTGCAGCGAAGAGCAAAGTTCAGCCAGCGCCTGGATAGGATTATAAACCGCGCCGCCGTGGAGGCCGGAATGCAGGTCGGACTTGGGACCAGTTAGGCCGACTTCGAGGCCGATGATGCCGCGCAGGGCCGTCGTGATGACGATCTGGTCGGACGACGGTGAAGCCGTGTCGGAAAGGATGACGCAGTCGGCTTCGGCGAGTTCGGCCTTATGGTTATGCAGGAATTCCGGAAAACTCGGGGAGCCGATCTCCTCTTCGCCTTCGATCAGGAACGTGATGCGCAGCGGCAGGTTCGGGCAGCGCTTGAGCAGGCGGGCGAGCGCGACGACCGCGACCAGGTGCGGGCCCTTATTGTCGGCGGTTCCGCGACCCCAGATCTTACCATCACGCACGACGGGTTCGAAAGCCGGGGAGGTCCAGAGATTCAGCGGGTCGGCCGGTTGCACGTCGTAGTGTCCATAGAGGACGATGTGCGGCCATTCCTTCGGACCACGGCGACGGCCGAGCACAATCGGGTGGAGGGGCGTCGGGATGACTTCGACCTCGAGGCCGGCCTGCTTGAGGAGCCCGCAGATGTGTTCGCGCGCGCCATCCATGCCCGCCTTGAAGGACGGGTCGGTGGACACGCTCGGGTGCTTCACGTAATCGATTAATTCGCGGACGAGATCCATGGCTGGGAGTAAAAAGAGAATGAACGCAGGTGCAAACGTGCAAAGGTGTTTTAATAAGGGGTAGGGGCAGGGGCTGGGGTAGGGGTAGACCAATCCTTTTAGGTCTCGGGTCTCAGCCGACGATTCCTAGGTGCGGGCGCACGGCTTTAGGTACTGCAGTTGCATAGCCATCCCTACCCCTACCCCTG
>Ga0209299_1000152_pt1 | contig 36334 bp, 40 predicted proteins | sample S_140806_MF_Meta_FD_187326 | JGI IMG/M metagenome (GOLD analysis project Ga0209299, IMG submission 187326) | Freshwater microbial communities from Lake Simoncouche, Canada to study carbon cycling - S_140806_MF_MetaG (SPAdes) (version 2) | ecosystem: Environmental > Aquatic > Freshwater > Lake ...
CAATGTCACCGGTGCTTTTTCCTTGTCAGTCTTTGTGGCACTTGGCCTTGGTCCCATCTTGCAGCGTTCAGATCTTGCCTACATCGCAGTGCAATGGGGTGGTGGCCTATATCTGATCTATCTTGGAATCGATGCCATCAGAAAACGCACGGTGCATGCAGCTGACATGACCAACCAAGGCGATGTTGCACCAAGTGCGCGTCGTTCGATGTGGGATGGTTACTGGGTCGGCGCGCTCAACCCTAAAGGTGTTGTTTTCTTTGCAGCCGTTCTGCCGCAGTTCATTGATCGTGAACGTGGCAGCGTTACTTCTCAATTGATTCTGCTGGGCGGCATCTTTGCCATTCTTGCCTTCCTTTCCGATGGAACATGGGGCTTGCTTGCGGGAACTGCGCGTGAATGGCTTGCTACCGATGGCAAGCGTCTAGAAAAACTACGCGCAACTGGTGGCGTGATTATGATTGTTTTGGGGCTTGGAGTTTTGTATTCAGCATTTGTCAGTCCTTAAGTACACAATTACTCCATGATCAAACCCGACAAGCCAGCCCGCGAAAATATCTCCCCTTCAGATTTAACATTTGGACTTTCAACCTGCAAGCGTTGCCTATGGATTAAGTACTGGTTCAAGGTGACGATGCCTGGTGCATTCCCCCTTGTCGGAACAATGGCAGCGTTACAAGAAGAGCATTTTCAAGGTGCTGACATGCCGACAATTGATCCTTCACTACGTCCCGGAAAAGTTACTAAGTGGGGCGAATGGGTTAAGAGCAAGCCGCTAGTTGTTAATGGTGTGGAAACGCGCTGGCGCATCTTAGGAAAGTATGACCTCGTCGCAACAAATGAGGATGGAACTATTGGACTTATTGATTGCAAGGTCTCCGATAGTCAACGAGATAGTGGGCAGTTTTATTCACCTCAGCTAGAGGCATACGCCTACAGCCTCGAAAATCCTGCTGCTGGTAAATCACAATCGGTCGCATCCATGGGTTTGTTAGTCTGGAAACCAACCACTGCAATAGGAACAACTGTTGAAGAATATGGTTTCGGGGTTTTTCAGAAATATGTTCCGGTCGAACGAGATCAAGCAAACTTTCTAAAGGTTATCGGTGAGTTCATTGATGTTCTGGAAGGTGAACTTCCGGACTCTGGTCCTGACTGCCAAACATGTAATTATCTAGTAGCACGCAACGCTTTGGATTAATCCTCTTCCTGGATTTCCCCAAGCTTTGCTTTTTTAGGTGCATAAATATCTACGTACTCCTGGCCAGACATAACATGAATTGCATTCATAATCTGATCCGTCACATCTCGCAGATGCTGCAAATCTGTTGAGTCACCATCAAAATACATCGGCTTACCAAAGCTCATTCCGACTCTTTTAACATTTGGGATAACTTTTCCAGTTGGTTGAATCTTGTCGGTATTAGACATTGCAACTGGCACAACAGGTGCTCCAGATTCAATAGCCAAACGAGCAATTCCTGTTCGGCCCTTATACAAACGACCATCTGGGGATCTAGTTCCTTCTGGATAGATGCCGATGCAATCACCATCTGCCAGCACTTTGAGTCCTGTGATCAAAGCTGCTTCACTGCGACGACCACCTGAGCGATCAACAGGAACTTGGCCAAGTGCGATGAACGTTAACTTCTTTAACAACCCTTTAGGCCCAGGAGAGGTGAAGTACTCACTCTTGGCTAGAAAAGTAACTTTGCGGGGCACAACAAGTGGCATAAAAATTGAGTCACTAAAAGACAGATGGTTAGAAGCAATGATTACTGGGCCCCTTGCCGGCACATGGCGAAGTCCACGAACTTTGGGACGGAAAGCGAGCATCAAAAACGGGGTCAGAAATGCTCGCAAGGTTCCGTAGGGCAAGTCGTTTAACACAGGGATAATTTAGTGGTTATTGACGACTATGACACTATTTGAGGGTGAGTGAGTCCAAAGATAAGCCAGATGATTTCGATGAAGAGGATCTGATTCGATCTGAGTTCGAATCAATCGTCTCTGGCCTGTCTCTCGATGAATCTGCGCCCACATCCTACTTGGATGAGCTTGATCGAAATGATGAAGAAGGTTTTGTTCAACCCAATCCCCCGCGACAAACACCTCTCGGATTTATTGCCTCAGCAAAGCGCGCAATCAATCGCTGGTTCCACCGCGGCTATCACGAAGATGACGGAGCTGCGCTGTGAGTAATTTTAATTGGGGAATTTTAGGACCAGGTGGAATTGCAAAAGCATTTGCAACAGATCTAAAACTTCTAGATGGACACTCGGTGGCTGCAGTTGGCTCACGCACACTTAAAAATGCGCAAGATTTTGTAAACACTTTTGGTGGCACCGCCTATGGAAGTTATGAAGCGCTTGTTGCAGATCCATCTATTGATGCCATTTACGTAGCAACACCACATCCGGCACATAAAGACAATGTTGTTTTAGCACTTAACGCAGGCAAGCCAGTTCTTTGTGAAAAGCCTTTTGCTGTTAATGCTAAAGGGGCACAAGAGATGGTTGCAGCTGCGCAGAAGAACAATGTGGCAATGATGGAGGCAATGTGGTCACGATTCTTGCCGCATTACGCACAAGTGCGCGAAATCGTTGCGAGTGGAGTTTTAGGAAAGATCTTGACAGTTCATGCCGATCACGGGCAGCGCTTAGCCGACCAAGATATTGCGCGCTTGGTTGAACCCGCACTTGCGGGAGGTGCCCTACTAGATCTTGGAATTTATCCTGTTTCATTTGCGCACATGGTTTTGGGAAATCCAACAAAGATCACTGCAAGTGGAGTTCTTACTGACAAGGGTGTGGATGCGCAAACATCGATGATTTTTGATTATGCCGATGGAGCACAAGCAGTTTTGAATACAACGATGATTGAGCAAACTCCATGTCGGGCTGTTGTTGCTGGTGTAGATGGGTGGCTAGAAATTGATCGAGTTTTCTATACGCCAACAAGTATGCGGGTTACCTTATTTGATGGCTCTGTAACCGAATATCCCACCAACTACACCGGACATGGTTTGCGCGAGCAAGCAGAGGCTTTCAAGAAACTGGTTCAATCAGGTCACACTCAATCCGCTATTTTGAATTGGAAAGACACAGTCGACATCATGCAAACTTTAGACTCCGTTCGTTCTCAAATTGGGTTGCGTTACCCCTTCGAGAATTAAACTCTAGCTAAATCTGCAACTCCAACGAGCCCTGCTTCATTTCCTAGTTCGGCGGCAATCAAAGTTGGGTAAGGGTGCTTTCCTGCAAATGGCATCGTGCGTTCTAATGATTCACGCGTTGGCTTTAACAAGATCTCGCCAGCATCAATTACTCCCCCGCCAATAACGACACATGCTGGATCCAGTAAAACAGACAAAGATGCAATTCCAGCCCCAAGCCATTGACCTGTGGTGTTGAAGGCAGCAAGTGCGACGGGATCACCTTCACGTGCAGCATCTGTGATTGCTTTTCCAGTTAAGCCGGCGATTGTTCCGTCACCACGTGATAAAAGATTGCGTGCAATTTCAGGACTGGCACTGATTGCTTCACGAGTGTGGCGCAGTAGTGCGTTTCCTGATGCATATTGCTCAAAACAACCGCGAGCCCCGCAACCACACAGGTGGCCATCAGGAACAACACGTAGGTGCCCAAATTCGGCAGCTATGCCAAACGCTCCACGATATAAATCACCGTTAACGACAATGCCTCCGCCAATACCAGTACCGACGGTAAGCATCATCATGTGATTTTGATTGCGACCTGCACCAAATTTTGCTTCACCCCATGCAGCCGCGTTTGCATCGTTTTCGATTACGACGTTTAAGCCTATTAGTGCAGATAGATCCGCATCTAGATTAACGCCATTCCAATCGGCGATGTTTGGTGTGGCAAGCATCGTCTTTCGATCTGATGAAACAAATCCAGCCGCAGAAACTCCAATGGAGTTAACTTCAAATTGAGCCATGAGTTCAAGTGTTGTGTCAGCAATTGTTTGTGTTAAAGCTTTTCCGCCCTGGCGAGGTGTGTCTTTGCGTGCAGTTGCGAGAATCTTTCCACTTTCATCAACAACGCCACCCAGGACTTTGGTTCCACCTACATCGATACCAATTGCATACGACACAAAACTATCCCTCTAGGTGAGTTTTGAGTTGTGACAACGCTGCATCAATCGTTGCCTTCTCTGCTTTCTGTCGCATCATTGCGGGGATCGGCATAGATAGTGAAACTTCTAATTCATATGTGACTTCAGTTGTGTCTTCATCAATGGTCTTGATCGAGTACATGCCGTCCATCCCGGTTAACAGGTCTGCATCTTCTAAAGAAAATCTCAGTTTGCTGGGCGCCTCGCTCCAGTCGTAATCCAATGTCGGACGATCTTTCATCATGCCTGCATCGATGGTCATCTTTACTTTGGTGATGCGGCCCTGATCATCACGGGTGATCGCTTCTGCAGATTTAATCTGGGTCGACCATTCGGGGTACTTGTCTAAGGCAAAGAGTGCCTCTTGTACTTGGTTGATTGGGGCATCGATAGTGATTGTGGATTTGCTGAATTCGGCCATGGCGCAAGGTTACCCTCTTTACCATTCAACTTGGCTCACGCTAGCGTTGGCCCATGAATCAAATCTCAATCCCTCCGCTAGTTCCTGCTGCAACAGCTGGAAACCTCACTAATCTGATTGCTGAACGCGCCTGGTTTGAACCAGAGCGCATCACCATGTCTCGCCCATTGGGCGAAGGATGGCAACCTGTAACCGCCCGCGAAGTTGATCAAGAGGTTCGAGCAACTGCAAAAGGATTGATTGCAGCGGGAGTTCAAATTGGTGACCGCGTCGCAATCATGGCGCGTACTCGCTATGAGTGGACGATTCTAGATTTTGCTACCTGGTATGCCGGCGCTGTTGTCGTTCCAATCTATGACACATCCTCTGCTGAACAAATCGATTGGATTCTCAATGACTCCCACTCAGTTGGAATCATTGTAGAAACACCTGCACTTCGTGATCTCGTGCAGACAGTTTTGCCATCGCACACCCGTCATGTTTGGACAATGACTGATGATGTACTAGCAATTTTGCGTGAAGCGGGTAAGAACATCGGTAATGATGAAATCGAGCGACGTCGTAATGCAGTTACCCCATCATCGCTTGCAACTTTGATCTACACATCAGGCACAACAGGAAAGCCAAAGGGAGTTCAATTAACTCACAGCAACTTCCTTGCCGAATGTGGCAACGTAGTTCAAGGTGCCAGCGAACTCTTTTTAAAGCCAGGTGGATCAACACTTCTCTTCCTTCCGGTTGCTCACGTTTTTGGTCGCATGGTTCAAATTGGAGCAATCACATCTGGTCTTCATTTGGCACATTGCAGCGATCCTGTAAATCGCTTGCCTATGGACTTGGCCTCATTTAAGCCAACATTCGTGTTGGCAGTTCCCCGCATCTTTGAAAAGATCTATAACGGCGCAGAAGCTCGCGCTGAAGCCGCAGGTAAGGGAAAGATTTTCAAAAAGGCTGCAGATGTTGCAATCGCATACTCAGAAGCACTGGATAAAAAGAGTATGTCACCAGTCCTAAAGTTAAAGCACGCAATCTTTGACAAGCTGGTTTACAGCAAGCTCCGCGCTGGTATGGGTGGCAATGTCGAGGCAGCGATTTCAGGCGGTGCGCCACTTGGTGTTCGCCTTGGTCACTTCTATCGCGGCGCTGGTGTAACAGTCCTTGAAGGTTACGGTTTAACAGAAACAACAGCAGGTGCGACCCTAAACCTTATGGGTGCCCACCGTGTTGGTTCAGTCGGAAAGCCAATTCCAGGAACTTCAGTCAAGATCGCAGACGATGGTGAAGTTCTCATTCGTGGACCAATCGTTATGCAGGGCTACTGGCAAAACAATGCTGCTAACGCTGAGGTTTTTGATGAAGAGCGTTGGTTTAAGTCTGGTGACCTTGGAAAACTAGACGATGACGGTTTCCTCTACATCGTTGGGCGCAAGAAGGAAATCATCGTAACCGCTGGTGGAAAAAATGTTGCACCAGCAGTTCTAGAAGATCGTCTGCGTTCACATCCATTAGTTAGCCAGTGCATGGTTGTCGGAGATAACCAGCCATTCATCGCAGCACTTGTAACCATCGATCCAGATGCACTTAAGGCATGGGTTACAAACAACAAGAAGGATGGCGCATCAATTAATGATTTGATCAATGACCCTGATCTGATCGCAGTTGTTCAAACTGCTGTTGATGAGGCTAATAAGGCTGTAAGTAAGGCTGAATCAATTCGCAAATTCACCATTCTTCCCGTGGACTTCACAATCGCTGGTGGCCATCTGACCGCAAAGCTGTCTGTTAAGCGCCATGTAGTTGCAAAGGAGTTTGCGCAAGAGATCGATGCATTATTTTCTAAATGAACGATAGGCGGGTAATACTCGCTCAAGAACTTCATGATGGAATAGCCCAGGACCTAGTAGGCCTGGGCTTTTCCATTGATTCACTGATCTCTACAACTCAATCTCTGGAAACGAGAGATTCTCTGCGCAAGGTCAGATTCACCATCACTGCATTGATCGACAAGGTCAGATTAGAGATTCACCATCTGCGCACCTCTTCAGAGTTGATCTCTGACACGACAGAGGTAGAAATGAACTATGAGCTGTTGCGTGTGCTTTCAGAGGTACTCCGTAATGTTTCAGAGCACGCTCACGCCAATCACCTATCTATCCAGATTGCAGATAACGGGATTGGTGGCGCACATAGCAAAGAGGGCAGCTTTGGCATCGTTGGAATACAAGAGCGCATTGCCACCCTTGGTGGGGATATCACTATTGACTCGAGTGAAGGTGGGACAAAGATAAGTATTGAGCTGCCACTAGAAAGGTAACAATGAAGGTCTTGATAGTTGATGATCATGCCGTGGTGCGCCACGGGTTGAAATCGGCAATCCAGTCCCATGGTTATGAAGTGGTTGCAGAAGCGGGCTCAGTAAATGAAGCACAGGCATTTATGGCCCAGACAAATCCAGATGCCATAATCGTTGATATAAATCTCCCAGATGGGTCTGGTTTTGATTTGGTGGCCTGGTCCAGAAGAGTTTCGCCAAGGACAGCGATAGTTGTGCTGACGTTAAATGACGGCGCAGATTATGTGCGAGCGGCAAAAAGCGCGGGTGCAAATGCATTCATCATAAAGAACGCTCCTCTGTCTGATGTGATTGCAGCCCTGGATTTTGCAGTTTCTAGTCCAACGTCATTTAGTAGTAAAAAATTATGCAGCTCAAGCACGGACTCTGGTTTAAGCGCACGAGAAATAGATGTGTTGCACTCGATTAATCATGGATTAAGTAACGGTGCAATCGCTACAGATCTCTACATCTCAGTCTCGACGGTCAAAACTCATGTCTCATCTATTCTGCGAAAACTAGATGCTGACAATCGCGTGCAGGCTTTATCTATCGCACGTGAGCGTGGATTACTTGTTTAACAAATCCTCAAAATCTTTAGACCAAATCTCCCAACGCCAATTATCAACAATCCACTGGCGTCCAGCTATACCCATCTTTTGTGAAGACTCAACATTAGTAAGAAGCTCCATTGCAGCTGCTGCAATCTGCTTATTGTCTGTTCCATCAACAACCAAACCCGTTTTGTTCTGTACAACGGCGTCCGGTGCTCCGCCAGAATTACCAGCAAGCACGGCCAATCCACAAGCACTTGCCTCAAGATAGACAATGCCGAGACCTTCAACCTCAAGTCCCATTAATCGCGAGCGACTTGGCATTGCAAAAATATTGCCAGCACATATATACATCGGCAACTCTTTGTATTGGATTCTGCCAATAAATGTAACTGCTGTTTCGAGATTGTTGTTGGTCACTAGTTTTTCTAAGTGCTCTCTGTATGGACCTTCACCAACTAGCAATAGGTGGGCAGATGGAACACTCTTTAGAATTTCGGGCATAGCCTCAATTAATTGATCCTGGCCTTTGCGATGAACTAAGCGTCCGACTGAAACGATTACCTCTTTCTCCGCTATTCCGAGTGATTCTCGCAAGAGTGATGCGTCAGTCGGAATGAAATGTTCAACATCAATTCCAGGGGCAATTTTCACCATGGTGCGTTGAGCTTTTGCATTTAGCCCCTTTGAAATAGCGCTACGAGTGAACTCCCCCAGGTAGGTGAGCACATCCACGGTTGAACCTATTCGGCGTAGTAAAAGATTGAATGGGAAGACTTTCGCCCACCAGACTTCATGTCCGTGCGTCAGAGCAACTGTTCGCTTTACTCCAGCACGTTTCATGCCAGCCGATAAGAGTCCCAATGGTGCGGCAGCTCCAAATGCTGCCGTCGTTATCCCCTGACTGCGAATCAACTTTTTTAGTTGAAACAAAACTCTTGGTGTTGGAAGAAGGATTTTCGACCGATCCCTAATTACGCGGACGCCGTGATTAGTCAGCCAATCAGCATCATATTGTTCTGAATTTGGCTGGGAGGATGTGTAGACAATTGTTTGTCCAAAAGGGCGACGCTCGATCAATCCAATAATGAAGGTCTCTATGCCACCGGCGCGTGGACCAAAGTCATTGGTAACAAATAAAACCTGGTTAGAAACGGCGGGCCCCTACCAATGGTTTTCTACCAAGTGAGCCACTATCTGCCACCTTCACACGAGATCCTGATCGAGGTGCATGCACCATCTTTCCGCCACCTAGATAAATTCCAACGTGTGAAACAGGGCGACCGTAGAACAAGAGATCGCCAGGCTTTAATGAACTAAAGGAAACTTTTTTACCCATCCGAGATTGAGCCGCCGATGAGTGAGGCAAGGAAACTCCTGCAGCTTGATAAGCCCGCATTGTTAATCCTGAACAATCCCACGTGACCATACCTGCAGCGCCAAAGACGTAGCGATCACCAATTTGCTTCAGAGCGTATTTCAAAGCAATACCTGCGCGCCCAGATACTCCACTTGCACTCTTTGCCGCCTGCAATGAAGATGCTTGATCGGCATTCTCTTCATCTTCTGCCAACTTAGCTAAACGTTCACGCTCTGCCTTTGTTAACTTTGACAGCAGTTTTTCTGCTTCTGCTAATTTGCTTTGAGCAATTGCAGATTGTGCGGCTAATTTTTTCTGGGCTGCGGCAACTAGTGCGATCTTGTCGTTAACAGTCAGAGTTGTTGCATTTAAACGCTGTTGGGCTGCTTCAAACTTTCTTAGCTGCGCAGACTTTCTACGGGTGATTGCATCGAGGGAACCTGCAGATGAAAGATAGAGGGTTGGATCACTTGAAAAAAGTAGTTCAAAGCTCTGGCCAAATCCCCCGGATTTGTATTGCTCGATGGCAATAGTCCCTAAAGATCGTTGAAGCGTCGAAACTGTTTGACCTTGAATTTCAGCTTTAGCCTTAATGCCATTTAGCGTCTTTGTCAGACCAGCCAACTTAACTTTGGCTTCTTGAGCGCCCTCTGCTGCCGTCGTCGCTTCCTCTTCTAACTGGCGAACCTTTGCCTGCACTTGAGCCAAGCTGGGGGCTGCACTTGCCGCGACAGGGGCGAGTACTCCGGCAACCATCGCCAGAGCCACAACTGTGCGCAGGGGAAAAGACATGGGCACAAGGCTAACCGCGCCTAAGCCCGTATCTCAACCTGATTGCACCTAAAAAGGCTGTGAATTCGAACCGAATCAGGCTCCGCGAGCGTCAAACTGCAAGGGTGGGGTCAATCCGCTGTCAGCTAGAACGGTTAGTGCCGAGACGGTTGCATCGCTGATCTCAGCTGAAGGTTCAAGGAAAAAAGCAACGACGCATGTATTACAGGCGATCGTGGCCATGGTGCATTTATTGCAATCGATGATCATAGACCTAAATGTAAAGGCTGCCACTGACAGATTACTTAAGAGAAAAAACCAGGCGTAAGCCATACTTGCCGCCGTGAGCATCGTTGCAACCCTTGTCGTTGGCTCCGATGGCTCCACCTCAAAAGAGAGCCGCTCGGCTGGCGTTAGCTCAGTTGCAGACCGCCAAGTATTTCTTCAGCGTCGTCGTGAAGTGGATTGCATCATTATTGGCGGCAATACCGCCCGCCACGAACCGTATAACCGAACCCCAGTTCCCCTAGTAGTCATTTCGCGTTCTCTAGTAAATCCTGTTCAAGGTAATCACCTAGCACTACTGTGGAATTGCTCCCCTGAGCAAGCAGTGAAAAAAGCACGCATTCAATTTGGCGACAAGATTTTAATTGAGGGTGGAATATCCATGATTAACGAACTTATAGACCATGGAGTTATCGACCAACTAGAACTTAGTGTTACCCCTGCTTCGGGTGGGGACGAGCGGATCGACTGGAAAGAGCTGTTAGCAAGGTTTTCGCATTACACATCACACGAGGTTGAAGGAACTACTTTTTACTCAGCCCACAACTAAAAAGCTGAGATTATCGAAACTCCGGCAACAGCTAGAGCGATACCAACGTATTGAACTCTTTGAAGTCTTTCCTGTAAGAATTTATATGCAAGCACAGCGGTCGCGATCGGATATAAAGAACCAAAAACCATTGCAACTGAAACAAGTCCCTTGGTGGTAGCAATTCCGAGCAGAAGATTTGCTATGAAATCTGCAGCACCAATGAAGATAAGTAGCGGTATTGTTTTCTTATCAAAGTTACCTGTTGTCTTAAACTTGATTGCCAAAGAAATGGTTACAAAAAATGTTGTAGCTCGCATTGACACCATAGTGAGCAAAGCGCTGCTTTGGGAGCCGATAGCAATAAAGGTGAGTGCTAAACCAAAACCTGCTGCTGCACCAAGTGCTAGAAGTAATGGCTTTATTGGAAGTCCTTGCGATAACTCTGGGCCACTTGCGCAAAAGACTCCAATTAATGCAATTGCTACACCAGCTAAAGTTATTGCAGAAAGCACATCACCTGTAATGAGCGCATATGCCAAAGGAATCACGGTGCTAAGGGAGCTAATTGGTGAAACAACGCCCATTCGCCCAGTTGATAAACCTTCATACAAACATGCAAGTCCGATATAGCCAAAGAGCCCTGCAAGTGCACCTGGAATCAAGTACCCGTCAAAGCCCAAGGCCTTGCCTTGGTAACTTCCGGAAACAACAACAATCAAAATTCCCACAAGCAATCCATAAACTTGGGAAAAACCTAAAACAGCAAAAGGATGATGCTTCTTACTTAGACGCCCGGCGAAAAAATCAGCCGTTCCCCACATTGCACTTGAAAGTAACGCTAGTAGCGAGGCCATTGAGCAAGGTTACAGCCCCGCCTCCCATAAAAGGGTGCATGAATTCTTTATCCTGAGTCAATGGATGCGAATGCTTTTGAGAGATTAGTCGATCATCTTCGTACCTTCACACCGCGGCCTGAAGTTTCACTTATTGAAGTGCCCGCCCCTCAAAAATTGGCAACATATTCTTTTGCATTCTCCGCCGATGTCTCCAATGGACTCTTGGCAGATGAAGAAAATGAGGTAGCAAACGGTCGCTTCGTACTTCTCCATGAACCAGGTGGACAAGCAACATGGGATGGCGAATTTAGATGCGTTACCTTTGTGAGCGCCGATGTTGACCCAATCATGCAAGAAGATCCTTTGTTGCCTGAAGTTGGTTGGAGTTGGTTTCTGGAATCACTAGAAAGTAATCAGTGTGTTTTTAATGCGCCAAGTGGAACAGTTACTCGGGTATCAAGTGCATCTTTTGGAAAGTTATCTCCCCGAAACGATGATGCAGAGATAGAAATCCGAGCATCGTGGACCCCCATCATCATTGAGCCGCAAGAATTGATGAAGCACATTGAAAGTTGGTGCAACTTAATTTCTGAGGTTGCAGGATTGCCGCCACTACCTGAAGGCGTCTCTGCGATTTCATCTGCGCGTCGACAATAACTATGAGCGAAGAAATTGTCGTTGTACCTTTACTACACCCTGCCGAAGGAACTCCATCAGTAATTGATACTGAATCTAGTTTCAGGGCCGCATTGGAGCAGCTGGCACATGGGCACGGTCCATTTGCAGTTGATGCCGAGCGTGCTTCTGGATTTAGATACAGCGCACGCGCCTATTTGATTCAGATCAAGCGGAACAATGGCGGCCTGCATTTAATTGATCCCATTCCTTTTGGCCCTGGCCATGATCTCTTTGCAGAACTCAATACTTTGTTAAACACTGATGAAGTTATTTTGCACGCAAGCACCCAAGACCTGCCTTGCCTGCGCGAATTAGGCATTAACCCAGTTCGACTCTTTGACACTGAATTAGCAGGCAGAATCGCTGGTTTGCCACGAGTTGGTTTGGGCCCACTTCTAGAAACTCTTATGGGCGTCTCCTTAGCAAAAGAACACAGCGCTGCCGATTGGTCTGCTCGCCCATTGCCACAAGAGTGGCTGACATACGCAGCATTAGATGTTGAATTACTTGTAGAGCTAAGAGACCGCATGTATGAGATTTTAGACAAATCAAATAAATTGCCATGGGCCCTAGAAGAGTTCGCATCAATTCTTAAAGCACCGCCTGCTCCCCCACGGGTTGATCCGTGGCGGCGCACTTCCGGTATGCACAAAATTAAACGTCGCGATCAATTAGCGATCATTAAAGAGTTGTGGGTTGCACGTGATCGCCTTGCATCTGAACAAGATATAGCTCCTGGAAAATTGCTCAATGACAACGCGATCGTAGAACTTGCCATGGCTGCAGCTGTTACAAAAAAAGAGTTTGAAAAAGCATTACGCCCTCTTGGCTTAAGAGCTAGATGGCTAGAAAACTTACCTCTGTGGCTAGCAAGTGTCTCTACGGCCCTTGCACTACCTGATGAGCAATGGCCAGCAATGCGAACAAATGCCGATACCTTGCCTCCGATCAAATTGTGGCGAGATAAATTTCCAGAAAAGTTCGCACCCCTTTCTCACGCACGAGCAGCTATTGATCTAATTGCACAAGAAAATGAAATCCCAGTTGAAAATTTGATCACACCAGAACATGTTCGAAGAGTTTGTTGGAAACCTCCAACTGGGTCCACTGAAAATCTCTCAGTTTCTGCCATCAAGCAGGCCTTAACTGATCTGGGTGCCCGTCAGTGGCAGATAGCCCTTGTGGCCCCAGCGTTGGCGTCGGCCCTTTTGGAAAAGGAGCCACTCCCCGTTCCAGAGGTGCCAGCAGAAGAAGTGATGGAAACCACGCCTGAGGGGGCCTGATTTACGCAACATAAGAGTTGCGTAAATACCCCTTTTCCCATAGATTTTGGCCCATGCTCAGTACATTCATTATTGCCCTCCGAGAAGGCCTAGAAGCCTGTCTCATTGTTGGAATCCTGGTCGCCTACATCGTTAAGACCAACCGTCAGGGCTACTTAAAGCCTTTGTGGACCGGTGTTATGGCAGCTGTCATTTCATGTATCGCACTTGGTGCTTTTCTAACAATGACATCGGTTTCATTAAGTGATCGTGGACAAGAGCTATTTGCAGGAGTCACATCCTTTATTGCAGTGGCTCTAGTTACCTGGATGGTTTTCTGGATGAAGAGAACTGCGCGCAATCTTCGTAATGAACTACAAGGAAAAGTTGAAAACGCAGTTAGTGCAGGACCTCTAGCCCTTGCTGGAGTAGCGTTTATCGCTGTTATTCGCGAAGGACTTGAAACTTCATTATTTGTTTATACAAACTTTCAAACAGTTGCAGATGTAACGAGCTCTACAGTTGGTTTGATTTTGGGATTTGCTATGTCAATCACTCTTGGCTATTTGATTTACAAGAGCGCAATCAAGTTGAACCTTGCAAAGTTTTTCACTTACTCAGGCGTGGCCTTGATTATCGTTGCAGCTGGTGTCTTGTCATACGGAATCCACGAATTCCAAGAGCTTGGATACCTTCCAGGCCCTGATGCTTTTGCTTGGGATGTCACCTCATTTATCGCTAAGGACTCAATCCTGGGCGCTTCCCTTTCGGGCACTATCGGCTTTGATACAACGACCTCTTGGCTTCAGTTAGGCGTCTATGTTCTCTATATAGGCGCAGTGCTGGTTCCATACCTGGCTAAGCCTCGTGTGAAGACAGCGGTTAACGCGTAATTCGCTACTGTTCTAAACCTTTACTGACGAGTAACCTTTGGCATACGCCCTAGGTAAAGGAAGTTCCATGTCCCGCACAGTTGTCCTTGTTGATGCCGTCCGCACTCCTTTTGGTAAGGCCGGAGGCATGTATGCCGGTACACGTGCAGATGACCTGATGGTTCGCGCAATACGTGGATTGCTAGAGCGAAATCCAAAGGTTGATCCCGCCTCTATTGAAGATGTTGCGATTGCTGCTGCAACACAAACAGGTGACCAAGGAATGAACATCGGTCGAAGTGCGGCATTACTTTCAGGATTACCAAACACAGTTCCTGGATATTCAATTGATCGATGGTGCGCAGGTGCGTTAACAGCTGTTACAACAATTGCCGGTGCAATTGCCATGGGAACAAATGAAATTGCAATTGCTGGCGGTGTAGAACATATGGGTAATCACCCAATCGGAGAAGGACTAGATCCAAACCCACGTTATCTTGCTGAAAGAATTGTCGAGCAAGATGCACTTGCCATGGGCGCAACTGCAGAACGATTACATGATCGTTTTCCTCAACTAACAAAAGAGCGCGCTGATAAGTACGCACTTAACTCACAGCTAAAGACCGCCAAGGCGTATGCAGATGGCAAGATTCAAAGAGATTTAATTCCAACGGCTGCTCGCAGCGCTGAACTTGGTTGGACAGTGGCAACAGTTGATGAGCCACCTCGTCCTCAAACAACAATGGAAGGTCTTGCTGGATTAAAGACCCCTTTCCGTCCGGCAGGACGAGTAACTCCAGGAAACTCATCTGGTTTAAATGATGGAGCAACCGCAGCATTACTTGCTAGTGAAGAAAAAGCATTGGAACTTGGCTTAACAATTAAAGCAAAGATGGTTACTTATGCATTTGCTGGCGTTGAACCAGAGATCATGGGCTATGGACCTGTTCCATCAACTCTTAAAGCTCTCAAGCAAGCAGGGCTCAAGATCGAAGATATTGGCGCATTTGAAGTTAATGAAGCTTTTGCTGTGCAGGTAATTGCATTCCTAGATCACTTCGGGATTGCAGATGATGATTCCCGCGTAAACCCATACGGTGGCGCTATCGCTGTTGGTCACCCCTTGGCATCATCAGGTGTTCGTTTAATTCTTAACTTGGCTCGCACCTTTGAAGCGCAACCAGAGGTTCGTTACGGCATCACAACAATGTGTATCGGACTTGGAATGGGTGGCACTGTCATCTGGGAAAACCCAAACTTTAAGGGAGCAAAGTAGTTATGAGTGCAGATATCACACTTCCAGCTGGCGCTCCTGAAGAGGTTGTAACTAACGCCCTAGTTAGAGACATTGATCTGTCCGCTTTCGGTGGCAAAGGGTCAATGGCACTTATTACTTTAGATAACGGCCATGACCACAACCGTCCAAATACTTTTGGACCACAATCAGTCAACGCTTTAAATGACGCGATTACAGATGCAATTGGTCGCAATCCTTCCGCTATCGCTATTACAGGAAAGCCCTTTATTTTTGCAGCTGGGGCGGACCTCTCTGCGCTTTCATTTCTAAACGATCGCAGCCAAGCACTTGCTATCGGAAAACTAGGACATGATGTTTTTCGTCGACTAGGTGAATCAAAGATTCCAACCTTCGCATTTATAAATGGACTTGCACTAGGCGGCGGCCTAGAAGTTGGATTGCACTGTCACTACCGCACCCTGTCTTCAACTGCATTAACTGGCTTGCCTGAAGTATTTTTGGGCTTAGTACCGGGTTGGGGTGGTGCAACAATTCTTCCTAAGTTGATCGGACCAGAACGTGCGGTTCAAGTGATCATGCTCAACGCCCTAAACAACAACACCATGATGAAGGCAAAAGATGCTTTGAAGCTTGGCGTTGTTGATGCCATGTTTGATCCAGCAGATTTTCTAGAACGATCAATAGGCTTTGCCGTTGGTGTTCTAAACGGAACAACCAAGATTGAACGCGCTGATTACAGCAATGATCCAGCATGGGAAACTGCCCTAGCAACAGGTAAAGCCGCCGCGCTCAAGAAGTATGGCGGAGCAACAATTGCTTCACCTATGAAAGCTCTTGAACTTATCGCAGCTGCAAGAACCAACACATTAGGAGAGGGTTTTGATGCTGAGGATCAGGTCCTCTCAGATCTAACTATGTCAGATCCGCTTCGTTCTTCTTTGTATGCATTTAACTTGATTCAAAAGAAGCGCAAGAAGGTTGAAGGAGCTCCAAAGCCAGCGTTGGCTCGCAAGGTAACAAAGGTTGGTGTTGTTGGTGCAGGCTTGATGGCTTCACAGCTAGCACTCCTTATGGTCCGCAACTTGAAGTGCCCAGTAGTCATGACAGATATTGATCAAGAACGTGCAGATAAAGGTGTTGCTTGGGTCAAAAATGAATTGGCGAAGTTAGTGGAGAAGAAGCGCATGAGCGCTGAAGCTGCTGGCCGTCTTTCCCTGTTGATCTCTGGTTCTGCTGATCAGTCGGTTTTTGCAGGGTGTGACTTCATTATTGAAGCAATCTTCGAAGAATTGTCCTTAAAGCAAGAGCTGTTTAAGAAGTTGGAAACTATTGTTTCTCCTGAATGTGTTTTGGCAACTAACACCTCTTCCCTATCGGTTGAACGTATGACTGAGGGATTGAAGAATCCTGAGCGCGTAGTTGGTTTCCATTTCTTTAATCCAGTTGCAATAATGCCACTGCTTGAAGTTGCACGCACATCTACAACAGATGATGCAACAACTGCTACTGCTATCGCAGTTGGTAAAGAGCTCAAGAAGACTATGATTATCTGTAAGGATGCCCCTGGTTTTGTTGTTAACCGTTTGCTCACACGTTTCATGGGTGAGGTAACCGACGCCGTTGATGAAGGAACATCACCTGCTGTTGCAGACTCTGCGATGATGGAGATCGGTTTCCCAATGTCTCCATTCCAGCTGCTTGATCTAGTTGGCCCAGGTGTGGCTTTGCACGTTTCAGAGACTCTGCATAACAACCTTGGCCCTCGCTACCGAATCTCTCCAACCATGCAACGTATGGTTAAGGAAGGCGTTCGACACTTCTACATTAAAAACGAAGATGGATCGGTCAGTGCTAACCCTGCCGCAATGGCACTAGTTGAACAAGGAACAACTCCTTCGACAGCAGAACAGGTTCGCTCTCGTGCACTTAAGGCACTAGCTGAGGAAGCCCGTGCAATGCTTGATGAGGGCGTTGTTTCGTCACCTGCAGAGATTGATCTGTGCATGTTGATGGGTGCTGGCTGGCCAATGCATCTTGGAGGAATTTTGCCGTACTTGGATCGCGAAGGAATTAGCGAGTCAGTAACGGGCAAGCGCTTCCATGAAAAGGGTGTTGCTTCTCTTCCTGCTTAACAACTGCGGTAGTTACTAAAGAAGTGAGCGCAATACGAACTGCATGATTCCACCGTGGCGGTAGTAATCAGCTTCACCCGGTGTATCGATACGAACCTTTGCTATAAATGTAACTGAACCTGCAGTCACTGTTAGCTCCTTTGGAACTCCCCCTGTGTTAAGTGCAGTGATGCCAGTGATTGCAAATGTCTCAGTGCCGTTTAGGCCAAGGGATGCAGCAGTTTCGCCATCTTTGAACTGCAATGGCAAGACGCCCATACCGATCAAGTTCGAGCGGTGAATACGTTCGAAGCTTTCGGCAATTACTGCTCTAACACCTAATAGCGCTGTTCCCTTTGCAGCCCAGTCGCGTGATGACCCTGATCCATATTCCTTACCAGCAAGAATTACCAAAGGTGTGCCAGCGGCTTGGTATGCAACTGATGCATCATAAATTGTTGTTTGCTCTCCATTAGATGCGAAGTTGCGAGTAAATCCACCTTCAACGCCATCTAATAGAAGGTTCTTTAAACGAATATTTGCAAATGTTCCACGAATCATGATCTCGTGGTTACCACGACGGGAACCGTATGAATTGAAATCTGCGCGATCAATTCCATGCTCGGCCAAATACTTTCCAGCTGGTGAATCAGCCTTAATGTTTCCGGCAGGAGAAATGTGATCTGTTGTTACTGAGTCACCTAATACTGCCAAGACGCGCGCTCCAGTGATATCTGTTACCGGAGTTGGCTGCTTTGGCATGCCTTCAAAGTAAGGAGGCTTGCGAACATAGGTTGACTTGGCATCCCACTCAAAAGTCTTGCCTGTTGGGGTTGCAAGTGACTTCCAGCGATGATCGCCTTCAAAGACGGTTGCATAATCCTTTTTAAACATCTCTGATGAGATTGATGAGTCAATAACGCTCTGGATTTCTTGTGGAGATGGCCAGATGTCCTTTAGGAAAACATCGTTTCCTGCTGAGTCCTTGCCTAAAGCATCTTTTTCGAAATCATGATCCATCGTGCCGGCAATTGCATAAGCAACGACAAGCGGAGGGGAAGCCAGGTAGTTCATCTTCACATCAGGGCTAATGCGACCCTCAAAGTTTCTGTTACCTGACAAGACCGCGGTAACGGCCAAATCTGACTCATTGATCGCCTTGCTAATATCAATTGGAAGTGGGCCAGAGTTACCGATGCATGTAACGCATCCATAACCAACAAGGTGGAAGCCAAGTGCTTCCATGTAGCGGGTTAAATCTGCACGATCGTAGTAATCGGTTACTACCTTTGATCCTGGAGCAAGGGTTGTCTTAACCCAAGGCTTTGATTTGAGTCCTTTTTCTACTGCCTTTTTAGCAAGGAGTGCCGCGCCGATCATGACAGATGGGTTAGATGTATTTGTACATGAAGTAATTGATGCAATTACAACATCGCCATTTTTCACACGAGTCGATCCAGCAGTTACATCACCTTTTGCTGTCTTATCGGTGTAGTAACTAGGAAGAATCTTTTCAAACGCGTTCTTTGAATCACTTAGAGAAATACGATCCTGTGGACGCTTTGGACCTGAAATAGATGGAACTACAGTTGAAAGATCTAGCTCTACGACCTGTGAGAAACGTGGTTCAACTGATGGGTCATGCCACATGCCTTGCTTCTTTGCATATTGTTCAACCAAAGCAACCTGATCATCACTGCGACCTGTTAGTCGCAGGTAGCGAAGAGTTTCTTCATCGATTGGGAAAATTGCACATGTTGAACCATATTCAGGGCTCATGTTTCCGATTGTTGTTCGGTTAGCCATAGGAACAGTTGTCACTCCTGGGCCGAAGAACTCCACAAACTTTCCAACTACGCCAACTTTTCGCAAAATTTCTGTAATGGTCAAGGCCATGTCCGTTGCTGTCGTGCCTAGTGGCAAAGCACCAGTCAGTTTGAAACCAACTACGCGAGGAATCAGCATCGAAACTGGCTGACCGAGCAACGCGGCCTCTGCCTCGATACCGCCAACACCCCAGCCAAGGACACCTAGTCCGTTGACCATGGTTGTGTGTGAATCTGTTCCTACGACGGTGTCTGGGTATGCACGAAGTGTCCCGTTAACGGTGCGAGTCATAACAACGCGTGCCAAGTATTCAATGTTTACCTGGTGAACAATTCCTGTTCCAGGTGGCACAACCTTGAACTCATCAAACGCGCTCTGACCCCAACGCAAGAAACGGTAACGCTCTTGGTTTCGTTCATACTCAATATCAGTGTTTTGCTCGAAAGAATCCTTGCTTCCAAACTTATCTGCGATAACAGAGTGATCGATAACAAGCTCGGCAGGAGCTAGAGGGTTTACCTTTGATGCATCTCCCCCGAGTTCAACAATTGCCTCACGCATAGTTGCAAGGTCTACTACGCAAGGAACTCCTGTGAAGTCCTGCATAACAACACGTGCAGGTGTGAATTGAATTTCAGTATCTGGCTCAACAGCTGGATCCCACGAGGCAAGTGCCTTGATGTGGTCGGCGGTGATGTTGGCGCCATCCTCGGTGCGAAGTAAGTTTTCCAAAAGAACCTTGAGGCTAAATGGAAGGTTTGAAGCACCTTCAATTGAGGAGATATCAAAAATCTCAAAACTCTTGCCCGCAACATCTAGATTCTTTTTTGCGTTAAAAGAGTTTTTACTCATTATTTGCCTTTCGTAGAAGCCTTTAGAGTGCTGAAGATACCTCAGCGCGCGCATACAGAGCAACACATTCGATGTGATGTGTCATTGGAAACAGATCAAAAGCACGCACTTTTACGAGCGAATATCCATAATCTGCAAGATAGGCAGTATCTCTGGCCAAAGCAGCAGGGTCACATGCCACATACACAATTGCGCGAGGTGCCAATCTGGCTATATGAGCAACCGCTTCCTTGCCCGCGCCATCTCGAGGTGGATCCAAAACAACGACATCGGCTGCCGTAATTCGTGGAAGTAACTTTGCGACATCGCCAGTTGCAATTGTTAAGTTCGAGAAAGCTGCAAAGTTTCTAGCTGCATCAGCTGTTGCAACTTTACTTCCTTCAATCAAATCAACATGTCCTGTTGGTCCAACTACCTCGAGAATTGCTGCTGAAAACAATCCAACTCCACCATATAGATCTAAGACATGTTCCCCGGATTTCAGCTGTGCAAATTCAAGTACAACTTGTGTTAGTACTTCTGGTGCTTTTTTGTGACTTTGCCAAAATGACTCTTGACTGACTTCTAATGATCTTCCTAATACATTTTCGTGAAGTACTGCAGGGCCTTCAGTCAATCTGGCTTTTTCTTCGCCACGTGTTGGCGCTAGAGCAATAGAGCGTTCACCGGTATTTGAGGCACTAATTTCAACTCGTACATCACCCTTAAGGTCACGGCTTGCAATTTCACTAAAGTCCATACCTTCAACACAAATTATGCAATCTGTAACAGGAGCAATCGAGTGAGACCTTGATTTATAGAATCCCAGTTTTCCATTACGGTCAGTAGTTGCAATAGCCCGTGTCCGCCAATGGGTGCTCTCTCCAACTTCTTCGACCTCTATCCGCATCTCTATCTTTGCAATACGCGAGAATTGCTCGGCAATTACATCAGACTTTAATGTTCGTTGATGTTCAACTGAAATATGCTGAAAATCGCATCCGCCGCAACCATTTCGATTGGCAAATGAACATGGGGCCTCAACTCGAAACTCAGATGGCGCTTCTACGGAGACTACATCGGCACGATTAAATGATGATCCGGTGCTGGTAATTTGAATTGTGCAGTTTTCACCTGGAATCGCATGTCGAACGAAGATCACGGCCCCGTCATGGCGCGCAATAAAATGTCCCCCGTGTGCCACCTTTTCGATGGTGACCTGCACGAGATCGCCGGTTTTTAGGGTTGAACTCTTGTTCGATGCCATGGATGTAAGCCTATGGGTGTAAGTTACCTCCTGTGCACGTAGTCATCATGGGTTGCGGTCGAGTTGGTTCATCACTCGCGACCGAACTCGAAGCAACTGGCCATACCGTCGCAGTCATCGACCAGGCTCGTGAAGCATTCCGCCGTCTAGGTCCTAATTTCAAAGGACGCACAGTCACTGGAGTGGGCTTTGACCGCGAAGTTCTACTTGAAGCAGGCATTCAAGATGCAGATGCATTTGCAGCCGTAAGTAATGGTGATAACTCAAATATTCTCGCAGCTCGTGTGGCCCGCGAAACATATGGTGTTCAAAATGTTGTTGCTCGTATTTATGATCCAGGCCGTGCAGAAATTTACCAGCGTTTAGGTATTCCAACCGTTGCAACAGTTTTATGGGCAACAGATCAGATTTTGAGACGTCTTTCTCCAGAGGGTTCTAAATCTGAATGGCGCGATGCGACTGGAATGGTTCAGTTGTGTGAAGTGCACCCACACAATGATTGGTACGGTCGTCCAATTCTTCTCATTGATGCCCTCACACCCGCACGCGTTGCATTCATTACGCGCTTAGGTGAAGGCTTAATCCCTGACGAACACACTGTTTTGCAACAGGGCGATCTAATCCATGTGATGGTCTCAGATACAGATATTGCTCGAACTGAAGAAATTCTTGCAAGTAGCCCAGAAGGTGAACGTCAATGAGAATTGCAATAGCAGGAGCCGGAAATGTTGGACGAGCTATCGCTCGGGAACTTTTAGACAATGGACATCAAGTTCTCTTGATCGATAAGGATCCTAAGGCTTTGAAGTTAGAGAGCGTCCCAGATGCTGAATGGCTAATGGCTGATGCATGTGAGATCACATCACTTGATAACGCCCACCTCAATAACTGCCAAGTACTAGTTGCAGCAACTGGTGATGACAAAGCAAACCTTGTGACCTCCCTTCTTGGAAAGACTGAGTACGGCGTCCCACGCGTAGTTGCCAGAATTAATCACCCAAAGAATGAATGGTTGTTTGATTCTTCATGGGGTGTAGATGTTGCCGTGTCAACACCGCGCATCATTTCAGCTCTGGTTGAAGAGGCGGTAAGTGTTGGAGACGTTGTTCGCTTGTTCTCATTTAGAAAAGGCCAAGCAAACCTCGTAGAACTCACCTTGCCGGATGGTTCTGCATGTATTGGAAAGACTGTTGAAGAGATTGAACTACCTGAAAATGCAGCAATCGCAGCGATAGTTAGAGACGGCCGAGTAATTACAGCTAAAGCACATGAAGTTTTTGCTGCTGGAGATGAATTGCTCTTTGTTGCATCGGCAGATGCTGAAGCTCAAATTAAAGCCTGCTTTATTTCTTAATCAGCTACCTTTTGTGCAGGCGGTCCCGCCTTAATCACCAACCATGTTGCATACGCCGTAATGAAAAATAACGGATATCCCATAGCAAGATTTACGGTGCCTAACAGATTGACGTTTCCACTCTTGTAGATCGGATACTGAACTGCAATTCGCAGGAAGAACATCGCAACCCAAAGCCAACTTGCCTTGATATACATCTTCTTGCGCGCAGGATTCTTGCGCCAGGTCAGGTTCTCGCCCAAAAGTGGACCTAGAACAAGTCCTAAGATTGGCCACCCAGCAACATTGGCAATTAAATACACCGTTCCATATCCAAGGTTTGTGAGCAGCTTCGGAATATAAAAATCTGATGCGTTTCCGCTGCGATTAGCAAAATAGGCACAAATCAAAACTCCGATTACTCCAGAGACAGAATGCTGGATCGTATCTTTCATGATCAATCGAATGATGGCTAAGGTGATTGAGAGTGAAAGTGAGGCCCAAATGGCAGTGTTTACCTCTTGTGTAAAGTTAAACACAATTAAGAAAACAACAGCTGGTACTCCGGAATCAATCAGGCCTTTTTTTCCGCCTAAAGCGTTAACAACTTTGTCGCGATCTTCGTGATGCTGGCTCATGATTTGCCCGTAGATCCAAAACCACCCGTGCCGCGGCCAGAACCCGGCAGATCTTTAACTTCAACGAATTCCGCGCGCTCTACTTTCTGAATCACCAACTGCGCAATGCGATCACCTTTGTGAAAAGTTATTACTTCCTTTGGGTCATGATTAATCATGATGCATTGCAACTCTCCGCGATAGCCAGCATCAACAGTTCCTGGAGCATTGACCATTGTTACACCATGCTTAATTGCTAATCCTGATCTCGGATGAATCAGCGCCACATAACCATCTGGCAATGCAATCGCGATTCCTGTTGGAACTAACGCCCGCTCCCCTGGCTGCAAAGTCACATCAATGCGAGTAACGATGTCTGCGCCAGCATCGCCACCTTTGGCATATACCGGAAGCGGAATCGATGGATCTAAACGTGTAATCAACACCTGCAAATTCGCCATAATTATGGGTTGATCTCGAAAGTTGGATCAACAAATGCCAATAACTCTGGAGTCTTTGCAATGTGCTCTAAGTACTCCTTAGGTGCATTATTCAAGAAGTGATCCATAGGAACAATTATATAAAGTGCTGCAGCTCGAACAGCGATTTCACCGTCTGGTGAATTAAGGCGACCGATCGCAGATGTGTAAACCTTACGATTTACCTGACCAGTGATTTCTGCGGTGATGTGCAATGTGCTGCCCATAGGCACCGGCTTAATGAAGTCGGTTTCCAACCGGCCAGTTACGGCAGGTGCGCGTAGCAACCACATCAACTTGCCAAGTGCTTCATCAAATGCCAAAGATAAGAGTCCGCCATGAGCTAGACCAGGTGCTCCTTGATGGTTTTCAGTAACGGTGAATTCTGCTGAGATTTCTAAACCTTCTCCAGCATAAGCAACAAGATGCAATCCAGTTGGATGTAATTCGCCACAACCAAAACAATGTCCAAAGTGTGAAGGAATTTTTGAACCAGGAACTGGTGCTTGCTCGTGACGCTCCGGAATAGGTGAACCCTCAGGAGCTGTAGTGCTTGGAATCCGAGCCATATGGCAAGGTTACCGCCTTCATATCCGATACGGTAATACCCATGCGTTACCGCGAAGTGATACGTGCACCACTATGGCTATTGGCCGTTGTTTACTTCTTCATGCTCTCATTGGTAATTTCGATTTGGTCTGCCCTCGGAGACAATGCAGCCTTAATTGCCTTGGTTTTGGTTACTGGTGCTCTGGTCTGGATGTATTTTACAACCGCCTTAACTATCGAGGTCAATGAAAAAGAACTTCGGGTTGGCAAGGCACATATCGCTCTCGGATTTATTGGTGATTGCATAAATCTAGATAATGAAGGAATCAAACGGGTTAGAACTCGAGATGCAGATCCCCAAGCATTCCTAGCAATTAGATTTTGGGCCCCTAAAGGTATTCAAATCGCGATAAATGACACACGCGACTCAACGCCATACTGGTTAATTAGTAGTAACGCCGGTGCTGAATTGATAAAAGCTATAAAAAAACTAAAGAGCTAATTGCACTCTTTACAAACAGCTTTAGCGCCTTCGCCTTTAGCAAGCTGGGTGATGTGATGAACCAAGAAGCATCGTGAGCATGTGAACTCATCAACTTGCTTTGGAACAACGCGAACCGCTAACTCTTCACCTGACAGATCTGCACCAGGTAACTCAAGATTTTCTGCAGCTTCTGCTTCATCTACATCGATCTGACCGGATTGAGCATCAACACGCTTAGCCTTGAGTTCTTCTAGAGACTCCTCATGAAGTTCCTCATCAGTTTTTCTGGGTGTGTCGTAATCTGTTGCCATTGCTCTCACCGCCCTTCAATAATCCTTCGCAAATGCTTTCGGGCGCATCATGGCGCATTTGGCTGGGTTATGTCGGATATGCGGGGCGGCGTGTCGGTGTTATTCCCCACTCGGATGGGAATTCTCGATCCTTTGAGCCAACCCCCCATTAACTCGGGCGTGAATCGAAGTACCTTCAGGTAAATACTGCTCAGAAAAGATTTCTCCACTTTCATGGATCGCGTGGACTAGATCTCCTCGATCATATGGAATTACCACATTGATCTCTACCGAAGGCTTTGGCAACGAACTTTCAATTGCATGTAATAAGCCTTCGATTCCAAAACCGGTACGAACTGAAAAGGCGTAACTATTTGGCTCTTTTCGCAAAATTTCCAAAATCACTTCAGGGTCGGCAATATCAACCTTATTTATGGCAATAATTTCGGGAATATCTTTTCCGCCGATTTCATCAATGACTAATCTGACAGCTCGGATTTGCTCAAATGGATCAGGATGAGATCCATCAACAACGTGCACGATTAGATCTGATTCAGAGACCTCTTCTAGTGTCGATTTGAAGGCATCGATCAATTGATGTGGCAGGTGTCGAACAAAGCCGACAGTGTCACTTAATGTATAGACACGACCATCTGCGGTTTCAGACTTGCGCACGGTGGGATCTAGTGTTGCAAACAGGGCATTTTCTACAAGAACGCCAGCATTTGTTAATTTGTTGAGCAACGATGATTTGCCAGCATTTGTGTAACCAGCAATAGCAACAGATGGGATATTGAAACGACGACGCTCTTGTCGCTTGGTATCTCTGGAAACCTTCATTTCGGCGATCTCGCGTCGAAGTTTTGCCATCTTGTCTCTGATGCGACGTCTATCTGTTTCAATCTTTGTTTCACCTGGTCCGCGACCACCAATACCTGCACCACCGGCTGCGCGACCACCAACTTGGCGAGACAGTGAATCTCCCCAACCGCGAAGACGCGGCAATAGATAAGCAATCTGTGCTAACTCAACCTGAGCCTTACCCTCTTTGCTTTTTGCATGCTGGGCAAAGATATCCAAAATTAATGCTGTGCGATCGACAACTTTGACCTTCAACTTATCTTCTAGTTGTCGCAGCTGCGAAGGTGAAAGTTCTCCGTCACAAACAACCGTGTCAGCTCCTGTAGACATAACAACTTGCTTTAGCTCGATTACCTTTCCTGAACCAATATAAGTCGCAGGGTCTGGTTTATCCCTTCGCTGAATCAAACCCTCTAGAACTTCAGAACCAGCTGTCTCTGCCAATGCTTTGAGCTCTGCAAGTGAATTCTCTGCATCTTTAATTGTGCCTTCAGTCCACACACCAACTAAAACAACTCGTTCTAGTTGTAGTTGGCGATACTCAGCCTCAGAAATATCTTGAAGTTCGGTGGAGAAACCCTTGACGCGACGAAGTGCATGGCGCTCAGAGAGCTCCAATGATTGATCACTGTGATCATCTTCTTCGCTGGCATCGTATTCAGCAGCAACTCGGGCGCTCTCGCGCAGCAATGACTCGAACTCGTCATCGAAGTCTTTACTCAAGCAGAAACCTCGAGATGTCTACATCGCGAACAAGAACTGCAGGCCCAGTTAATGTGGCATTTGAATGTCCATCGATTGAAACCTCTAAGCGGCCACCTGGTGGATTAATAATCCAGGTTGCTGGCAGTTTTGCCTTTGTGTGCAAGGTCGCAGCAAGTGCTACTGCACATGTGCCGGTGCCACATGAACGAGTTTCTCCAGAGCCCCGTTCAAAAACTCGCATTGCAATTGTGTTGCCTTCGATTATCTTCACAAATTCAACGTTGACGCCTTCAGGGTAGGAATCCCGTGGACGCACGACAGGTGCAACATCAAGTGCTCCGATGTCAGCCATATCCTCAACAAAGACAACGGCGTGAGGATTGCCAACGCTAATGTTGTAACCGTTCCAAATATGCCCATTAGTTGCAGCTGTAATTGCTTCATCTTCATCGGTTACTTGGCCCATGTTGACTGAGATGTCATCGGTGAGAGGCACCCGTAAGTGTTTGATTCCATCCCGAGTATTAATAGCAAATATTCCCTCAGGCTGATGACCTCTTTCAACGAGGTATCGAGCCATGACACGAATTCCGTTGCCGCACATTTCAGCCAGTGAACCATCGGCATTTCTGTAATCCATAAACCATTTTTCATCGCGCTTTATCATGCGGATCAATCCATCAGCGCCAATGCCCGTTTCTCGATCACAAATCGCTGCTGTCTGGGCAGTTGTTATCGAGTTCTCATCCTTTGGGTCAAAAATGAGTACAAAATCATTTTCGGTACCGTGGCCATATGTTGCAATCATTGTTCTTAGTTTATCGACTCAAGTATGCGCTGGAGTGCATTTTGTGTTGGGGAGATCCAGGTAATGCGCTCATCTCGTGAGAACCATGTTTCTTGTCGGCGCGCGTATTGTCTGGTTGCGCGCTTAGTCTCTTCCTTTGCTTCCTCTTCTGTGACCTTTTCTTCAATCTGAGCAATAACTTGGGCATAACCCAGAGCGCGCTGGGCTGTTACACCCTGTGTAATACCAGCTGCCATTAACTTCTCAGCCTCTGCCACTAATCCTTGTTCCCACATTCGCTCCACACGAATTGAGATCCGCTCAGAAAGTGCATCTCGGTCCATTACTAAACCAAACTGCTGCGCATTTGGATAGCGAGAGCTTTCTTCTCGTGGCAAGTTAGCTGTAAAAGGTTTACCTGTAATTTTGATTACCTCGAGTGCACGAATGACGCGACGAGAATTAGCTTTGTCTATGGCAAGGGCTGCAGCAGGGTCTAATTTCTCTAATCTCTCAAAAAGTGGAGCAATTCCTCTTGTCGCAAACTCCAACTCTAATTCAGCGCGCACGACAGGATCTGTGTCTGGAAAATTGAGTTCATCCAAGATCGCCTTTATATATAAACCGGTTCCTCCAACGATAATTACATTCTTCCCGCGTGCATGTATCTCTGTGATCGCAGCACGTGCTCTCTCCTGATACCAGGCAACATTTGCATCCTCTGTTACTTCTAGCAGGTCCATCAGATGATGAGGAATCCCTTTGCGTTCTTCATTCGTAATTTTCGCAGTGCCAATATCCATACCTTTATAGAGTTGCATGGAGTCAGCGTTGATAATCTCAGCATCGATCTCGTGTGCAAGTGTCACCGCTAAATCACTTTTGCCAGTAGCTGTTGCCCCGCAGATGACAATCAATTTCATCGTTTAACCGTTGGAATTCCGAGCATTGTTGCAGCAGGACCTGGTTGAGCAATACGTGCGGCATGGGCTTCGGCGCCTCGTGTTTGGCGGACAGAGAGTGGATCACCAATCAAGTAATGCGCTGATGCATCCGTGATTGAAACAGTAACTTCATCACCAGGACGAGCCACAAATCTATTATCAAAGTGCACCAAGCGGAAATCTTCACTGCGCCCAGTCAGGCGAGCTTGTGCTTCATCACGGCGACCCTCGTAATCTCCCACCATAATCTTGTGCTGTGTACCGATTGCCTCTTGATTAACTGACAATGAGATTGCCTGCTGATGGTTGTGAAGACGGGTGTAACGATCTGCTACAACCTCTTCACTAATCTGATCCGGCATAGTTGCAGCTGGTGTTCCCGGACGCTTTGAATATTGATAGGTGTATGCAGCGGTAAAGCGCGCAGTTGAGCAAACATCAAGGGTTGCTTGGAAATCTTCTTCGGTTTCTCCTGGGAATCCAACAATGATGTCAGTTGTTATTGCTGCATGTGGGATTGCTGCGCGAACACGATCTAATATTCCCATGTACCGATCAGAACGATATGAGCGGCGCATCTGCTGCAACACCCGATCTGAACCAGACTGCAAAGGCATGTGCAGATGAGGCATTACGTTAGGAGTCTCAGCCATCGCTTCGATCACATCATCTGTGAAATCTCGAGGATGCGGGGACATGAAGCGAACTCGCTCTAAGCCATCAATCTTTCCGCATTCGCGCAATAGGTTGGCAAATGCTTGGCGATCACCAAAATCAACACCATACGCGTTTACATTCTGGCCCAACAAAGTTATTTCAATAACCCCTTGATCAACCAGGGTTTTAACTTCAGTCAAGATGTCTGATGCCGTGCGATCCTTTTCAATTCCACGCAATGTAGGAACGATACAAAAAGTACAGGTGTTATTACACCCTACGGATACTGACACCCAGGATGAGAAAGCAGAGAGGCGTCTTGCTGGCAAAGTTGATGGGAAGTGTTCTAGAGATTCAAGGATTTCGATCTGTGATTCTTCCTCAATTCGTGCTCGTTCTAGTAATACTGGCAATGAGCCAACGTTGTGCGTACCAAAGACAACATCAACGTAAGGTGCTTTCTTAATGATTGTTGCCTGATCTTTTTGGGCAAGACACCCACCCACGGCGATCTGCATATTGGGATTTAACTTCTTTATTGGAGCTAAGAAACTTAAATTGCCGTAAAGCTTGTTGTCTGCATTTTCTCGCACAGCGCAAGTATTAAAAACAACTATGTCGGCTTGCTCCCCAACTGCAACTGGGATGTAGCCAGCCTCATCCAATAGACCCGCGATTCTTTCGGAGTCATGGACATTCATCTGACAGCCGTAGGTTTCGACTGTGTAGGTACGGGTCATAGAGAAGAAATTGAATACTCTAAAGTCGAGCGATCAACCACGAGCATGTGATGGTTATCTAAGTGATTCCAATCCGTGTTTCCCCACCCTGTTGAAGCAACGATCATGTCGCTTCCGCGCTTGGTGAAACGAAGCTCGTAATGATCTTCGGTGCTCCACTCAGATTTGTTTGCCTCATTAAACTCGCACACCGCAATCAAGGAATCTGGTGTTTGCACCATAATGTTAAGCGCGGTGTAGTCGGCGTTAGTTCGGATCAAGTTGACGATTGATCGCACACCTTCAACTAAGCCATGCTCATCAACTTGTGAAAGCAGCGCGTAAAAGAAACGCTCGCTATCAGTTGTGCCCTGAAGAAATCCCTTGTATTTATCTGCAATGAATTGCTCTGCGGTATTTCCAGGTCGGATAGTGCCGTTGTGCATGAAAGTTGTTGTCCCATGGGTAAATGGGTGGTTGTTATCAATATTGACCGTAATTCCTTTGGAAGCCAGACGCAGGTGTAAAAGTGCCCCCTCAGTTAGAACCTCAGATTTTGCGCGCTCAAGGGAATCAGATTCGTGGGCAGGATTTACATCTTTCAAAATCTGCCCATCGTGGGCATAACCCCAACCGTCTTTATGCTCTGATGACATTGCTACAAATTTGTCGAACTCATTACCCACAACGTCATAGAAACTCTTACGTTCTAGAGATGAAAAGGCTAGCAATCTGCACATAGTCGTAACTCTACTTGAAGCCTAGAGATTCTTCTTGGCACGCTCTTGTGCTTGCGCCGCACGCCACTTAGCAATCTCCCCATGATTGCCGCTGAGCAAAATTGCTGGAACTTCAATATCTCGCCAGATAGATGGCTTTGTGAAGTTTGGATACTCCAGGTATCCCTCTTCATTGTGAGACTCCTCAGCTAATGATTCTGGATTTCCCAGCACGCCTGGAATCAAGCGGGTAATCGCTTCGATCATCACTAGGGATGCAACTTCGCCGCCACCTAAAACATAATCGCCAATTGATACCTCATGCACGCGGTAATTCTTTGACTCATAGTGTTGGCGAACTCGATCATCAATACCTTCATAGCGACCGCATGCAAAAACTAAATGCTTTGATTGTGAAAACTTTGCAGCCATTGGCTGATCAAAACGCTTGCCCGCTGGAGTCAAAATGATTAAATCTGTCTCTGGCGTCATTAATGGGTCTAAGGCATTGCCCCAGATTTCTGGCAACATAACCATTCCTGCTCCGCCACCATAAGGAGTGTCATCAACGGTGTTGTGATTATCTGTTGAAAAAGAGCGCAGGTCATGAATACCTACTTCGACTAAACCTTGCTCTTGGGCTTTTCCTAGTAGGGAAAGCTGAAGTGGTGCAAAGTAGTCAGGGAAGATTGTTACCGCATCAATTTTCATGCCATCTCCCCCGTAATTGTTGGCGGAATAACCACCACTTTCTTATTTGCAATATCTACCGTCGGCACTAACTGATGCACAAAGGGAATTAATTGCTCACCTTGGGCAGTCTTAATCGCTAGTAAATCCTGGCCTGGCAGATTAATGACATCGGTAACTTCACCAAATACTGCTCCGGATTCAAGGACAGCCGCACATCCAATCAACTGCATCACGTGATACTCATCGTCATCATTTGATTCATTGATATCAACATCGGCATAGAGCAATGTATTTCGAAGCTTCTCGATGCTATTGCGATCAGTAATGCCTTCAAAGCCCAACAATAAAATGCCGTTATGAACTCGGCCAGAGATGACCTTTAATTCACCATTGGAATCTGTTTGAACTGTGGCACCAATGGCAAAGCGACGATCAGGTTCATCTGTACGAACCTCTATCGTCGCTTCACCAAGAATTCCGTGAGCGCGACCAATTCGCCCCACGAGTAAGCGCATTGTTATCGAGCTTCGTCGGTCTCGATGAGATCGACACGCACTGTGCGTCCTGCGAGCGCACTTACAACGGTACGAAGTGCCTTTGCTGTACGACCATTACGACCAATGACCTTGCCGATATCTTCAGGGTTAACTCGAACCTCTAAAGTTGTTCCGCGACGTCCACTCTTTTCAGAGACAACAACATCATCGGGATTATCGACGATTCCCTTGACCAAATGCTCTAGGGCTTCATCCATCATGTTTACTCTGCAGCCGCTTCTTCAGCTGGAGTTTCAACAACAGCCTCAGCTGGAGTTTCAACAACTGCTTCTACAGTCTCTTCAACAACAGCCTCAACTGCTGGAGCTTCTTCAACTACTGGAGTTTCAACAACAGCTTCTTCAACAACAGGGTTTGCCTTAGCTGCAAGCTTCTCCTGTGCCTTCTTCTTCATTGTTGTTGCGCCTTCTGCAGGTTCGTTAGCAGCAGCCTTCATCGCTGCTTCATAAGCAACAACCTTTGATGGCTTTGGAGCTGCAACGCGAAGAGTTCCTTCAGTTCCTGGAAGACCCTTGAACTTCTGCCAATCGCCAGTCACCTTAAGCAAAGCCTCTACAGCTTCAGATGGTTGTGCACCAACGCCGAGCCAGTACAGAGCGCGCTCTGAGTTGATCTCGATTAGTGATGGCTCTTGTCCTGGAACGTAGCGACCAATTTCTTCAATTGATAGACCGTTACGTGCCTTACGTGCGTCTGTAACAACAACACGGAAAAACGGTGTGCGGATTTTGCCCATGCGCATTAAACGAATTTTTGTAGCCAAGAAAGTTGTACTCCTGTAAATGTGTGCCATGCGTATCAATCGCAGCGGGGTGCGCGATCAATTCATATGACTATCGAATTGTGGATGTTGCTGGGGGTAGAGGGCCCCTTCAACAGGTTCCCAATTCTGCCATTCAAGCCCCCAGATACGAAATCGGGGGTTATTGACCCTGTTCTAGCGCTCGCTTGGCTGGATTGCCTGATTTGGACTTCTTCTTGTTAATTGGCTTGTTCACCTTCGGCATTGCAGGCATGCCCATCCCAGGTGGCATACCAGCTGGCATTCCACCATTTCGAACCTGCTTCATCATTTTTTGCGCCGCAGAGAATCGGTCCACCAGGTTGTTTACATCTGACACCTTTCGGCCTGAGCCAAGTGCAATGCGTGCTCTGCGAGAACCATTTAACACCTTCGGATCCCGGCGCTCGGCAGGCGTCATTGATTGAACGATCGCCTTTGTGCGAACAATCTCGCCTTCATCAAAGTTTTCTATCTGCTTTTTCATTTGACCAGCACCTGGCAACATTCCAAGGAGCTTGGACATATTCCCCATCTTAGACATTGCCTGAAGTTGCTCTAGAAAATCCTCTAATGTGAAATCTTCACCGCTTACAAACTTTGCTTCTAATTTTGCCGAAGTATCCGTATCAAATGCTTTCTTGGCCTGCTCTGCCAATGTTGCAACATCACCCAGTCCCAGGATTCGAGAGGCCATGCGCTCTGGGTAGAAAATGTCAAACTCATGGAGTTTCTCACCAGTTGAAGCAAACATAATCGGACGTTTTGTCATTGATGCAATAGAAAGGGCTGCGCCACCACGTGCATCACCATCAAGTTTCGTCAGAACGACACCATCAAAACCAACGCCATCTAAGAAGGCTTGTGAGGTCCTGACCGCATCCTGTCCCATCATTGCATCAACCACAAACAAAATTTCATCAGGATTAACAGCGTCTCGAATATCAGATGCTTGCTTCATTAAATCTTCATCAACACCTAAACGACCAGCGGTATCAACGATGACCATGTTGTATTGCTTGGCTTTGGCGAACTCAATACCAGCTTTTGCTACCTTGACGGGATCGCCTTGGCCATTTCCTAGTTCAGGTGCAAAGACAGGAACGTTTACTGATTCGCCAACTACCTGCAACTGCGTAACAGCATTAGGGCGCTGTAAATCTGATGCAACCAAGAGCGGTGTATTTCCTTGATCTGCATAAAACTTTGCAAGCTTTCCCGCCAAAGTAGTTTTACCTGCACCCTGCAAACCAGCAAGCATGATGACAGTTGGTGGATTTTTCGCAAAGCGAACCCTACGAGCCTGTCCCCCAAGGATTTCAATCAGGCTTGAGTTAACAATTTCAAATATTGCGTTGGCTTGATTGGAGCCTGACTGCATTGTTGGCAAAGCATCCAATGACTTCTGCCGAATATCTGCGATGAAATCCTCAACTACAGATAGTGCAACGTCGGATTCCAGCAGTGCCTGTCGAATTTCCTCGCAAGTAGTTTCGATATCAGAGGTTGAAATCTTGCCGCGAGAGCGTAGTGAAGAGAATGCTCCGCTAAAGCGAGATGTCAGGGACTCAAACATAAGAACCGAAGAGTACTTCAACCCCTACTAAATTGCTTCAGAGCCTCGTTCACCCGTGCGCACACGAATCACCTGATCGACAGATGTGGTCCACACTTTTCCGTCACCGATGGAACCAGTTGAAGCAGCTTTAACAATTACATCTACAAATGATTCAGCCTGCTCGTCATCAACAAGGAGTTCAAGGCGTACCTTCGGAACTAAATCAACCGTGTACTCGGCGCCGCGGTAGACCTCAGTGTGGCCCATTTGGCGTCCGAAGCCACTTGCCTCAGAAACTGTCATTCCGCTAACGCCAGCTGCTTGAAGAGCATTCTTAACGTCATCTAATTTATACGGCTTTAGGATTGCTGTAATCAATTTCATCAGAACAAACCTCCACGAGAAGAGCTAGACATTTCATATGCACTTTCAGCGTGCTCACTAAGGTCGATTCCATCAACTTCATCCTCAGCCTTGACTCGAAATCCTATGGTCTTTTCGATGATATATCCAAGTATCAGGGTGACAACAAATGAATAAATGGCAACGACTCCAACTCCGAGCGCTTGCTTTACTAGCAATGCTGTACCACCACCGTAGAGCAGCCCATCTAGACCAATGCTGTTAACGACATGTGTTCCAAATAATCCGATTGCAAGTGATCCCCAAATTCCGCCGACAAGGTGGACTCCGACAACATCGAGAGAATCATCCAAATCAAATCTGTATTTCAGGCCCACGGCAAGTGCGCACAGGGCACCTGCTAACAGACCAATGACGACTGCAGCCCATGGTGCGACAAAGGCACAACCAGGAGTAATTGCCACGAGGCCAGCTACAGCTCCTGATGCGGCACCAAGTGATGTTGCATGCCCATTACGAATTTTTTCGACTAACAACCATCCGCACACAGCACCTGCCGTAGCAACCTGAGTATTCATGAATGCAAGACCTGCTAATCCATTTGCAGCTAGTGCTGATCCTGCGTTAAAACCAAACCAACCAAACCACAATAGTCCGGAACCAAGAAGTACTAGCGGCAATGAATGTGGACGCATGGCTTCTTTACGCCATCCAACGCGCTTACCAAGAACTATTGCTAAGGCAAGGCCGGCAGCGCCAGCATTGATGTGAACGGCAGTTCCGCCTGCAAAATCTTCAAGGCCTTTGCTAGCCAAGAAACCTGCACCCGTAACTGTGTCGCCTACCTTGTTTCCAAATGCAAAAACCCAGTGTGCAACTGGGAAGTAAACAATTGTTGACCAAATAGCAACAAAGACAGCCCATGCTGTGAACTTTGTTCGATCTGCAATTGCACCTGAAATAAGTGCTGGCGTGATAATGGCAAACATCAATTGGAATGCGGCAAAAACTAATACTGGAATCGGATAGATACCACCATTGTTCGTGAAATCGTTAACCATTCCGCCAAGTCCAGAAAAAGAAATATTTCCGTACCACGGTGAGTCTGCTTTATATCCAAAAGCTAACTCAAACCCGTAGATAACCCAAATAACACTTACAATTCCGATTGTCACAAATGACATCATCATCATATTTAGCACACTCTTTGTGCGAACCATTCCACCGTAAAAGAAGGCAAGTCCAGGAGTCATGAGAAAGACGAGGCCAGTGCTAGCCAACATCCAGGCAGTATCACCAGAATTTAAAACGATTTCTTCCATATTTACGACTACTTTCTCCACGCTAAAAGATTCTCGCCTTTGAGATGTCCAAACCTTCTAGCAGTACAGTTACAAAACATCACTCCTAGGGTTTCAGGAGCGTGACAAAATCCCCTTATTTGTTACATCTGGGTTACGAGAGCAGCCCTTTGATATAGCTCTGAGCGTCAAAGAGGGCAAAGTCAGACTCGGATTCGCCCGTTCCCACCCATTTAATCGGTATTCCCAATTCTGCCTCGATGGCAAGGGCCACCCCGCCCTTGGCACTTCCATCCAACTTTGTTAAAACAATTCCAGTGACATCAACACACTCGGTAAATATCTTCGCCTGTTGTAGTCCGTTTTGGCCAGTTGTTGCATCGATAACTAAAAGAACCTCATTTATTGGCGAAACTTTTTCGACCACACGCTTTACTTTGCTGAGCTCTGCCATCAAATCGTTTTTGTTATGCAATCGCCCTGCAGTATCAATGATAAAAATATCACTTGCCGAATCATGGGCGTTCTTAGCGCCATCAAATGCGACAGATGCTGGGTCGCCATTATCTTTTCCAGAAACTACGAGCACTCCAATACGGCTGC
>Ga0209299_1000157_pt1 | contig 36096 bp, 17 predicted proteins | sample S_140806_MF_Meta_FD_187326 | JGI IMG/M metagenome (GOLD analysis project Ga0209299, IMG submission 187326) | Freshwater microbial communities from Lake Simoncouche, Canada to study carbon cycling - S_140806_MF_MetaG (SPAdes) (version 2) | ecosystem: Environmental > Aquatic > Freshwater > Lake ...
CCTTGATCCGCAACGACAGAGGGGCGGGCATCGCAGGGCTCCATACCGGAATGGGAACCCTGTTGTCGCGTCTTGAGACCCGCCTATGTAGTTGCGCGGACCCGCCTACCTAATCGTCGCCGAACACCGAGGCGTTTACTGACAAGCCGCAAGCCCCGAACGAAGAGGAAACCAAGCCTGAAGCTCTCGAACAGTCTTGAAATCCAGGTTGTTGGCACCAGAGCACTAAAGCAATGACCCCTGATGGTCCTGCGGCGGCAGCTGGGGGGCGGCCTGCTGCTGCTCCTCGGCTTCGCCGGCCTTCACGTCCAGGGCCTGCTCGATCACGCGATCGGTGAGGGCGTCGAAGTAGGCGGCCAGGGTGCTCTGCAGCTCCAAGAATTCGGGCCAGAGGGTGTCGTTCACGAAGCTGCGGCTCAGGCGGGCCATCACGGTGGTGCGGCGCTGGCCGCGGTAGCGGTAGGGGCGAATGCCATAGCGGCGCAGCAAGGCCACGAACAGATGGCGCGACCACTGATCGGCGAGCGTGAAGCGGAATTCGATCGGCGGTTCCTCCGCCTCAAGCTCTTTCAACCGGGCCTGGATGCGCTCGCGGGCCCGCTCGGCCGCCTGCCGTTCCCCCTCGCTGCCGGGCCGGGCATGGAGGGCCTCGATCCGGCGGAGCTTCTCCACCAGCTGCTCCTCGGGACTGGGCGGCGGAGCGCCACCCGGCCGGCCGCCCGTTGCGCCGCCAAAGCCCTGGTTTGCCTGGCGGGTGTCTTGGCGCTGGGCGTTGGCCTTGTTTTTGGGGTTGGTGGTGCGGCGGGCGATCGGGAACCTCAGCGGCCGAGGGACTAATCGTGCCCGATCCGTTGCGCCTTCAGCTGCGGCTCATAGAAATACCCACCCCCCGGGGCCTCCTGGCGCACCACCGAGCAGCGGCTGGCCACGCGCCACAGGGCCCGGTGGATGGGGGTGGGGTCGTAGCGCACCAGCTCAGGGAACTGACGCTGGAGCAGGGCCGAACCGCGCCAGGCGTTGTAGTGGGGAATCGCGGAATTCACGTGGTGGCACACGTGGGTGGAGCCGATGCCGTGGTGGAGCAGGTTGATCAGGGGTCCGTAGGGGCGATCCACCGTCTGCAGGGCGCCCTTGGCCCAGGTCCACTGGTCGGCGGCGAAATGCGGGATGTTGGTATCGGTGTGCTGGAGCCAGGTGTAGCTCACCAGCCAGGCATTGATCACCAGGAGGGGCAGGCCGTAGACGCACAGCACCCGCGCCAGGGAGAAGTGGGCGGCGGCCAGGGCCAGGGCCAGCAGCATCGCGATCAGGCCGAGGTTCGACTGCAGCATGCGGGGGCGGAAGCCGGCCGGGAACAGGGGCCGCCGGCCGTTGCGGAAGGGCGTGCCGTTCCAGAAGTGGGAGGTGGGGGCGCCGTAGTCCTCGCCACCGGCAACGCCGGTCAGCAGATAGATCGGCCAGCCGAGCACCAGGTGGGTGAACAGCGCCTGGATTCCGAACAGGCCGGGCCCGAGCCGTTGGACCATCGCTTCCACGCCCTGGCCGAAGGCGGACTCTGCCCGGGGAGGCACATGGGTTTCGCCGCCCTCGAGCTGGTTGCAGTTGGCGTGGTGTACGGCGTGGCTGCGTTGCCAGCTGAAGTAGGGGACCAGCAGCAGGCTGTGCAGGGTGAAGCCCACCGCCGCCTCCAGCCGCCTGTTGGGATGGAAGGCGCCGTGGCCGCATTCATGGGCCAACACCCAGCAGCCCATCGCCACCGTGCCCGTGATCAGCCCATACAGCAGCCAGAGCGGCGCCGCTGCGGCCGTGAGCGGGATGCGGGTGCCGAGGCCGTAGGCCAGCAGCGAGAGGCCCAGCGAGAGGGCCAGGCTGCCCCAGGCCTTGGCGGGCTTGTGCTGGAGCAGGTCGGCGGGCAGGCAGGCCAGCAGCTCGGCCTTGCTGGGGTAGGGGGATTGGGGAGCTGCGGCCGCCGTGGGGGGACGCTGCGGCAGGAGATCGGTACGGCTCAACGGGTCGGCGGCATGCTGGGGACAAGCGACAGGACGGTCGCTGGCTCATCAGAGATTAGGGAGCGGCCTGCAGCATCTGTGCGGCGAGCCAATCGCTAACGGTGAACGGCGTCCATGGCGCCCGACTCGGCGGCAGCCGATCGTCTCGGGTACGGCGACTTCCGAGAGGTGGCCCGCCGCCAGGGCTGGCTGGGTATTTGCCGAGGTGATGGCGGCAGCTATGGGCAGGCGTTCTGGCTGACATCTGCAGGTTGTGCCTGTAATTTCTCCGCCATTCTTCGACGCAATCTCAGTTGTGGTTTGCCCTCAGTTTCAGTCAGGTGGGAACTGGGAATGACCTCATCCCCCAACTGTCCGGGAGTCCTGCCACGGCAACATTTCGGTATCCAGCGATACAACGGCCTAGTATCCCTGGCGCATGGTCTTCGATGCGAGCATCGTCAATTTGAAGTGGTAATTTTGTTCTATTTGCAAGCCCCTCCATGGCTAAAAACATCATCCTGCTGATTGGCGATGGTATGGGCTGGGAGATGGCCGGATCAGGCGCTATCTACAATCAGGTCGAAAAAGAAATAACCTCGCTCAATCGAAGGCAAAACGGACGACCAAATCATAGCGGTATTCGCTAATCGCACCCTTGACTATCACTACACTTCTGGCAAGGGGACAGGCACCCCATAATCAGGATTTTACAGGTTTCAACCTGGTTACAACCGGATCCACTAAAATTGCTGGAAGAACCAACAATAGCGCTCTTCAAGGCAGCACTTCTACCCACGACGCTGACGACTCTCCCCTTCGCGATGGTTTTGTTTTTGATCCCAGTCTCACCTATGTGAACTGGGGTAGCACCAAGGGTGGCGAGACCCCCTGGGATGCCGATTATTACCAGGATCGCGGCAAGACCAGCGCTGGTTTTGACAAGGAATACATGAACGGCGATTATCCGGATTCGGCTAATACTGCATCCACTCTCTATGGTGGCACCAAAACTTTTAACCGTGCCATCTCAGTTGATATTGGCGAGCACGGCTTCGAATCCATCTTGATGGAAACCCAGGCCCTGGGCAAATCCGGTGATGTTGATACATCGGTGCCAATCAACCACGCAACTCCCGCAGCCGCTGCTGCCAATGTCAATAGCCGCAACAAATACCAGGAATCATCCAATGCCGGCAAGTTTGGCGTGGATGGGCATCCCCTTGAGCTCACCGATAACATCCTCGTTGAGTATCTGTTTGATTCCCAGCCCCAGATTGTGCTGGCCGGTGGCAACCCAGCGGGCGGCACTTCCTATGTGAGCACCGCTGCTCTCACTAGCCTCCTCGATGGAACCTACAGGGCTAGTCAGCAGGTAGTTACCGGTACCGATTCAGCCGGTAAACCAATCATCACTCAAACACCTTCAGGCCCCACCATTAAGGACCAAGGTTGGACGGTCATCGGTCGTCCTGACAACTACACCGGCGACAAGCCAGCCAAAACTGGTCTACAGCTTCTCGAGGATGCTGTTGCTAATTTCGATCCAGAGACCCAACACCTGATGGGGATCTACGGGGCGAAAGGGCAAGGAGGAAACCTGCCCTGGCGCACTGCTGACAATGACTACTCAGCCACCGGTACGGGTGCTTACTCCAACAATTCCAATATCAACGCCAGCAATGCAACCCTTACTGGTGATGCGCTGGCTGCAGAACTGAAGGCTAACCCTACGGTTGCCCAGCTTGCTGGTCAGGCTCTGAAGGCTCTCGGCAAGGATAAGGATGGCTTCTGGCTGATGGTTGAAGTTGGCGATATCGACTGGGCCGCCCATGCCGACAACATGGACTTGATGCTCGGCACCCTGCACGACATGAATGACGTCGTTAACACGGTGACTTCAAGGGTCAAAACCAATGGTGGCTGGGAGAACAATCAGGTGATTGTTACCGCTGACCATGACCACTACCTGACTCTTTTACCCAATTTCCCTAAAGAGATTGCGGAATCAATCCTGGCCAGCAAAGCCGGAAACAACGAGGAAACCACAGGAGTAAACAAGGGTTACGACACGACCCTTACCCCAACCCTGACCAACGGCTCAACCCCCGAGTGGAAGGCTGGAGAGGCTGAGAAAGTCGGTCACTTCTGGGGAACAGAAGCCAAACTGAAGGATGGCACCACTGGGCTTGGCGATGCCTGGACGACCCATACCCAACGCCCTGTACCCATCTATTTCCAGGGCGAAGGCAGTGAGGTGTTCCAGCAATTTGTGAGCACTGGCGTCGAGGCCTACTGCACCGTGATCAATGGCGTGCCTGGGATGATCGACCAAGCGCATGTGGCCAAGGCTATGGACGCGATCCCGCTTGGCGGTGCCACTGCCGCAGCATGTTTTGAAACGGCTCAGGATTCTGTTGTTAGCCCCACGCTCGCTTTCAGCAGCGGCGATGATCTGCTCGAAGTTGCCAATCCGGCCCAACAGCTCACCTTCAAGGCGAACACCGTCTTCACCGGCGCTCGCGCCGACGTGGTGGACAGTGAACTGAACAGCGGCTTCCGCAACACGATCTTCACTGGCTCCGCTGACGACGTGATCTATGCGGGCAGCCGTGATGTGATCACCGGCGGCAGCGGCAGTGATCAAATTTGGGCAACCGGCGGCGATGGCAACCGCCTTAGCGGCATGAGCGGCGACGACGAATTCATCATCGGCACCGCTGTTAACCGGGCCCTAGGAGGTGCTGGCAATGATAAGTTCACCATCCTAGCGGCAGCCGGCACCAACTACCTCAATGGTGGCGCCGGGTCCGATCACTTCTGGCTGATTAGTGAGCCTGGTGATCAGCCTGCCGCCAAGCAGTACGTGATGGACTTCAGCGCCGGTGAAGACAAGGTTGGCTTGCGGGGCTTGGGCTTCTCTGCCCTCAGCTTCAGCCAGGTGGGAGCTGACACCCTGTTGAGTGTTTCTGGCACAGCCATCGGCCAGTTCAACAACCTCAGTGTCTCCACCCTGAATAACCAGGCCAACTTCCTGTTCGGCCGATAGGCCCTGATGCCGGTCTCCTCTTATGGGGAGATCGGCACCTTCAGCTTCGGATTTAAGTCGACTGCGACGCCGCTGCCATTGATTTTAATGGCCATTAAACGCCCCGAGGTAACTCGGGGTTTATTTTTGCTTAGGCTTCTGGCTGCGCCAAGGTTTCGAATGGCTGCAACACGGCTCAAAGTATGACGGCTTGGCGCCCAGCCAAAGTTGATCTACGCTAATTGCGCTCATCAAGGCAATGGCAAACCTGTGCGCCGCTGCGCTTCCCCCGGATTGATATCGATCAACCTTGGTTTGTAAACATCTTTTATTGCGCAACTGCTAGTGATACTTGTTGGTTGATTTCTAACTGTCTACCAGTAAGGAGGTTGACTATTGATCTTTTCCAGCTGAGTGTACCCCGCAGCATTGGCTGAGCTTGCGTCCGGTCGATTGACGGAGTGGCGTGACACAAACCCCATTCACCTTGACCTGAATCAGCACCGATCGCTCGCATGGCCCAGCTTTGTGATGCTGAATACATGATCCTTGTTGCCGTGAATGCATGGCTGCCAACGCGATTCCGCCACAGACATAAGATATTCTAATGTTTTCATGTCTTCCGCGATGCGGTCGTCAATGACTTTTGGGTTCAGAGCCCGCTTGCGCGGGCAAAGGTCAGTGGAGCTGCTTGATGAGCCCTTAAGGTTTGGTTTGCCAATGGTTAATAAAAGAATAAGCTTGGGTTCACTTCTGGTTAATAGATTAGTTGTTGGCTGTTGTCGCCTGGCCTACATGAACCTCAACGCCTCACTTTGTATGGTGGAGGAAATCCTGAACTGAACTAGTGGCTGCTTCAAGTGGAATTTCGGCAGTCGATCTTTCTCAGTATCAATTAGTTGGTCGCTACAACCTGCCGGAACCAACGCGCAGCCAAGCCCCTGCAAATAGCTTGCTTGCCCAGGAGGCGTCAGCCGTTACCTACAACTGGGACACCGATAGCCTATTTGTACTCGGTGATGGTGGAACGGCCATTGTCCAGGTGAGCAAGCTCGATGGCTCCCTGATCAACACGATGACCCTGGCCCAGGGGGCCAGCCCTCAAAACACAGAGTTCTACGACCCTGAAGGCCTTGCCTATATCGGCAATGGCCAGTTTGTGATGGTGGAGGAGCGCTGGCGCCAGGCGGTGCGCTTCAGTTACGTCCCCAACACCACCCTTGCCCGTGCTGACGCTAAAACCGTCAAGCTGGGAACCACGATTGGCAATATAGGCCTTGAGGGTATTGGCTACGATCCAGCCACAAGCGGTTACATTCTGGTCAAGGAGATCTCGCCTGAAGGAATCTTCCAAACCAGCATCGATTTTGATGCTGTAACTGCCGCTAACGGTTCTGCCACCACAGTAAATTCAGCGAATCTGTTTGACCCTGCAAAAGCAGGTCTGAGCGATTTTGCCGATATATTTGCCCTTTCCAATCTCCCCTCCCTGGCTAGTACAGCTTACTATGAAACCCTGCTGATTCTTAGTCAAGAGCAATCGAAAATTGTGGCCATCGGCCGCAATGGCAGTATCTCAAGTATGTTGCAACTACAGGGTGCCGCCGATGTCACCCTAGGACTTCCCGACCAGCAAACCGAAGGCCTCACGATGGATCGTGATGGCAACCTTTATATCGTATCCGAAAATGGGGGTGGTGATATTGATCATCCTCAGCTCTGGATCTATTCCCCCAGCTCGGCGATTAACAAGGCTCCATCGGCGCTAACCCTCACCAATCAAATCACCAGCATTCAGGAGAACATCAACACGACTGCCAGGATCAAGGTGGCAGATTTGGTGATCAGCGATGACGGTATCGGCACCAATAATCTGGGCCTTACAGGCCCCGATGCCGCCTCGTTTGAGGTAGATAGCAATGGTTTATACATCAAGGCTGGTACTTCGCTTGATTTTGAGGCCAAAACCAGCTACTTGGTCACCGTCACCCTCGACGACCCCGCTGTTGGCGTCAGCCCTGATGCCAGCGCCAGTTTCGGGCTCACGTTGATCGATCAGGTCAATGAAAATCCAGCCAAGCCGATCCTAACCATCTCAGAAGTTGCCCCCTGGTCGAGCGGCAACAGCCCAGTGGCGGCCGATTGGTTTGAAGTCACCAACGGTGGCAGCAGCGCCATCGACATCAGCGGCTGGAAATTTGATGATAACTCCGATAGCTTCGCCGCTTCTGTTGCCCTGAGCGGCATCAGCAGCATTGCCGCTGGTGAATCGGTGATCTTTATTGAAACCGGCACTGGCCAGACCGCTGCTGGTATTGCCGCTACCTTCCTTTCCACCTGGTTCGGGACAACACCCCCGGTCGGTCTGCGGCTGGGTAGTTACGCCGGCACCGGCGTCGGCCTCAGCACCGGCGGCGACAAGGTCAACCTGTTCAATGCCTCCGGCCAGCTCCAGGCCAGTGTTAGCTTCGGTGCCTCGGCGGCAGGCCCGAATTATCCAAGCTTTAACAACGCCGCCGGCCTGAACAACGCGACGATTACTTCTCTCAGCGCCGTGGGCACGAACGGTGCGGCGGCGGCGGTGAACGACACGAAGGAGATCGGCTCGCCCGGCACAGTGGGTAGGTTGTTCATCTCCGAAGTGGCCCCCTGGTCGAGCGGCAACAGCCCGATTGGCTCTGATTGGTTTGAGCTCACCAACAGCACCGCTTCAGCGATCAACATCAGCGGCTGGAAGATCGACGACAACTCCGGCTCGCCGGTGGCGGCCGTGGCTCTCAACGGCATCACCAGCATTGTTGCCGGCGAATCGGTGATCTTCATTGAAACTGGCACCGCGCAAACCGCTGCCGCCAATGCCGCCACCTTCATCAACACCTGGTTCGGTGGCACCGCCCCAGCAGGTCTCCAGATCGGCAGCTATAGCGGTAGCAGCGTTGGCTTGAGTACCAGTGCCGATGCGGTGAATATCTACAACGCCGCCAATGTGCTTCAGGCCAGTGTCGACTTCGCTGCCTCCCCAACCGGTCCCTTCGCCAGCTTCGACAACGCCTCGGCTCTCAACAACGCCACGCTCACCCAGCTGAGCCTTGGTGGCACCAATGGCGCTTTCAGTGCCGCCGCTGATTTCAATGAGATTGGTTCCCCCGGAGCGATTGTCGCCAATCCGTTGCTGCTGATCGGAACGCCGGGCAATGACAGCCTGGTGGGCGGCGACGGTGGTGTGCTGATCAACGGCGCAGCCGGCAACGACACGATCGCTGGTGGTGCCGGAAACGACAGCATCGATGGTGGCGCCGGTTCAGATGTGGCGGTGTTTGACGGTACGAGGGCGGCGGCAACGATCACTCGCCAGGGCCCCGGCAGTTGGACGGTGTCAACGGCTAAAGGGGGCACTGATCTTCTGAAGAATGTGGAGCTGCTGCAGTTCAGCGATGGTCAGTACGGCAGTGCCTACAGTCTCCAAATTCTCCACTACTACGGTGAGAGCGGTCTGCTCGGTACGCAAACGGCTCCTATAATGGGTGCATTGATTGATCGTTTCGATGATCAGTATGCCAATACTTTGGTGGTAGCCGAGGGAGATAGTTGGATCCCTGGGCCCTGGTTGGTGGCTGGCGCCGATCCCTCACTTAATGGGATTAGCAGCATTGGCAGTGCGGCCCTTGGCCGGGCAGATGTGGCGATCATGAATCTATTCGGTACGGCCGTATCGGCCTTGGGCAACCACGAGTATGACCTTGGTTCCCCTGTGCTGAGTGGAGCTTTCGCCGCCTCCGGAGCGTGGAAAGGTGCCCAGTTCCCTTTCATTACCGCGAACCTTGATTTCAGCGCTGACAGCTCCTTGAAAGGGTTGGCGGATGTGAATCTTGGCGGCAGTAGCACTAATGCTTTTGCCGGCAAGGAAGCAAGCGATATCAAGGCCAAGATTGCTCCCTATGCGGTGGTTACTCGCGGTGGTGAAAAGATTGGTGTTGTTGGTGCAACGACCTGGGACTTACTGATCAAGTCTTCTCCCAATGGCACCAAAGTTAAAGACGATGGCAATGCAGCTACATCCGATTTACAAGAGGTGGCCGCTTATGTTCAAGCCGGGGTAGATCAGCTGATTGCTGCAGGTGTTAATAAAATTGTGATGGTGGATCAGCTTGATGGCTTGATTGATCGCAACAAACAGCTCGCACCTCTGCTGCGGGGAGTTGATGTGATGGTGGCTGGCGGTGGCCACGAGCGTTTGGGCGATTCTACCGATACGGCGGCATCGTTTAATGGCCATGATGCTAATTTTATAGCCGAAAAATATCCGATTGTCGTCAATGGTGCCGATGGCAAACCTACACTTATTGTTACTACTGACACAGAGTATAGTTATCTTGGTCGTCTTGTCGTTGACTTCGACGCCGCTGGTATTTTATTAACAGATTTTCTGGATCCAATCGTTAATGGTGCATATGCCTCCACTGCGGCCACTCTTCAGGCCGCTTATGGCAGCAGCCAATCGGCCCCGCAGATTATTGCTTCAAGCACCATAGCCAAAGGAGTCGCTGAGATTACCAGCGCCATTGATGCGGTTGTCAGCTCTAAGGATGGCACATTCTACGGCTACACCAATGTTTACCTAGAGGGTGATCGCGTATTCGGTCGCGCCCAAGAAGTTAACCTTGGTGACATTTCTGCAGACGCCAATCTTTATGCCGCTAGCCGTATCCTGCCTGCTGGCACCCTGATTGGCTCCTTGAAAAATGGTGGTGGTCTTCGCGCCTCGATTGGCAGTGTTGATGCCAATGGCAACAAACTACCGCCTGCAGCAAGTAGCGTTAAGCCAGCCGGGGCAATCTCACAGCTAGACATTGAGAATGCTCTGCGCTTTGACAATAAATTGATGGTATTTGACGTCACATCCCAGGGACTTCTAAATATTCTTGAGTATGCGGCAGGGCTGGCACCTGGTAATGGCGGTTACATCCAAATTGGCGGCGTACGTTTCTCCTTTGATCCCAGTAAGGCGGCTGGCCAGAAAGTGCAAGATGTTGCCATCTACAATCAAGCCGGAACAATGTTGGCCAGAGTTGCAGATAATGGCAGCATCGTTAGCGACGCACCAAGCTCCATCACGTTGGCTTGCCTCAATTTCACGGCTAATGGCGGCGACGGCTACCCGATCAAGGCCAATGCAACTAACTTCCGCTATATTCTGACCGACGGCACATTCTCCGCCGCCATTGATAAATCGCTAGATTTCGCTGCAGCTGCAATTATTCCCTCAAATGTACTAGGTGAGCAAGACGCATTCAAGGCCTATCTCACCGCATTTCATTCCACCCCGCAGACTGCCTATAGCATTGCCGATACGGCTCAAGCTCAAGACCAGCGCATTCAAAATCTGTCTGTCAAAGCTACGGACACTGTATTGGCTCCCACCTACAACTTCAGCGCCCCGAGCTACAATGCTGCGGAGGGCACGGCTGCAGGCGCGCTGACCAACGCCACGGTGCGAGTTACCCGTAGTGGCGACAAAAGTGCCGCCGGCAGTGTGGTTTTGAATCTTAATGACGGCACGGCCAAGGGAGCAGGCCTGGCGCCCGTAGAGGGCAAATATACAGGGCCGAGCACTGCCACTACTCCCTATGTAATTCCAGCAGCGGGCTCGGGTGTGGCAATTAAGTCGCTGCTCACGGTGGGTGATTCAATCGGAGGCTACAAAATGGCGGGTATACCTGATGGCCTGGGAGCGTTTGATAACGGCAACGGCACGTTCACGTTGTTGATGAATCACGAGATTGGCAGCACATCTGGTGTGGCGCGGGCCCATGGGGGCAAGGGTGCATTTGTTTCAAGCTGGGTGATCAATAAGTTTGATCTTACGGTTCAAAGTGGCGCCGATCTGATCCAAAATGTTTTTAACTGGGATTCCACAACCCAGAGTTCCAGTGCCACGGCAAATAATTTTGCCAACGGTAATGGTATCAGCTTCAACCGCTTCTGCTCCGCCGATCTGGCATCCCCGACTGCCTTCTATAACTCCGGTACAGGCTTGGGTAGTCAGGCTCGGATTTTCCTGAATGGAGAAGAGGGCGGTAGCACTGGCTATGCCCTGGCGAATGTGGCTACCGGTACTAGCAAAGGTAACTCTTACGTATTGGGTAAGTTCAACCTGAGTACGAATGGCTCTGGTCTTACAGGAGTGGGTGGTTGGGAAAACCTGCTGGCTAACCCCTTCGCACAGGATAAGACGGTGGTGATTGGCAACAACGATGGCGGCAGCGGCCTGCTCAGTGGCGCCCTGGTTGTTTATGTCGGCACCAAGACGTCAAGCGGCAGTGAAGCAGATAAGGCTGGTCTCACAAACGGAGCATTGAAGTTTGTGAACGTGGCGGGTAACAGTGCTGAAATTGTCAACACCACCAGCCGTGCCACAAATATCACCTCAGGCACTCGCTTCGCATTGAGTGACACATCATCCACCGCCTTCTCTCGTCCGGAAGATGGTCTGTGGGATCCTAGGAACCCAAGCAATTACTACTTTGTCACCACCGATCGAATTGATCAGGTTTCCGATGGTGTTGGAACCCAAGTTGGCAATACCCGCCTCTGGCGCCTGAGGTTTGACGATATTACCAACCCTGATGCCGGTGGTAGCATAGATTTGTTGGTTGACGGCGATATCGTAAATGGCAAGAAAGTCAATATGTTTGATAATATTGGCATCGATAATTATGGTCGAATCCTGCTGCAAGAGGATGTGGGCGGTTCAGCCCATAATGGCAAAATCTACCAGTATGACATTGCCACCGATTCACTGAAGTTGCTAGCTCAGCATGATGCGGCTAGATTTGGCGATGTGGGTGTGGCAGCAACAGCGCCATTCACTAACGACGAAGAGACTTCCGGCATCATTGACATGGAGTCGATCCTTGGTGCTGGCTGGAGCTTGTTCGTTGATCAGGCCCACTACACCACGGGCATCAGTTCTGATCTGGTGGAAGGCGGCCAGCTTCTGGCCCTGTTCAATCCTGATACTTATAAGAGCTACCAACCTGATTTCATCAATACGCCTCAAGTAGTTTCCTTTGAGGCTGGTGAGTCGTTCAAGGATGTCAGCCTGCCTATATACGGTGATACGCGCCTGGAGGGAGCAGAAACGGTAAACGTCATCTTGTCCAATCCCTCCGCAGGCAGTACGGTTGGTTCTGTTCAGCCAAGAGCAACCTTCACGATTTCAGATCTTAATCCAACTCCTACGGACATCCTGCTAAGCAAGGGAAATATCGATGAAAATATTGCGGCGGGATCACTTGTTGGCAGTCTCAGTGCTGTATCGCCAATCAGTGGCGACAGCTTTAGCTTCTCCCTGGTGACTGGCGGCGGCGATACCGACAATGCCGCCTTTGCGATTGCAGGTAATCAACTCAAACTTAATGTTTCACCTGATTTTGAGGCCAAATCAACTTATTCTATTAGAGTCAAAACAGCCCAGGAGGGTGGTCAAGCTTTTGAAAAGGTCTTCAGCGTTGTTGTTAATGATTTGCCGGAAGGAGCTACGATCACCGGCACCACTACAGCAAGCGTTAAGGAGGGTAAGGCGGTTAACGCGAGCGGATTGCTTGTGGCTAGTGGCACCCTTGGTGTGAGTGACCCTGATGCTGGCCAGGCTAAGTTCAAAACTAGTGTTGCAGCATTCAGTGGTAATCTTGGCAGTCTCAGTATTACAGAGTCAGGTGCTTATACCTACACCCTTGCCAATGGTTTGTCTGCTGTTCAGAATCTCTCAGCTGGCCAAGCAAGGACGGATACCTTTATGGTTCAGTCATTTGATGGTAGTGCCAGCAAGGACATTGTTGTGACGATCAACGGCGCCAATGCTGGCTTCAATGCTGTGGCTGCTGGTGATCCCACCAGCAATCGCGTCACACTTTGGACCCGTAGCTTCGACAGCAGCGATAGCACCGGCCGTACTGGAATCAGCGAGGCTGTTTCTGTTCAGGTGGCAAGAGACACCAGTTTCTCAACTCCAGTATTCACGGCTAATGCCTTTACTTCTGGTGCCGATCACGACTACACCTTGAAGCTTGATGCTACCGGTCTTCAGGCGGATACCACTTACTACTACCGTTTCCAGACTCTGGCTGGTGAGCTGAGCTCTGTTGGAACCTTCCAGACTGCTCCATTGCCCACTAGTGATGTGGCCGTTCGTATTGGTCACAGCGGAGATGTGGATGGCCTGATGCGCCCCTATCCATTAATGGTGGATCTTGCAGCTCAGAAGTTTGATGCCTTCATCTTCAATGGCGATACGATATACGAAACAGTTTCCAGTGGCTCTCCAGCCACGCCAGCCACTAAAGATGCCGAAACCGGTGCGGTTACGCAACAGGCACTTCTGGATGCTTATCACCGTAAATACCTGGAAAATCTCCTGCCAGCTCCAGGCGGCACCTATCCAAGCCTGAAAGACTTCTATGCCTCCCAGGCAAACTTTACGGCGTACGACAACCACGAACTGGGCAACAAAGCATTTATCAATGGTGGCGCCCCTTACACTCTGCGTACCTCCAGCGCCAATGGCTCTGCAAACACTGCGGATGACGTAAATACCACTGGTCAGTTCATCAATGATGCCCTCACATTTGATACTCTTCAGCAAGCCTATCTCGACTATCAACCGATTCGTACACCTGATCGGATTTCTGCTCCGGGAGATCTGCGTTCCGATGGTGAGCTGAAGTTCTATGGCACCCAGCAATTTGGACAAAATGCCCAGGTCTTTAATCTGGATACGCGTACCTTCCGTGATGTTCGTCTCAATAAAGCAACAGGTGGCGATGATACGGGATTAAGGGCTGATAATCCCAGTCGGACCCTGCTAGGCGCCACCCAGAAAGCCTGGCTTAAGCAATCCTTGCTAGATGCAAAGGCTGCCGGAGTTACCTGGAAGTTTATCAATATCACTGACCCGATCGATATGATTGGAGCCTATGGCACTGGTGAAGACAGCGGCAAGTCCTGGTGGGGCGGTTATCGCTCTGAACGTAATGAAATTCTTAAGTTTATTGCGGATAATAATATTAAGAATGTTGTATTCTTGGCCTCAGACGATCACCAAGGTCGGATCAACGAGCTCACATATTTGCCGGATTCAAGTCTTGATCCAACCAAGCCTGCCAACTACAAAGTTCTTGATGGCGTTTTTAGTATTGTCGATGGGCCCATGGGTGCTACGGGGCCAGATACGGTCACGGACCATAGCTTCGCTAATGTCAAGGCTCTTGCCGATGCACTTGCTGCTAAGCAAGCAGCTGCTGGTATCAACCCAATCGGTTTAGACGGAGGTTACTCTGGTCTGTTTAATGTTTATCGTGAGGGCGATTCGTCGGCGGCATTCAATCCGAAGCCGGTTGACTTTTATACGCCCGATACTTATAACTATGTTGCCCTTGATGTCAGCCCCAAAGGGGTGCTCACAGTAACCTTGCGTGGCATCAACTCTTACGCGCAGAATTCTTTCCCCGAGCCCGCATCCACCGGCCAGTCCCGAACCATTCTTTCCTTCTCCGTTGATCCCAATCCCGGTGCCTTCGTCACCGCTCCAGGCGTGGGTGGCAATAATGTTGTCCAGTTGAGGGATGTTTCGGGCACCCTTAAGAACCAGTTCAATACCTTTCCTGGATTCGACGTCAGCGTTTCAGTTGCCTACGGCGATCTCAATAACGACGGTGTGAAGGACATCGTGGCGGCCGCTGGTCCCGGCGGTGGCCCCCACGTAAAGGTGTTCGATGGCCTCAACAACAATGAGATCGCCAGCTTCTATGCCTACGACTCCCGCTTTACAGGTGGTGTGAACGTGGCCGTGGGCGATCTCAATGGTGATGGCAAGCTCGAACTGATCACCGGCGCCGGCGCTGGTGGCGGCCCCCACGTGAAGGCCTTTGCGCTGAACTTCAGTGGCGGCACGGCCACACCCCAGGAGGTTGCCAGCTTCATGGCTTACGACGCTTCGTTCAGTGGTGGCGTGAGTGTGGCTGCTGGCGATGTGAATGGTGATGGCGCCTTCGACATCATCACCGGTGCTGGCGCCGGCGGTGGCCCCCATGTGAAGGTCTTCGGTTTCGGCGCCCCGGCGCCGGCCCTTGGCGCGCTCCAGGATCTGGCCAGTTTCTATGCCTACGATGCCAACTTCAGCGGTGGCGTGAGTGTGGCCAGCGGCAATATCGATGGCCTTGGCGCTGATGAGATCATCACCGGCGCCGGTGCCGGTGGCGGCCCCCATGTCAAGGCCTTCAGCCGGGCCACCGATGGCACCCTGAGCACTGTGAGCAGCTTCTATGCTTACAACCCGTTATTCACCGGTGGCGTCGAGGTGGGCAGCATGATGTCCCCATCAGCGCCTGGGGTCAGCACGGTGCTCACTGGCGCCGGCCCTGAAGGCGGTCCCCATGTGCGCGGCTTCGATCTCTCCAATCCCCTGGGGCAACCCAACGAGGTGTTGAGCTTCTACGCCGAATCACCAGACTTCCGAGGTGGAGTGGCGGTGAGCTGAGCGGCAAGCCGGCGCTTGAGGTCATGCTCACTGTCTGCTCTCTGGCTGTTGGCCCAGGTGGACCTCCATGGAAGCTTGGTTCCAAGGCGGAACGGATGTGAGCTATTTCGCCAGCATCAGCGTCAAGCTCTTCAACAACCAGGCCTACTTCCTGTTGAGCTGACGTCGCTCTGGCAGCGAACTTCTTCCGCATGGGTTGACAGACCCTGTTTGTACCAAAACCGGGTCGCGTCAGGGACATTGCCACGTGTTGGACAACACTCTTTCACGCTAAAGCTGTCATTAGGATATTAAGGTAAATTCTTAACTTCCTCCCTTCCGTCAATGGCTAAGAACGTCATCCTGATCATCGGCGACGGCATGGGCTGGGAGATGGCTCGATCCAGTGCCATCTACAATCAGGTCGAGAAAGAAATCAACCTCCTCAAATCACAAAACAAAACAGACGCCGAGATTAAGTCGATCTTTGCCGACCGGACACTTGACTATTACTACACCTCCGGGAAGGGGGCAGGGACCACATTTCAGGAATTCAGCGGCTTCAATCTTGTTACAACCGGTTCCACTAAAATTTCAGGCAGCACAAACAACAGTGCCCTACAGGGAAGCACCTCTACTCACGACACTGGCGACGCTCCCCTTCGCGATGGTTTTGTTTTTGATCCCAGCCTCACTTATGTGAACTGGGATAGCACCAAGGGTGGGGAGGCCCCCTGGGATGCTGATTATTACCAGGATCGCGGCAAGACCAGCGCTGGTTTTGACAAGGAATACATCAAGGGCGATTATCCCGATTCGGCAAACACTGCATCCACTCTCTACGGTGGTATTAAAACTTTTAACGGTGCCATTTCAGTTGATATTGGCGAGCACGGCTTCGAATCCATCTTGATGGAAGCCCAAGCCCTGGGGAAATCTGGTGGTGTTGTTACATCAGTGCCTGTCAACCATGCAACTCCAGCAGCAGCAGCTGCCAATGTCAACAGCCGCAATAAATACCAGGAATCATCCAATGCCGGCAAGTTTGGCGTGGATGGCCATCCGCTTGAGCTCACCGATAATATCATCGATGAGTATCTGTTTGATTCCCAGCCCCAAATCGTGCTCGGCGGTGGCAACCCCCTTGGCGGCACTTCCTACGTGAGTACCGCCCTTCTCACGAGTCTTATCGATGGAACCTACAGGGCAAGCCAGCAGGCAGTGACCGGCACCGATTCAGCCGGCAAACCAATCATCACTCAGACTTCTTCTGGCCCCACCATTAAGGAAGAAGGCTGGACGGTTATCGGTCGTCCTGACAACTACACCGGCGACAAGGCGGCCAAATCTGGTCTACAGCTTCTCGAGGACGCCGTTGCTAGTTTCGATCCAGAGACCCAACACCTGATGGGGATCTACGGGGCGAAAGGGCAAGGAGGCAACCTCCCCTGGCGTACTGCAGACAATGACTACTCAGCTACTGGCACCGGTGCCTACTCCACCAATTCCAATACCAACGCTAGCAATGCAGCCCTTACTGGTGATGCGCTGGCTGCAGAACTTAAAGCTAACCCTACAGTTGCCCAGCTTGCTGGTCAGGCTCTGAAGGCACTCGGCAAGGATAAGGATGGCTTCTGGCTGATGGTCGAAGTAGGTGATATCGACTGGGCCGCCCATGCTGACAACATGGACCTCATGCTCGGCACCCTCCATGATATGGATGATGTCGTTAACACGGTGACTTCATGGGTCAAAACCAATGGCGGCTGGGAGAACAATCAGGTGATTGTCACCGCTGACCATGACCACTACCTTACCCTCCTCCCCAACTTCCCCAAGGAGATTGCTGAATCAATCCTGGCCAGCAAAGCTGGAAACAACGAGCAAACCACAGGAGTAAACAAGGGTTATGACACCACCCTTACCCCCACCCTGACCAACGGCTCAACCCCGGAGTGGAAGGCTGGAGACGCTGAGAAAGTCGGTCACTTCTGGGGAACTGAGGCCAAGCTGAAGGATGGCACCACTGGGCTTGGCGATGCTTGGACGACCCATACCCAACGCCCTGTTCCGATCTACTACCAGGGCGAAGGCAGTGAGGTGTTCCAGCAATTTGTGAGCACCGGCGTCGAGGCCTACGGCACCGTGATCAATGGCGTGCCTGGGATGATCGACCAAGCCCATGTTGCCAAGGCCATGGACGCGATCCTGCTTGGCGGTACCAATGCCGCAGCACGTTTAGCGACAGCTCAGGATTCTGTTGTCAGCCCCACGCTCGCCTTCACCAGCGGTGCGGACCTGCTGGAGTTTGCCAATCCTGCCCAACAGCTCACCTTCAAGGCGAACACCATCTCCACCGGCGCTGGCGCTGACGTGGTGGACAGTGAACTGAACAGCGGTTTCCGCAACACGATCTTCACTGGATCCGGCGCTGACGTGATCAATGCGGGCAGCCGCGATGTGATCACCGGCGGCAGCGGCGATGACGTGATCAGTGCCCTTGGCGGTGATGGCAACCGCCTTAGCGGCATGAGCGGCGACGACCAATTCATCATCGGCACCACCGCGAACCGGGCTCTTGGCGGCGCTGGCAATGATAAGTTCATCATTCTCGAGTCAGCCGGCACCAACTATCTCAATGGAGGCGCCGGGGCTGACGAGTTCTGGCTGGTGAGTGGTCCTGGCGATTCCCCTGCCGCCAAGCAGTTCGTGATGGACTTCAAGGTTGGCGAGGACAAGGTCGGGTTGCAGGGCGTGTCCTTCAGCAGCCTTGTCTTCAGCCAGGTGGGTGCGGACACACTCCTGAACGTGGCTGGGGTTGAGGTGGGTCAGTTCAGCAACGTCAGCGTCTCAAGTCTCAATAGTCGCTCCAATTTCATCGGTCTCGTCTAACTGACTGGCTCTGGCATGGATGCCGTTTTCACCAACCGGTGATGGCGGCATCCTGTTCGGTGTTTTCATCAGTTAACCAACGGATTCATCCTTTCGCACCACCATCCGACTAGGCCCATGCCCGCATCTCTCGTCAGTTTTGCCCACGGTGTCGCCAGCGGCGACCCCTATGCCAACTCAGTGATTCTTTGGACTCGGATCACACCACCCAAAGACACTTCTGGACTGATTGATGTCAATTGGCAAATTTCGCGTAGCGCCGACTTTGAGGCCGGTGCAATCGTGGATAGCGGCAAATTCGGAACCGGTGCTGATCGTGATTGGACGGTAAAGGTGGAGGCCGATGGCCTCAACGCTGACACCCCCTACTACTACCGCTTCACCTCTGGCGATGATGTATCGATGGTGGGGCAGACGAAGACCCTGCCTGTGGGTAGCGATCCAGTGCGGTTAGCGGTCTTTTCATGTGCCAATTTCCCTGCCGCAGAAAGCTTTGCAGCCTATGGGCGGGCCGCAGCCATCAATGCAGCCAACCCCTACGACGCCTGGTTGCATCTCGGTGACTACATCTACGAATACGGCCCTGGAGGCTATGGGGAGGCCGAGGACGCCGCCGGCAACCGCCGATTCCTCCCCAACCGCGAGATCCTCAGCCTCGACGACTACCGCCAGCGCTATGCCCAGTACCACACGGATGCGGGCCTGCTGGCCCTGCGGGCCGCTGCGCCGCTGATCGCCATCTGGGACGACCACGAAACGGCGAACGACAGCTGGAAGGGCGGTGCCCAAAACCACCAGAGCGCCACAGAAGGCGACTGGATCGCCCGGCGCGACGCCGCCTTGAAGGCGTATTACGAATGGATCCCCATCCGCGACCCCGGCCAGCGCCAGCCGAGCGATGGGGCCACAGTGAATTCCCCCCTCACCCAGGGCTATCGCTCCTTCAGCTTCGGCGATGTGCTCGCCCTGCATATGCTCGAAACCCGGCTCACCGCCAGGGATCAGCAGCTGAGCTACCCCAGTGCGGCCGCAGTGCAGGCCCGAATCGGCGCCATCCTGGCCGATCCAGCCCAGGTAGTCAGCTATGCCACCAAGGCCGGGATCGCGCCGCCCACGAGCTCCGCGGCCATCCCCGCTTTCGCCAATGCCTTGGCACCGCTGGTCACCCAGGAGTTGGTGATCGCCACTGTGCAGAAGGCCTGGGGCGACCCCAACCGCGACCTGATCGGCGACACCCAGATGGCCTGGCTGCAGCAGCAGATGGCCACCTCCACAGCCGCCTGGCAGGTGCTGGGCCAACAGGTGCTGATGCAGAGCATGGCCCTTCCGGCGGAACTGCTGCTCAACGCCGGCAATCCCGCCCTGCTCGACAAGTACGCCGCACCGCTGCAGAAGCTCGCCACAGGCACCCCCTTCGCAAGCCTCTCCGCCGCCGAGCAGTCCCTCTTCGCTGAAGCCGGCAAGATCCCCTACAACCTCGACGCCTGGGACGGCTACGGCGTGGATCGGGAGACGATCCTGCAGACCGGCCTGGCCCTGGGCAAGCGCCTGATCAGCCTCGCTGGCGACACCCACAACGCCTGGGCCGGCGTGCTCGACACCATGAGCGCCGGCAGCAAACCGGCCGGCACGGTGGCGGGGGTCGAGTTCGCGGCGCCGGGCGTGACCTCACCCGGCCTCGAGAAGTACCTGCCTGACGCTGATGCCTACATCCGCGCCAAGTATCCGGACGTGGATGGCCTCGATGGTCTATTTCTGGGTTATGTGAATGGCCTGAAGTACGCCGATCTCAAACGCCGCGGCTTCCTGGATCTCACGGTGAGCAAGGAGCAGGCGGTGGGCAGCTTCCAGTTCCTCAACGGCACGGACACCGTCAGCGGCCAGCCCCTTTGGAGCAGCGAGTCAGTGGTATCTAGTGCTAGCTATGGGCTCTCCGCTACCGCCGAGGCCCTGCCACTGATCACCTGGCAGCCTGGCTGGCGTGAGCTGGATCTGGTGTTCGGCATGGCCGTCGATGGAGCAGGTGGTTCTACCCTCCTGGACCCGGCCGCTTATGCCAGCGTGCCCAGAGACGGCATCCAGCTGGCCGACGTGACTGTTCTGGGTTCTGCCGCTGCCGACCGCATCTACGCCGGTGTTGGCTCCACCGTGGATGTAGGCCCCGGCAGCGACGAGTTGTTCAATACCGACAGCCTGGGCGGTAACCGGTTAGTGGGTGGAATCGGCTCGGATCGCTTCTTCCTGCGGCCCGTCAACGATGTGGTGATCGGCGGCCGCTTGCTCGATGACCCCGCATCCCTCAGCCTGCCGGCAGTGATCGCCTTAGGGGATCGCGAGCTGGATCATTTCCTGATTGACAGCTCTGATCCTGCTGGCGTGCATCCGTTACAGATCCTCGACTACGAGCCAGGAATTGATCAATTGTTGGTTGATGGGTTGGCCCCACAGGGTGAGTGGTCATCGATTCGGCGTCAGTTACAGGATATCAATGTTGCGATCAACGCCGCTCCCCAGCTCAACGTTTCAACCATTGCGATTCCGCTCACCAGCGGCACAGTAATCTATAAGGATTTAGCCCCTAATGTCACGGATCTAGATGCGGACAATCTGAAATTGGTGAAACTTTCAGGGCCTGAGTGGATTAGCACTTCTGGTACTGTTCTCAAGGCAATTGTACCGGCTGGGTTCACGGAATCCCAGTTGGCAGCGACTAATTTACAGCTTGGTTTTAGTGATGGCAAAGCCGTTACCAGCTTCACCCCACTGCTCACCTTGAATCCTCTTCAGTATGGCTTCGTCACCGGTTTGGGTGAGGGTTCTCAGAGCCAGGTGAAGCTGTACGACGCTTCCGGTGTGGTGAAGAAGCAGTTTTCGGCGTTCGCCGGATTCGACGTCAGCGTTTCGGTCGCCTACGGCGACCTCAATAACGACGGTGTGAAGGACATCGTGGCGGCCGCCGGACCAGGTGGTGGCCCCCACGTGAAAGTGTTCGATGGCCTCAGCAGCAATGAAATCGCCAGCTTCTATGCCTACGACTCCCGCTTTACAGGTGGTGTGAACGTGGCCGTGGGTGATCTCAATGGAGATGGCAAGCTCGAACTGATCACCGGCGCCGGCGCTGGTGGCGGCCCCCACGTGAAGGCCTTTGCGCTGAACTTCAGCGGCGGCAAGGCCACACCGCAGGAGGTTGCCAGCTTCATGGCTTACGACGCTTCGTTCAGTGGTGGCGTGAGTGTGGCCGCTGGCGATGTGAATGGTGATGGCGCCTTCGACATCATCACCGGTGCTGGCGCCGGCGGTGGCCCCCATGTGAAGGTCTTCGGTTTCGGCGCCCCGGCGCCGGCCCTTGGCGCGCTCCAGGATCTGGCCAGTTTCTATGCCTACGACGCCATCTTCAGCGGTGGCGTGAGTGTGGCCAGCGGCAATATCGATGGCCTTGGCGCCGATGAGATCATCACCGGCGCCGGTTCCGGTGGCGGTCCCCATGTCAAGGCCTTCAGCCGGTCCACCGATGGCACCCTGAGCACTGTCAGCAGCTTCTATGCTTACAACCCGTTATTCACCGGTGGCGTCGAGGTGGGCAGCATGATGTCCCCATCAGCCCCTGGGCTCAGCACGGTACTCACTGGCGCCGGCCCTGAAGGCGGTCCCCATGTGCGCGGCTTCAATCTCTCCAATCCCCTGGGGCAACCCAGCGAGGTGTTGAGCTTCTACGCCGGATCACCAGACTTCCAAGGTGGAGTGGCGGTGAGCTGAGCGGCAAGCCGGCGCTTGAGGCCATGCTTACTGTCTGCTCTCTGGCTGTTGGCCCAGGTTGACCTTCATGGGAAGCCTGGTTTCAATGACTTGAACCTGCAGGATTTCTGCCCTTTCTCCTTCCCCCGTCCCCTCTTCAGGGCGTAGCCCTTGTACCCCAGGGTTAAGATTTTTCCGACCCTGGTGGTGTCTTCAGGTGTTGCGGCAGACATCTTCAGGTTGTGTCTGCCACTGCTCAGCCATTTCTTAACTTCGACTTATCGGTGCCTTAGTCTCTTTTTGTTCGAATAGTGATTGGTCTCTTCTTTGAGGAACGCCTTTTTCGCTGACCACCGTTTTTCTTGTTGCCGTTTTGGATCTTCTCAGCAAGGTCGCCCACGGTGCGAATGCTGAGAAGACCTTCTGCAATCATTGCCAACTTGCCTGATCAATCAGGTCAGTCACCTTTCTCTTCAGGCCTGGCATGACTGGGTCCTAATCCCGATCTCAGTTTCGGTGAGGATCCGCATAGCTGGCCTTCTTTTCCCCACGGGAAATCCTGCCTAATTCAAATCAAGGTTGTCAAACTCTCATGACTTCTGCCCAATTAATCGGTTTTGCTTCGCTGCCTGCTGACACATTCGCCAGCGGGCCTTCGTCTGGATCAGCATTGGTCAATCCCACGAATGGGCGTCCAACGCCTTTCAGCGGGCAGCCAGTGCAAGGATTCAGTGGCGTGCAATTCAGTCGAGGAGCTGATGGCAACAAGTTCTTATTCTTATCTGACAACGGTTTTGGTGCTATTGGTAATAGCGCCGACTACCTGTTGCGAATCCACGAGCTTGATCCTTTCTTTGCAGGCCTAGAGAATGGTAACGGCTCAGTAAAGCTCGATCGTTTTATTCAGCTGTCTGATCCCAATAACAAGGTTCCTTTCGATATTGTCCGCAAGGGTACACCCGAGCGTTGGCTTACCGGCGCAGACTTTGATGTCGAATCATTGGTGGTCGCCCCCAATGGCGATCTCTGGATTGGCGAAGAATTTGGTCCGTATATCTTGCATTTCGATTCCCAGGGCCGCCTGCTGGAGGCTCCTTATGCAACACCTAATTTTAGTCTTGCCCGTAGTTTTGATACGCTTAAAGGCCAGCCACCCATCATCATCGGCCATCGCGGTGCCAGTGGCGAGCTGCCCGAACATACCCTAGAGGCTTATCGCTTAGCAATTCTGCGGGGTGCAGATTTTATTGAGCCAGATCTGGTAGCCACCAAGGATGGTCAGCTCATTGCTCGGCATGAGACGAATCTGATCAATACCACAGATGTGGCATCTCGCCCTGAGTTTGCAGCGCGTCAAACGACCAAAATTGTTGATGGAGTTGCGGAGCAGGGTTTCTTCGCTTCCGATTTCACGCTCGCCGAAATCAAGACCCTGCGTGCTGTGATGCCCCAAGGCTTCCGCACCCAGGTGTTTAACGAAATATTTGAGATTCCCACCTTTGCTGAGATCATTTCCTTGGTCAAGGAAATGGAGGCGATCACTGGTAAGGCTGTTGGTATTTATCCTGAGACAAAGCATCCCACCTTCCACGATGCCCTCGGGCTTTCCCTGGAAGAAAAGCTGATTGATGTGCTCAAACAGCAACAGTTTACTAATCCAGATCGCGTTTTCATCCAGTCATTTGAGGTTGCTAATCTCAAAGAGCTTAATGCCACGCTGATGCCAAATGCAGGGATTGATTTGCCTTTGGTTCAACTCCTTGACGCCTATGATGTGGCTGATAATGGATCACTGATTTATGCGGACGTTAATGCCCGCCCTTATGATTTTACTGTTAGTGGCGATAAACGCACCTATGCAGATCTGCAGACTGTCTCCGGATTAGCTGAAATTGCCAGCTATGCCGATGGCATAGGCCCTTGGAAGCCGATGATTCAGTCTACAAAGATTGTAGACGCCAATGCTGATGGAAAAGCCGATGACCTCAACGCCGATGGCGTGATCAACGGTCAGGATCGTGTGTTGGCTACGCCCAGTGCATTGGTTGACAATGCCCATGATCAGGGCTTGTTTGTACATGCCTATACTTTCCGCGATGAATCACGCTACCTAGCCAGCAATTACGCTAACAACCCCCAGGCTGAGTTCTCTAATTATATCAACCTTGGGGTTGATGGTTTCTTCACCGATTTTCCTGGCACCGGTGATCTTGTTCGAGACCAGTTGGCTGATTCTCAGGTGCGCTCCCCTCAGAATCCCTTGGTTCGTTCTGTTCCTAAATTTGACACCCTCTCAGGCAAGGCTCCGATTGTCATTGGCCATCGTGGGGCCAGCGGTTCCCGCCCGGAACACACTCTGGAGTCTTATAAAGTTGCCATTGCCAAGGGCGCTGATTTCATCGAACCAGACCTAGTGGTCACCAAGGATGGTGTGCTGATTGCTCGCCATGAACCGATGCTTGCCGTTGTGCTACTTGATGCCAACGGTGCCATCTTGCGTGATGCTAATGGTGCCCCTGTCCTAAATACTACCGACACTAGTACTGACGTCTATAAGCGTCCTGAATTCGCCAACCGTCTTACAATCAAGAGATTGGATGGCGTGCTCAAGGGGGGGTGGTTTGCAGAAGATTTTACCCTTGCTGAAGTGAAGCAGCTCAATGCTATTGAGCGAATCCCAGCCTTGCGCGGTACTAAGTTCGATAATGACGAGCTCAAAATACCCACCCTAAGCGAGGTCATCCAACTTGTGAAGGATGTAGAGAGAGAAACCGGGCGCAAGATTGGTATCTATCCCGAAACTAAACATCCCAGTTTTTTCCTAAGCGATGGCAAGCTTCTAGACGGCACAACCCTGATCAATAAAAATACCAGCCAGATCCTAGTAGACACCCTAAAGGCAAATGGCTTCACCGATCCTAGTAGGGTTTTCATTCAGTCCTTTGAGGTCGCTAATCTTCAGCAGTTAAGTGGCTCCATTATGCCTACGGCAGGCATTGACGTACCCCTGGTTCAGTTGCTTAGCGGTTCTGGCAAGCCTTATGACTTTGTGCTCAGCAATGACAGCCGCACCTATTCAAGTCTCGTTACACCTGAGGGGCTTGCAGCTGTCAAGTTGTATGCCGATGGCATCGGACCTAACAAGGCACGCATCCTGCCGATGACCAATGTGGATGCCAATAAGGATGGAAAGTCGGATGATCTTAATAAGGATGGGCAGATCAGCGATGCCGATACAGTTGTCGGCACACCCACGAGCCTTGTTAGCGATTCTCATAAAGCTGGTTTGTTTGTTCATCTCTATACATTACGTGATGACCCTTATTTCCTGCCTAGCTCCTACGGCGGCAATGTAGCAGCTGAATATCGTGCATTTATCGATCAGGGTGTTGATGGCTTTTTCACTGACTTTCCGGGTACTGGTAATGCCGTGCTCGCAAGTCGTTACCTTGCTGATTATGGTATTGATAGCAGCTCCCAGCATTACGACGAATTGGTCACATCTAACTTGGGGCGCTCCGGTGGCTTTGAGGGTATGGCCAGCAGCCCCGACGGCAAAACCCTTTATCCCCTATTGGAAAAGACCGTCAACGGTGACCCGGCTGGAGCCCTGAGGGTGTATCGATTCGATGTGGAATCGAAAAAGTTTACTGGTCTTGCCGGCTTCTACCGCATGGACAAACCCACCCATGCTATCGGCGACTTTACGCCGATCAATGATCGCGAATTTATCGTTATTGAGCGCGATGGCAGCCAGGCCAATCTTAATGGATTCAAGAAGCTGTTCAAAATTGATATTAGTCAAAAAGACGCCCAGGGATACTTCCCTAAACAGGAACTCGTCAATCTCTTGACGATTCAAGATCCATCCGATCTGAATGGCGATGGCAACAAAGTGTATTCGATGACCTTCGAGACAATCGAGGACGTTCTCGTCCTTGATGCCAATCGGGTGTTGGTGGCCAATGATAATAATTATCCCTTTTCCATCGGGCGTCCGCCGGCCCTCGACAACAACGAGATGGCTGTCCTGCAGCTCGATACACCGTTAGACCTAGATCCCCGCTTAGGCGTGTCAGCCGCCATGGGCTTGGCTCCCAACACAGCCGTTACCACGAGCGGAGCTGACGATGTTGTGGCAGGACCACTGTTTAGCCCTGGAAACTTTGATGGCCGGGGCGATCAGCTGTTCACCGGTGCCGGCATCGACACCGTGGACGTGGCACTGAGCAGCGGCTACGAGAACAGGATCTTCACCGGTTCTGGTGCCGATGTCATCTTTGCGGGCAGCCGCGATGTGATCACCGGTGGCAGCGGCAATGATGTGATCAGTGCCGAAGCAGGGGATGGCAACCGCCTTAGCGGTATGAGCGGCGACGACGAATTCATCATCGGTACCAAGGCGAACCGTGCCTTGGGTGGTGCTGGCAATGATAAGTTCATCATTCTCGAAACAGCCGGCACCAACTTTCTCAATGGTGGCGCCGGTGCCGATCAATTCTGGTTGGTCAGCGAACCGGGGGATCGGCCTGCTGCTAAGCAGGTCGTGATGGATTTCAGCGCCGGTGAAGATAAGATTGGCCTACGCGGCTTGTCTTTCTCTGCCCTCAGCATCAGCCAGGTTGGAGCTGACACACTGTTGAGTTTCTCTGGCACAGCCATTGGCCACTTCAACAACCTAAGTGTCTCCACTCTGAACAACCAGGCCAACTTCCTGTTCAGTTGAGATCCTTATGTTCTTAGCCTCCTCCCCAAGCGGCGGAGGAGGTTGTCCATAGCGGCCCTGTGTAGTGGCGATCATGATTCATGTATCGCTACTACCAGGACATCAACCAGTGTTCTCGCCCTGCCGTCGTAGCGTCTCTTCAAGGAGTCTCTGATGACGGCGACCACATCGTTGCTTAACAGCCCGTCGGCCTGGTCCGAGTTGCTGCCCCTGCTGGCCTCCCCCCTTGGGGCGGTGGCTTTTGTGCCCCTCTACGCCCTTTGGGTCACCCTGCTGCTGCCGGGGGTGTGGGCCTCGATGCTGGCCGGCGCCCTCTACGGCACTTGGTGGGGCAGTGTTGTGGTGTTCCTGGGGGCCTGCCTGGGCGCCGAGATCGTGTTTCTGCTCGGCCGGGGTCGGTTGCGGGGCTGGGCCCGGCGGCGGCTCGCGTCGGCGCCGAAGCTGCTGGCAGTGGAGCAGGCCGTGAGCCGGGAGGGGTTGCGGCTCGTGTTGCTCACCCGCCTCTCGCCGGCCTTTCCCTTCAGCCTCCTCAACCTGGCCTATGGCCTCAGTGAGGTGAGCTTGCGGGATTACACGATCGGTCTGCTCGGTATCCTGCCGGGCACGGTGCTGTTTTGCGCCCTCGGAGCCCTGGCTGGCGATGTGACGCGCTTCAACACGGTGCTCGCCGGCCACGCCGATCCGCTCACTTGGGTGGTGCGGATCCTCGGGATCGGGGCCACTGTGGGCGTCACCCTGCTGGTGACCCGGGTGGCTCGCCGAGCCCTGGCCGAACCCGCCGGGGCCCACCCCGATCAACCTGTCGGCCCCCCGCCTCCACCACCACCCTCGCCTTCGGTCTGAGGCAGCGGCTGGCCCAGGTCCCGCAGCGCCGCGATCAGCACGAACCAGCCCAGCCGAAGCCGCGCCAGCAGGCCCGGGCGGCCCGCCAGCTCCTGATATTTGGTGCGACCGCAGGGGGTGCGGATCAAGAAGGCCACCGATGGGGGCATCCCGGTGGCGGACTGGCGAGGCGTCTCGTTCATGGCAGGCCGACGGATGCGTTCAGAGCGGATGCGTTCAGATGCGTTGCAGCGACTTCGCCTTGTCCTTGAAGTCGCTGAGCAGCAGTTGCAGGTAGGTCACCTTGCGCAGCTTCACGTTGGCCGTGAGTGACATGCCCACCTGCAACGGCAGGGTGGCGCCGCTCTTGAGCTTCAGCTGCTGGCTGTTGAGTCGGATGTCGACCGGGAAGCGGTAGAACTGCTTCAGCTGATCGGGTGGCAGGGCATCGGAGCCGATCTTGCGCACCGTGCCCTGCAGCACGCCGAAGTCAGTGGCAGGGAAGGAATCGATGCTGATGTCGGCGGCCTTGCCCACCTGCACGAAACCGATCTCCTTGCTGGGCACCTCGACGCGGGCCTCGAGGCGATCGAAGGGAACGATCTTCATGACGGGCTCGCTGGTCTCGGCCACGAAGCCCCTGGATTTCGGCTTGAGCTCGAACACCAGGCCCGCTTCCGGCGCCCGGATCGCCTGGTAGCGGATGTTCACGTTCAATTCGATCAGCTTGCTGCGCAGGTCCGCCAGGTTGCTTTCGAGTTCGCGGGCCCCCTGCTCCAGAATCGCCCGCTGGCGCAGCCGTTCCACCATCGCCTGCTGCAGCTGCCCCGCCACCTCCTGCACCTTGTTGCGCTGCTGCAGGAACTGCAACTCGGCGGTGGCGCCCTCTCGGTTGAGCTTGTCGAACCGGCTGAGCACCTCCTTCTCGAGCACGAGGCTGTCGCGCAGCACCTGCTGTTCGGTGTCATTCACCGCCAGGTAGCGGGTGAGCTCCTCCTGCTTGAGGCTCAGCTGCTGCTCCTTGAACAGGATCGACTTTTCTACGCTCGCCTTGCGGTCCTGGGTGGCCTCGGTGTCGAGCTTCAGCAGCAGCTGACCCTTCTTCACTCGGTCCCCTTCCTTCACCAGAACCTGATCCACCACGCCGCCCACCGGCATCTGCACATCCTTCACCACGCCGAGGGGTTCCAGCTTCCCGGGAGCGGTCACGATTTCCTCGGTCTTGGCGAGGGCCAGCCAGGCCAGGCCAAAGCCGGTGACACCCATCAGGGCCCAACTGATGCCGCGGGCCCAGAAGCGTGACTGCTGCAGAACCACATCGTCGCTATCGCTGTGGATGGAGCGCTCGAGGCTGTTTTGGGCTTGACGGAGGAGGTCGTTGGGCGTTGGAATCCGGGGCGGCATCAGCTGGCCTCCTGCTGGCGATAGAGGGCGTAATAGCGGCCTTTGAGTGCCATCAATTCCTCGTGGGTTCCGGTTTCAACGATTGCTCCCTGGTGCATCATCACGATCTGATCGGCCCGCCGAATCGTGGAGAGCCGGTGGGTGATGAAAAACACGCTGCTGTCCTTGAGCGACTCCCTGAGGTTGTCGCACACCTGGCGTTCGGTGTCGTAATCCAGGGCGCTGGTGGCTTCATCCATCACCAGCAGCCGGGGATTGCTGAGCAGGGTGCGGGCGATCGCGATCCGTTGTCGCTGGCCTCCGGAGAGGGAGGCGCCCCGCTCGCCCACGGAGGTGCTGTAACCATTGGGCAGCTCCATGATGAAATCATGGGCGGCTGCGATCCTGGCGGCCTGCACGATCGCATCGGAGGATGCCTCGGGGTTGGTGAGGGCAATGTTCTCGCTGATCGTGCCGGAGAAGAGCAGGGGATCCTGGGGCACGATGCCGATCTGACGGCGCAGCGAATAAAGCTCCACTTTGTCGATATCGTAGCGATCCACCAGGATTCTTCCCTTGGTGGGTGAATAGAGGCGGGGCAAAAGCTTCATCATGGTGCTTTTGCCGCTGCCGCTCTGGCCCACCACACCAATGAAGGTGCCCTGGGGGATGTGGAGGTTCACATTCTTGAGAACCTCAGGCGATCCGGGGGCGAAGCTGAAGCTCACGTTTTCGAATTCCACCTCACCGTGCACCGGTGGCAGGGGAATGTTGGCCTTGTCGGCTGGGCTCGATTCCTCCGGTGTGTCCACCACATCGGCCAGGCGCTCAAACGACACCCTGAGCTCCTGGATGTTCTGCCAGATCGAAGAGAGGCGGAGCAGGGGCTGGGTCACATAGCCGCTGATGATCCGGAAGGCGATCAACTGGCCGAGGGTGAGTTCGCCCTTGAGCACCATGGTGGCCCCCACCCAGAGCACCAGCAGCTGGGAGAGCTTCTGCAGCACCTGGCTGGTTTCATTGAGGAAGGTGCCGGTGATCGTTTTCTCGAAGGTGCGAGCGATGTATTTGGAGTAGAAGTCTTGCCATTTCCAGCGGCTCACCATCTCCACGTTCTGGGCCTTCACCGTCTGGATGCCGGTGAGCACCTCCACTAGGTGACTCTGGGTGCGGGCGTTCTCCTCGGCCGCCTGGCGGTACTGGCGGCGGAACAGGGGGGCGCCCAGCAGGGTGAGGGCGATCTGGATCGGCAGCACGCCCAGGGCAATGATCGTGAGCAGCCAGCTGTAGATGGCCATCACGATGATGTAGATCACCGAAAAGGCCGCATCCAGCAGGGTCATCAGGGCCTGCCCTGTGAGGAAGTTGCGGATCTTCTCCAGCTCGGCGATGCGACTCCCCAGTTCCCCCACCGGGCGGCGGTCGAAATAGCCCAGCGGCAGCCGCAGCAGGTGGTCGATCACCTCGGCGCCGAGCCGCAGGTCGATGCGGTTGGTGGTGTCGGTGAACAGGAAGGTGCGCAGGGAGCCGATCACCCCCTCCATCAGGGTCACCACCACCAGCGCCATCCCGAGGATCTGCAGCGTGTCGAGGCTGCGCTGGGCGATCACCTTGTCGATGATCACCTGGATCAGCAGGGGATTGGCGAGGCTGAAGAGCTGCACCACAAAGGAGGCCAGCAGCACCTGCAGCAACATGCCGCGGTAGCGCTTCAGGGCGGGCCAGAACCAGCCCGGGCCGAATTTCTGGCCCGGGGTGTTGGTGCTGCGCTCGAACAACAGGAGCTCCAGGCCTTCGGGATAGGCCTCGGCAATCTCCGCCGGCTTGAGCTGCACCCAGCCATCAGCGGGGGAGGCCAGCCGCAGCCCCGCCGCATTGCTGGCGCTCACCACCGCGAAGCTTCCCTTCCAGGGAATCAGGCAGGGGGTGATCAGCCGGGTGGCGGAGCCGGCCGTCACCTTGGCGCCGGTCACCAGCAGGCCGAGCATGGCGGCGATCTGGCCGCAGAGCTGCAGGTCGGGTTCGAGGCCGCGGCGCAGCTTGTCGCGCAGCACCTTGTCGATGGCGTCGCGCCGGTAGGGCAGTTCGAGGATCTGGCCCAGCATCTGGAAGCAGGCCAGGGTTTCTTCGAGGGTGCCCCGGGCCCGCACCAGCTGCAGCCCCCGCGATGGGTCGCTGGCGCCGAGATCCAAGCTGGTGGGTTGGCTGGCGCCACTGGAGGGGCTGCTCTCTTCGTTGGGGGCTTCCGGCGCGGTTGCGAGGTCGCTGCCTGAGCCGACGACGATCGCGCTTTGTTGCAGCTCCGGGTCGGTGGCTCCCTCCCCCACGGCCAGCAGCCGCAGGGGCAGCGGCGGCCGCGGACGTGGCAGGGGGGAGTCGGCATCCAGGCGGCTGCCGATCGCCAGGCCCGGCACATTGGCGCTAGCCAGCACCCAGTGTTCGTTCGCCGCCAGCGCCGGCGGCCTGGCCCCAGCGGGGGCGTCCACGGCCCGCACGGCGCTGCGCAGGCGCTTCAGCCGCCCCTGCCAGCGATTCGGATCGAAGCTCGGAGCTCCGGCGTGGGCGCTGTCCCGTAGCTGCAGCAGGGCATGGAGTTCGGCGGTCCACACCTGATCGGCGCACCAGCTCCGCAGACCCGATTCACTCTGGAGGAGCTCCAGCATCACCCCATCCGGGACGCTGGCCGCCTGCAGGGGCGTGGCGGCGCTCACCGCCTCGCAGCCCTCGGCCCGGAGCAGGGAGGCCAGCCCGATGATCGATCCCGCCCCCAGCCGCTCCACCGTGAAGGGCCGGCCGTCGCGCTCCCCGAGCAGGCGCGCCTCGCCCTCGAGCAGCACCAGGATCCGGTCACCGACGCTGTCGCCGGGGCTGACCATCTCCCCCACGCGGAACCTCACCAGGCTCAGGCTCTGCTCAAGGCGCCGACGGCCTTGGCTGGAGAGGGTGTTGAAGGGAACGATCGTTGCGATCGCCTCGGGAGATCCCTGCAGAGAAGCGGTCATGCCGTGCGGTGGGCGGCCAGCAAGAGCGCAACTTCCTCAGCGACCCATTCGTCGAAGAGTTCGAGGGCCATCCGATCGCGCATCTCAGTGTCAAAGCTCGCTGAGCGTAGCGATTCGAGCCGCACCACCAACCACCATTGTTCAATGCGAAGCGGAGCCTGCAGTTGGCCGGGTCGGCTGGTGCGCAGCAGCTCCGCCAGGGCTGGATGGGCCTGCAGCAGGGGCACCGGCCCCACCACGCCCCGGGTGGAGCGCTCCGGACCCTGGGAATAGCCGGCCGCCAGTTCGGCGAAGTCGGCTTCCCCCTCGGCGATGCGGAGGTAGAGCTCCCGGGCCAGGGCGGCATCCTCAACGCGGAGCAGGCTGTAGATCACCTGGTCGAGTTGGTTCTTACGAGCCAGGAAGCGCTGCTCGGCACGGTGGGAGAAGTGCTCCTCGCAGTGGCGATTGATCTTGCGGGGCAGTTCCGCCTGCCAGAGGGCATCAGCTTCCTGGAGTCCATGGCTCTTCAGGTGCTGGATCACCGCCTCGTTGGAGCCCAGCCGGTTGGCGGCCCCCCATGCCTGGCGACTCTCCATGCTCTCCTGATCGCTGATGCTCACATCAGCCACGGCGGAGGCGATCACGCTCTGGCGCAGCAGCGGAACCAGCAGGCCATGACGGGCCAGGGACTGCCAGAGCTCGGCTGGGATGGCGGGTAGGCGCACGGGGCCGGAACCCTGATCCCCGCTGGCGCGCAGGGGTGCCACCGGAGCAGCGCTGGGAGGGTGGGGTGCGTGGGTCAAGGCTGGCGGCACCCGTAGCTAATAGTCCCATCCTTGCCCGGCGGGGGGCAGTTGGTCGGTCTTCTGGGTTGCTTTGCCAGGCGGTCAGTCCGCGCTCTGGCCTGGGGCCGGTGCGGCCAGCAGCGTCCGCAGACCCGCCTCATCGAGCACGGTCACCCCGAGGCTTTCGGCCTTGGCCAACTTGCTGCCCGCTTCTTCGCCGGCCACCACCCAGGTGGTTTTACGGCTCACCGAACCGCTCACCCTGCCGCCGGCCGCTTCGATCAGGGCCTGGGCCTGGCTGCGGGAGAGGCCCTCCAGGGTGCCGGTGAGCACGAAGGTCTGGCCCTCCAGGGGCCGCCCCCCCGCCTCAGCGGTGGCGGCTTGCCGCTCCCCCTCGCCGGCAGCGAGGGAGAAGCCGAGGCCCTCCAGTTCCGCCAGCAGCGCCTGGTTGGCCGGCGTGGCGAACCACTGCTGCAGCGACTGGGCGATCTCGCCGCCGATCCCGAACACCGCCGTGATCAGCTCCGGGGTGTCCAGCGCTGCCGTGGATAGCTCGGCGGCGCTGGAGAAGGCCCGCGCCAGGGCCTTGGCGTTCACTTCACCCACGTGGTGGATGCCGAGGCCGTAGAGCTGGCGGTGCCAGGGCTGCTGGCGGCAGGCCTCCAGGGCCGCCACCAGGTTGGCGGCCGATTTTTCCCCCATTCGCTCCAGGCTGGCCAGCAGGGCCCCATCGAGCCGGTGCAGATCGGCGATCGAGCGCACCAGGCCCCGGTCCACCAGCTGCTCGATCAGCTTCGTGCCGAGCCCGTCGATGTCGAGGGCGCCCTTGCTCACCCAGTGCCGCAGGGAGCCCCGCAGGATCGCGGGGCAGCTGCTGTTGACGCAGCGGGTGGCGGCCTCGCCCTCCTCGCGCACCAGCTCCGAGCCACATTCCGGGCAGGTGTGGGGCAGGGCCAGGCGCACCGCGCCGGCCGGCCGGAGGTCGGGTAGCACCCGCACCACTTCGGGGATGATCTCGCCGGCCTTGCGCACCACGATCGTGTCGCCGGCATGGAGATCCAGCTCGGCGAGGCGGTCGGCGTTGTGGAGGGTGGCTCGAGCCACGCTGGTGCCGGCCAGGGGCACCGGTTCGAACTCCGCTACCGGCGTCACCACCCCCGTGCGCCCCACCTGGCAGGTGAGCCGCAGAAGGCGGCTGGGGGCTTCCTCGGCGGCGTATTTGAGGGCGATGGCCCAGCGGGGTGCCTTCTGGGTGAAACCGGCGGTGTCCTGGAGGCGGAGGTCGTCGAGCTTCACCACCACGCCATCGGTGGCGTAGGGAAGAGCCTTGCGGGCCTCCTCCCAGCGGGAGAAGAAGGCCTCCACCGCCGCCAGGTCGGCCAGTCGTTCGGCGTTGGGATTGACGCGGAAGCCGGCGGCTTCCAGCCAGCGCAGGCATTCCCACTGACTGCGGGGTTGGGGTGGATCGCCGGCATCCGGAAGGTGCAGGGTGTAGGCGAAGAAGTCGAGCCGCCGGGCCGCCACCACCTTCGGATCGAGCTGGCGCAGGGTGCCGGCACAGGCGTTGCGGGGGTTGGCGAAGGCGGCCTCGCCGCGGGCGACCCGTTCGGCGTTGATCGCCGCGAAGGTGGCATCGGGGATCAGGGCCTCCCCCCGCACCTCCACCCAGGCCGGCGGATCGGCCAGCTGCAGGCGCAACGGCACGCTCTGGATGGTGCGCACGTTGGCGGTGATCTCCTCGCCCCGCTCGCCGTCGCCCCGAGTGGCGGCCCGCACCAGCACGCCGTTCGCGTAGCTCAGGGCCAGGGCGTTGCCATCAATCTTCAGCTCCCCCACCATCGGCAGCGCCGGCAGCGCTTCCCCCGGCGCCGGGGTGCGATCCAGCACCTTCAGCAGGCGGCCATACCAGGCCTCCAGCTCCTCCAGGGAGAAGGCGTTGTCGAGGCTGAGCAGGCCGATGCGGTGCTCCACGCTGCCGAAGCCCTCGGCCGGCTGCCCCCCCACCCGCTGGGTCGGACTGTCGGGGCTGAGCAGCTCGGGGAAGGTGCCCTCCAGCTCCAGCAGCTCCCGGTAGAGCCGGTCGTAGACCGGGTCCTCCATCACGGGCGCATCGAGCACGTAATAGGCGTGGGCGGCCCGTTGAAGCAGCTGATGCAGTTCGGCGGCCCGCCGGCGTTCTGCGCCGCTGGGACCCGGGTTCGGGGCCGGCAAGGCGACCGGATCAGGAGGCGCTGGGCTGGGCAGCTCAGATGGCAGTTCAGATGGTGCTGGGGACGGCACTGCGGATGGTGCTGGGGACGGTGCTTGGCGGCTGCCCATTGCCTGGGCGGCGATCGCGACCACCTTGCCTGCAGGGCTCTCCATGCTGCAGTCCTGGCACCCCAGTCGACAGAGCAGGCGTTCACAAAACCCCTAACGCTCCTGCAGGATCCCAACGGCCCTGCGCCGACGTTCCCGGCTTAATCGTTTTGCGCAACTCCGCAGGGTGCGCCTCTCGGCGTCGCTCCGCAACGTGCGCCTCTCGGCTTTGCTCCGCAACGTGCGCCTCTCGGCGCAACTGCTCCCGGGTGGAGGAACGGGACACCGGCAGGGAGCCAAGGAACGACGAGCCAGCCTGGCCGATCTGGACGGAAAGTCCGGGCGTGATCGCCAGCACCCCAGGGCATGACCCTGTAGCGGCATGCCATGTGGCCATCAGGCAACCCATGAGCCGTTTATGTTGTCATCACGCAACCTCGTCGGCCAACCTTGCCCCAGCTCAGTCCCATCGTTCAGCACCCGCCGGCGGCCCTAGAGCAGGCCCTGCAGCGGCTGGGGCGCAACATCCGCACCGCCCGGCTGCGGCGCCGCTGGCGGCTGGAGGACGTGGCCGAGCGGATGGGCGTGAGTCGCTTCACCGTGGCCGATGTGGAGCGCGGCAAGCCCGGCACCTCGATCGCCGCCTACCTCGGTGCCCTCTGGGTGCTGGGGCTGCTCGATCAGCTGGAGGCGGTGGCCGATCCCGACAGGGATGAGGAGGGCAAGGCCCTGGAGGCGGCCCGCCAACCGAGTCAGGCCCCCCGCCGCCATCGTTTCAACGACGACTTCTGATCCTCCTCGCTCAGCCGTCTCGCCCTCCGTCTCGCCCAGCCCTGGCACTCGCCTGTCATGCCATCGGATCTCGAGTGCTACGTCTATGTGGTCCTGCCGGGCAGCACGGAGTTCGTTACCGCGGGCCGGTTTTCGCAGAGCCGCGAT
>Ga0209299_1000158_pt1 | contig 36002 bp, 35 predicted proteins | sample S_140806_MF_Meta_FD_187326 | JGI IMG/M metagenome (GOLD analysis project Ga0209299, IMG submission 187326) | Freshwater microbial communities from Lake Simoncouche, Canada to study carbon cycling - S_140806_MF_MetaG (SPAdes) (version 2) | ecosystem: Environmental > Aquatic > Freshwater > Lake ...
CCACCCCCACCACCACCACCACCACCACCACCACCACCACCACCACCACCACCCCCACCACCACCACCACCACCACCACCACCACCACCACCACCACCACCACCACCACCACCACCACCACCACCACCACCACCACCACCACCACCGCCACCACCACCACCGCCACCACCGCCACCACCACCGCCGACACCAGCTGATGCGTCGATGTTGTCGTTGCCGTCGGGGTCTTTGTGTTCAATGGTGAACATCGCATTGACGCCCTTCAAGGCCGCCATATGGCGGAGCTCGTAGAGCTGCACCAGCACTGGCACCACCACCGACATCGTGTCCTCAACGTCCGCCTTGGTGTATTCCGGACTGCTGACGTCCCAATAGGACTCCACGACCTTTTGCACTATGCGCCCAGACGCCGACGCAATGCCGTCGAACGTGGCCTGCACCCTGTTTGAAACCCAAATCAACAAGCAAGGATATCAATAATCAAACAAACCAAACACACCAACCAACACCAAAACACACCAAACACCAACCACACCAACCACACCAACCAACACCAAACACGAAACTCACCAGCACTTGCAGTTGTTTACGTCAAGGTTGTCCACGTTGTCCACATTGGTGATGCCAATCCACCAAAGCCAGGTGTTGTCCTTGACGTGGTACATGTCGAGGTAGCTGCCTGGGTCACCAGTGTCTTTCCTCAACTCCACATCAGCACGCCAGCCGGTGTGGTGGACGCCAAACCTGGTCACCCGACCGCTGGACAGGGTAACATCCAGCGCCTTGACGCTGCCTTGCGGAGGAATCAACAACAACACTTGGTCCATCACATGACGCCCGAACAGCCCAAGGGTCTTTTTCACACGCGACTTTCGAGGCATCCTGACAAACCCACCAACGCTGCCACCAACGCTGCCACACTGCAACACTGTGCTGCCACACACTGCCACACACTGCCACACACTGTGCTGCCACACTGCACTGCCACACACTGTGCTGCCACACTGTGCTGCACTGCCGCAAAGTTTTTTTTACAACTACCAACAAGACCACCCGTACAACGCTTCGGTTGGTATTTTTGCTGCCAAGGTTTGCTGCACCGCGCAGAAGTTCGTGCGCCCTGGTCGGCAACTATCGTTTTTTATGCGAAATGACTAAACCGCCGAATTTGTTGGATTGGTCGCACTTTTTGCCGTAGCCAGACACGTTTAAACTGTGATTTAACCAAATATGCGTAAATTACTACTTTTTAGCAACGAATACCAACACAATCAGTGCACTACTCCCACCACTCAGTCTCTGACTCTGACGTCCAGGCGTCTTGTGTTGGCTGGTCTGGCTGGCCTGGCTGGTTCGGCTGGTTTGGCAAATGTGGCAAATGTGGCTGGCTCGGCTCGTCCAACACCACCTGGATAGACTTGTCGGCCACCAACTTGTAAGTAAACTTCAAACCCACTGCATGCAGGTGGTTGACGAAGCAAGCCGTCGAGTAGGGCAGCTTGACAGTCACGCAGCTTCTGGTGTTGCACAGCCTGCACAGACCCAGGCCTGTGTGGTCCGGCGGGTCGCCGTTGATGTCCGAGCACAGCGTGTTGGTGCACACCGACACCTGGCTGCCGTCCGACATGGTGCACAGCCGCTCGTTCATCAACTCGGCCGCGCCGTGGCCGTCAATAGCGCCCTTCTCCATCACACCGACGCGCAGCCCGCCGTTCTGGGCCTTGCCCGCCTTGGGCTGGTGGTACTCGTCCACCGGCCCGCCGTCGCGGATCTGCACGCTGTCCTTGACCAACCTGTCCACTCGGAAGTAACTCGCCAGCGCCACCATGACAGTGTTCTCGTACAGCTCGCCGGTCTGGCCGTTCATCAGGCGCATCTTGGAACTGCCAAACTGCCTGACGTACTCCTGCTGCGTCAGGTCCGGCATCTTCTCAAACACACTGGCGTTGACCTTTTTGCCGAACTTGGCTGCAAACATGCCCAGCGCGCCCTCGGTGATGGTGGCGCACGTCATGCGCGTCGTGAAGCCGTGCGGGTTGAACACCATGTCCACCGGCATGCCCATGCACTCGCCCTCGGCCACCACCGGCATGTCGTAGCTGGGCACCAAGCCCACCACCACGCCCTTCTGGCTGTGCGTCGAGGCCAGCTTGTCGCCCACGCTCGGCATGGTGTTGCAGGTCTGCACCAGCGTCACCGTGCAGTTCTCCACGCCGTACCGGTTGCTGCTGTGGCTGATCCTCGACACCTTGGCCGGCACGTGCTTGGTGTACACCACCGACTTGTCTTCCAGCACGCCGTCCTTGTCGCACACGATGCCAATCAGCACGTCGTTGAACTCTACCTGGCTGCCCGGCTTGACGATGCCAGTCTGCAAGTCCAGCTTGGCGTAGTTGGCCTGCTTGACGCCGATCGTCTTGGTCATGTCGGGCACCATGATCTCGTGGTGCGGCCTGGCCTGCGCGTGGAAGTCCTGCTCGCGCGTGATGTTGAACAGCCCGCGCTCAACCGACGACAGGTTCAGCAACACGCCGTCGTCGGTCGTCCTGGCGTCCGACATGATCGCCACCAAAACTGTCTGGCTCGCGCAAATAGCCAGCGTGTCGTCCGACGCGCAGTCCAGCGCGTTGCCCACCAGGCTGTTCTGCGGGTAGTTCAGCCACACCCGCGTGTTGTCCGGGCTCGTCGAGTCCGGCTGGAAAGCTGCTGCCGCCTGGGTGCGGTACTTGCAGGCATGCGACGTGCGCACCGACTGGTTGAAGTTGGCCAGCGTCTGGTAGGCCGCCATGTTGGAAAACATGAAGGCTGGGTCCACTTCCAGGTGCGTGTAGTAGTCCGGCTTGGCGTAGTAGTCGTCGACCTGGCAGGCTGCGACCACAGGCTCCAGAAAGTCCTCCAGCTCGAGCGGCGAGTAGTACTCCACCATGTGGCGCTTCAACAGACTCGACCAGAGCGGCAGATTAGACTGCAAGCAGGCCTGGCAGGCATCAAAGAACTGGCCAGACTTGACGAACTTGGCGCGCACCAGCGGCCGCAGCGGCCTGCCTGCGCGGCTGCACACATGGATGTTCAGCTGGCTGTCTGTCCAGATCGACGTCTGGTAGTCGAAGAGGCCGACTTCGCGGGCTCGGCGCAGCTGGCTGGCCAGCCTGGCGACCAGCTGCTTGGTCGGCATCAATTGCTGGCTGTGCTGACTGTTCGGCATTTCTACCAAATGCACCAGGCTGGCGACAGCTTGCTGGTTGACAAACAGCACCGGACCAGCCAGCTTGGCCAGCCAGGCCGCCTGGTCCGGCTGGTCCGGCTGGTCCGGTTGGTCCGGTTGGTCCGGTTGGTTCGGCTGGTTCGGCTGGTCCGGCCTAAACTCCAGGCAGCCAGAGAGAAGCATCTGGCAGCCTGCCAGGCAGTCCTGGAACGTCTGCCTGCCCACCGAGGTCGTGCAGCCCAGCGCCATGTTCAGCGTCAAGCCGCAGTTCTCGCCCTCGCACACCTGGGCAGGACAAACATAAAAGTACTGCGACATGTGGATCAGCCTCGGCCCGACCGCGTAGGCGTGCCGTGCTGCCACGCGCACGCGCCGAATAGTCGACAGCTTGGCGTACAGGTTGGTGCAGCGCAGCGTCTCGACAGCCAGCAAGCTGCGGTGGTCCTGCTTGGCAGTCTGGTGCTTGACGATCGGCTGGAACTGGCCAGTGTTGAACGGCCGCATCAGCATGTTCTCGAAGCGGCGCTGGTTGTCGAACAAGCGCGACACCACCGAGGCGTCGATCGCCACGTTGCCCTTGATCTTCTTGGCCAGCTCGTTGTGCATCATTTTTAAAAAGCGGTTGTAGGTCTGGCGGAACATCACGCCGGTGATGTTGGCAAAGCCAGAAAACGAGCGGTTGCGCAGCGAGTGGACGTCCGTGCAAGCTTGCCTGCCCGACAGGCAGTCCAGCAGTGGCAGCAGCATCAACTTGACCAGCATGGCCAGCTTGAAGCGCCTGCCGTCCGGGCTGGCAGTCTTGCCCAGGTGCGGCAAGCACTCCACGTCGATCGTCGTGAAGATCAGCATAGCCTGCTTGGTGCGGTTGGCGTGCCTGGAGCCCAGCTCGCCCAGCTTGTGCAGCACCTGGGTGCTGGTCTGGCCGAGCAGCCAGGCAGCCTCGGCGTGCTGGTCGTACAGCTTGGTCAGCTGCTGGTAGTGCACACTGCCGGGCTGCAGGTTGAGCACTGCCAGGAACTGCTCCAGCGTGTTGAATTGTGGCATGTCCTGGCCGTGCATGATCTTGACCAGGTCGATCAGGTCGATCTTGAGCTGCTGGTCAGTCACCAGCTGCAGGAAAGGCAGCAGCACGTACAGCTTTCCAGGCCCGGCAATGATCGTGGTGGCCGAGGTCGACCTGAACATGTGCTTGCCCAGATGCGCGCTGCGCATGGTCGCCTCGAAGTGGCTGGCATCCAGCTGGCGGACATGGCAGGTGTTGCTGGCCACGTCGATGACGCGCGGCACGACCCGCTCGGCAGTGCCGAAGTGCATGCACGACTCGTCTGGCCGGACTTTGCGGTAGCTGTCGCGCTTGGTGTAGCACAGCGAGCTGCCCGACACACACGGGAACTGGGTCAGCAATACGCCTCGGATCGTGCTGCTGATGGACGTCTTGGCCAGCAGCTCGTCCTGCTCGATGAACGGCGGCCTGGTGCGGTTGACATGGCCAAACAGAATCGACTTTTTAGCCATCTTGACTACCACAAACGTCTTGCTGGCTGGGTCGTAGCGGCCCACAAACACCAGGTTCTTGACCAGCAGGTGGTACTTTGCATTCAACTGGTCTGGCTGGTCTGGCTGGTTTAACTGGTTCGACTGGTCTGGCTCGTTTGACTGGTCTGGTTGATTGGTTGGTTCGACTGGCACAACCAGGCCGGTTTTGCTGGTTTTGCTGGTTTTGCTGGTTTTGCTGGTTTTGTTGGTTTTGTTGGTTTTGTTGGTTTTGTTGGTTTTGTTGGTTTTGTTGGATTCGATTTGGTTTGCTAGTTTTGTTCGCTTAGCAGGTCTTGCTTGTTGTGCTGCTTTTGGTTTTGTTAGTTTTGTTAGTTTTGTTTGTTTGGTTAGTTTTGGTTTGGTTGTTTTGGTTGTTTTGGTTGATTTGGTTGGTTTTGGTTTGACTGGTTTGACTGGTTTGACTGGTTTGGTTGATTTGGTTGATTTGGTTTGGTGCGTTCGGCGGGTTGGGTGCGTTGGGTTGATTTGGTTTTCAAAGTCAGAGACAAATTCACAATCTGAGTTACGTTGAGTGTCTGACAACACTGAATCATCTGGTTCAGAATCGTCCTGCAAGTCCTGGAAATCAGAATCTGCCAAGCTTTGCGAGCAAATCGAGTCCAGTTCGCTTGAACTGCTTGGATCGTCCGAACCAATCGAACCAATCGAACCAATCGAACCAATCGAACCAATCGAACCAATCGAATCAAACGAATCGATCGAATCGTCGTCTGAATCGTCTGAATCGTCTGATAAATAGGTTCGAGTTTGTTTCTGGACGATTGGCCGGCTGGTGTCGTGCAGCCTGGCCTGCCATATTTGGTCTTCCAGCTTGCTCGTCTGGTTGTGCTTCCACAGCTGGTGCATGTATGTCTGCCAGTCGACCTGCTTGTCCGAGTTGGTGTTTTGGCGGTCGGCATGGTTCTGGTGGAACTGCTGCCAGACCTGCTCGGCGAATTCCAGGTGGATGCCTTCCTGGTAGACTTGCTGGGCCGGCAGCGTGGTCTGGCGCGAGCACACAAAGCCTTGCGTCGGTTCGTCCAGGCTGGCAACATACAGCGACGGCGCGTAAAACGCCACCACGTGGTCAGGACTCTGGGGCAGCTGCTTGACAAACTGGCGCAGCGGCAAGATGTTGTCAAACGTCTTGCAGGTCAGCTTCAAGTCGACAAACACACCAAACAAGTAGGGCACCCGCGACGCCTGGCACTCTTCCAGCGTGACTTTCAAGCGGTTGTTGTTGGCGTCAGGTACAAACGGCGGCGAGACCCAGCACCTGACGAACTCTATCTTGACGTACACGTTGGTGCTCGACACCTGGTTGGTAGTGGTCGACAGGTTGACGACTTCGATCTTGCCTTGGCGCACAATCATAGGCAACTGGTGGGTGCAGAAGTAGTCGGCGTGGCGAACCATGTCTCGACCAGCAGTTTCCTTGACAAACAGCGACTTGGCCAGCAAGTAGCCGAGGTTGCGCGTCATCTGGGTTGGCTTGTCGACTTGGATCGGAAAACAGGGCACTTGCATGTTGGCTGTGTTCTGTGCATGCATCTGTGATGCAAACATGTCGGTTGTGGTTGTGTCGGTTGTGTTGTATATTGGTTTGGCATGATCGTTTGGTTCATCGGCATCGTTTGTGGTCGGCGCAGTCGGCGCAGTTGGCCCAGTTGGCCCAGTTTGTGTGGTTGGCCCAGTTGGCGTGGTCGGTGTGGTAGGCCCAGTTAGTACAGTCGGTACGATCGGCACAGTTGGCGCAGTTGGCCCAGTTGGCCCAGTTGGCGTGGTTGGTACGGTCGGTACGATCGGCACAGTTGGACCAGTTGGCGTGGTTTGTACGGTCGGTACGATCAGCGCAGTCGGTGTGGTTGGTCCAGTTGGTTCGGTCGGTGCAGTCGGTGCAGTCGGTGCGCTTGTTTTGTTCATTAGTACATGGTTGTTTGGTACGTCTAGTCTGTTCATGGTAATTATTGTGTTCATTGTTCGTCAATAACAACCACAGCACGAAAGCAAATATACACATATGATGTACATCAAACATTTTGCCTGTTTTTTAAAAAAATACCAACCAATCAACCAAGGATCCGGCGTCGCAACCAACCAACACGATGAAACTGTTAAAGACCCGTCGCGGTGTGCTGCCATGCAGCCAACAAGCAATCGGCAGGCGTGTGCTTGGCATCGACAATCATTATTGGACAGTTGGGCGAATCGGCAAACACAAACACTGGGTGCGCGCCAAGCCTGCCAAGCCTGCCAAGCCTGCCAAACCAAAACAACCTGCCAAACCAACACAACCTGCCAAAACAAAACAAGCAACCAGACCGGTCAAACTGGTCAAACTGGTCAAACTGGTCAAACCTGTGAGGTTACATGCCAAGGCTGGACCAACCAAGTCGGCAACAACGACCAAACCACCAAGTTCGGTTCGGCCAGCCAAAACAGCCAAAACAGCCAAAACAACCAAAACCAACTGGTTGCGAGCCGGCGATGACTATGACGAGTACATGAAAGCACAAAACTTCAAGTGGCATCCCGACTTTGATCAAAGTGCCTATGTCGAGCAGTGGGATCGCAGCTACGACGATTTGGAGCGGCATTTGCAAAATCTGGTCAAAAAAGGTCACTACATCTATTGTGTGTCTGTGTTTCGTTTGCCTGAATTCAGTCAAAACTACTTTGACAACTTTTGTGTGCAGCAACGCATCAGTCAAGCAACGTGGAAAGCAATGAGCCTGTCTGAGCAGCAGGAACTGTTTGACAACGCATTGCAGGAATTGCTTGACAACTACGTGTCGGCAGAAGCCTGGCAAGCTTGCTCGCCAGACCAAAAACTGCTGCTCTTTCACGACTACTTGCTCAGTCTGTCCAACAAGGCAGTAGTGAACACAGCCGACACAGCCGACATGATGTTGAAGCGCGATTCAAACAAGCCGTTCAAGCCAACTGTCAACGTGGATGACTTGCACGCCATGAACCAGTTCAACCTGTTACACTTTTGGCAACTGAACGGCGTCCAAATCTACAACTCGGCAAATAATGTGTTGAGAAAGCACATCTTGGACAGCTTGGTCGGACCCATGTTGTTTGATGAACGATCCATGGGTGAAACAGACTACAAATTGTTTAGCAAGTTTGCATGTAAAAAAAGGGCATTTCAGGACGTACGCAACGACCAACTGGTGCGCAAAATAGTCACACATTACCAACAGCAACACTGCCGAGCCGACACGCGTGAAGAAGTAAAGTCGGCACGCACGATGTGGTACATGTTGACTCCTGTTCAGCGGTACATGTGGTTAGAGACAGTCAAAGAGTACCACTTTGGAACGTTGACATATACACCCTTTTCTTGGCGAGAATGAAACGAATTCAAAAAGTTTGAATCATCTGGTCGGCTCACCAACCAATTAAACCAGCCAACCATTTCAACCAGCCAACCAGCCAACCAGCCAACCATTTAAAACAGCCAACCAGCCAACCATATAAAACAGCCAACCAGCCAACCAGCTAACCAACCAACCAACCAACCAACCAACCAACCAACCAGCCAACCAGCCAACCAGCCAACCATTTCAAACAGCCAACCTCACCAAGCGCTGGCTTGCTATCCACGTGGCGACTGCCGATCCAAGTTCGTCACCAACTACCAAAATGTGCTTTTGGGCCAAACTTGCAAAGTTGTCGACTACATGGTCGTAAACAACAAGTGCGTTTCGCAACAAGCTGTCTTCACTGGGCCTGGTGTTGTCGGCAAAGCCTGGGTACTCGACCAGTATGCACGCCAAGTTGGTTTCGTCGGCCTTGTCGCCGTGGATGCCCGGTCCAGGCTATCGGCATCAGCAGCCCAAACCTGTTGATCACACAAAATGGAGTCTGCACGAATGTTGGGAAATTCGTAAACTGACGTGTTACCAACCGAGCACAGAACGGCGCAATTGTGGATTGCGCCAAAACCCGCAAACTGCTCGCCAATGTACACATAGCACGGTGGCCACCTTTTGGGTGCCTCGACATGGTTGTAGCATGCGCGCCAAAACATTGCTGGTTTGCGCTTGGCCTTTTGCTTGCGCGGTTTTTTTGGGCATGTTGGCTGGATTGGTTGGGTTTGGTTTGTTGGGTTCGTTCGGCTGGATTGGTTGGGTTTGGTTCGTTCGGCTGGATTGGTTGGGTTTGGTTTGTTGGGTTTGTTCGGCTGGATTGGTTGGGTTCGGTTCGTTCGGCTGGATTGGTTGGGTTTGTTGGGTTGGTTTGTTGGTTGGTTCATTCCAAATCAGCATCTTCACTGGGTTTACTGGGTTTACTGGGTTTACTGGGTGGTGCAAAGCCGTACGAATTGGGATAAACAATTTTCGAAAGCGTAGTCGATGCAATCAAAAACAGCATAGTGGCAAAAGCAGCCAGCAGCCACTCGTTTTCCTGCGCAGCAGTGCTGGCATCCAGCTCCCAGTCGGCCAGTGCGGGTATTTTTCGTGCTTGCCTCGGTGGCAGGGCCGTGGCAGTATTTGCCAAAATGTCCAGCAAGTTGTCTCTCGTCAACTCTGGGTTGGCACTCAGCATCCTGGCCGCTATGCCAGCAACGTACGGCGCCGCCATCGACGTGCCGGTCATGTAATCATACGAGTTGTTCGGAACTGTCGAGTATATGAAACGACCAGGCGCTGTAAAGTAATCTCTGCGCTGTGGTGATGCTGCGTCGGGGTCGTAACTCACGCGCTCTGGTCCTGCTCTGTTGGAGGAATAATCCAAACTTCCGACATGTGGGCTAACGCCGTTGCCGACCGCCACCGCCAAAGGATGGCTCGCCGGAAATCCCGGCCAGTCGTAGCCATCGTTGCCAGCAGCCGCAAACACTATGACGCCGCGCTCAGCTGCGTACTCGAGCGCCTTGCTGACTTCCATGTTCTTGTAAACACTGCGCAAGCTTAGGTTGATGATCTTGGCCTTGTTGTCGACTGCGTACCGTATCGCGTCTGCAACCACGTGACTGTCACGCTCCTTCACGAAATCGCCGTCCGTCTTGAGCGCTTTGATGGCCATGATCTTGGCTTCGTACGCTACGCCAAACATACCCTTGGACGGGTTGTGTGCAACAATTCGCCCAGCCACGTGTGTGCCGTGACCGTCCATGTCGTCGATGATGTTGTTCATACCCACAAAGTTGAAGCCCATGTGGTCGTCGACGTAGCTGTTGTTGTCGTTGTCTTGGTGGTCTGCAACTTCGTCAGCATTGACCCACATGCGATGCTTCAAGTCGGCATGTTTAGAATCGATGCCTGTGTCGATGACTGCGACAATGATGTCCTGACCCCGGGAGGCATCTGCTTTTTGCCGAGACGTTTCCGCAGCTTCAACTGAACCTTTCAGATAGTTGGCAAGCCTGGATGACTTGGATGGCTTGGCGAGCACAGCCGGCCGGGCTGATTCAAGCGCCATCTTGACGGCTGCGTCCTCGTCGACAAAGCCGTACCCAGAGTAATCGCTGAAGGCAATTTGGCTTCGAGGCCTGATTTCCGCCAGGCCAACCGCGACGCCTGTGGATGCACCCAGAGCCGCGGCAACCCAGGCTGCTGAGACAATGTTGGTTCCGCCTCGCAAGGTTGGCGCGCCTGGCACGGCTCGCGGCAACGAACAACACATTCTGCGAAGCTTGCAGACTGCCTGCTGCCACGATAGGCTTTTGCGCTCCAACTGCCTGGCCAAGTTCATAAGTCTGTAAGAAAGCAGGCTGTCCGGCGTGTTCGGCCTCGCTTGCCTTGCATGCTTTTGCGCAACCAGCAACAGCGCGTTCAAATAAATGAGCTGCTGCAGTTCTTGTCGGCACTGAAAGCAGTCGCCCAGACTGGCTGCAGCTCGGCGAGCGCTCGGCGAGCCGAACCACTGGCTCGGCCATGCATGCCTAATCACCGACCTTTTGTTGGTGCCACGACGCACTATTTTTTTGCGCAGCGAAACCGTTTGGCCCATGTGCACAATATGCCGACTTGGCTTTTCACAATTGTTTTACGTTTCTAACAGGTCTTGGTTTTCGAACTTTCTATCTGTGCGCGGCTTGCACCTGGCTGTATGTACGTCACAGGCACATGAACTGGTAGGCACTGGTAGGCACTGGTAGGTGTGTACATCCAGACAAGCAGGCGCGTGTTGAACACGTCGACCAAGTCGCCGACTTGGTCAATCAGGTCGGCATAGCAGAAGCCAGCAAACACTCTGGGTTGGTAAGGCATCAGCAGCTGCGCCACGCAGCAAACGCTGACTTGGATGTCAAAGTCGGTTTTCAGACGCTGGACAAGCTGCACGACTTGGTCCAGCTCGACCTGCTCTTCAAAGTCCAAGTCAATGCCAGACACAAACTCCAAGTCGTCCAGCAAGTTGTAGCACTTTTCGAAATTTTCAAACATGAACTTAAACGCCAGGCCAGCCAACCAGCCAACCAGCCAACCAGCCAACCAGCCAACCAGCCAACCAGCCAACCAGCCAACCAGCCAACCAGCCAACCAGCCAACCAATTCAACCATTCCATCCAACCAACTGAACCAGTGTTGTTGTCTGATAACTTACAGACTTGATGACTAATTTTTTTGGTTATGTTATCATTGATAACTTACAGACGCTTGATAACCAGAGTTAAGTTATCAAAATAAAGTACGTGCCGGTCCACGGATGGTGCTAGGTAGTACCATGGTAGCCATACGGTAGACTTTGATAACTTCATAACTAACTTACTTGTCAGGTTATCGTGTGCATGATAACTTAAACTTAAAAAAACGAGTTATCAACAACACTGAACTAAACGAATAAATCAAACTGGTTCAAACTGGTCAAATGTGTAAAGCCAACCATACTTGCCAAGAGACCAAACAAATTTAAAAAACCTGCCAAGGCGGCAAGTTCGGTTATGTCAAGCAAAACCGCTTGGCCCGGTTGGGTTGGTTGGTTGGTTGGCTCGGTATAGCAACCAACATAGCTCAACATTGTTTAAAATATGGATACACAAAACAAGAGCAGTTGTATCTTGTTTGTGTGTCTGTTACCAACATGGCCAAAACAAAGATGCGCAAAGCTGTCTCGAAACCGGTTCGGCGCAAGATTGCACGCAAGGTAGGCAAGGTAGGCACAAAGGAACCAACAAAACCAACAAAACATGCCAAAAAAACCAGGCCAACCAAACCCAAGGCCAAAAAGCTGCGTGGCGGAGAACAGACAGAGCATGTAGTTGTTGATGACTGTGCGTGGCTGATTTTACCGAAAACAAATGGTGTTTTGGAAGCTTGGTTGCTTGACTTTGCATACTGCGACAACGGCCAAGCAAAGTACCCCTACTTGAAGTTTGAACAATACGAACAAGTGCACAGTACGGCTGTGGGTTTCGATGATGCCGGGGCCTACCAGAATGCAGATTTGCCGACCCGGGATGCATTCGGCATGCCGAGTTAACGCATGAATGTATGATAATGGTTGTATGCCTTGCTGACCGAGAAGCTACGTTTGCATGCATTTCAGCGAAAACCAGCCAAACGTCAATTACAAAGTTGTAAATTAACAGTTTGTTACATGCCTTCTCGACAGACCAGGGTTCCAGGTAATTGTAAGATTCGCAATGACTTGTTGGTGAGCTAGCTGCATGCTGGCATAGTCGCATTGCGCAACCCGACACGCATGGTAGACTATTGTTTCGACAATGTTGGCAGGCATTGCCGAGTAGACCATGCTAGTGACCAGTTCTGAGCAGTGCTGCTCGGCATAGTCGACCAGTTGTGCGTAAAGCAAGTCTCGATCGACCCAGCACTGCGCCTGGATCAGCACCAGGCTGGTCTGCAACAGATCCAGTTCTGGCAGGCAAGGCCCAGACGCCTGCTCGGAAACTGCGTCCAGTGCAGTCAGCATGCTGCGCAGCGCAAGCAGTGTGCCTTGCATGATTCCAGCAAATTGTGCAAAGTTTTTGGTTGGTTTGGTTTTTGTAATATGTTGTAATAGGTTTGGTTTAAACTGGTTTGTTCGGTTTGTTTAATGTTACAATCATTATGTACATCATGTGTGCAGTGCAGATGCGCGCAAAGACATCGGCGTGCATGTGCGCACAGTGCGTGTGCCTAGTGTGCGTGGTGTGCGCGGTGTGCGCAGGTGTGTGCCCAATCCTTTCCGGCCAGATGCCTTGACGACAAACGCTTTCGCCTGTTGGTTGGGCGCATTTGCAATCAACAGAGCATGGTTGACTTGGTCGGCTTGCACGTCTGGTCGGCAGCTCCGCTGCCGGTACATCTCGCGGTCGCAGTCTTGGAAGCAGGTGTGGCCAGGCAGACCAAAGTACAGACCGAGCACCGAACAATCTGGGTCGGTCGACTGCTTCTTGGAGTAGGTCCGGATGGTGCGGCAACTAATGTCAAAGTACCGCGCTATGTCGACCAAACGGATGTGCATGGCGAAGCGATACAGCCATATACACGCCCGCAGGTCCTGCAGCCGCTTGCCGTACCACTTGTTGTTGTTCCAAGCCACAACTGGCAGTTCGGTTTTAGTTGTGCGCAACATGCCAGGCAAGCCGCTAGGCAAGCCACTAGGCGAGCTGTCAGGCGAGCCGTCAGGCAAGCCGTCAGGCAAGCCGTCAGGCAAGCCGTCAGGCAAGCTGGCAGGCAATGGGCGATCTGGTCCGGGCTGGTTGATGCACACATGTTTACGCTTGGACGGCCCGTATGGTTTGGACGGCTTGGACAGCCCGTGTGGTTTGAAATGCTTGGACCCGGACGGCCCGGACGGCCCGGACGGCCCGGACGGCTCGGACGGCTCGGACGGCTCGGACGGTATGGTTCGCCAAGCCAATATCAACGACGTGTCGGTTGGGCTTGTTGGCGAGGCCGGGCTGGTTCTGCTTTGCAAGGCCGAAGCCATCATGTGGTTGTTGTCGTGCTGATCGTCATGCCTGGTCTGACCCAGCCCGTCCAACATGTCCAGATCGTCCAGCATCTCCATCATGGTCCATCTGTCCATGTGCTCTGCATGAACATGCTTTGGCACATCTGGCGCATCTGGCCAGTCTGCACATGCATCGACCTCTGCTTGGTCGACCAGGGGTACGATGCGTGTCTGCGTCAGCGCGAATGACTCCCAGTCGGAAATCGCCCATGCCATGTTTGTTGCTTTTTTTCAACAACAAAGCTTCAAATCAGTTGTTTCGACAGTTTGATACTCCCAACAACCACTGGCTAGCCGTGACTGGCTAGCCGTGACTGGCTAGACTCAACCAATTGTTGCGATCTGTTTTGCAAGTCATTATGTCGGTTTGACTTTCGTCGATTTCGAATTCTTTTATTTATTTTGCAATGCATTTAGATACTGGCTCGCCAGTTGGCCTGGACAGTCTGGACCGCTCGGTCTGCCTGGGCGGCATCTGTTCTGTATGACCGAGTGGTCCAAGGTAGCGCACTTAAGATGCGCGGGCTATGCCATCGCGGGTTCGAACCCCGCTGCAGAAACAGACACACATGGCCGAGCGGTCAAAGGCGTTGGATTCAAACCCCAATTGTTCAATCAACGTGAGTTCGAATCTCACTGTGTGTACAATCTTTTTGCAGTCAGATTACACCAACCAACACAGCACACATATGACGAGTTCAAATTTGTGTATTTTGGCAAGTATTGCATCATCAGCATCTTTGTACAAGCCACACACCAAGTTTCATGCACATCGCCAAAGTTGCAGCATGTGGTGTGGCGGTGTACGGCGTCATGTACGTAGCCACTTCAAAAAATATGGTTCCATTGGCTGTGAAGCAACGAGTCAAGCCGTCACAGTACTTGACCTTGCACCAAGCAAAGTACGGTTATTTGCACTCATATTCACTTGTCGCCAAAAGCAGCTTGTTTGGGTTGGCGTGGAGCGACGAGTTTGCAAACTTTGACCTGATTTTTGTCGGACACCGACCTCGCATCATACACTACCACGTCCTTGACGGCGCCGCAATGAGTGAGGATGAAAAGACAACAAAGTTGTTTGAGTGTATCGACCACCAGGCCAAACGGTTCAGCACAAAGCTCGAGGCCGTTTCGCACAACCAGGAAATGCGCCAGACACTTGAACAACATGGTTTTGTGCTTACCGAAATAGACTTTGACTCGGCAAGCACTGACTTGTTCACCAAATCGTACAGAACTGCCTGACTGGTTTGTTGGCATTTTTAGTTGGCTGCGAATTCGTCCAACAAGCACGGTTGGCGGTTGGTGGTTGGCGGTTGGCAATTGGTGGTTGGTCATTTTTACAGTAAAATTACACCAACCAACACACCAACACACATATGACTGCTTCATATTGTTTGTTGGCAAATACACCACGTCTCACACAACACTCTGACAACCAAATGGCAAGCCATGTTGACCAGTCCGACCAGTCCGACCAGGATGACCAACCTGACCTATGCGTTGCAAAGCGGGCGCGGCTTACATCTATAAAAAACGTCGTGTTTGGCTGTCTGGTGGTGCCTGCCCACCAAGTTTGTTGCTCGACGCTGTTGTCGGTTTTGCTTGACGATCAACTAGAAGATTTGGCTGAAAAAACACACCAATCTGAACTATTCGTCGAGCTGCCCAACATGCCCGACTACCAGACTCGGTGGTGTCGGAAAAGCATAATTTGGAAGCTTGGTTTCAACACAAACAGCAAATGATTTCAAAACTTGCTGCTTCATCTGGCATAAACGGTTTGTCAAGCATGCTGCGAGCAGCCAACTGGCTGGGCTTTTCAGAATGTGTCAACCATCTTATCGGCGCTGGACTGCACATTTGCCAGACCATGCACAACCTGGCAGTTGTTGACCGATCCGAGCTGTGTGCCATGTATGGCTCGCTGAGCCAAACATACAAACTGGTACCCTGCGGCCTGGACTGGCCCGGAATGGCCCAGCTGGTGCTGCTCTGCCAATTCATGCCCTGCATCAAAGACTGCAGTTTGGTCCGCCTTGCTGAACAGCTGGCGCTGACTAGCATTAACGAGCTGTGGTTTGGCATGCAAACACTGAGCCCACATCAAAACACTCTGGGCACAGTTGCATTCAACTTGGCGGTCGGACCAGACTGCGTGTTTCGAGTTGTCAAGATTGTCGCACCCAACCCTTCTGCGCAACCAGACCAGCCAGACCAGTCTGCGCAACCAGACAAATCCAGCCATTTAGACCAGTCTGCGCAACCAACAACCAGGTGTCTTGTAAAGCTGGCCAAGTCGCACGCCTGGACGGTCGACGAGCATTGCAGTACCGACCAGCTGTCGCGCCTAGACGTGCTGTTAAAAGTTGCTGGCAACTTGTCGGTTTGCATGTCTGGTGACGAGCAACACATTTTGGCTGTTGAGCAAAACCGAGTTTGTGTGCTCGACCTGTCGGGCAAGATTGTCTGGGAGCACTGCCAGCCTTGCAGAACAGCCTGGTGGGCCAGCAACAATCATGTTGCTATTGCACACAACCAAGTTTGGCAGTGCTTTGACATTCGCGACAACAGCTACAAACTGTTTGCAGGCACCAGCTCGGCAATACACGACAACGTCGTGTTGACTGCGCAGCGCTGTGATGATCGCCATCTTGGCTGTACAATTATCTCGGCGTTTGACTACTTGACTGGCGAAACGCTTGCCATGCAGCTATTCTACGACAAGCGGCGTGTTGTGGGTGTGCACGCTCGGCAAAACACATTTTGGGTTGAAGATTACTCTTTGCGCAGAAACATGAGCGTCAGATTTGACGGCACATCATTCGAGTGGCAAGCAATGAGCCACCACGACTGCTTTGAAGAGAATGCAAAGTTGTTTTGGAAAGCCAACTAACCAACTAAACTGCCAGTTGGTCTGGTTGTTTGTTTGGTTGTCTGGTTGTCTGGTTGTCTGGTTGTCTGGTTGTCTGGTTGTCTGGTTGTCTGGGTGTCTGGATGTCTGGTTGTTTGCAAAGCCTTGACAAGATATGTTGGTTTAGCTGGATTGGTTGTCTGGTTGGTTTGATTAGTCGGGTACCAACTGGCAAGTTGGCAAGTAAAAAGTACAAATCTTGAAAAAACATGGATTGGCTTGCAGCAGTTGTTGTCAGTGTGTCCACTGTGGGCAGCATGATCAAGTATGCCTGCATGGCCAAGCAGCTGGTTACGAAAACAGACCAGCTGACCAAAACACACATGCACAAAAAAATCGTCATGCCTCACACACCCAGTTTGCGAACCATGCGCGAGGTTCGCCAAATGAGCCGTCCTAGAATTGTGCGGCGACACAGCTTTTGATTGGTGTTTGGTCGACATGATCGGCACAACCGAATAACAGACCAACATATGATGCAAATTAAACTAACCAACCAGCCAAACTAGCCAAACCAGCCAAACCAGCCAAACCAGCCAAACCAGCCAAACCAGCCAAACCAGCCAACCCGTTTTGTCAATTCTGTTTGATTGCAATGACACGATGGGCAGTAATTCAAACCAGACTGGACGATGCCACTGTGGTGGCCAAGCTAGACAGCATGTTTGACATGCCCAATTGTACCAGAATAGTGGCGCATCGCAGAACCACCATGATGTCAGTTGACAGGTTGGTCGTGTTTGATGATGACAACCACAATCTTGACGCTTGGCTGGAGGGTGCAGGCGGCATTGCCGGCATTGACTTGGTGGATACTTTGCATCCATTTGGTTGGCCAGCCAAGCGCGGCCAACTAGAAGCTGCCAACAAAACGACACCACTTTGGTTACTGGCTTCAATCCAACCAAACCAAAACGCACCAGAACAAACATTGCAACCATTGCAACCATTGCAACCATTGCAACCAAATGACACCAATTTGCTCACAACAAAACTGTTTGGTATGAACCAAAACATCAACCAGATAAACTACTTGCCAGACGAAACATGTGCAGTAATTGCGCTGCAACACGTGTCTGTGTTGCTCACGCCAGTCAACTATACCGGCTTGCCTGCTTTGGCAGGCATCATTTGCGCAGCGTGCTTATGCGTGACCAGCCCAACCAGCATCACAGTGCAGCAATGTCTTGACAGTCTGTCGGCTCGGCATAACGTCAAGCTGACCATCATTTAACATGCTTTTTATGCTTTTTGTTTTTTGTCAATATGTGTTCACCAACACAGTACCTCGTACCACCAATCACAACGCGCCTGCCTTTGCATGGTTTTCTGCGACTCTTGTAGGCAGCTTTTTTGTTGGCTTTTGTAATCTTTGCCATGGTTTGTGGTTTGTGCAAACTGCTTTTTGTTACAAACACATAAATGTGTACTATATGTATGACAAGCCATCTGGTTTGATGTTTTCCAATGTATCAATAGTCCTAATCACGCATCGATAGGTGTTGTTCCACCAGTCATTCATGTCACGTGGATCGTCGAATAAATCGTCATACATTTTTTCGTAAAACGACGACAGCGTTTCGAGCCCACACGACTCGCCGCACCTTTTGGCGTTTGAGGCAAGCTGCGTCACAGCGTGAATTGCCTTGCAAGCTTCGAATGCGCAATCGTCGTAGTTGGCCAACAAGTCTAGCATGCTTTCAATGGTATCTCCAAGCATGGCTCGCCTGTCGTCTTGGTCGGCAGTGTTGACCACAACCTTGCAAGCATACTCCATCACATCGCGATCTGTACAAGTGTTCATCAGTTTCACCAAAACTGCAATGTCGGCAGCACATAGCGTGGCATGCTTGGTTAACGCGGACAGAAACTTGCAAGCATTTGTTCGCAAATCATCGTAGTCGTCGTTATCATCAACTTGCAAGGCATGCATTGCCGCAGGAACGCCTGTTTCAATACAAACATCTTGTTTGTTCAAATGTCGCACTATGTTGTATAAAGTGGCAAACGCGCTCGATGCATAAAACCAGTGCCAATAATTGTTGAAGTCGCCAACCAGGTCTAGCAACACATGAATGCCGTCATTAAAGACGTGTTGGTTGCACGTGCGTGATGTAACAGCTGCAAGTGCGCCACAATAGTAGTGGATTGTGCTTCCATAATCGTCCAGCTTGTGTAAACGCGTTATGTGTGTCATCAACACACCAGCCATGACTGTACTAAGCCTTTCAGAATGATTTTGATATTGATAGTGTTCGTAACAACGCCACCACGTTTTAATTTCGTAACACAACGCACCAAGCTGTGTAGTGTCTTCTTCAACATAGTCAAATGCTATTACCAAGCACTGTGCCCACGTATCCTGGTAGGGCGTTATTTCAAAGTTTTTTGCTTTCATTTCAGACAGCGTTCTGCGCGCAAGAACCCGCATCGCGGGGCATTCGGTGTAATAAGTCACAAGGTCTTCAACGTCCTGATCCATCATGGTGTAGTTTTTCCTTTTGCACAACAAGGTTCGTTTTAATGGCACAAAAGGTTTGGTAGCGCAAAGTCAAGGTTTGAGTTTAGGTACGCAAACGCTGGTACATAAGTCTAAGCGTGTCGAATGCAAAGGATTACAAATATCGATTTATAATTAACTGTGTTGCCGGCTACTTGCAATAACACATCCATCAACATATGTTGTTGGTGTTTTCATTCAATTCGTCTAACCATTCGCAACATTGGTTGCCATACACAATTGCTTGTTTGTGTTGTGATGTCTGACCAACTTGTCCAACCAGCCAACCATTTACAACATGGCAAAACTGGCCAACTGGCCAACTGGCAAGTTGGTAAGCCGTGTTGCCATGTTGCCATGTTGACATGTTGCATTAATAGTCTTTGCCTTGCTTGACGGCATCAATGAAATCATCCAACAGAGCCTGTGCGGCTGGCGTGTTTACTGGCAAAACAACATATGCGTCAAAGTTCTTGGCTTCAAAGCAGACTTTCAGATTGTTGTCTTTGACCGAGCACGTCGCAAACGGCCCATCAGCATTGTCGAGCGTCAACGTGTAGTTTTCGCCGTGCTTCATTGCTTCCAAGTTGGCGACTGTCTCCACGCTGAATCCGTCATACCCAAACAAACAACTGTTTTCATTCATGTCAAGTTTCACGCGCATTTCGTATGGTCCCATGTAGCAACACAGCTCGCTGAAACCATACGTCCAAGCTGGGTCAGATGGGTCAGATAGGTCAGATTTGTCAGTTTGTTTTGATCCAGCTGGTCCATCCGGTCCAACCGGTCCTGCCGATTCAGTTGGACTGGTTGCTTTGACTGCACCAGTTTTACTAGATTGCATGGTTAATTTGGTTGGATTGGTTAAATTGGATGGCTGGTTGGTTGGTTGTTTTGGTTGTTTTGGTTGTTTTGGTTGGTTGGTTGGTTGTTTTGGTTGTTACGTCAAATTGGTTTTGTATATTGCAAAAAGTAGCTTGAATGCAAAACAGTCATATGTTACACAACATTAAACAACCAAACCGACCTGACCAACCTGACCAACCTGACCAAACTGGCCAACCTGACCAACCTGACCAACCAAAACAACCAATCCAACCAAAACGTTTATAAATCAACCAATCAACCATCCAACCAACCAATCAACCAGTCGGTGCAACCAACCAACCAACCAACCAATATGGAATTCGACCCCGCAAGTATACAACCACACCAGCTGGAAAAGATTCATGGCTTGTCGGACTCCGACCGGCAAGATTTTTTGTGCTACCTGTTGGACCAGACTGGCCTTCAAAAGATGATTTTTGTTACAGTGCCGAACCAATTGGGTTTGTTTCGGCAAATTGCGTTGAACCAGACTGGCAACATCAGTGCAACGCAACTGGTAAAGATGTTCAATCTGGCGCATCTTTTACCAGCAGGCGAACAAGACGCCAAAGACTTTGTAGACCACTTGGCAGAGCAGATGTACGACAACAGTCATGCGTTTTTGCCAGATGAGTGTGACATGGCAGCATGCAAAGCTGCTAGCGAAATGTTGTTTGGCGCAGTTCGCAGGTACTGCTACGATGAGGACGTTGCGGATGGTGCAGCTGGTGCCATACCTGCATGATGTTGAAAAATTATTCAAACCGAACTAGAATTCCTGCAATGTATTATGATTTGTTGCAACATTGGTTTTTGGACAAACTGCACCAACTGCACCAACTGCACCAACTGCACCAACCATGAAGTCAAAGCAAACCAGGCGAACTCGACAAACACGCAATTCAAAACCATCAAAACCATCAAAACCAGCCTACACGTACCAGGTCAACCTCACATGTGGCAGAACGTACATTGGCATGGCACACAACAAGCAGTCGCTGCAAAAGCGCATCCAAGCTCAGCTCAGCCAGGCTCGTACGGCAAGCTCGGTTTGCCGCAACGCAAAGCCTCTGTCGGTGTCGCATGTGTTCAAGCATGCCAACATACAAGCAGCAAAACAAGCTGAAACCAAGCGCTACTACTCGACCAAGGCCATTCTGGGAGCCGACAAAGTTCGCGGAGCTGGACACACCAAAAAGTTCTGATTTGCACAACACGTCTGTCTGCATGCTGGCGTTGCTGGTTTTGCTGGCTTTCGCTAGTTTGGTTTCTTGGCTAAGCAACAGAACGAGTAAACGGTTGTTCATGCAACAAGTCGGCGCACATATGATGAAAAAATTTAAACCAAACGACCATTTGATGCAACCAACCAGTCGGTGCAACCAACCAACCAACCAACCATTTGGTTCACAACATGACGTGCAAAATGCTTGGAATCGGTTTGGCGTCTGGTTGCTGCGTCGCGGTTGCTTACTACACTGCTAGTAAACACTTGGCGAGCAAAGCAAGTCCTGCGAGCAAACAACAGTCAGTTGAGCCAAACTACAGAATGGTGGAAATTCCCGTCCACGACAAAGCATTTGCGTTGTACAAAACGCATTTGTACAACGTCACCACATACCAGTTCGATGAGGTTGCGGTGATGGTCAGCACTGGTTCAAACGTTGTGTTTGTTGACCTGGCATACTGTACAGACTTGAAACCGTGCGAGGCCATTCGTGTGGACAGTGAGGCAGGTACCACGTCGTATAGCCAGCAAGGTGTTGCTGTTATCCGCGGCAAGCAGAACCAGCAAAACATTGGGTTTGAAGCCTTTGCTTCCGACATGAGCGGCAGAGTCTGCAAAGGCTGCAAGCTGATGCTTTCTGCCAGTGCTGCAAATCGGCTTGGAATTCTGCTACAACCAGCGGTTCATCAAAGTACGCCGGTGCATAAGCTTTGTGAACTACCAGTCGACCAGCTATTCTGAACATCCAGGCATCCAGGCATGCCTTTTCAACACAACATGTTGGTTTTTGCCAGGCAGACAGACAACAACCTTTCGGAACTCAACCAGTAAACCAGTAAATAGTTAGAATGTCACCAAACGACCAGCGTTTCAACAGCCAGTCGTGGGTAAACTGTTTGTGTGTTGCACAGTACACGCAATAATAACAACTTTTCAGATGGGTAGAACGCAACTGTCTGCGCCTGGCTTTGCCATTTTGGTGCTTGAACGAACCATCACATGATCAGTTTGGATTCACTAGTCAAGACACACATATTCAAACCGAACAGCCAAATGAAACTGGTTGATGCAACTGAACATCCAAACAACCAAACAACCGAACAACCAAATAAAACTGGTTGGTGCAACTAAACATCTAAACAACCAGCTGGCAGACAAACCACATTGCCATACGTTGCGCACGATGACGTCTGTGCGGCTTGGCTTGGTTCTGAGCTGTGGCGGCATGTTTGCTTACCACATTGTTCGTGAACACCAAACCAGCCAAGACCGCCTGGCGAGCCAAGAACAACAAGCATGTGAGAAGATTGACCAGATGGTGGGAATTCCCGACTCCGACAGAGGCTTGTGTTTGTACAAAACGCAGTTGTACAACGTCAAAAAAGGGCAGTTCGACGAGGTTGGGGTGCTCGTCGACACTGGTTCAAACATTGTGATGGTTGACTCGGCATACTGTGCAAACAAACAACCATGCAAAACGCTGCATGTGGCCTTTGGACAAGGCCAGGCGTCATACAGCCAGCGGGGTGTTGCTATTATTGGTGGAAAGCAGAGAATTGGATACCGAGCGTATTCTGATGACATGAGCAGCAAAGTCTACAAGCTGCTGCTGTCTGCGCATGCTGCCAATCAGCTTGGAATTCTGCGACAGCCAGCGATTCATCCAAATACACCAACAAGCGAGCTTCCGGAACTACCAGTTGACAAGATGCAAGCTTGAACAACCAGTTGGGTTTCATTGGACCAACGTTTTAAACTGTTTTAATATTTCAATCTTTCAACTGTTTTGCAAGTTTACATATGTTATGTCGTCATATTTCGACAAGCAGTTTAGTTGCAGCCAATTAGCCAACTGCGCAACCAACTGCGCAATTAACCAATCTGCCAAGTATTGAATTCATCATGGCCGACATCGTGGTGCAAGTGACCCAGCAAGAAGCCGATGGTATACACGCGCTGGCCAACCAACTGGCCAGCAAGTCGTCGGACGAGCAGCACAAGGCGTGCAAGCAGCTGTTCCTAGACTATGTGGACACTGACCACTGTGCCTGCGACGAAGCTGTCCACCGGCTGATCATTACGTGCTGCTCCGACAAACTGGTCGACCTGTTGGAAGAGCTTGACGACTTTGGTGAGCAACGACCAGTATACTGGGCGATGCTGCTGCTCACCGAGTTGACACGCTACCACCAAGACGCACTAGTGCGCCAGGCCAACATCGAGGCGGTGCTGAAAGTCGTTCTGGAAATTGACAACAACATGCTGGTGCAGGAATTGGTCCGCATGGTGGCAACAAACCGGCGCGACTTTGCAGTTGGCTACCACGCAGTGATCCAGCTGGTGGACCGGCTATGCGCAACGTCCAACTTTGAGGCGATGCATCTGGTCTGCGTGCTGATGTTGGCTGCACTTGACATCCAAGACGGGTCAGCCGAAACGTACAAACAGCAGTTTGTCGAAGCCGGGATCGTCAAAGCAGTGTTTGACATGCTGGTGGTCACGTTCACAAACACAGACAGTTGTGCCGACAAGGCTAGCGTGGTTCGCTTTGCAAGCTACATACTTTCGACGCTTCGGGCGTCGGGTTACAGCATCCCAGATGAGCAAATTGCCCGGATCGGTGATGAACGCTGGGCCGAGCTGGCTGGTTGCCCAGATTGCTGCTTGCAAGTTGGTTCCCATTAAACAGTTGCTGGTCTAGACTGGTTTGGATTGTAACTGAATGCGTTCAAGTTGTTCGGTACGTGGCTGCAAATAGTCTGGCTGTTTGGAAAAACATCGCAGACTGTGTTGCCGATATCCAAAACACAAATTCAACACGCCAGCATGGAAATGCAACACCTGATGGTTGAACAACAACAACTCGCCAACCTGACAAAGCAGCACAACTTGCTGGTTGAACAACATGCTGTTCTGACAAAACAACACGACCAATTGGTCAAAAAAGCTGCCGAGCTTGCAGAAAAGCACTGCCAGTTGCCAGTTGGTTAAATAAAAGCATACATGGCCCAACACTCGCTGGTTTGCACTGATGCGTCCAGCGTGTTTGTGTTGATTGAAAATGTCTGGTTGTTTGAAAAACTGTGTTGCCGACATTCACAACGAAACCACAAATTTAACCCACGCCAACATGGCAGAGCAACACGACCAACACGACCTGTTGGTTCAACAACATGCTGATCTGAAAGAACAACACGACCAATTGGTCAAAAAGCATGCCAAGCTGGCAGAAAAGCACAAACAGTTGGTTGAAGAACATACTGATCTGACAGATCGGCAAGACGACCTGCAAGGCGAGCTGAGCATACTGCGCGACGAGTTCGAAGAAGAAAACAGCGATTTGAAGACCAAAAACGAATGGCTACTCAACAAGATGGCCGAGCTGGAAGAGCAACGCGACCACATTGCCGACAAGCACGATGAGTTGGCAAAGAAGTATGCCAAACTGTTGAATGTCAGCAACGACTTGGTGGTGAGGCTTCATGCTGAAAAAAAACGCAAACTGCAAGTTGTGTTGAACTAACATTTATTAGAAGCCGGCCCAAAACCCCAACAATCCAGAGTTTGGACTGTTTGCATGCAAGCCAGCTTTTCCAGCTTGTCACCCAGCAGCAACAAGCCACCCGTAACGATAGTAAGAGCCGTAAATATACCTGCTGCTTTAGCCGCGACAACAACATCTTGTTTCTTGGCTTCGTTGTTGCTGCAAACGGCTTCTAGTGCCTGAACAGATGCAGCTCCGGTGAACAAACCGGCTGAGAACGTGACAATGCCCATTGTTATCGCCAACGGCGCGAGACAGTCTGCTGCGAGCTTGCTCATTTTTTGGGAATTTGTTTTTTTGGAAAATTGGTTGGTTGGTTTGGTTGGTTAGTTGGTTGCACAGTTTGGTTTGGTTGGTTGCACAGTTTGTATGAATCCAACATATGTTTGCCGACTGGTTGGTTTTGAACGCATGCCAACCAACCAACCAACCAACCAAATTACCAGTTGAAACTAACATTTATTATAAGCCACAAATCCCAACAATCTTGCAACCCAAAGTTGTGTTTGGTCGTGTTTGGTCGTGTTTGGTCGTGTTTGCACGGTTTAAACGCAAGCCAGCCTGTCCAGCTTTTCACCCAGCAGAAACACACCACCCGTCAAGCTAGTAAGAGCCGTAAATATACCAGCTGCTTTAGCCGCGACAACAACTTTTTGTTTCTTGGCTTCGTTGTTGCTGCAAACGGCTTCTAGTGCCTGAACAGTTGCAACTCCGGTGCACATACCGGCTGCGAACGTGACAATGCCCATTGTCAGCGCCAGCGGCACGCAGGCTGATGCGAGTTTGCTCATTGTTCGGGAATTTGGTTTTTTGGAAATTTGGTTGGTCGGCTTGGTTGCGCAGTTGGTTCGGTTGGTTGCGCAGTTTGGTCGGCTTGGTTGCGCAGTTGGTTAGGTTGGTTGCACAGTTGGTATGAATCCAACATACGTTGGCCGACTGGTTGGTTTTGAAAGCATGCCAACGCATTTATCGGTGCAACCAACCAACCAAATTGCCAGTTCAACCAACCAACATACGTGCATCCAACATGTAATGCGTTGCAACATAAAATGGTAAAATGGTAAAAATGCGTTGCGTGGTTTGAAAGCACAAAATGGAAAGCACATGGCTGTCTGAGTGCAAGCTGGACTTGGCAGCTAAGCTGTCGCAAGAAGAGCAGTTGATGTTTTTGCAAGTCGCGCAGCAGGCATGCAGTCCAGACAACATTCGACAAGTTTTGCAGCTGTGTCACAAGTATGGTGTGTCGCCCGACCTTGTTGTCAAGGAAGTCGAACAACTGTGCGTTGCAGCAAAACACACCGACTTCCAAACGCTGTGGGACCTTGGGTGGCCGCGGCGGCCGCTGGACTGGCCTGGCTACCAGGCAACCAGCCAGGACTTGCTGGCTTGTTTGGTGGTCGTTGCCGAACCAGCCAAGCGCGACTTTGTGCGAGCATACGCGTCCAAGCTCGACCAACCAGCTGTGGTCACGATCAACGACATGGATGTTGGTCCGCGCCAAGCGCTTTACCACGACCATTTGGACTTGTGCATGTACTACCCGTCCTGCATTCACATTGACTGCAAAAGCTTGGCGTTTTACACGGTCAACAGATATGGCGGCATTTTCATCGGCGAGGTCAACAACATGCACACCATGCACAACACCAACATCAACAACATCAACAATCTGGGCGAGATGGAAACACCCCATGACTTCAAGCTGCTTGCTAAACTTCCAACTTGCCAACCAGCTGTGCATTGCGTCAATGCCAGCAAGACACTGATTTATGTGGCTTCAGACTCGCATGTCGGCGTGTTGGCATTGGACGACCACAAGTTTGATGTTTTCGAAACGTCATGCAAGCCTTTCAAGTGCGAGTGTGTTGGCAACAGCAGCTTGCTGGCGCTCCACCAAGGTGACGCATTGCTTGGCATGCAGATTGTTTTTGTTGACTGTTCAAAGCAGAAAGTGGTGGCAACCCACCAATTCCACCCATTTGATCGACGGATGCCGAACGTTGGATACGCCGTTTCGGAAGGCGTTTTGGCAGTATACACACGCAAACTGGATGGTGGGAGCTTGGCTATGTATGGCTTGGATACCATGGTTGCCGACACGGTTTTGCCAAACATCGTCAACAGTGATGAAACTATGATTCTTAGACCGATCAAGCAGGGATTTGAATTACTTAACTATTGGACAAAGCAGCCGGCTGTGCCGCCGATTCTGTTTCAAAGCTACATGAAGGCAGACTCGGCAGACTCGGCAAACTAGCATGGCAAGTCTGCAAGCCAGCAAACAGACCAACCAACTTGTTGGTTGCGCAGTTGCGCAGTTGGCCACCACACATATGTCGTAAAATAATAAACGTAATATTCTGTCTGCCAGCTTCAATAATGTGGCGCTTGTCTGTACTTTTTGCAAACTTGTTTTTCAACCACACCAACAACCAAACAACCGACCAGAAAACCCAACTGCCCAACTACCCAACTACCAGGAAAACACAACAACCACACAACCACACAACCAGCAAAACCAGACAACCAGTTTGAATAGTCTGACGACATGGCAAGCAAACCAGTGCAACTATGGGAACCACCGCCACGGGTGTACCGCAGGATCCGGGTTGTTTTTCTGGTGAAAGAACAGTTTAAAAGCGAAGCCGACGCAGCCAAGTGGGACGAAGACGTGGATGGCGACCGAACCGTCACCACACTGGCGTGCGGCGAGATCCATGAAAGCCTGCTGCAGGTGCTGTACCCGTTGTTGCAAAGCTTTTCGAAACACACCGCGGTGTTTGGCGCGGTGGGCAGCAGCATAGATGCCATCAACCTGATGAAAGACCGTATGGCAGTGTTTGTTGACAGAGAGTATGTGGTGGCGCCAGATCTAGTCAAACTGGCGGTGCTGCAAGACGACGCTTTTGTGACGGTAGCTATTGTGCCGCAGGATGTGTCGCCGTGGGATGCCATCAAGTACGAATTTTTGGGAAAATAACCAGCAAGCCAGCAAATCAGCAAGCCAGCAAACAGACCAACTTGTTGGTTGCGCAGTTGGCCACCACGCGAATATGTCGTACAGTAATAAACGTAATACACGCAATATTGTGGCATCTGGCTGTGTCAGTAACGTGGCGCTTGTTTATACATGTTGCAATATGATTTTCAACCGAACCAGCAATCCAAATTACCAAACAAACAAACATCCAAACAACCAAACAACCAAACAGCCAAACAAACCAAACAAACCAGCAAGTCAGACAACCAGTTTGATTAGTTTGGAAAGCCTCGCAAAGATGGAAAGCAAACCAGCACGCAGTTTCTATGTGGTATTTCTGTTGAAACCGCCGTTCCGAAGCGAGGACGAAGCACAGTGGGACTGCGAGCCAGACGACGACGACGCCCAGATGGTCGGCACACAGGCGAGCGACATCAACAGTGGCGTCCGAACTGTCCGCACACTGGTGAGCGGCAACATCGACGAAAACCTGGCGTGCGTGCTGGCGCCGTACTTGCAACGCGTGTCGGCATACACCACGGTGTTTGGCAAGGTGGAGGACATTGCGCATGCCCTACAACTGTTGCACACAAAGCTGGCAGTGTTTGTCAACGGAAGCTACGTGATGATACCGAAAAACTTGAAGCTGTCGGCGCTGCAAGACCAAGACTGTGTGGCGGTGACTAGTGTGCATCAGGATATGCTGCCGTGGAACGCCATTATGTACGAGGGCGGAGCGATGAAACAAACCCCGTAAGCCAGGCATCGCCAGGCAGTTTGGTAAGCTAACTGTGAGGCTGGCTAGTTGGTTTTGGTGGTTGCATGTTTGCAAAGGACAATTGGCGTTGATTCGTGTTTCAAGGCTGGTTTGTGTCGTATTTAGTGGTTCGGCGAATAGTTTTGGATAGTTTGTTTGGCTACAAAAAAGGCTAGTCGATTTCAAGAGTTGTGCAACCAAACTAACCAAACCAACCAAGCCGTGTTGGTGCAAGCCGATCAACACAAAACATTTGGTTAGTGAAAGTCAACCAAACCAACCAAACCAACCAACCGTGTTGGTGCAAGCCAGTCAAAACAAAACTAAACAAACCAAATCACTGTGCAGTTTGGCCAATCGAACATGGCAACCGCGCTGAACATGACGCTGGAAGCGCCGAGTCGGCCGACATCGATTTACTACGTCGACGACGACATGCGCGCCAAGGACTTGTTGGTGTCGGTCCCACAGGGCTCGGCGTTTGCGTTCTTCACGACGTGGAACGCCGTGACGGCAGTGTGCGTGACAGTCATTGCGTTGCTGACCATTCCGTGGATGCGCCAGTTCAGGACGACGCGGCGCATTGCAGCGTTTACAGTAGTGCCGCTGATTATTGCAGCCATGTCGTCGATTGTGTGCACCACGATTGTCAGCCAGATGATGCTGGCATTCAACATCAAGATCGAGCGCAGGCCAGACAGCATCCTTGCTGGACGAAAGCTCGCACTGGGCGTCGAGTTTGTCCAGAAAATGCTGGCGTACAACTTTGTGGCGCATCTGTTTCCACTGGTGTTTGTTGTGGTGCTGGGTCTGGCGCTGGCCTACATGCCGGCGCCGTCGACGCTGCTCGGCAGATCCAGCGTGTTTCTGATGTCGGTGCTTTACTTTGCAATCTTTGTGGTGTGCTGGTTGCTGACCCCAGTAAAGATCCAGCACAGCGAGGAGCTGCAGAGCGAAGTGGTGACTGGCTGGAAAAAAATCAAGTATGTCTACCGCTCGCCGCCAATGTACTACTTTACAGTGGTGTTTCCAGTTGTGGCAATCATCGTGTTTGTGCTGGCCTGCTACGCGCTGTACGGCGGCATGAACAATGCCAACCTGCGCGATGTGTAACATATTTTGCAAAGTTTAACAAAAATAACCAACAAGTCTTGCAAGTCTTGCACACCTTGCAAACCTTGCAAGCCAACCAAATCCGACCAAATCTTGCAAACCAACCAAATTTCACAAACATGCAAAACTGGCCGGCCGAGTCTGATGGTAGTGCGCAGGTTGTGGCTGATGCGTTTGTGCTGCACGTGCCGGCAGGCGACACTGGCCTGTGGTCGACCTACACCACACTTGACGATGTACGCACGGCTCAAAGTTCTCGCAGAACGGAAAAAGCGACGCGAGGAGGCGGGTGTCGTTAATGCTGCTGGAAGGCAGCTGGCAGAGACGCTGATGCGCACGTGCCTGGGGAACCGGACGGTCAACACGTTGGAAGGCTTTCGCAAGATGGACAAAGTCTTTACAGCTGTCATGGCCAGCTTGCGCGACAGCCTTGGCTTCCCCCACTTTACGACGCTGATGCAACAGCCTTTGCTTGTCGGCGGGATCCGAATCGACTTCAAGTTCGAAGACCAAGATTGGAGAGCCAGGGCAGAAATTTGCGTGCAAGCAGGTGGCACAGACCTCGTAGTTTCCATGCCGCAGCCTTACGACCTCGTGGTTCCCACCACACTTCAAGGCCGAGTTTCTGTGGAAGCGCTGTCCAGCGAGATGCCCGCAATTGGTCGATTTGCCAGCCTCTTTTTCCAAGCAAGTGATCAGCAAGTTGTTGTGGACGTTTTAACAGAACGGCCAAATTCTGGCCTTTCAATTGTCTGCTGGTGCAAAGACATTTCAGTTCGCTTGGTCGCCAAGTTTGGATTTGGAAAAACCTGACTGGTATGCAAATTCTGCGTAGGTTGACACAAGACTACCAGTGCTTAGAACAGAATTTCAACCGAACCAGGCAGACAAGTTGGTCGTCGAACATCTGCCTATCAACAAACCATTCTTGCCAACCGAACCAACCAACCAAAACAAACCAAACAAAACAAACCAACCAAAACAAACCAAACCAAACCAACCAAAACAAATCAAACCAAACCAACCATGGCTCTGTACATGACAGGCACGTGCCGGCGGCTGGTGTACAATGGCTTTCACCAAGACCTGACGCAACCGCTCGTGCGTGCTGACGGGCTGACTTTGATGATGGGCGCCAAATTGCCAAGCAACACTCTGCCGGGAAATGTGGTTGGGATGCTCAACAAAAGTGGCAACAAAGTTGTTTGTCATGCCAACGATGTCATCGACGACAACCACGTCGGTGGTGGTGGTGGTGGCGGCGATGGTGAAAGCGACAAGGCTGCACATTCAGCCCTGCTGCTTGCCAAGGAGCGCATCGAGAAGGCTGCGGCTGGTGCCAAGCATGCTCACCAAGCGCTTGCAACTGCCCGCGACAAGCTTGGCTCCAACATTGCATCGGCAGCCCAACTAGCCAACCAAGCTGGCGACAGTGGTCGCCGTCGTAGTGGCGGCGGTGGTGATTGTGTTATTGACGTGTGCGGTGATGATGACGCGGTCGGCGGCGGTGGTGGTGGTGGTGGTGATGTCGTCATTGACGTTGGTGGTGATGATGTCGCGGTCGGCGGTCATGTCGTCATCGACGTTGCCAGTGACGACAGCCATCCTCTTACCAAACGGTGCGTGGGTGACGTGGGTGAACCGGGCCACGCTGGCCACGCGGGTGACGCAGCTGGAATAGACGGTTCGCCAGGCAAGCGCGTGTGCTTGCAGGGTATTTCGGCTGTTGGCGCAATGTATTGCGACAACGCGACAATTGTCGGTGCACCATGTGACGGCGTGATTAGTGTCATGTTTGGGAACAGCAGTGCCAACAGTGCTGCCGGCACAGGCGTCAACAACAGTGTCAGCACAGACGCTGGTGTCGACAGCCCAGACGCCAACAACGGCGGTTCAGACGTTGGCGTGTGCAGTCAGCAGGTTTCGGATCGAACCGTCCGGATTGAACGTCTGCCGCGCATGACTGTTGTTCGGTATGGCTATCGTTAAAATAACAGATTGATTCTGCCAATTTACAAACCGACATCTGGTCGAATCGAAACGTGTCTTGGCTGCAAACCAGACAAAACCAGTCAAAACTAGTCGAAACCAGTTAGCCAGCAAGCCCAGCTGCACAAATGTTACAGGTTGATGTTTTGCAGCAAATGGTCTGCAAAATCATGCAGCTGTACACCACGATGTTGACCACGCTCGGTACCGACCGGCGAGGCATCTGGCAGCAGATCGACATCTTCATGCATGCCAGCAAAGCAGACTACGCAATGTGGCTTGTGCTGGAAAAAGCCGAGCAAATCAAGCTGGACGGCAGCGCCATACTGGAACCCAGATTCGCGCGGTTCATCGAGCCAAGTAACTGTCATCATTCCGAACAAAAATCTGAACTTCATGCAGATGTTACTGAACTGCTGGACATGTTGGCTGACCAAGACATTTGCCGAGAAATGCACACAGTCGGCCAAGCATACAAGGAGTTGACCAGTAAACGCGTAGTGGAGAGCGCTCGTCTGGCCGAACTGGCCGCGTCCTGCAAGCAGCTGCTGGTCGAGATGGCCAAGACCAAGATGCAGGCCATTTTGAACAGCTATGCCACTGTGTACCGCACCACGGCATACGATGTGGTTGGGCTGCCAGTTTTGTGTGTCGACATGCCGAGCTGGAACGACCTGATGAAGGATGCAGCGCTGACCGTCATGATTTTAGCAGCCGAGGCTCGGCAGCTTGATGCGCAACAAGAATTCCCGGCGTTCAGCTGGCTGTACCAAATGGCAAAAACTGCCCAGTTGGACTGTGTCGAGTAAATTTGTCTAAACTGTCTAAACACAAAACAAACAAACCAACCAATCATGGAAACGTAAGATTGGGCAGTTGGTTGGGTAGTTGGTTTGGTTTGGTTGGTTTGGTTGGTTTGGTTGGTTTGTTAATTTGTTGGTTTGTTGGTTTGTTAAATAACCTGACCAGTTGGACCAGTTGGTCCGGTTGGACCAGTTTGGCCGGTTGGTCCAGTTACAACGTTGCCAAGTTTGCCAAGCTTGCCATACTTGTTGCGATGTACAAAGTACACTGCAACAACAATGCCTGCAACGATCAGGATGCTTGCACAGACCAAGACGACGATCAACCAAACTGGCATGCTGTTGCTGGGCAAAAGCGGTGATGGCGATGGTTGTGGTGGTGGTTGTGGTGGTGGTGGTTGAGTGCATGTGTTTTGTACGCCAGCTGTCACGGTATATGTTGGAAAGAAACTTGGATCAAAGACTGGATTCGGTGCGTCGGTTTTGGAGTAAAAGTCGACAAAGTCGGGTGCAATGTTGACGACCGACTGGTCCTGTGCGATGTACGACTGGTCGTAGGTTTGGACAAAAGCAAAGCCTGTCTGTTGCAGTGCGACGCTGATGTGGGCGACACCCACTGCTTTGGTGTCGTAGCCAGTCGGACTGTCTGGCCGAGAAAAGGCCCACCATCCGAACCACGGCCCAATGTTGAGCCTGCCCGCCCGGGTAGGCACGAACCGCTTGGTCGTCGCCAGCGGCTTGCCTTGCGGCGCAGACGGCAAGTTGACTTGGTTGTGCGTGGCAGTGCACGTCGGGTCGAAAGGGTCGTCAAAGTAGATCGACACGCTGTTCTTGGTAAAGTCGTCGTTGTCGACTTTCCAGTCGATGGTGTACCAATGCCACTTTTTGTCGGACGACACAAACGTAGAGCCAGATGCACCGGATGGTACACGCACGCCCAGGTTCTGGTAGTACGCGCCAGTGTCCATTTGGTAGTTGTTGATGTCGTTGACCCAGGTGTTGAAGTTCATGGTGTCGCAGCCGCGGTTGCTGGCGACTGTCGCCTTGGACGGGTCGGGCGCATTTGGGTTGACAGAGTTTGAGTTGGCAGGAATTTCAATGTCGATTTCGTGGTTGATCACATCGAAGTGGTCGGCCGGGCATGTGTAGCAAGGCGCCGACTTGGGCGGCGGGTCCTGGTCGCACTGGCCAAAACATGGAAATTGCGAGTTGTCGCTGGCCAAGTCGCCCCTGGCCTGGCTGGACTGCTGGCCATCAGGCACGTTGTACACTTCGCTGTAATGAAACGGCCAGATAGCAAACACATAGCCGAGCTCGCTGAGCGACAGACAGGGCGTGTACGCCAGGATGTTGTACACACCCGGGCCGTAGGCCTTGCGAGTCGTGACGACTGCGCCCACGAACTGGCCGGTCGATGCAGCCGAGTATGCAGGCCCTTGCGGCATGACCTGCTGGTCAATCGAATCAGGATAGCTGATTTTGCCAGACTGAACAACTCCCATGATCTTGCCGTCATACTGGCTGCCGTGTGCCTCCAGCACCACCACCTTTTGCGACGACACGCCGAACATCTGGTCCAGCCTGGCGTTGCCGCACTTGACTGTCTGGCCGGCCGGGCTGATGTAGACGTTCTGGGCGTTGACGCCGTTGTTGTTGACGTCGCCGCCCCACTTCTTGTGCAGGCACTGCAAATCAAACGTCTTGTACATTGGCGAGTCAGCTGCTTGGCAGGCATTCAACAGGTGGTCGTTGACCAACAAGTTGGTGGTTGCCAGGTTGTTGTTTGGGCATGCATTTGAATCAGTTTTGGTTCGTTTTGCATCTGTACAGGCAACACACACGCCTGGCTTGTTTGAATAGCCCAATGGTGCTGCTTTGCCTGGTTGGGCTGGCTGGCCACACACTGGGTCATGGTCAAGCTGGGCCAGCTGCGCCATGATGGTCGACGACGCACCATATTTCAGGTTTTGACATGTACTGTTTGTACTGACATTGCTGACAGTGTTGCCAGTATTGGTCTGGCATTGTTGTTGTGGCTGGTAACCGCCTATCACGCCTACACAGACTGGTTGCGTGAATTGGTTGTCGCACAGCGGGTATTCCAAACCTGCAATCATTTGTATTTTATAAAGGACTATTTATTTTAATCCAGATAACTGGTCAGTCTGGTCAGGCTGGATGGACTGGTCAGTGTGGACTGGTTGGACGGTTTGGATAGTTTGGTCGGTTTGGACGGTTTGGTCGATTTGGTTTGGTTGGTTTGGTCGGTTTGGTTTGGTTGGTTTGTTTGGTCAGTCTGGTTGGGCTGGACTAGTTGGTCCGGCTGTTTAGTTGTCAATGCAGCCAGGGCGGAGGCCGCGGTGTTGTGCACCATGAAATGGTTCTGGACAGCTGCTGCGCACCATTTCATGCTGTGCACAGCTTGGACCAGTTGGTGCAGCAGTTCAGCTGGGTTGGATTGGTCGGGTTGGCCAGGTTGGTCGGGTTGGTTGGTTTGGTTTTGGTCGGGTTGACCAGTTGGGTCGGATTGGTCGGGTTGACCAGTTGGGTTGGTTTGGTTGGTTTGACCAGTTTGGTTGGTTTGACCAGTTTGGTTGGTTTGACCAGTTGGGTCGGATTGGTTGGTTTGACCAGTTGGGTCGGATTGGTTGGGTTGACCAGTTTGGTTGGTTTGACCAGTTTGATCGGGTTGGTCAAATTGGTAAAACTGTTTTGCCAGTCGAGTAATTTGGAAAGTGTCTGGCAAGTCAAACTTGACTTTGAGGTCGCATCTTCCAGGCCGAGTCAGCGCCCAGTCCAGCATGTCCGAGTTGTTGGTGGTCATGATGACCAGCCGGCCCTGCTGGGCGTTGACGCCGTCCAGCATGTTGAGCAGGCCCGACAAGCTAACGCCTGGCTGGTCGTCGCCGGGCAAGCGCTTTTTGTCAAGTGCAGCATCAATGTCTTCCAGCAACAGAATGCCGGGCGGCGAGTTGTGAATAGCAGCACACAGGGCGTCGTCGTCTGGAAACTTGGACGGGCAGACCAGACAAATGTCCAGCTTCAGGTGGCTGGCCAAGACCTGAACCATGCTCGTTTTGCCGTTGCCAGGCGCGCCGTAAAACAGGTATCCTCGACGGTGCGGCAGCTGGTGGTCCAAGTAGTGCTGCTTGCTCGCAAAGAACTTGGCGGCGTCGTCCAGCAGCAGCTGCACCATCTGGCCAGGCATGACGATGCTTTGCTGCATGCGCTGCCTGATGTCGTAGGCCTTCCAGTATTCGTATTCAAAGTTGTACTTGTACATGTTGAGAAAGCCAGGCTTTTTCTGCGACTCGCGCTGGTCCTGCAGGGCTTTCCGCACCAGCTGGTCCACAACGTGCTGGTTGCCAGCCAGCACTTGGATGGTCAGCATGTCGTGGCGCGACTCGGACAGGTTGTCTTTCAGCTTGGTGCGGACCCAGCAGTCGTTGAACCGAAAGACATGTTGGCAGCTGCCAGTCGGGATGTGCTGGACCGGCTGGTCTTCCAGCAAGTAGTCGCCGTCAAACGTGATGCGGCTGGTTGGGTTGCTGGTCAGCTTGGCAACAAACGCAGCCACTGACTCGTATGTGGTTGGGTCGAACCTGCGACTGATGACGACTGTTTTGGCAACGCAGTTGGACACTAGGTTGGACAGC
>Ga0209299_1000161_pt1 | contig 35842 bp, 33 predicted proteins | sample S_140806_MF_Meta_FD_187326 | JGI IMG/M metagenome (GOLD analysis project Ga0209299, IMG submission 187326) | Freshwater microbial communities from Lake Simoncouche, Canada to study carbon cycling - S_140806_MF_MetaG (SPAdes) (version 2) | ecosystem: Environmental > Aquatic > Freshwater > Lake ...
CCTAACCCGTAAGGGAGGGAGCCGTCGAAGGTGGGATCGGCGATTGGGACGAAGTCGTAACAAGGTAGCCGTACCGGAAGGTGCGGCTGGATCACCTCCTTTCTAAGGAGCACCACGAGACTCATGCCCCGCCCACGTCTGTGGGGGTTCGGTGAGCTGAGCGATTCGTTGGATGGGCCGGCCCTGTAGTGGGCGCCGGTTCTGGTGCACAACAAACGTTTCCCCGGGTTCAGGGGCTGGTCTTCGGGCCGGCTGGGGAGAAATTAACCATCAGACACACTATTGGGCTTTGAGACAACAAGCCCTGTTCGCCCTTTCGGGGGTGGGTTGTTGTCGCCCCGTCTTTGGTGGTGGGGTGTGTGGTGTTTGATTCGTGGATAGTGGTTGCGAGCATCTCGCAAATGGGGTTCCTTCCCTCTTCGGGGGGTGGGTTCTGTGTTTGTGGATGTGCAATTTCTAATATTGGTTTTGTGTTTGTAAGTGTTTAAGGGCGCATGGTGGATGCCTTGGCACTGGGAGCCGATGAAGGACGTAGGAGGCTGCGATAAGCCTCGGGGAGCTGCCAACCGAGCGTTGATCCGAGGATGTCCGAATGGGGAAACCCGGCACGAGTGATGTCGTGTCACCCGCTACTGAATACATAGGTGGCGGGGGGGAACGCGGGGAAGTGAAACATCTCAGTACCCGTAGGAAGAGAAAACAAAAGTGATTCCGTGAGTAGTGGCGAGCGAAAGCGGAGGATGGCTAAACCGGATGCATGTGATACCCGGCAGGGGTTGTGTGTTCGGTGTTGTGGGGCTTGTCTTTCTCAGATCTGCCGGTCTGGGCAGCAGTAAGAAAAGGTTGTGTTAGTCGAAATGGCTTGGGATGGCCTGCCGTAGAGGGTGAGAGCCCCGTAGGTGAAAACATGATCTCTGCTGGGACGGGTTCCCGAGTAGCAGCGGGCCCGTGGAATCTGCTGTGAATCTGCCGGGACCACCCGGTAAGCCTGAATACTTCCCAGTGACCGATAGCGGATTAGTACCGTGAGGGAATGGTGAAAAGTACCCCGGGAGGGGAGTGAAATAGTACCTGAAACCGTGTGCCTACAATCCGTCAGAGCCCTCGACTTGTCGTGGGGTGATGGCGTGCCTTTTGAAGAATGAGCCTGCGAGTCAGGGACATGTCGCGAGGTTAACCCGTTGAGGGGTAGCCGTAGCGAAAGCGAGTCTGAATAGGGCGTATCCACGCAATGGTGTGTGGTGTAGTGGCGTGTTCTGGACCCGAAGCGGAGTGATCTACCCATGGCCAGGGTGAAGCGCGGGTAAGACCGCGTGGAGGCCCGAACCCACTTAGGTTGAAGACTGAGGGGATGAGTTGTGGGTAGGGGTGAAAGGCCAATCAAACTCCGTGATAGCTGGTTCTCCCCGAAATGCATTTAGGTGCAGCGTCGCGTGTTTCTTACCGGAGGTAGAGCTACTGGATGGCCGAGGGGCCCCACAGGGTTACTGACGTCAGCCAAACTCCGAATGCCGGTAAGTCCAAGAGCGTGGCAGTGAGACGGCGGGGGATAAGCTCCGTGCGTCGAGAGGGAAACAGCCCAGATCGCCGGCTAAGGCCCCTAAGCGTGTGCTAAGTGGAAAAGGATGTGCAGTCGCAGAGACAACCAGGAGGTTGGCTTAGAAGCAGCCACCCTTGAAAGAGTGCGTAATAGCTCACTGGTCAAGTGATTGTGCGCCGATAATGTAGCGGGGCTCAAGCACACCGCCGAAGCCGCGGCAACGAACTTGTTCGTTGGGTAGGGGAGCGTCCTGCATCCGGTGAAGCCACAGAGTGATCTAGTGGTGGAGGGTGTGGGAGTGAGAATGCAGGCATGAGTAGCGATAAGGCAAGTGAGAACCTTGCCCGCCGAAAGACCAAGGGTTCCTGGGGCAGGCCAGTCCGCCCAGGGTGAGTCGGGACCTAAGGCGAGGCCGACAGGCGTAGTCGATGGACAACGGGTTGATATTCCCGTACCCGTGTGTGAGCGCCCAATGACGAATCATCGGTACTAACCGCCCAAAGGGTGGTCGATCAATCTCCTTTCGAGGGGGGCGAAGGCCACCGGCTGCGCGGGACCTCCGGTGGTAGTAGTCAAGCGATGGGGTGACGCAGGAAGGTAGCCGTACCAGTCAGTGGTAATACTGGGGCAAGCCTGTAGGGAGACATTTAGGTAAATCCGGATGTCATTAATCCTGAGAGGTGATGCATAGCCGAGTGAGGCGAATTCGGTGATCCTGTGCTGCCAAGAAAAGCCTCTAGCGAGCACACACACGGCCCGTACCCCAAACCGACACAGGTGGTCAGGTAGAGAATACCAAGGCGTACGAGTGAACTATGGTTAAGGAACTCGGCAAAATACCTCCGTAACTTCGGGAGAAGGAGGACCCCCTGCGGTGAAGGCCTTCGCGGCCGGCAGCGGTGGGGGGTGGCACAAACCAGTGAGAAGCGACTGTTTACTAAAAACACAGGTCCGTGCGAAGTCGCAAGACGATGTATACGGACTGACGCCTGCCCGGTGCTGGAAGGTTAAGAGGACCCGTTAACCCTTGGGTGAAGCGGAGAATTTAAGCCCCAGTAAACGGCGGTGGTAACTATAACCATCCTAAGGTAGCGAAATTCCTTGTCGGGTAAGTTCCGACCTGCACGAATGGCGTAACGACTTCTCAACTGTCTCAACCATAGACTCGGCGAAATTGCACTACGAGTAAAGATGCTCGTTACGCGCGGCAGGACGAAAAGACCCCGGGACCTTCACTATAGCTTGGTATTGATGTTCGATACGGTTTGTGTAGGATAGGTGGGAGACTGTGAAACAATTACGCCAGTAATTGCGGAGTCGTTGTTGAAATACCACTCTGATCGTATTGGACCTCTAACTTCGAACCGTATATCCGGTTCAGGGACAGTGCCTGGTGGGTAGTTTAACTGGGGCGGTTGCCTCCTAAAAAGTAACGGAGGCGCCCAAAGGTTCCCTCAACCTGGACGGCAATCAGGTGTTGAGTGCAAGTGCACAAGGGAGCTTGACTGCGAGACATACATGTCGAGCAGGGACGAAAGTCGGGACTAGTGATCCGGCACCTCTGAGTGGAAGGGGTGTCGCTCAACGGATAAAAGGTACCCCGGGGATAACAGGCTGATCTTCCCCAAGAGTCCATATCGACGGGATGGTTTGGCACCTCGATGTCGGCTCGTCGCATCCTGGGGCTGGAGCAGGTCCCAAGGGTTGGGCTGTTCGCCCATTAAAGCGGCACGCGAGCTGGGTTTAGAACGTCGTGAGACAGTTCGGTCTCTATCCGCCGCGCGCGTCAGAAGCTTGAGGAAAGCTGTCCCTAGTACGAGAGGACCGGGACGGACGAACCTCTGGTCCACCAGTTGTCACACCAGTGGCACGGCTGGATAGCCACGTTCGGACAGGATAACCGCTGAAAGCATCTAAGCGGGAAACCTTCTCCAAGACCAGGCTTCTCACCCATCAAGTGGGATAAGGCCCCCCGCAGACTACGGGATCGATAGACCAGACCTAGAAACCCAGCAATGGGCGCAGGGAACTGGCACTAACCGGCCGAAAACTTACACACACACTCGCAACCACACACATTCACGCGCACAAACACCGCACCCCCACCACCAAAACACACCCAGATGACAACACATCTGAATAAAGTTACGGCGGCCATAGCGGCAGGGAAACGCCCGGACCCATCCCGAACCCGGAAGCTAAGCCAGCCAGCGCCGATGATACTACCCAACAGGGTGGAAAAGTAGGACACCGCCGAACACACATTAACGGAACACCCCCCGCAAAAACGGGGGGTGTTTCCTATTTGTATAGATGTGTGTTAATCGAATAGCGCCGGCGTCAACGAATTCGTATTCATCTCTAATTCAAGAAGGATTCGTTTGCGTTCAATGCCTCCGCCATAGCCGGTCAATCCGCCTGAAGATCCGATAACGCGGTGGCACGGCACGATAATGCTGATCGGATTACGGCCATTGGCCAAACCCACGGCGCGGGATGCGGCCGGCGAACCGATTTGTTCGGCGATCTGGCCATATGATCGTGTCTCGCCGTAGGGAATGGTCTGCAATGCCGCCCACACCCGCCGCTGGAACTCGGTGCCGTCGGACTGCATATCGACGTCGAACTCGGTCAGCGTGCCGGCGAAGTACGCATCGAGTTGTTCGACGACATCAGCGAAGGCGTCTGGGGCCGCGGGCTCCCAGTCCGACCTGTCTGGCTCGTGGGATTGCTCGGCCATCAACAGATGGGTCAGGGTCGAACCCGCGCCGGCCAGCGTCAGTTCACCGATCGGGCTGGCCACCGACCGGAACCGTGCGCGCATCCATTAACCATGGCACGGAGCCCCCGTCGATGCCAGTACGATCCGACGGTGCCCGAACAACTGGTGCAGCACTACCTCGACCATCTGATGGCCGAGTACGCCCCGGTGACCGACGGAGCCCTGGCCAATTACATTCCCGAGCTCACCCAGGTAGACCCCAATGGTTTCGGGATGACGCTGTCCGCCTCCGACGGCTACCTGTACGAGGCCGGAGATGCCCGCACCGAATTCACCATCCAGTCGATCTCCAAGCCGTTCACCTATGCACTCGCCCTCGACCAGGTGGGGCAGGAGGCCGTCGATGCCAAGATCGGCGTTGAACCCTCCGGGGACGCGTTCAACGAGATCAGCGTCGATCAGCACACCAAGATCCCGAAGAACCCGATGATCAACGCCGGTGCCATCGCCGCGGTGTCGCTCATCCCCGGCGCCAGCCCGGACGAACGGTTCGACAAGCTCCGGGCCTTTTACTCTGCCTGCGCCGGCCGGCCGTTGGAACTCGATGAGGATGTGTACCGCTCGGAGAAAGCCACCGGCAACCGCAACCGGGCGATCGCATACATGCTCACCAGCTTCGGGGTTCTTGAGGACCCCGATGACGTCTTGGACGTCTACTTTCGGCAGTGTTCACTGAAAGTCACCAGCGTAGATTTGGCCCGGATGGCGGCGACCCTGGCACGTGGCGGTATCAACCCGCAAACCGGCCGCCGGGTGACTGATGCCAAAGTGGTGCAGCGCACGTTGAGCGTCATGGTCACCTGCGGTATGTACAACGGCGCCGGCGACTGGGTCAGTGAGGTCGGTATGCCCGCCAAGAGTGGCGTCGGCGGCGGCATCGCCGCGGTATTGCCGGGACAGTTGGGCATCGGGGTGTACTCGCCTCTGCTGGACGGCCGCGGTAACAGTGTTCGAGGGGTTCTGTTGTGCCGCAGCCTTTCTCAGCGGCTCGGTTTGCACTTCCTGTCCTTCGGTAGGCAGTCGCGCTCGACGATCCGTGCCGTCTACGACGCAGCCGACGGCGTACGTGTCTATGAGATGCACGGAGATCTGATGTTCGCCGGAGCGGAGCGGCTACTGCGCACGGCTGATCACGACAGTGATGCGTTCGGTGTTGCGATACTCGACGTTACCCGGGTCGACACCATCAACGACCCCGCTCGGGCGTTGCTTGCCAATATGAGCACTGCATTGCGTTCGACTGGAAAACAGGGTTTCCTCGTCGACCCGGACGCGGCCGTAGTCCTGGCCGACCGTGGGTTCGACGATGTGGTGTTCACGACACTCGACGATGCGGTGGCCGCAGCCCAGGAGTGGTTGCGGGCCAATCCATCGGGATGGTTGTAAGCCGGGCCAGGACTCGGGCCCTAAGCTGAACCGGTGCGACTCGTGATCGCCCAGTGCCGGGTGGACTACCTCGGTCGGCTTACCGCCCACCTGCCGTCGGCTCGTCGTCTGCTTCTCATCAAGGCAGACGGTTCGGTGAGCATCCATGCCGACGATCGCGCCTACAAGCCGCTGAACTGGATGAGCCCGCCGTGCACGTTGACCGAGGTGGCAGAGGGCGACCAACCGGTGTGGGTGGTCGAGAACAAATTGGGCGAGCAGTTGCGGATCACCATCGAGGAGATCGAGCACGACTCCAGCCATGAGTTGGGTATCGACCCCGGACTGGTCAAGGACGGTGTCGAGGCCCACCTTCAGGAACTGCTGGCCGAACATATCGAGCTGCTCGGCGAGGGCTACACCCTGGTCCGGCGCGAGTACATGACCGCAATCGGTCCGGTGGACATCCTGTGTCGCGATGCTCAGGGCGGATCGGTGGCGGTGGAGATCAAGCGCCGAGGTGAGATCGACGGCGTGGAGCAGCTGACCCGCTACCTCGAGTTACTCAACAGGGACAGCCTGCTGGCGCCCGTCGCTGGCGTCTTTGCCGCCCAGCAGATCAAACCACAGGCCCGCACGCTGGCAGGCGACCGCGGAATTCGTTGTCTGACACTGGATTACGATGCGATGCGCGGTATGGACAACGACGATTTCCGGCTGTTCTGATGGCACCTCGCCGACGACGGCCCGGGGCCGGACCGCCACCACTGCCGCCACCGCGCCGGGTGGAGCCGGGCACCGATGGCCGCGACTATGAAGTCCGCCCGGTGCCGGGGTTCCGGGCTACCAAGACCTACCGGTGCCCGGGTTGCGATCACGAGATCCGTTCCGGCACCGCGCATGTGGTGGTGTTGCGAATCGACGATGAGGACGCCGACGACCGACGGCATTGGCACACCCCGTGCTGGGCTAATCGGGCCAACCGTGGACCCACCCGCAGATGGTCCTGAGGTCAGTGTTCGGCCGGCTCCACGAGTTCCACCAGCACGCCGCCGGCGTCCTTGGGATGGATGAAGTTGATCCGGGAGTTCGCCGTCCCGCGCCGGGGGGCGTCGTACAACAGGCGAACGCCTTTGGCGCGCAGGCGTTCGGAGAACTCATCGAGATCACTGACTCGGCAGGCAAGTTGCTGGATGCCCGGACCCCGCTTGTCGAGGAACTTGGCGATGGTGCAGGTGTCATCCAGCGGCGCCATCAGCTGGATTTGGGGGCTGCCGGCCGGTGCTCCGCGAACGGAGAGCATCGCCTCGCGCACACCCTGCTCGGTGTTGATCTCCTCATGCACCACGATCATGCCGAGGTAGTCGTGATACCACGCGATGGCATCGTCAAGGTCCGGCACCGCGATCCCGACGTGGTCGATCGCGGTGACCAGGGCGCTCGCCAGTAAAGGGCGGGCATCGAGGTGCTCGGTGGTCATCGAGCAACGGTAACCTGACGACAGAAACCCGAACAACCAGTCGGTCAGATCGACCGGAAACCACCCGCTTTGGAGGCAGTAATGACGACGTCGGTGATCGTTGCTGGGGCGCGCACGCCCATCGGCCGGCTGATGGGGTCGCTCAAAGACTTCTCCGGCAGTGATTTGGGTGGGTTCGCCATCCGTGCGGCGCTGGAGAAGGCCGGGATTTCGGCGTCGATGGTCGACTACGTGATCATGGGCCAGGTGCTGACCGCCGGTGCCGGGCAGATGCCGGCCCGCCAGGCCGCCGTGGCCGGTGGGATCGGCTGGGATGTTCCGGCGCTGACGATCAACAAGATGTGCCTCTCCGGAATCGACTCCATCGCGCTAGCTGATCAGCTCATCCGGGCCGGCGAGTTCGATGTGGTCGTGGCCGGCGGGCAGGAGTCAATGTCGCGGGCGCCACACATGCTGATGGACAGCAGGGCCGGTTACAAGTACGGCGACGTGACCGTGCTTGACCACATGGCCTACGACGGTCTGCACGACGTGTTCACCGATCAGCCGATGGGCGCCCTGACCGAGCAGCGCAACGACGCCGACCGCTTCACCCGCCTCGAACAGGATGAGCTCGCTGCCTCCTCGCACCAGAAAGCCGCCGCCGCCTGGAAGGATGGTGTCTTCGCGGATGAGGTCGTGCCAGTGACGATTCCGCAGCGTAAGGGCGATCCGATCAGCTTCACCGAAGACGAGGGCATCCGGGCCAACACCACCGCCGACTCGCTTGCCGGTCTCAAACCAGCGTTCCGCTCCGACGGAACCATCACTGCCGGATCGGCCTCGCAGATCTCCGACGGGGGCTGCGCGGTTGTGGTGATGAGTAAGACCAAAGCCCAAGAGCTCGGCCTGAACTGGTTGTGTGAGATCGGCGCGCACGGCGTCGTCGCCGGGCCCGACTCCACCCTGCAGTCCCAACCGGCCAACGCCATCAGGAAGGCGATCGCGCGGGAAGGCATCTCGACCGATCAGCTGGACGTCATCGAGATCAACGAGGCATTCGCGGCTGTCGCGCTGGCGTCGACCCGCGAACTCGGTGTCGACCCCGAGAAGGTCAATCGCAGCGGTGGCGCGATCGCGATGGGCCACCCGATCGGCATGTCCGGCGCGCGGATCACCCTGCACGCAGCGTTGGAGTTGTCGCGTCTCGGCTCCGGCTACGCGGTTGCTGCGCTGTGCGGGGCCGGGGGCCAAGGCGACGCGCTTGTCCTGCGGGCCGGCTAGCCGACCCGCGGCATCAATGTTTGCTGCGAGCGCCCAAGTGATGCCGTGTGACGTTCGTCATACACGGCTGGTTATTCAGTGCTGAATCAGCAGGGAACGACGGCCCCGGTGGGAGCGAAGCAGAGGCACGGTTCCGCACCCGGGGTGTAGTAGGCCTCACCCGATGGCGTGAAGCACGGAAGCTCGCCCGGGAAGGCGGGTCCGAGCGGATAGCCGTAGGGAATGGCGTAGCGGACGGCCGCGTCGACAACCGGATCAACCCCGACCGGCCCCAGGACGCCTCCGACGCCGACCGGGCCCACCGGGCCCAGGACGGGCCCGACGCCTCCGACGCCGACGGGACCGACAGGTCCAGCGACGGGGCCGAGCGGACTACCGATGCCGCCGTAGCCGCCGACACCGTACGGGTCGAACGGATCGCGTACGTCAGCGCCGGCTGCCGGCCCCGCAACGAGGGACCCCATGGACATTGCCGCTACTGCCAGCATGGTTAGTGCCAACTTCTTCACGGTGGACTCCGTTCGTTAGAGCAGCCAATTTGCTTCCAACTATACCCGAATGCCCGGTGGCCGGGGTCGTGGCGCACTCATGACAGACTTGGGCACGTGACTCGTCCCCGTCCGAGAAACTCACCGGTGATGACCGGTGCGGTGGACCTCTCCGGTCTCAAGCAGCGCGCCCAGCAGGGTTCGGCATCCGGCGCCCCCGGCGGCGTCGAGGTCACCGAGGCCAATTTCGAAGCCGAGGTGCTCGTGCGCTCCGGCGAGGTCCCGGTGGTCGTCGTGCTCTGGTCGCCCCGCAGTGATGCCTGTGTCCAACTTGTCGATGCACTGGCCGTGTTGGTCGCGGCCGACGGCGGCACGTGGTCATTGGCCACGGTCAACATCGATACCGCGCCCCGGGTGGCCGCGATGTTCGGCATCGAGGCGGTGCCGACGGTCGTGGCGTTGGGCGGCGGTCAACCATTGAACAGCTTCGAAGGTCCGCTGCCTCCGGACCAACTGCGCCGATGGATCGACTCGCTGCTCGCGGCTACCGCCGGGAAGCTCGGCGGCGGTGATGCTGCTGAACAGCCCGCAGATCCCGCGCTGGACGCTGCACGCGACAAGCTCGACGCCGGCGAGTTCGACGCGGCCGCCGCTGCGTATCGGGCGATTCTGGACGCCGACCCCACCCATGCCGAAGCCAAGGGGGCGCTGCGGCAGATTTCGTTCCTTGAGCGCGCGGGCGTCGTCACGCCGGATGTCATAGCGGCGGCCGATGCCGCGCCTGACGATATCGACGCGGCCTTCGCCGCCGCCGATGCTCAGATCCTCGGCCAAGACGTCGCGGGCGCATTCACGCGGTTGACCGGTCTGGTCAAGCGAACCGCTGGCGACGACCGCACCCGGGTGCGCACCCGGCTGATCGAACTGTTCGAGTTATTCGATCCGGCCGACCCCGAGGTGATCGCCGGCCGCCGCAACCTGGCCAACGCGCTCTACTGACCTAACGCCCCGGGGGTCTTACCCGGAGAGGTGAGCCTCAGGCCGGTTCCAACCACACCGCCGACGTCGGCGGCAGCACCAGTTCGGCCGAGGCCGGGCGGCCGTGCCACGGGGTCGGGAGAGCCTGCACCGCGCCGAAATTGCCCACGCCCGAACCGTTGTAGATCGAGGCGTCGCTGTTGAGTACCTCACGCCAGGTTCCGGCTCGCGGAAGTCCAAGGCGGTAGCGGCTGTGCTCGGTGCCGGCGAAGTTGAACACACATGCCATCACTGATCCGTCCGCGCCGTAACGCAGGAAACTGAGCACATTGCTCGCCGAGTCATTCGCGTCGATCCACGAGTATCCCTCCGGCCGGGAGTCCTGGCTCCACAGCGCCGGCCTACTGCGGTAGACGGCGTTGACGTCGGCCATGAAGCGCAGGATTCCCGAGGAGAAGCCGTCCTCGTCGAGTTGATACCAGTCCACCCCGCGTTCGTCCGACCACTCGGCGCGCTGCCCGAACTCCTGGCCCATGAAAAGCAACTTCTTGCCCGGATGCGCCCACTGATAGGCCAGCAGGCTGCGCAGTCCCGCAGCCTTGACGTGATCGTTGCCCGGCATCCGGCCCCACAGTGTGCCCTTGCCGTGCACCACTTCGTCATGGCTGATCGGCAGCACATAGTTCTCGCTGAAGGCATAGAGCATCGAGAACGTCATCTCGTGGTGGTGGTAGCTGCGGTGGATCGGATCACGGCCGAGGTAGCCCAGGGTGTCGTGCATCCACCCCATGTTCCATTTCATCGAAAAGCCCAGTCCGCCAATGTTTGTCGGGCGGGTGACGCCGGGCCAGGAGGTGGACTCCTCGGCGATGGTGACGATGCCAGGCACGATCTTGTGCACGGTGGCGTTCATCTCCTGAATGAACTGCACGGCTTCCAGGTTCTCCCGGCCGCCGTAAACGTTCGGGGTCCAGCCACCATCGGGCCTTGAGTAGTCCAGATAGAGCATGGAGGCGACCGCGTCGACGCGTAGTCCGTCGATGTGGAATTCGCCCAACCAGTACAGCGCGTTGGCGACCAGAAAGTTGCGTACTTCCGGCCGGCCGAAGTCGAAAACGTAGGTGCCCCAGTCAAGTTGCTCGCCGCGGCGGGGATCGGAATGCTCGTAGAGGGCGGTACCGTCGAAGCGGCCCAGTGCCCAACTGTCCTTGGGGAAGTGCGCGGGAACCCAGTCAACGATCACTCCGATACCGGCCTTGTGCAACTGATCGACCAGGAATCGGAAATCGTCCGGGCTGCCGAATCGCGACGTCGGCGCATAGTAGGACGTGACCTGGTATCCCCAGGAACCGCCGAACGGATGCTCGGTCACCGGCAGCAGTTCGACATGCGTGAACCCCTGGGCCACCACGTATTCGGTCAGCTGTTCCGCCAACTCACGATAGGTCAGTCCGGGGCGCCATGAGCCCAGATGGACCTCGTAGGTGCTCATGGGTTCGAACACCGGATTCACCGCTGCGCGCTGCGTCATCCACGTCGCGTCGTTCCACACGTAGTCCGACACGAATACCTTCGACGCGGTGTGCGGCGGCACCTCGGTGGCGAACGCCATCGGGTCGGCCCGATCGGTGATCGAACCATCGACGCCGTACACCCGGAACTTGTACAGCCCATCGGTGGCGAAACCCGGCCAGAACAGCTCCCACACCCCGGACGAGCCCAGTACGCGCATCGGCGCGTCGTTGCCATCCCATCCATTGAACTCACCGATCAGACTGACTCCCTTGGCATTCGGAGCCCAGACCGCGAAGGACACCCCCTCGACTGTGCCGTCGGGTGTTGTGAAGGTGCGCGGATGCGCGCCGAGGATCTCCCACAGTCGTTCGTGCCGGCCTTCGGCGAACAGGTGCAGGTCGACGTCGCCGAGGGTCGGCAGAAACCGGTAACCGTCGGCGACGGTGTGAATACTCGGCTCACCGGTACCGGGGTAGCTGACCTCGAGTCGGTAATCGGCGAGGTCGGTGAACGGCAGTGACACCGCGAACACTCCGGAATCGAGATGCGTCATCGGGTAGCGCTGCCCACCAACGAGTGCGGCCACGTCCACCGCATGCGGACGCAGTGTCCGGATCACGGTCTGCCTGCCGTACTCGTGCGCGCCGAGAATGCTGTGCGGATCGTGGTGTACGCCGGCGGCGAGCCGCGCCAGCGCCTCGGCATCAGGCGCGAGGTGTTTGTTGGCTCGCTTGGCTGTCATCGTGACGACAATTCGCGGTTCATTCCCGGCGTAGCAGGTTGGTCCGTTGTTCGGCAGGGACCACCGGCATGTTCAGGATGTGCGCCACGGCTTTTGCCGGTTCGAGTCGAACATAATTGGACTGACCCCACTGGTATTCCTCACCACTGATCTCGTCGCGGACCCAGAACCTGTCGTAGGGCGCCATTGCGAGCGCACCCATGTCAAGTGAGACGGTGCCCTGTTCGGCACCGAAGGGATTAAGTGTGACGACGACGAGCACCGTGTCACCGGATACCGGATCGAACTTGCTGTAGGCCAGCAGTGCGTCGTTGTCGACATGGTGGAAACGGATCGTCCGCAGTTGGCACAGGGCAGGGTGTATTCGGCGGATCTCGTTGAGCCGGTTCAGAAACGGCTCGAGCGAGCGGCCTTCGGCCAGAGCGCCGGCGAAGTCGCGCGGGCGCAGTTCGTATTTCTCGGCGTCCAGGTACTCCTCGCTGCCGGGGCGTACCGGGGTGTTCTCGAAAAGTTCGTAGCCGCAGTACACGCCCCACGACGTGCCCATGGTCGCGGCCAGCACCGCCCGGATGGCGAACATGCCGGGGCCGCCGTGCTGCAGGCTCTCATGCAGGATGTCGGGGGTGTTGACGAACAGGTTGGGCCGCGCGTAGTCGGCGTGCTCGGCGATCTCGCGGCCGAACTCCTCCAACTCCCATTTCGCGGTGCGCCAGGTGAAATACGAATACGACTGCGTGAAGCCGAGTTTCGCCAACCCGTACATCCGCGCCGGTCGAGTGAACGCCTCCGCCAGGAACAGCACATCGGGGTCGGTTGCCTTGACCTCACCGATCAACCATGTCCAGAAGTCCGGTGGTTTGGTGTGCGGGTTGTCGACCCGGAAGACGGTGACGCCGTGGCTGATCCAATACCGAACCACGCGCAGAACTTCGCGGGAAAGCCCGTCCGCATCGTTGTCGAAGTTCAACGGATAGATGTCCTGGTACTTCTTCGGCGGGTTCTCGGCGTAGGCGATGGTTCCGTCGGGGAGTTCGGTGAACCACTGTCGGTGGCTGGTGGCCCACGGGTGATCCGGCGCGCACTGCAACGCGAGATCGAGGGCGACCTCCAGGCCGTTGCCGCGGGCCGCCGCGACGAACGCGTCGAAGTCCTTGATCGTGCCGAGATCGGGATGCACCGCGTCGTGGCCGCCTGCGCTGCTTCCGATCGCCCACGGTGAGCCGACGTCGCCTGCCTCAGCGGTCACTGAGTTGTTCCGGCCCTTGCGGTGCACGGTGCCGATCGGGTGAATCGGTGGTAGGTAGACGACGTTGAACCCCATCGCGGCGATCCGGCCGAGCGCGTCCGCGGCGGTGGCGAACGTGCCGTGCACCGCCTTACCGGCGGCGTTACGGCCGCCGGTAGACCGCGGAAACATCTCGTACCAGGCGCTGCAGCGTGCCAGCGGGCGGTCTACCCATACGCCGTACTGGTGGCCGCGGGTGAGCAGTTCGCGCAGTGGGTACGCCTCGAGTAGGTCGGTCACCTGATGTGATAGCGCCGGTGCGGCCCGGATCAGCGGGTCACCCGGGCAGCGCAGTGCCTCGGCGGCCTCGCGTAGGGGAGCACGGTCGCCGCGGGGCACCCCGGCGGCGGCGCGCTCCAGCAGGACGGCTCCCATCACGAGGTCGTTGTCGAGATCCTCCTCGCCCTGGCCGGCGTCCAGCTTGGCGCTGACCGCTCGGCGCCAGGACGTGATCGGGTCGCCCCAGCCGTCGACCCGGAACGTCCACAACCCCATCCGGTCCGGGGTGAACTGACCGTGGAACACATCCGGGGTGCGTCCGAGTGACATCGGGGACAGTTTTGGTTTGACCCGGGGTGCGGCTGGTTCGCGGATGTCCGCCCCGGCACCCGGCGACGCCGACGATCCGGGCCCCAACTGCGGGTACACCGGTCCGAGATACCGCACCACCAGCGTGGCCGCCACGGCCTCGTGGCCCTCCCGCCACACGGTCGCGCACACCGGTACGGTTTCGCCGACGACCGCCTTGGCCGGGTAGGTGCCCCCGGACACAACGGGTGCGACGTCGTCGATCGCGATACGCCCCGGCACCGAACACCTCGTTTCGCATTAATCGTTGTACTTACCGTAGTGGCCGCGATCGACTCTCGGGAAGCGAAGCGAGGACTGCGAGCGGTCCGCAACGTCAGTAAGGTCTGAGCCGTGAAAGCTCTCCGCAGGTTCACCGTTCGCGCCCATCTCCCCGACCGGCTGGCCGCTCTGGGCCAGCTGTCGACGAACCTGCGGTGGTCCTGGGACACCCCGACCCAGGAGTTGTTCGAGAGCATCGATCCGGAGCAGTGGGCACTGACCGGGCGCGACCCGGTGGCACTGCTCGGCGAGGTGAGCCGGGCGCGGCTCGACGAACTCGCTGAGGACAACGCATTCCTCGACCGCCTCGACCACCTGTCGGCAGATCTCAACGACTACCTGACCAAGCCGCTGTGGTATCAGCAGATGGCTGCTCAGGCCGATCCGGATTCGCCGATGCCCACTGGTATCGGGTACTTCTCGATGGAGTTCGGCGTCGCCGAGGTGCTGCCGATCTATTCGGGTGGCCTCGGGATCCTGGCCGGCGACCACCTCAAGGCCGCCTCCGATCTCGGCCTGCCGCTGATCGGCGTGGGTCTGAATTACCGGTCGGGTTATTTCGAGCAGTCACTGACCGCAGATGGATGGCAGCACGAGAACTATCCGTCGCTGGATCCGCAGGGACTGCCGTTGCATCTGCTCGCCGACTCCGGCGGTGCGCCGGTGGTGGTGGAACTTCCCATGCCGGAGTCGCGGGTGCTGCGGGCCCGGGTGTGGGTGGCCCAGGTCGGCCGAATCCCGTTGCTGCTACTGGACTCTGACATCCCGGAGAACGACCACGATCTGCGCCATGTGACCGACCGGTTGTACGGCGGCGACCAGGAACACCGAATCAAACAGGAATTGCTCGCCGGTATCGGCGGGGTGCGCGCCATCCGCGCCTTCACCGCCATCGAATCACGCCCCGCCCCGGACGTGTTCCACATGAACGAGGGGCACGCAGGATTCCTCGGTCTGGAGCGTATCCGGGAGTTCATGACCGCCGACCACCTCGACTTCGACACCGCGCTGACCGTGGTGCGGGCGAGCACGGTGTTCACCACGCACACCCCGGTGCCGGCCGGGATCGACCGGTTTCCGTTGGAAATGGTGGAGCGCTACTTCGGCGACGATTCCGAGCAGGGCCTGCTGCCCGGCGTGCCGGTGAAACGGGTACTGGCATTCGGTGCGGAGGCCGATCCGGACAAGTTCAACATGGCGCATATGGGCCTGCGACTGGCTCAGCGGGCAAACGGCGTGTCTCAGTTGCACGGGCGGGTCAGCCGGGCGATGTTCGACGAGTTGTGGCCCGGGTTCGACCCGCCGGAGGTGCCGATCGGGTCGATCACCAACGGGGTGCACGGACCCACCTGGGTGGCACCGGAATGGGTGCAGTTGGCCCGGGAGTTGGCCGGCTCCACCGAGGTATTGCGCGAACCCGCCGAGTGGGAGCGGATACAGCAGGTGGACTTCGGTCATATCTGGTGGATCCGGTCGCAACTGCGCGCCAAGCTGGTGACTGACGTTCGCAAACGGTTGGTGAAGTCGTGGCTGCAGCGCGGTGCCGCCGAAGCCGAATTGAGCTGGATTGCAACGGCTTTCGATCCTGATGTGCTCACCGTCGGATTCGCCCGCCGGGTGCCGACCTACAAGCGCCTGACGCTGATGCTGCGCGATCCGGAGCGCCTGGAAGCGCTGCTGCTCGATGAGGACAAGCCGATCCAGCTGATTGTCGCCGGGAAGTCGCATCCTGCCGACGACGCCGGCAAGGCGCTCATCCAGCAGGTCGTCCAGTTCGCCGATCGCCCGGAGGTGCGGCACCGGATCGCCTTCCTGCCGGACTACGACATCTCGATGGCCAGGCTGCTGTACTGGGGCTGCGACGTCTGGCTCAACAATCCGCTGCGGCCACTGGAGGCCTGTGGCACCTCCGGTATGAAGAGCGCTCTGAACGGCGGGCTGAACCTTTCGATCCGGGACGGCTGGTGGGATGAGTGGTTCGACGGCGAGAACGGGTGGGAGATCCCGACTGCCGACGGTGTGTCCGACGAACGCCGTGATGATCTGGAAGCCGGCGCACTCTACGAACTGTTGGAGAACTCGGTGGCGCCGAAGTTCTACGACCGCGACGATCATGGCGTCCCACACCGGTGGGTGGAGATGGTTCGGCACACCGTGCAGGCACTGGGCCCGAAGGTGTTGGCATCCCGCATGGTGCGGGACTACACCGAGCAGTACTACGTCCCGGCCGCGACATCGGTCCGCAGGACCGTCGAGGCCATTGACGGCCTGCCGTTCGGCCAGGCCCGGGAACTGGCGGCCTACCGGCAACGGGTCGCCGAGACTTGGCCGTCGGTGGCGATCACCGATGTCGACAGCACCGGCCTGCCGGACACCCCACTGTTGGGCTCGGAACTGACTCTGACCGCCACCGTGAACCTGGCCGGCCTGCGCCCCGACGAGGTGATGGTGCAGGCCGTGATCGGTCGGGTCGACTCCGGCGGCACGCTGACCGACCCGCACTATGTCGATATGTCGCACACCGGTGGCGGTGAGGGCGGAACCGAGAGTTTCACCACCACCACACCGCTTCGGCTGTCCGGATCGATGGGCTACACGGTTCGGGTGTTGCCACATCACCGGTTGCTGGCGGGCGATACCGAGTTGGGGTTGGTCACGCTGGCCTGAGGCCGCAGGACCCCGGACCATTTCGCGGCAGTCCCGCCCCGCATGTAGGTTGCCTAACAAGGTTGCCGTACCCCCGGTTGTTGCCCGGAATCGTCGTACCAGTCGGAAGGCGTTTGAACTCAATGATGCGTGGTGTGTCGGTGCTGGTGGTCGCCGCGGCGTTGATGGCGACCGCGGCACCCGCGTCGGCCGACCCCGAACCGGTCACCCCGGACCCCGCGGTGGCGACGGTGGCCGCAGCCGAGGCGGCGCCGCCGGTCGACGACGGCAAGGTGGCATCGTCGCCGCCGGCGACCACGAAGGCGCCCGACGGTACGACGCTGACGATTTCGGCTAGGGACGAGACCCAGATGCCGGCGGCTCCCCTGACCACGGCCCTCTCGACCCGGGAGTACATTGCCGGCGGGATCTACAACGCCACGGTCAAGGGCTCCGAAGAGACACCCGAGGGTGTCTTCGAGGTCGGCTACCAGATCGGCTGCGGTATTGACATGAGCACCGGCGGCGGTGTGCTCCTCAACGCCAACGGCGGAGCCAATGCCTCCATCGGCTATTTCGGCCTGGATTTCTTAGGCACCCTCCCCGACGGCCTCGTACCCGGCGTCGGCGCTCAACTCGGTGGCAGCGTCACAGTCGGCCTCAAGCCCGGCATCATCAACAACATCCCGGTGACCAAGAAGGAGTACGAGGGCGCCGAGCCGTGGGTGTCGATCAGCAACTTTCATGTCAGGATCGACGGCTGCGTGGGGGAGTCGTTCATCCGGTCCTACGCGACGCTGACCCACTCGACTAAGCAGGGCGAGGCCATCCTGTCCTGGTTCGGCGTGACGAAAGCGGTCTGAGTTCGGTCACTCTCGCCGTGAACGACGCCGACGGGACGCCGGTAGCGCGCCCCTGGCCAGTTTGCGCAATCGGCAGCCGGGGTCGCGCCGCAGCCTGTAACTTTCTCCCAACAGTTGCCAATAGGCGGAGGCTGGCAGAAATGTACCGGCAAGTAGTGCTACTGACCGCCGCCGCAGCGTTGCTGGCATCGCCGGCATCGGCCGATCCCGGCCCCGCCGATCCCGACGGGGTGACGCAGGTCGCCGCGGCCGTCCCGGTGGCCGAAACCGGTCCGGCTGCCGAGGCCCCCCCGGTGGCCGACGGCAAGGTTGCCTCGAGTCCGCCCTCGACGAGCACTATGGACGGCGTCACGCTGACGATCTCGGCCAGGGATGAGACCCAGATGTCGGTCTTACCCCTGACGACGGCGATCTCCACCCGCGAGTATGCCGTCGGCGGGGTCTTCGACGGATCGATCACCGGTTCGGCCACGCGGCCCGAGGGCATCTTCGAGGTGGGTTATCAGATCGGTTGCGGCATCGACATGTCGACCAGTGGGGGTGTGCTGCTGGGCGTCAACGGAGGCGGCACGGCCGTGGGCGATATCGCACTCCCCGGCGTGGCTGGCCTTAATCTTGGGCCCATCGTTGCCGTCGGGGTCGGCGGCGGCATCAGCGGGCAAGTCGGCGTCAACCTCAAGCCGGGCATCATCAACACCGTCCCGGTGGCTAAGAAGTCGTATAAGGGCGCGGCTCCCGAGGTGGAGATCAGCAATTTCCGGGTCAGGATCGACGGCTGCGTGGGCGAGTCTTTCATCCGCTCCTACGCGACGTTATCCAGTTCGACCGGACAGGTCGAAGACATCGTGTCCTGGTTCGGCGTTACCAAGGCGGTGTGAGCGGTGTGAGTACGGGTAGATTCCTGCCGCGGGTGGCGGCGGCCGCCGCGGCGCTGCTGTTGGCCGTACCTGCGTCGGCCGATCCCGGTCCCGCCGAAACGGACACGGCGGCACAGATAGCTTCGGCCACTCCCACGGCGGGAACCGGTCCGGTCGCCGACGGTAGGGTCGCGTCAAGTCCGCCCTCGACGAGCACTCTGGAGGGCGTCACGCTGACGATCTCGGCTCGGGATGAGACCCAGATGGCGGTCGCCCCACTGACGACGGCCGTCTCCACCCGCGAGTATGTCGTCGGCGGGAAGTTCGACGGTTCGATTACCGGTTCGAATGCATCCGAGGGCATCTTCGAGGTGGGTTATCAGATCGGTTGCGGCATTGATATGTCTACTGGCGGAGGTGTATTGCTGGGTGTCACCGCACTGGGCGGGTTGGGGTCCGATGCTTTTACCGGCGCCGGCGTGAACGGCTATGTTTTCGCCGCCGTCGGCCTCGCCGGCGGTGCCGCTCTCATCACCGGGCAAGTGGGCGTCACCCTCAAGCCTGGTATCAGTAACACCGTCCCCGTGGCTAAGAAGTCCTACAAGGGCACCGCTCCTGAGGTGGAGGTCGGCGACTTGCGGGTCAAGATCGACGGCTGCGTGGGCGAGTCGTTCATCCGCTCCTATGCGACGTTGTCCAGCTCGACGGCCGAGGTCGAGGACATCGTGTCCTGGTACGGCGTGACGATGGCGGTTTGAGGATGGGCACATCCGCGATGCGGGCCGCTGCGGCGCTGGCATCAGTAGCGGCATTTCTGGCGCCTGCGGCCGCCTCGGCCGATCCAGACCCCGCCAATCCGGACGGGGCAACACCGATCGCCGCCGCAGCCGTCGATCCCGGACCGGCCGGCCCCCCGCCGATCGATGGTGCGCCGCCGATCGATGACGGCACAGTGGTCTCGGGCCCGCCCGCGACGCTGAAAGCGACTGATGGCGTCACGCTGACAATCTCGGCCAGCGATGAGATCCAGATGCCCGTCCCACCGCTGACCACCGCAATCTCCACCCGGGAGTACGTCGTCGGCGGTGTGTTCCGTGGATCGATCACGGGATCCGCCGCACCCAAGGGCGTGCTCGAGGTGGGTTATCAGATCGGCTGCGGTATTGACATGGGAACCGGCCCCGGTGTTCTGCTGGGCGCCAATCTCGGTGCCAATGCGTCGCTCGGGGTCATCGGGTTTGATGGAAGCCTGATCCCGATTCCGAATGCCGGTATCACCGGTGGCGGCAACGTCACCGTCGCTCTCAAGCCGGGAATCGTCAACACCGTCCCGGTCACCAAGAAGCCGTTCGTCGGCGATGCGCCGCGGGTGTCGATCCGGAACTTCCGAGTCAAGATCGACGGCTGCGTAGGCGAGTCGTTCATCCGGTCCTACGCCATCCTGGCCAGGTCCACCGATGAGCGCGAAACGATCCTGTCCTGGTACGGCGCCACCAAGGCGGTGTAGTGCGTCAGGGGAACCGCTTGATGCAGCGATCGGTATCGCCGAGTACTCCGACCCGGAAGGCGTCGATGCGGGAGAACCCGGCCGGCACCGATTCGCCGTTGACATCGCCGGCCACCAGGCCGTTGGTCAGCAGACCCGACACTGCCTCGTCGATATCGCCCGCGGTGAGTGCCACGGTTTTGCCGTCGGAAGTGGTGATGTTCTCGGACAGCTTGCTGGTCGCCACCCCGGTCAGACAGGCGGTCCGAAGGCCCGCTTCGGCATCGTCGAGAACTAGGCCGCCGTGCTCGTGCTGCCAGGCCATCATGTAGCGCGACATCAGCGCCGAGTAGGCGGTGTTGTCACCCTGCAGGGCCGGGCCCCCCAGGCCCTCGGAGGTCGCGCCGATGGCCTGCAGGCCGGGGAGGTCGACGACGATGGTGTTGGCGGCCGGGCAGTAGGAGGCCGGCGGACTGGGCCGCGCATCCGGGCAGGTTGATGCCGAGGAGGGGTCAAAGGTCAACTGCGGCGGGTTCTTTGGCGTGAAAATGATGTTCATCGCGTCGATCAGTGACCGGACGGAGGCCTCGGTCACCGGTAACTCTCCGGTCTGATCCGCCGGCAGGGCCACCGGCAACTCGCCGCGGCGCTGCTTGATCTCCGGCAGGTTTATCGCCGCGCAGGCCGATGCGCCGTCGGTGAACCCGAATTGGAACGCGGAGACGCGTTCGAAAGCCGAACCGTGCTCGTCTCCGTCGGAATAATCGTTTTGGCTGAGCAGGGGATCGCGGAACGAGATCATCGCCGCCAGAAGGTTATTCAAACCCTCGCCGGTGTTCAGCGTGAACCGGGGTGACTTACCCTCCGCGACCCAGCGAAGATACACCCCGGAAAAACAGTCGGCCTGTTGTTCGGCCACCAGTGACGGCACACCCTTCGGGTTGAGCGTGGCCATCTTCTGGATCGCGTGGCCGTACTCGTGGGCGAGCACCATCGTGATCGCCATATCACCGTTGGCTTGTCGCAATGACGGCATCAACACGGCGCGGTCCCAGCCGATCGTGTTGTCCTCCTCGCAGAAGGCAGCGTTGACCAGACCCTCGGTGGTCTCGCCGCAGAACCTCCCGTCGGGGGCGTCGGAATCCCAGGAGACGAGTTCTTTGACGGGTTCCAATTCACCGTCGAAGGTGTCCGGATAGGCGAACTTCCAGAACTCCTCGAGATCGCTGACCGATTGGCCGGCGAGTTCGTCGACCTGGCCGCCGTCGGTGTCGGTGACGTCGCGGGACTCCGCCTTGGCGTTCGGACGCAATCCGGTGGGCCCGTCGACCGCTTCCAAGCCGGCCACCTTGAATGGATCGGAGAACACCGAGACCGGGTTGCCCTGGATGGCTGTTCCGCAGGCGCCGAGCACCATCGCAACACATGCCGCGGTCAGCAGACGGATACCGGTGCGGGGTGGGCGCATCCGACCACAATAGAACGCGGACTAACTCCCGGCAGATCCCGACCGGCGCGGTAGTTTCCCGGCATACCGATCGTGATCCTGCGCTCGCCCTAATCGTTCGATGGTGCGTGTAACCGCGCCAGTGCTTCTCGGACCACGGCCGGGTCGGTCGTGGTCCAAAACGGCGGCAGGGATGCGCGCAGGTATCCGCCGTAGCGCGCCGTCGCCATCCGCGAATCCAGCACGGCGACGACACCGCGGTCCTCGGAGCGGCGCAGCAGTCGTCCGGCGCCCTGGGCCAGCAGTAGTGCGGCATGGCCGGCAGCGACCGTCATGAATCCGTTGCCGCCGCGCGCGGCGACGGCGCGCTGGCGCGCGGTCAGCAGTGGGTCGTCGGGCCGGGGAAACGGGATGCGGTCGATGATCACCAGTGAGCACGACGGCCCGGGCACGTCGACGCCCTGCCACAGCGACAGCGTGCCGAACAACGACGTCTGCGGATCGGCGGCGAACTGCTCAACCAGAGCGGAAGTGCTGTCGTCGCCCTGACACAGCACCGGGGTGTCCAGCCGCCCCCGCATCGCCTCGGCGGCGGCCTTGGCGGCGCGCATCGAGGAGAACAATCCCAGTGTGCGTCCGTCGCAGGCCTCGATAAGCCCGGCGATCTCGTCGAGTTGGGCGTCCGACCCGGCGCCGTCACGCCCCGGTGGGGGCAGATGGGCCGCGATGTAAAGGATGCCGGCCTTGGCGTGATCAAACGGCGAACCCACATCGAGTCCCAGCCATTGCGGCCCGTCGGCAAGCCCCCAGGCTTGGGCCATCGCGTCGAAGGTTCCGCCCACGGTCAGCGTCGCCGAGGTGAGCACTGTCGTCGAGATGTCGAAGAGTCGGCTGCGCAACAGGGCCGCGACCGACAGTGGGGCCACCCGCAAGACCGGGACTATTGTCGCCGGCCGAGCGGCTCCGGCCCGCGGACCCGATCCGCGTTGTTCCTCGTGATCGAGCCAGACGACATCGGTGCGGTCGGGGATCGCCGGGCCAAAAGAGTCCAGCGCGCGGGCGGCGGCGTCTGCGATGTCGGTGAGCGCCGCGATCGCCTCGGTGCGGGCTGCGGCCGCCTTCGGGTCAGCCGGGGCGGGGTCGATTCCGGACCGGGCCGCGGTGGCCGCGTCGCGCAGGGCGGTCAGATACGTCTTGAGCTCATCATCGAGGTAATCCATCCGGCCCGGTTGGGTGTCGTGGATCGCCGCGGAAAACGTCGCCACCGCGGCCTCCATCCGCTGGCTGATTTCCGGGCTGACCAACCGGGCGATGCGCCGGATCGCCACTCCCAGCGGGGTGGGCGTCAGTTCGGCGGTGGCCGCCGAGGTCACCCGGTCGACGAGTTCGTGGGCCTCGTCGATGACGAGGAGGTGATGCTCGGGCAGCACCGACGCCTCCGCGATTGCATCGATGGCCAGTAGCGCGTGGTTGGTGACGACCACATCGGCGCGGCCGGCCTCGCCGCGTGCCTTCTCGGCGAAACAGTCGGTGCCGTACGGGCAGCGCGCCATGCCCAGGCACTCCCGTGCCGAGACGCTCACCTGGGACCAGGACCGTTCCGGCACGCCCGGGCTGACATCGTCGCGGTCACCGGTCTCGGTATCCGACGCCCACTTCGTCAGCCGCACCACGTCCCGGCCCAGTGCGCTCGCGGCCACCGGGGAGAAGAGTTCCTCCTGCGGGATGTTCGATGTCTCCTCGTCGGCGCCGTTGTGAATCTTGTTGAGGCACAGATAGTTTCGCCGCCCCTTGAGCAGCGCGAAACGCGGCCGCCGGGGCAGGACATCAGCTAGCGCATCGGCCAGCCGGGGCAGGTCGCGGTCGACTAGTTGGCGTTGCAGCGCGATCGTCGCGGTGGACACCACCACCGGTGACTCCTCGGTCAATGCGCGCGCGATCGCCGGCACGAGGTAGGCCAGCGACTTACCGGTGCCGGTTCCGGCCTGCACCGCCAGATGCTCGCCAGTGGCGAACGCCTGCGCCACTGCCTCGGCCATCTCGACCTGCCCCGGGCGCCCGGTGCCGCCGAGCGCCTCGACAGCCTTGGCGAGCAGGTCGGTAACCGACGGCAGTTCCGCGGCACTCACTGCGGCGCCACCTGCCGGGTGGGAATGGCAGGCTCGCCGCGGGACAGGGCCAGGCCCTCCCACGGCAGGCTGCGAAGTCCGCGGGCCACCAGGTCGCGCGCCGCATCCAGACTCGGCGCCGCCAGCACCTTGCCGGCTCGTACCAGCGGAACGGTCAGGGGCCGCGCAGTGTCCGGTGGCGCGCCGGCCAGTCGCGCAGTGGCCGGTGGCGCGCCGAGCGGGTGCACCACCTCCTCGACGATGGTTCCCGACGGCCGCGACAACCGCGTCGCGGCCTTGCGCCCGCCGTGGGACTGCTTGTGGCTGCTGCGTTTTTCCACCGGGATCCCGTCCACCTCGACGAGTTTGTAGACCATGCCCGCCGTCGGGGCGCCCGAACCCGTGACCACCGAGGTGCCGACACCGAAGCTGTCGACCGGATCAGCGCGCAGCGACGCGATGGCGTATTCGTCCATGTCACCGGACACCACGATCTTGGTTCCGGTAGCACCGAGTGCGTTGAGTTGGCGCCGTACCTGCCGGGCCAGTTCGCCGAGATCGCCGGAGTCGATGCGTACCGCGCCCAGTTCGGGCCCGGCGGCCGCGATCGCATTGGCCACCCCGCGCTGGACGTCATAGGTGTCGACCAACAGCGTTGTGCCCACCCCGAGTGCGGCGACTTGGGCGCGAAACGCCGCCTGCTCCCACTCGTCGGTCGTTCCGTCGGCGTCGGCGTGCAGCATCGTGAAGGCGTGCGCGGAGGTACCCAGCGCCGGAACGCCGTAGCGGTCCGCCGCGGCCAGGTTGGAGCTGCCGGTGAAGCCCGCGATGTAGGCGGCCCGGGCGGCGGCGACGGCGGCCTGCTCATGGGTGCGCCGGGAACCCATCTCGATCAGCGGGCGGCCGTCGGCCACGCTGACCATCCTGGCTGCGGCCGAGGCCACCGCACAGTCGTGGTTGAGCATCGACAACGCGAGGGTCTCCAGCAGGACGCACTCGGCGAAGCTGCCGGTGACCGACAGCACCGGGGAGCCCGGGAAGTACAGCTCACCTTCGGCGTAGCCGTCGATGTCACCGCCAAACCGGAAATCACGCAGGAAATCCACCGTCGCCGAATCCAGGAATCCGGCCACCGTTGCCAGCGAGGGCTCGTCGAAGACGAAGTCGCCCAACGCTTCCAGGAGCCGGCCCGTTCCGGCGACCACCCCGTAGCGGCGGCCATCGGGCAGGCGGCGGGCGAACAACTCGAAGGTGGTCCGGCGGCCGGCGGTGCCGTCCCGCAGTGCCGCCGCCACCATGGTCAACTCGTATTTATCGGTTCTCAGAGCCTGCGTTACGGACCCGGTCACTCCGCAACGGTAGCGGCTGGGGTGAACGGGGGCGGGCTATGGCGGTGGCTCGCTATCCTTGTCCCATGGGCGCCCCATCAGCACCGACCCGCCCGGGAACCACTGCGGTACGGGAGACCGATGAACTCGAGGCCACGGATGCCCCGTGGATAACCCTGGTCTGGGATGACCCGGTCAACCTGATGAACTACGTCACCTACGTCTTCCAGAAACTCTTCGGCTACAGCGAACCGCACGCCACCAAGCTGATGATGCAGGTTCACAACGACGGCAAGGCGGTGGTGTCGTCGGGTAGCCGAGAGGCCATGGAGGTCGACGTGACCAAACTGCACGCGGCCGGACTGTGGGCCACCATGCAGCAGGACCGCTGAGGCGCATCCGGCCGTGCGTAAGTGGAAGCGGGTGCAGACCGCGGACGGTGCCCGGTTCGTCTCCGCGCTGGAACCGCATGAGGTGGCGTTGCTGAAGAACATGGCCACGTCGGTTCAGGAGATGCTTGACGACCGTCAGTCCGCGGCACCGTCGGATCCACTCGAACAGATCACCGGTATCCGCACCGGCAATCCCACGCCGCCCGATGACGCCACCATGCGTCGCATGCTGCCTGATTTTGTCAAGGACGATAATGCCGGCCCCGAGGGGCGAAACGACTCCAATGGGGCGCTGCGCAGCTTGCATGAGCCACAGATCATCGACGCCAAAATCGCTGCGGCACAACGACTTCTGGACACATTGCCCGACGGTGGCGGTCGGCTGGAGCTGACCGAGGATGACGCGCACGCCTGGATTGGGGCCGTCAACGACATCCGGCTTGCGCTGGGAACCATTCTCGACATCGGTCCGGATGGCCCGGAGCGGCTGCCGGCGGGCCATCCGATGGCCACCCACCTTGAGGTCTACGGGTGGCTGACCGTGCTGCAGGAGTATTTGGTGCTCGGTTTGATGGGCAAGACCATCCGGTGACCGCCGGATTCGGTTCCATCACCGACGTCGCCGGCATTGCCGTCGGTCATCACCATCGCTGCGATCCGGATGCGACTGTGGGGGATTTCTCCTCAGCCGAGCACCCGTCGCCGGGCACCGGGTGGTCGGCCGACCACCCGTCGCCGGGCACCGGGTGGGCCTGCGGCACGACTGTCGTACTCGCCCCACCGGGAACTGTCGGCGCAGTCGATGTTCGCGGCGGCGCCCCGGGCAGTCGGGAGACCGAGTTGCTGGCGGTGTCGGCAAGCGTCCGACACGTCGACGCCGTCGTACTCACCGGCGGAAGCGCCTTCGGTCTGGCCGCCGCCGACGGCGTCATGCGGTGGCTGGAGGAGCGCGGCCGCGGCGTGCAGATGAAGGGCGGCACGGTCCCGATCGTTCCGGCCGCGGTGATCTTCGACCTCCCGGTGGGGGCCTGGGCTCATCGACCGACCGCTGAGTTCGGGTACGCCGCCGCAGAGGCCGCCGGCGCCGAGTTCGCACTGGGCAGTGCGGGCGCCGGCGTGGGCGCGCGGGCCGGGGTGCTCAAGGGCGGCGTCGGCACCGCCTCGATCGCGTTGGAGTCCGGTGTGACAGTCGGGGCGATCGTGGTGGTCAACTCGGCCGGTGAAGTATTCGACACCGGGACCGGCCTGCCGTGGCTGGCGGAGTTCGCCGCCGAGTTCGGGCTGCGCGCGCCGCCGGCTGAACAGATCGCCGCCTACGCCGCGCGCGAACGCGAACTGAGCCCGCTCAATACGACTATCGCGGTGATCGCCACCGACGCCGCGCTGAGCAAGGCGGGCTGCCACCGCGTCGCCGTCGCTGCACAGGACGGCTTGGCCCGGGCGATCCGGCCGGTGCACACCCCGATGGACGGCGACACCGTCTTCGCCCTGGCCACCGGCGCGGTTGAGGTGGCCCCGTCGGCGGAAACCCCTGCTGCCATGAGCCCGGAGACCGCGCTGGCCACGGCGATCGGCGCGGCGGCGGCGGATTGCCTCGCCCGCGCCGTACTGGTTGGCGTGCTGGCCGCGGAATCGGTGGCCGGAGTGCCGACCTACCGCGGCATGGTGCCCGGGGCGTTTGGATAAAGCGCCGGTAGTTTGGTGACTATGAGCCCGCCGCCCACCGAGACGTCACCTGGCAGATGGTCGGGCGCCAAGGTCGGCGGTGCGACGATCCTGTCCTTCGTCGCGCTGCTCTACCTCATCGAACTCGTTGATCAACTCACCGGACATTCGCTGGACCGCAACGGCATCCGTCCGCTTCAGACCGACGGGCTGTGGGGCATCGTCTTCTCTCCACTGCTGCACGCCAACTGGGCCCACCTGGTGGCCAATACGGTGCCCGCACTGGTGCTCGGATTCCTGGTGACACTGGCCGGGATGTCGAGGTTCGTCTGGGCGACGGCGATCATCTGGATCCTCGGCGGCCTGGGTACCTGGCTGATCGGCGGTCTGGGCAGTTGCCGGCTGCCCACGAATCACATCGGCGCCTCCGGGCTGATTTTCGGGTGGCTGACATTTCTGCTGGTGTTCGGGTGGCTCACCCGGCACATCTGGCAGATCGTCATCGGCCTGGTGGTGATGTTCGTCTACGGCGGTGTGCTGCTGGGTGCGGTTCCGGTGCTCGACCGCTGCGGCGGCGTGTCGTGGCAGGGCCACCTGTGCGGCGCGATCGCGGGCGTGCTGGCCGCCTACTGGTTGTCCGGCCCGGAGCGCGAGGCTCGCTCCCAAAAACGACTGCAGCACAACGCTTTACCCGGATCTTCATGAGCGATGTTTTCGCGCCGGTTGGCATCTTCGACTCCGGCGTCGGCGGGCTGACGGTGACCCGCTCGATCATCGACCAGTTGCCCGACGAGAAGATCATCTACGTCGGCGACACCGCGCACGGGCCTTACGGGCCACTGACCATGCCCGAGGTGCGTGCGCACGCGCTTGCCATCGGTGACGATCTGGTGGCGCGCGGTGTCAAAGCACTCGTGATCGCCTGCAACACCGCGTCGGCGGCTTTCCTGCGCGACGCCCGGGAACGCTATGAGGTGCCGGTCGTCGAGGTGATCCTGCCGGCCGTCCGGCACGCGGTGGCGACCACCCGCACGGGGTGCATCGGTGTCATCGGGACCGAGGCCACGATCGCCTCGGGCGCCTATCAGGACGCCTTCATCGCCGCGCGCGATGTTGAGGTCACCGCCGTCGCGTGTCCGCAGTTCGTCGACTTCGTCGAACGCGGCATCACCAGCGGCCGGGAGGTGATGGGTCTGGCGCAGGGCTATCTTGAGCCGCTGCGGCGAGCCGAGGTCGACACCCTGGTGCTGGGCTGCACGCACTACCCACTGCTGTCCGGGGTGATCCAGTTGACGATGGGTGATGCCGTGACGCTGGTCTCCAGCGCGGAGGAGACCGCCAAGGATCTGCTGCGGGTACTCACCGAACGTGATGAGTTGCGGCCACACGACGCCCCGCCCGCGTCGCGTGTGTTCGAGTCCACCGGCGACCCGGCGGCGTTCACCGCACTGGCGACCCGGTTCCTCGGCCCGGTGGTCACCGGAGTGCGACGGCACGTCGGCGTCCGGAATTGAGTCGCTCGCCTGCCGCGCATGGCAAGCTTGCGTAGTGCGAATCACCGTGCTCGGCTGCTCCGGCAGTGTTGTCGGGCCTGATTCGCCGGCATCGGGCTACCTGCTGATCGCGCCCGACAGCCCGCCGCTGGTGGTGGACTTCGGCGGCGGAGTCCTCGGGGCGTTGCAACGCCACGCCGATCCCAACGAGGTGCACGTGCTGCTATCGCACCTGCACGCGGATCACTGTCTGGACCTTCCCGGCCTGTTCGTCTGGCGGCGCTATCACCCGGTGCCGGCCACCATGCGCGGAATCATGTACGGCCCCGGCGACACCTGGACGCGACTGGCCGCGGCGTCCTCACCGGTCGGCGGCGAACTCGACGACTTCTCCGACATCTTCGAGGTGCGAACCTGGGTCGACGGGGATCCGGTCTCGTTCGGCAGCCTGACCGTGCTACCTCGACTGGTTAACCATCCCACCGAGTCCTTCGGGATGCGGATCACCGATGCCAACGGCGCGACCCTGGCCTTCAGCGGCGACACCGGCATCTGCGAATCACTTGTCGAACTCGCCGCCGGTGCGGATGTGTTCCTGTGTGAGGCGTCCTGGACCGACTCACCCGATCGGCCGCGGCACCTGCACATGTCCGGCGCGGAGGCGGGACGGGTCGCGACCCGGGCCGGCGTGGGTGAGTTACTGCTGACCCACATTCCGCCGTGGACCTCGCGCGAGGCCGTCATCAGCGAGGCCAAGGCCGAATTCGACGGCCCGGTGCACGCCGTCGTCGCGGGGGAGAGCTTCGAGGTTCGGCGGGGCTAAGCCGCGGGTTGGCCGCGGGTTAGGGTTTGTCCGTGGCAGCACGACAAGACGGCAGACTCGACGACGAACTACGACCCGTCGTCATCACCCGAGGCTTCACCTCCCATCCGGCCGGATCGGTCCTCATCGAGTTCGGCGGAACCCGCGTGATGTGCACCGCGAGTGTCACCGAGGGGGTGCCGCGCTGGCGCAAGGGCTCCGGGTTGGGCTGGCTGACCGCCGAGTACGCGATGCTGCCGTCGGCAACCCACACCCGCTCCGATCGTGAATCGGTCAAGGGTCGCGTCGGCGGGCGCACCCACGAGATCAGCCGTCTCGTCGGGCGGTCGCTGCGCGCCTGTATCGACCTGGCGGCGCTGGGGGAGAACACCATCGCGATCGACTGCGATGTGCTGCAGGCCGACGGCGGCACCCGCACCGCGGCCATCACCGGCGCCTATGTAGCGCTCTCGGATGCCGTGACCTATCTGGCCGCGGGCGGCAAGTTGACCGATCCGAAGCCGCTGTCGTGCGCGATCGCGGCGATCAGTGTCGGTGTGGTCGATGGCCGGGTGCGCGTCGATCTTCCGTACGAGGAGGATTCGCGCGCCGAGGTCGATATGAATGTGGTGGCCACCGACACCGGAACGCTGGTGGAGATTCAGGGCACCGGTGAGGGTGCGACGTTTGCGCGCTCCACCCTGGACAAGATGATCGACGCCGCACTAGGGGCCTGCGACACCCTGTTCGCACTCCAGCGCGAGGCCCTGGCGCTGCCGTACCCAGGCGTTCTGCCGGAGGGCCCGGCGCCGAAGAGGGCTTTCGGAAGCTGAGTCCTGCCGCATGACCACGCTGCTGGTCGCCAGCCGCAACGCCAAGAAGCTGGCCGAGTTGCGCCGGGTGCTCGACGCCGCCGGAATATCGGGCCTGGAGTTGGTGTCACTCGATGACGTCGATCCGTTCGACGAGGCGCCCGAAACCGGGGCCACGTTCGAGGAGAACGCTGCGGCCAAGGCGCGCGACGGATTCGCCGCGACTGGACTGCCTACGCTGGCCGACGATTCCGGCCTGGAGGTGGGGGCGCTGAACGGCATGCCTGGCGTGCTCTCGGCGCGGTGGTCCGGGGGACACGGCGATGACGTCGCGAACTATTCGCTGCTGTTGGCTCAGCTGCGTGATGTTCCCGACTTCCGGCGAGGTGCGGCATTCGTCTCGGCCTGCGCACTGGTGTCCGGGCCCGATGATGTGACTGTGGTGCGCGGGGTCTGGCCGGGTGTGATTGCCCGAAAACCGTTGGGCAACAGTGGTTTCGGTTACGACCCGGTGTTCATTCCCGAGGGCGAGAAGTGCAGCGCGGCGCAGCTGAGTCCGGGGGAGAAGGATGCGGCGTCGCACCGCGGACGGGCGCTGACGTTGTTGGTGCCGACGCTTCGGGCGCTGGCTGTGCGTTGACGCTCATCGTCTCATTGGTCGGCAGCTACCAATTTGCCAATTAATTGGTAATCTTGTGCCATGTTTGTGGCAATTGATCGGGTGGGACGGGTTGTCATCCCGAAAGCTCTGCGGGTTGCGCTGGGTATCACGTCCGACACCCAGCTGGAATTGATTCCCGACGGCACCGGAATCCGAATCGAACCCGTGCGACGAGACCTGCGCTCGGTCCAGATCAGCGATGGGCTGCCGATACTGGGCACGGTCGAGGGTGCTGTGCTGACTGATGACCACGTTCGACGGCTTCGCGATGACCTCCAGCGATGAACGGTGGGCGTGCGATACCAGTGTTGCCGTCGCCGCTCTCGACCCGGCGCACGAAGCCCATCCCGCCTGCCGCCGGGCCCTGGTTGACCTCCGCCCGGTGCTTGCCGGGCATGCCGCGTTCGAGACGTACTCGGTGCTGACCCGAATGCCCATTCCACTGCGTCTCAGCGCGGACCAGGCAGTCTCAGTCTTAGCGGCAGCGTTCCCGGGGGACTGCTGGCTCGACCCGGCCGGAATGCGCGAACTTCGGGAACGGCTCGCCGTCCTCGACATCGTCGGCGGATCGGTATACGACGCGCTGGTTGGTCAGGCTTCGGTGGCCAACGGCCGTACCTTGCTCACTCGGGACCGACGCGCCGAACGCACCTACCGCTCACTTCAGGTCGAGTACCGATTCGTCGGTTGACGGCTACAGGTTGAACCGTTCCCTGATTTCGCGGGTTTGAACCTGCTCGACGATGATGCCCAGCAGCGGAATAGTGCCGGCCAGCAGCACCCCGATGGTCTTGGCGATCGGCCAGCGCACCTTGACCGCGAGGTTGGCGGTGAACAGCAGATAGACGAAGTAGACCCAGCCGTGCACGACGCCGATCCAACTCGGGGGATCATCCACCTTCACCACGTATTTGAGGATGATCTCGTAGCACAGCGCGATCAGCCAGACGCCGGTCAACCACGCCATCACCCGGTAGCCGGTCAGCGCGGAGCGGATCTTCTCGATCGGCGTGAGCGGGTGCGTTTCGGGGCTTCCGGTCATGCTGTCGTCCTGTTCTGGTTCGTCTCGGCGGCACGGTCGGACTTGGCGCGGTCTGACTTGGCCAGTTCGGCAAGGTAGGCGTTGTACTCCCGTAGCACGGGGTCGTCATCGGTGGATTGTGGTGGAGCTGTGGGTCGCTCGGGCAGCAGGCCGTTCGGAATCTCAGTCAGGTCTCCGCTCGCGTTGTGTTCGGGCGGAGTTTCTTCGTAGCGCACGAATGTGCGGTACGCGTACACGCAAAAACCGGCGAAGAACGGCCATTGCAGCGCGTATCCGAGGTTCTGAAAGCTGCCCGAGGTCGACTCGAACCGGGTCCACTGCCACCAGCCCAGCGCCAGGCAGCCGGCAGCCGCGACGATCACCAAGAGGATCAGCGCGACGCGGCGGCGGCGGGTGGTGGGCACCTCACGAACCTACCGTGCAGTTCCGCTCAGGCCGCGCCGATCCTGATCGTCAGTCGCCCGCCGCAGGCACGGGCCAGCCGGTCGAGGAGTTCGACGGTAGGGGTACGCGCCCCCGATTCGATTGCCGCAATGGCCGATTGGGTGGTTCCCATCCGCCGGGCCAGTTCGGCCTGGGTCAGTCCGGCTGTTTCGCGGGCCCGGAAGACAGTCTCGGCGAGCTCCATCGCCAGCCCCGCTGTTGCATAGGCCTCGTCGAACACTTTCTGTTCGGCGGGGGGCAGCTCATCGATGATCTGCTGCCGTCGCTTGTTGTAGTCGCTCATCAGTCATCTCCCCGGTTTCGATGCCGCCGCAGGATATTGCGCGCTCGCTGGACTTCTCTGCGTTCGTTGTCGCGTTGTTTGCGGAAGGTTGTGAGTGTGATGATGCGACGTTCCGATTCGACGGTATAGGTAATGCGCTGATTGACTCGCTCGCATCGAAACCTCAATTCCCATAGCTGGTTATCGAGCTTCCTACTGTGCGGCATCCGCAATGCGGGGCCATGCTTGACGAGCAAGTCGAGCGCCCGCACCGCTTGTGCTTGTCCCCTGACTGATAACCCGTCCAGCCACTGATCGACCTCCATGCTCAATTCGATGTGCCACGGCTGGTCCCGGCCGCTTGCCACGTTCACATTATAGCTCCGGCACTATATGCCGCAGGCGATATATATTGGCTGCGCGCGTGCTCCAGGGTTGTCAACCTACGCAGCGGCACCGACATGCTGACATGGCTCTGGGATACGCTAAACGGTCCTGCGGGCGTGATGAAATGGCAGACATGCCGGCTTTAGGTGCCGGTGCTCGAGAGAGCGTGTGGGTTCGAATCCCTCCGCCCGCACTATCAGAAGACGGTGTAACCCCCGTCGATCACCAGTGTCTGCCCGGTGAAATAGCTCGATCCCGCACTCGCCAGCCACACCGCGACGGCCTCGAAGTCCGCCGGTGTTCCCCAGCGTCGCAGCGGCACCCTGGGCAAAATCTTGGCCTGCGCGGCGGGGGAGTCCAGCAGCCCTTCGGTCATGGCCGCCCTGGTCCAACCGGGCACGATCGCGTTGACCCGGATCTTCTCGCGGGCCAACTCCACCGCCAGTCCGCGCGCCATGGCGGTCAGTGCGGCCTTTGCCGCCGCGTAGTGCGTGGCGAATGCCAGACCGTCGCTCATCGACACACTGCTGGTGAAGACGATCGATCCGGTGCCCCGGGCTTTCATATGCCCGGCCACCGCCCGCACGGTGTAGAACTGCCCATCGAGATTTACCGCCATGACCCGGCGCCACTCCTCGGTCGGCATGGTGTCGATGGGCGCGGGGTGTCCGGCCACGCCGGCGTTTGCGAAGCAGGAGTCAATCTGTCCGAAGGCCTCCAGTGTCTGGGCGACACCTGCCGCGACGGCCTCCTCGTCGCTGACGTCGACCCGAAACGATGCCACCGGAGCATCGGAGGACTCCGCCTTCAGCGCGGCGACGGCGGCGGCGTTGTTATCGGCATTGGTGCCCCAGATCGCCACGGACGCACCGGCTCTGCGAAGTCCGCGGGCCATGCCCAGTCCGATTCCGCTGTTGCCGCCGGTCACCAGGGCGACGTGCCCGGTCAGGTCATGCCACGGTGTCACGGAATTCCTTTCGATGCGCGCTAGATCATGTCTCGTGCGGTGAGCCAACGGATGATCGGCCACCCGGCGAACACCGGAAGCCAACAGGTCAGGACCCGGTACAGCAACACCGAGGGCACGGCGACGGCAGTGGGCACCCCGAACGCGGCCAGCCCACCGATCAGGGCCGCCTCCACCGCGCCGACCCCGCCGGGTGTCGGCGCCGCCGACGCCAACGTTCCGCCGACCATCGTCACCACCGTGACCGTCACGAATGTCGTTCCGCCTCCGAAAGCCTCCACGCTGGCCCACAGTGCCAGTGCCGCACCGAGAGTCGTTCCGGCGCAACCTAATACGATAATTGCGAAGCGTTTGGGGTCACGCACCAGCTCGACCAGCTCGCTGCCGACTTCGATCAGCTTCGGCCGGATCGCGGTGTCCAACCAGCCGCGCAACTTGGGGACGAAAAGGAACGCGCCAAGTACGCCGAGGGCCACGCCACCGATCAGGTAGAGCAGCGTCAGTTTCGGTACGAAATGCGACACGTCCGCAGAGGCACCGGCGACGACGGAAAAGAAGATCAGCAATGCGATGTGGGTGATCACCTGCACGGCCTGCTGTACAGCCACCGCCGCTGTTGCGCGCACCGTGCCCAGTCCGGCTTTCTGCAGGAATCGGGTACTCAGTGCCAGCCCGCCGACCCCGGCCGGGGTGGTGGTGGCCGCAAAGGTGTTGGCGAACTGCATGATCACCAGATTCCGGAACGGCACCAGGCCGGATGCGCACGCCCAAAGTCCTGCCGCCGCACCGATATACGTCGTCGCCGAGACGCTCAACCCCAGCAGCGCCCACCACCAGTTGGCGCTGCGCAACTCGTTGAAGAAGGCGGGCAAAGTACTGATGAACGGGTACGCCACATAGACCAGTGCGACGAGCAGAACAAGCTGAATCACCTGCTTTCGGGTGAACCGGGTGATGGTCTCAGCCTCGATCTGATCGGCACCCGTTTGCTTCTTAACCTCGTCGCGAGCAGCCGTCATCACCGCCTTGGGATCTGTGAGCCGTTTGCGGATCCGGGCCGGGATCGCCGATTTCGTCAGCCGGCCGGATCCGTCGAGCACGGCGGCTGCACCGAGTGCGTTGACGGCTGCCCGCACTGACTGTTCGGCACCGAACCGTGCCGTCGTCGTCACCAGCAGTTGGGCGATGTCGGATTGCAGTTGTTCTTCGGAGGCGCCGTACTCGGAATTGCCGAAGCCGCCGAACAGAGCGGTACCGGTGTCGTCGACGGTGATCTCTGCGGCCCGCAGGTCGCCGTGGGCGATCTGATGACGCTGAAGGACCGCCAGCGACTCCCACACCGTGCCAACGGCGGAGTCGTCGGCATGATCGAGCGGCGTGCCGCGGGGTGCGGTGTGGGAGTACATGGTCCAGCCACGTTCCAGGCCGGCGACGGTGAGTGTCGTGGTGTTGGCCACGTCGAGTTCCGCGGCTGCGATGGTCATCAGGGCGCGGTGTTCCACCGCGCGGTGCATGGACGTCTGCAGGGGCGCGGTTTCTGAGTCCCGCAACACGAGCCACCGCCAGAACTGCCGCAGTGCGCCGCCACTGCGCTGATTGGGTCCATAGAGTTCGACGACGGCGTTGCGTCCCTGACTGTCGACGGCCGACAGTTCCAGCGGGCCATGCCCCGCCGGCCGCACCACCGTCATCGCATCGACCGTGAAACCCCGTCGCGACAGTGCGCGCGCCGCGCCGTCGAGGGGCACCTCAAGTGCCGGCGTGCCTACGACCAGAACGATCAACGCGCCGACGAACCACCCCACCGCCAGTCCGAGCAATGTGCGGGCCGGCAGGACCGCGCTGACCACAAGATGGATCGGAATGAACGCCAGCAGCAGCGCCCACCACCAG
>Ga0209299_1000162_pt1 | contig 35812 bp, 48 predicted proteins | sample S_140806_MF_Meta_FD_187326 | JGI IMG/M metagenome (GOLD analysis project Ga0209299, IMG submission 187326) | Freshwater microbial communities from Lake Simoncouche, Canada to study carbon cycling - S_140806_MF_MetaG (SPAdes) (version 2) | ecosystem: Environmental > Aquatic > Freshwater > Lake ...
GCAAACCCCAAGGAAGCAGATCGAATCTCCCGTCTTGCACCTATCTTACAAGCCAAAGAAATTGGACGGATTGAAGCCAAAATGGCCAACGATCCACCAGTTAAAAAGACCACGTCTGCGCCAGCACCGATTTCACCTGTTACAGCTCGATCCAGTGGATCGCCAGCCTATGACACTACGGACCCACGGTCTACCAAGACCATGACGGATTCGCAGTGGATTGAAGCTGAAAGAGCCAGACAAGTTAAAAAGTTGCAAGCACAGGCACACCGCTAATTTTTTAAAGGATTTTTTCCATGGCTAACAGTATCTTAACCATCGACATGATCACGCGCAAAGCGCTTGAGATTCTCGAAAACAACCTTGTGTTGACCCGTAACGTGAACCGTCAGTACGACGACAGCTTTGCTGTTGAAGGTGCCAAGATTGGTTCGACCCTGCGCATTCGCTTGCCCGACCGCGCTTTGGTGACCGACGGTGCCGCCTTGCAAGTGCAAGACGACAACGAACAGTTCACCACTTTGACTGTGAACAACCAAAAGCATATTGGCGTGAACTTCACTTCCGCTGAATTGACCATGCAGTTGGATGACTTCGCAGAGCGTGTGTTGAAGCCTCGTATCAGCCAGTTGGCCAGCTCCATCGACGCTGACGTTGCCAATGCATACAAGACCATTGGTAACTCTGTGGGCACTCCCGGTTCTACCCCTTCTACTTCTTTGGTGCTGTTGCAAGCCCAGCAGAAGCTGAACGAGAACGCCGCTGTGATGAGCCCCCGTTATGCCACCGTCAACCCCGCCGCTAACGCTGGTTTGGTTGAAGGCATGAAGGGTTTGTTCAACCCCACCGACACCATCAGCAAGCAGTTCAAGAACGGCATGATGGGTATGGGCGTGTTGGGCTTTGACGAGGTCAACATGTCTCAGTCAATCAAGCAGCACACCACCGGCACCCGCGCGGCTACTGGCAACACCACTGGTGCTGCCGTGACCTCTGAAGGCGCTTCCACGCTGACATTGACTGTTGGCTCTGGCGAAACCCTTGCCGTTGGCGACGTGTTCACCATTGCTGACTGCTACGCTGTGAACCCACAGACCCGTGAGTCTACCGGCTCGCTGTTTCAGTTCGTGGCTTTGGCATCAACAACTGTCACCACTACTGCTACCGTGACCGTGGCTCCGATGTACTCGGCTAACCACGCTCTGGCTACTATGCTTGCCTTGCCCGCCAACAGCAAAGCTGTTGTGTTCACCGGCACGGCCAGCACCCAGTACCCCCAGAACTTGATCTACCACAAGGACGCCATCACGTTCGCCACCGCTGACTTGTTGCTGCCCCAGGGCGTAGACATGGCTGCACGTGCCGTCCACAATGGCATCAGTTTGCGTGTGGTTCGCCAGTACGACATCAACAACGACCGTATGCCTTGCCGTATCGACGTGTTGTATGGCTACAGCACCATCCGTCCTCAGATGGCTTGCCGTCTGTGGGGTTGATCTGAAACGGGGCTTCGGCCCCTTTCTTCGTAACATCTTTTTCAAGGAAATTTATCATGGCTACTCTTCCCAATGGCGCAGGCGGTTACCAACTTGGTGACGGCAACATCTCCGAAGTTAACATTGGCGTTCAGTCTACGCCGGTCACTAAAACAGCCGCAGCCACTTTGACTGCTGCTGAATTGACCAACGGCATTATTATCTACAGCGGTGCAACCGCTTCGATAACTTTGCCTACTGTGGCTGATACTGAAGCGCTGGTTTCCAGCGCTAAAAATAACAGCTTTTTTGAGGTTAACTTTATCAACACTGGTGCAGGCACGCTCACTATCGCAGTAGGCACTGGCTGGACTTTGGTTGGTACTGTGACTTCTGCAACGCTGACTTCAGCAGCCTGGCGTGCACGCAAGACCGGCGACGGTGCTTGGACTATGTACCGTATGGCCTAAACCTAATGGGGGCTTCGGCCCCCGTCTTTAAGGAAACATCATGCCTACAAACACCAAACCAATTGGCGTTGCATACGAAGACCCACAGCTTGACGGCGCAATCATAGGTAAAACCGGCGGCACCGCTGGTTTTTACGGCACTACGCCAATCGTTCAAGCCGCCGCCATTACAGTCGTCACCAATACCGCTACTGGTACTGAACTGGCGACTGCAATTAACGCACTTCGCACTGCGCTGAAAAACATTGGCATTACTGCCTAAACCAACCAGGGGGCTAATCACCCCCTTCTTTTTATGGCCGTTATTTACATGTCTCATCCCGTCCACGGCGCAAAGGTTGCGACCATGGATCTTGAAGCGGAAGCCGATGAAAAAAATGGCTGGACGCGCTATACTCTTGACACGCCTGCTGTTGAAGAGGCGGCTCCTGTTGTAAACGAGCTGGAAGTAAAACGTAGACGTGGCCGTCCTACTGTTGAGGCGGTCGAACAAGGAGCGTAAACATGGCCACCTATACTGCTGGCGAACAGATAAATCGGGCGCTGCGATTGCTTGGCGTGTTGGCCGAAGGTGAGACGCCCGCTGCATCGGTGTCACAAGACGCTTTGATGGCGCTCGATCAAATGATCGACTCATGGAACACTGAGCGTCTATCTGTTTTTAGCACTCAAGATCAAATTTTTACTTGGCCTGCTGGTGAAATTAACCGCACCCTTGGCCCCACGGGTAATTTTGTCGGCCTGCGACCCGTTCTATTGGACGACGCCACCTACTACCGCGATCCAGGCACCAACGTGTCGTTTGGCATCAAATTCATCAATCAACAGCAGTACGATGGCATTGCGGTTAAGACGGTAACGTCCACGTATCCGCAAGTGTTGTTTATCAACATGACATATCCTGATGTTGATATGTACGTCTATCCTCGGCCCACACGGGACTTGGAATGGCACTTTATCAGCGTTGAAGAGCTAAACCGCCCCGCCAATTTGGCGACCAACATTTTGTTCCCGCCAGGGTATCTGCGTGCTTTCACGTACAACTTGGCCATGGAATTTGCGCCTGAGTTTGGCGTTGAACCAAGCCCCCAAGTGCAGCGCATTGCGATGACCAGTAAGCGCGATTTGAAGCGCATCAACAATCCTGATGACATCATGTCCATGCCGTATGCCATCGTGGCTAACCGCCAGCGCTTCAACATCTACGCTGGTAATTATTGATGAAAACGCCGATCTTAGGCTCGGCGTATGTTGCTCGCAGTGTCAATGCTGCGGACAACCGCATGGTCAATTTGTTCCCAGAAGCTGTCCCCGAAGGCGGTAAAGAACCCGGCTATTTGCAGCGCTGCCCAGGTTTGAGTTTGCTGGCCACTATTGGCACTGGCCCTATTCGCGGTCTGTGGACGTTTGGCGGGTATGGGTACGTGGTCAGCGGCAGCAAGCTGTACAAGATGGCCCCCAACTACACTACAACGCTGTTGGGCACCATCGCAAACACTGGCCCGGTCAGCATAGCTGACAACGGCATTCAGATGTTCATCGCGGCCAATGGGCCGGGCTACATCTACAACGCCAACACCAACGTGTTTGCGCAGATCACAGACATTGACTATCCCGGCGCGTTGACCGTTGGTTTCATTGATGGGTATTTCACCTTCATTGAGCCAAACAGCCAAAAACTGTGGGTCACAAGTCTGTATGACGGTCAATCTGTTGACCCCTTGGACTTTGCCAGCGCCGAAGGTGCGCCAGACAATTTGATCAGCATGATTGTGGATCACCGCGAAGTCTGGCTGTTCGGAACCAACTCGGTTGAAGTCTGGTACGACTCGGGCAACGCTGGATTCCCTTTGGAGCGCATCCAAGGCGCGTTTAACGAAATTGGTTGCGCAGCTACCTACTCGGTGGCCAAGCTCGACAACGGCGTGTTTTGGTTAGGCGCAGACGCTCGCGGCCAAGGCATTGTCTACCGGGCAAATGGCTACACGGGCACCCGTGTCAGCACCCACGCCATCGAATACGCTATTTCCACCTACAGCACCATCAGCGACGCCATTGGGTACACATACCAGCAAAATGGCCACGGCTTTTACGTGCTGGTCTTTCCCACGGCCAACGCCACTTGGGTGTACGACGTGGCCACGCAAGCCTGGCATGAACGTGCCGGCTGGGACAATGGCAACTTCATTCGTCATCGCGGCAACTGCCAGATGGCGTACAACAGCAAAATCATCATCGGCGACTATGAGAACGGCAACATCTACGCTTTTGACATAAACGTCTTTGATGATAACGGCGACACCCAAAAGTGGCTACGGTCGTGGCGGGCGCTGCCAACAGGCACAAACAACCTCAAACGCACAGCGCACCACAGTCTGCAACTTGACTGTGAATCGGGCGTTGGCTTGTTTGGCACAGGTCTTCCGATACAAACCACAATCTATTTGTTGACCGAAAATGATGATTATTTGATTACTGAAGCCGGCGATTATTTGATCGCGGACTTTATCCCTAATATTGCAACCGATCCGGAAGTCATGTTGCGTTGGTCAGATGACGGCGGTCACACTTGGTCCAATGAGCATTGGGCGTCCATGGGTCGTGTTGGCGAATACCAGCGCCGCGTGTTTTGGCGTCGTCTGGGCATGACACTCAAGCTGCGGGACCGGGTCTACGAAATCTCAGGCACAGAACCTGTGAAGATTATCATCATGGGTGCTGAGTTGCTGTTGAGCCCGACCAATGCCTGACAATGGCAACGACGACTCCCAACACTAGCCAGATACCAGCGCCTCGGGTGCCGCTTATTGACGAGCGCACGGGCTTGGTGTCGCAGCAATGGTTTCGGTGGTTCAACAATATCTACGCGCTAACCGGGTCTGGCCTTGGCATCACGCCAGTTGCCAACGGCGGCACAGGCACGGGCAACATTCCGACCAATGGTCAACTGTTGATTGGTAATGGCACTGGGTATTCACTCAGCACATTAACCGCCGGCGGCGGGGTTACGATTACCAATACGGCTGGGCACATTGAAATAACCAGCTCCGGGTTATCTAGTTTTTCAGCCGGGACTACCGGCTTTACTCCGTCCACACCGACCACGGGCGCGATAACTTTGGCCGGGACGCTGATTGCGGCCAATGGCGGCACGGGCTACGCCAGCTATGCAGTGGGCGACTTGTTGTACGCCAACACCACGACCACTTTGGCCAAGCTGGCCGACGTGGCCACCGGCAACGCTTTGATCTCTGGCGGCGTGTCAACCGCGCCGTCTTGGGGCAAAATTGGCCTGACCACGCATGTCAGTGGCACGCTGCCTATCGCCAATGGCGGCACCAATGCAACCGCTACGCCCACCGCTGGCGCCGTAGCTTACGGTTCGGGCACGGCCTACGCTTTTACGGCTGCGGGCACATCTGGCCAGGTTTTGACCAGCGCAGGCGCAGGCGTCCCGACATGGGCCACGCCAACCACGGGCACGGTAACCTCGGTGGGTTTGTCATTACCGGCCCAGTTCACCGTCACCAACTCGCCGGTCACCAGCTCGGGCACGTTGACGGCCACTTGGGCGACTCAAACAGCCAACTATGTGCTTGCCGGTCCGACAACTGGCGCGGCGGCAACGCCCACCTTTAGGGCATTAGTCGCTGGTGACATCCCTTCGCTGAGCTATGTCACCTCGGTCACCGGCACCGCGCCTGTAGTGTCATCTGGCGGTTTAACCCCAGCCATTTCAATGGCAGCGGCCAACGGCACGACCAATGGTTACCTTACATCAACCGATTGGACGACCTTCAACAACAAAGGTTCTGGCTCGGTCACCAGCGTTGCCCAGTCATTTACCGGCGGTTTGATCTCGGTTGGCGGCTCGCCCATCACAACCAGCGGAACTTTGGCTTTGACGGTGGCCGGCACAAGCGGTGGCATTCCTTACTTTTCCAGCGGCACAGCTTGGGCGTCATCTGCGGCTTTGACCCAGTATGGCGTTGTTTATGGCGGTGGAGCAGGCGCAGCCCCCGTGGCCACCGCCGCAGGCACCACAGGACAGGTTTTAACGGCCACCACGGGCGGCGCGCCTACCTGGGCAGCTCCAGCTACCAGCGGCACGGTTACAAGCGTTTCTGTGGTGTCTGCCAATGGCTTTGCGGGCACGGTAGCGACCGCTACCACCACGCCTGCCATCACCATATCGACTTCGATCACCGGCCTGCTCAAAGGCAATGGCACGGCCATCTCAGCGGCCACGTCTGGGACCGACTACGCCCCGGCGACCAGCGGCACGTCCATTCTGTACGGCAATGGCTCGGGCGGGTTCAGCAACGTGACTGTTGGGTCTGGCCTGTCTTTTTCAGCCGGTACGTTGGCGTCCACGGCCAGCACCGCATCCGCACCCATCACCAAAACCGCCGATTTCACAGTTGGCGCGGGTGAAACTTGGTTTATCAACAACAAGTCGGGATCAACTTGTACGGTGACCTTGCCAACAGCGTCAACCAATACCGGTCGGGAACTGACCTTTAAGAATTATCAGGCGCAGACTTTGGTGTCAGCGTCGAGCAATGTGGTGGCTTTGGCAGGCGGCGCAGCCGCTACGGCCATCCTTGCCGCGTCTACTGGAGATTGGGCCACACTTGTGTCAGACGGCACCAATTGGATTATCATGCAGGCTGCGGCCAACAACTGCCTGTTACTTGAATGAAGGAGCGCCGGTATGATGTTCAAAAATAGTTTTAATGCGTTAGGAGAGTGACATGGCTCAATCAATTGACAGTAAAAAATTTGGAACGCTTGACACAAGCGGAAAAGTTCCTGTTTCATTGACCGGCTTAGGTACTGACCCCGCGCTTGGGCTGGGTTTAAGTTTTAACGTAGGTGGTAAAGACTATACGTTTATCCCCGAAGATCGCATTACCCAAGGCGCTGCATCAGGTACTAATGGCGCTTTGTTTACTGGATTTCTTAATCCAACTTTACTTTCTTCTCTTAAAAACTCATCGGATTATGTTGATTTATCCGGTGTTAATTTTGGAAGTTTTGACGCTGGCAACTTTGTCACTAAAAACATGGGCGGGGCGACTAAAGGTTTTCTTGCGCCCAAAGAAGTTGTTGACCCTATTCTAGCCGCCGGGATAACAACCTATGACCCCTCATGGGCTGGCAAAGCAAGTGGAATTGGAAGTGCAAATGGAAAACCAGCATTTATACTGCCAAATGGGTATGCGGATGACAGCGGAAAAGTAACTAAAACCGAAACTAAAATTACGGGGTATACGTCTAGTGGTGGTGGCTGGCTTAATAGTTTTGTAAACAACCCTTTAGGCACCGTATCGGAAACAATAGGTAACGTTGTTAAAAGCCCTTCCCAAGCCGTTGGTGAAGCGTGGAATTCGGGCGGGCGAGATGCCGCCGCCGCAGTTGCAGCGTATTACGGAATTCCGTTGGCAGCGGAATATATGACCGGCGCAGCAGGAGCGGCAGAAGGTGCCGGCGCGCTTGCATCGCAAACAGCCGCAGAGGCTTCTTCTGCGGCCGCTGCCAGCGGCGCTGGAGCAGGGGCTACTGGTGCGGGAACTGCTACTGGTGCAGGAGCTCTTGCAGCACAAACAGCCGCAGAGGCTTCATCTGCCGTTCCTTATACCAGCGCTGGTGCGGGGGCTGCTACTGGTGCAGGAGCTCTTGCAGCGCAAACTGCGGCCGAAGGTTCTTCTGCTGTTCCCTATGCCGCTGGTGCTGGCGCGGCGGCTGCGGGCACAGTAACTCCTAGCTGGATGATGCCCGCAGCTATGGTTGGTAGTTCTTTGATTGGAGCTACTGCGGCTCAAACTGCGGCAAAAACACAAGCAGACGCTGCGGCCCAAGCCAATCAATTGCTCTATCAACAGTACTTGCAACAACGTACTGATTTAGCGCCATTCACAGGCGCAGGCATAGACGCGCAAAATAAACTGCTGACTTTTCTTGGTTTGCCCGGTGGCACAACCGGCGCAGACTATGGTAAATACGCCAAAGACTTTACCAGCGCTGACTTCTTGGCCGGTCAAGACCCTGGCTATGCTTTCAGATTGTCTGAAGGTCAAAAGGCGCTTGAGCGTTCCGCAGCGGCTCGCGGTGGGTTGCTGTCTGGCGGCGCTGGTAAAGCGCTGGCAAGCTACGGTCAGCAAATGGGCAGTCAGGAATACCAAAACGCCTACAACCGCTATCAGACCAACCGATCCAACCAGTTGGCCCCCTTGTTTAGCTTGACAGGTTCTGGTCAAGCGGCTGCGGCCAATCAAGCGGCTGCGGCGGGCAATTACGCCACGGGCGCGGCGAATAACCTCACGTCAGCAGGCGCGGCTAACGCGGCTGGCACGGTGGGGACTGCTAACGCTTTGACGAGCGGCGTAAATAATTATTTGAATTATTCTGGTCAACAAGACTTGTTAGCCGCGTATAACGCGCGCACTGCGGCGGCTAAGTCTGCCTACCCATAAGGAACGAACATGGCACTTGATCCTTCTATCGCACTGGGCGTTCGGCCTCTTGAAATCCCCAATCAACTGGCGCAGTACGGCCAGATGGCGCAGCTTGAAAGCGCGCAGAATCAAAACCAAGCCGCGCAGATGCAGATTGCGCAGATGCGCCGCGATGAAGCAACGCTTCGACAAATTCAAGCCAAGGCCGTGGAGCATGGTGGCCCAGCTGATTTAAATCAAATTGCCGATGCTTACCTCAAATCAGGCAATCCCAAGTTTGTTGAGTTTGGTATTGGTCTGCGTCAGAAATTAGACGAGCGCGATCAAGTTGCAAAGATTATGGGTATGGGCCAGCCCCCCGCTGCGGCTCCCGCCGCCGCACCGGTTGCCAACGCGCTGACCGCGCCCATGCAAGCTGGCGCGCTGGGTTCGGGCACGTTTGGTATGGCCCCTGAGCCTGTTGCCAATCGACTTGCGGCCCCTGCCGCTGCGCCTATGGCCGCGCCTGCCGCCGCGCCTATGGCCGCGCCTGCTGCTGCGCCTGGCGGGTTAAATTTAGAAACTTTGCTTGCCCAACGCAAAGCATTTATAGCTATGAATAAGCCTGAGATGGCCCGCGCTTTGGATGCGGAAATTGCGTTGGCATCTAAAGAACCTGTGTACCACAATGTCACCGGCGTGGGCTTGGTTGATCCTCGCACTGCCCGCGTTGTGGTGCCGTCGGTTGAAAAACCGCCCGCACCGCCAACAAGCGCTGCTGAATACGCGCTGGCGCAAAAAGACCCTAACTTTATGCGGTTCTTACAAGATCGCGCCGCAGCGACACGTCAGCCTGTTCAACCTTCACCGCCGGTCGCTATTGTGGGTGAAGATGGCCGTGTCAAATACGTGACTCGTGAAGAGGCTTTAGGCAAGACACCTGCAACGGCCATAGAAGGTTTATCACCAAAAGACATTCAAAAGCGCGAAGCGGTGCTTCCCCAAGCGCAACAAGCGGTTAAAACTGTTGGCAACACCATGTCGGTTATCGGCCAAACTGTTGATCGCTTGCTTGCCAACCCTGATGGGCTTAACGGCATAACGGGCACAATATATGGCCGCACCCCCGCGTTTACTGACGCGGCAAACACAGCCAACGCCGACTTGGAACAGTTAAGAAACTTGGCGTTTGTGCAAGGTCTTACTGAACTTCGCGCGGCATCTAAAACTGGCGCTGGCGTGGGTAACGTGTCTAACCGCGAAGGTGAAAGATTTGAAAATTTGAAAGCGTCTTTGGATAGAAGACAATCCAAAACCGACTTAGAAAACGCATTGCGCAGGCTAAAAGAGCAGGCTAACTTCACAACGCAAACCATGCAAGAAGCGTTTGACGAAACGTATAAGTACAAGCAAACTGCGCCAAGTGCCGCACCGCAGGGAACAGGCGGGTTCAAATACCTTGGTAAAGAAAGCACCAAATAATGGCAACCAAATACCGTGTTCAAGGCCCCGACGGTGCGGTTCACGTCTTTGAAGGCCCAGATGACGCAACCCCTGGCCAAGTAGAGGCGTTTGCGGCTCAGACTTTTGGTGGCCGCGCCGCCGCCAATGACAGCGGTATCCCCGCGCCGCGCAAAACTGGCACTGCTGCCGATCTGATTCCAGGCAACACTTATGATGTGCCTGTTTCAACCGCAGCACCAGAACGTGGGCCTGCGTCCCTCAGAGAAAAGGTGTTTGCACCTGTGGAAACAGCCGTGGGGCTTACCACTGGTGCAATCACAGCGCCCATCGTTGCGGGGGCCGAAGTACTTGGCGCGCTGACCAGCGGCAAATACGGCACAAAAGAAGGCGTTCGCATTGGCGAAGCCCAAGCCCGCCAAGTTCAGCAATTCTTTCAACCCGCACTTAGCCCAACGGCACAGGCGCAAACTGAAGCAATCGGCAACGCTTTGGCCAGCACTGGTTTGCAAGGCGTTCCACTCAACGTGCTAGGTGACTTGTCCCGGGCAGTTAGCGCAGGCACTCGCGCCGCCGCGCCTATGGTCAAGGCACCAATACAAGCGCGCCAGCAGCGCATTCAAACTGAGCGCGTGCGCGAAAGCGAAATGAATGCGCCGCGCATTGATGCGGCCAAAGATGCGTTTGACATGGGTTTGTCGTTAAACCCGTCGCTGTCCAATCCCAGCGCTGCCAATCGTATGCGTGCTGCTGCGGTGGGGTCAACGGCGCTGGACAGCAATTTATCCAAGCTCAATCTACCTAAGATTGCCGCGCGGGCTAGAGAAGACATGGGCTTGCCAGAAACCATGAAACTCGATGCAAAAGCGTTTGATACAGCGTTGGAAGCGCCGACAATCAGTGTGCCGTACGACAAGGTCAGAGCAATTCCTCGCGTAACCGCCAACGCTGCGGTATTGGACGATCTTGACAACTTGCGTGTCGCGCCCACCATTGGCGACATGGGCCAAGCTAATGCCGTCAATACATTCTTGGACGCAGCTAAACAGCAACTCCAAGCTGGCGCGGATGGCAAAATCATTGTGGACAGCATTCGCCAGCGTCGCCGAGATGCGCAAGCAATCTACAACCAACAATCAGCCGGTATCAACCCACCGTCACCCGAAGCAATAGCCCGCGCGGATGCAAGCATGGGAATAGCAAATGCGTTGGAAAAAGCAGTTGAAAACAGCATTACCGATCCTCGGCTGTTGACCGAATTTCAAAACGCGCGCTCATTGGCCGCACGAATTTACGACTACCGCCGCGCCACCAACTTGGCCACCGGCGTGGTTGACCCGCAAGCGTTGGCCAAATTGGCTGCTGAGGGCAAACCCTTGTCGGGAAATGCCGCAAAGATTGCAAACGCTGCGGCCAACTTCCCCGAAAATTTGCAAGGCGGCGTAGTTCGCGAGCCAACATTTAGAGAAAAACTTACCCGGTCTAGCGCGGGCGGTACTGCGGGCGCGCTTATCGGTTCTATAGGTGGTTTGCCTGGTGCAATTATTGGTGGTGGGGTAGGCGCGGCGGCGGGCAATATTGGGGCTGGAATGGCCGCACGTAGCATGGCCAAGCCAGGGTTTCAAAAGTCTACGGCGATGCCGCCAGACTATCGGCCCATTCCGTCAGGGCTGACGCCTGCTGAAATCAACTACGGCCCCAACCAACTTGTGCCATACAACTACGGGCAGCAAGCGTTTACGCCGCCTAATTTTGTAATGACGCCCGAGCGCTATGGCCCACAAGTCACGCCAAGCGCGCCAAACATGGCCCGCGCGTTGCCCGCGCCCAGTGCGGAAGGCACTATGGGTACCTTACGTGCGGAAGACGTTCGCCGCGCTGCGTTGTCTCGCACGCTGGGCCAGCAAGCGGAAGCGCAACAATCAGCGGCTGAAGCGGCTGCGCGCCGCCCCGCCGGCGGTGAAGTCATCCTTGACTTCGACCCCATCACCGGGCGCTACCGCGAAGCCAGCCAAGGCATTAAAGGCGCAACGCCTGAGACATTCCAGAAGCTGTCGGCGTTGGATGACGCAGCCAAAAAAGTTACTGAAGGCAAACTGTTCGATTTGACCGCAACCGAAAAGGTTGCGTGGGACAAAGCCAAGGTTGATTTTGCTGAAGTCGCCCCAGGGTTTAAGTCACTTACCGACAAGGCCATCGCCCAGAAGATGATGGATCGCGCTTGGATTCAAGACACAATTACCAAAGCCCGTGAAAAGGCCGCGATGTTTGACGACATCTCTAAGCGCGTGGCGGGTGAGCAGGCCAAGCGCGACGCGGCCATCAAACGCGATCAGATGCTTGACGTGCTGGCAACGCTCGAGGAGCGCTTGCGCGCGGAGCGTCCTGACGTGTCTGGCAAGCAGCAAGGCCCAAAGACCCGCGCAGCTAAACGTAACGCTTTGGCCCCTGACAACCAAAACAACTTGGCGCCGCCCTACATTGAAATTCGCGGCGTTGGATCAACAGGCAAATGATGGACTATCAAGTACTCTTCAACATCGCCGTGGCCATCGCCGGGTTCTTCGGCGGGTGGACGCTCAACCGCATCTACATCGCCATCGACCGGCTCGACGGCGACGTGCGGTCCATGCCCCACGACTACGTGAGCCGCGACGACTACAAGGCCGACATCCGCGAGATGCGCGACTTGCTGGGCAAGATTTTCGACAAGCTTGACAACAAGGCTGACAAGTGAGGTGGACCCGCTAACTCTGCTGGCGTTAGCAAATTCATGCGTGGCGGCAATTCGCAAAGGGTGCGACCTTTACAAAGAAGTTAAGGGGACCGTCGCCGAGGCTAAAAAGACGGCCAAAGAAGTCCAAGCAATAGCAGAAGAAGTCGGAGGTTTTTTTGGATTCTTCAAACGAAAGAAACCCGCCGCTGCAACTGCGCCCAAGCCGAAAAAGGATGACGCCCCAGTTTGGGATGAACATGCGGTTGTGGCTGACCTGGCGTCGAATCTTGGCCAGTTCTTCAAGGTTCAACAGCAGCTTGCAGACCACATTCGTGAAGAAGAGGAAAAGTCTAAAACTGTTTATGACCCAAGTCAAAATATCATGGAGGCGGCGCTAAACCGGGAGCTGGCTAAAACACAGTTTGAAAAGCTGGCGAAAGAAATTCGTGAGATCATGGTGTATCAAAGCCCGCCAGAACTGGGCAACTTGTATACACGGGTCAATAAGATGCGGGTGCAGATTATTGAGGAACAAGAGCAAGCGCGGCTGGCGCAAGAAGCGCGTGAACGGGAAGTTGCATGGCAACGCAGAAGGGTAATAAGCGCGATACAGGACAAAGCTATTTACGCCGTAGTCTGTATAGCGTTTCTGCTTTACCTGACCCTGTTCTTCAGCCTACTGATATTGGATCGGAAGGTAAGATGGGGTTTTTAATCGCGCTGATTGCCATGGTCTTGGTGTTTCTGTTGATGCTTCCTTTGATTGGCAGCATCTACTACGACACGTTGGCCACGCAAAAAGAAAGCAAAGCCCAGATCGAGCGCATGGAGCGCTTGCGTAAACAACTTGAAGACGAAAGGAAGAAAAATGTTAACCCTGTTCTCGAGCCTCATCAGTTTCCTGATGGGGGGACTCCCAAAAATCCTTGAGCTTTTCCAAGACCACGCCGACAAGAAGCATGAGCTTGCCCTTGCCGCCATGCAAACCGAGCGGGAACTGACCCTCAAAAAGGCTGGCCTAGAAGCGCAAGAGCGCATAGAACACATCCAGACTGAGCAGATTCAGATCAACGCAGATGTGACCAACGCCCAGACGGCCATGCAGGAGCGCCAGGCGCTCTATGCGCACGATATTGCGCTGGGCCAAGGGGCAAGTACTTGGGTCATCAATATGCGCGCAGCGACCCGCTCAGTCATCACCTACGGCATGTTCCTAATGTTCATGTTTGTTGAGGTGTTTGGCTTCTACTACGCATGGCACACGGATGTGGCCTTTACCGTGGCGCTGGACCAGCTTTGGGACGATGAAACGCAAATCATTTGGTCTTGCATTGTGTCGTTCTGGTTTGGCGGTCAGGCGTTTGCCAAGAAATGAACGTCAGCCAAGAGGCCATCAAGGTCATTTGCCACCACGAAGGCATCAGGTACAAACCGTACCGATGCCCAGCGCGGCTTTGGACTGTCGGCGTGGGCCACGTTTTGTACCCCGAACAGGGCAAGCTACCCATAGACCAGCGTGATGGGTTCGCCTTGCGCCCGCAAGACAACCGGGCTTTTTCAAAGGATGAAGTAGATGCAATCCTTAAATTCGACTTGCAGCGCTTTGAACGCGGCGTGCTTTCTTTTTGCCTTGTCGTTCTTTCACAAGGCATGTTTGACGGCCTTGTTAGTTTTAGTTTCAACGTCGGTTTGGGAACACTCCAGCGTTCAACGCTTCGTCAAAAGCTGCTTCGCGGCGATAAAGCGGGCGCTGGCGAGGAATTTTTAAAGTACACCAAAGGCGGCGGCAAAGTCTTGCCGGGTCTTGTCAAACGCCGGCAAGATGAACGGGCGCTATTCCTCAGTCCATAGCAGAATCTGAACGAATAGCCACCCAGCCATGATCGTGATGGCCGCGCCCAAACACAGGATTAAAAACAATCCAATCATGTGTTCTCCTTTGGTGGTGTCCACCCTAGTGCGGTTGCAATGCGGATTGCCGCAGATTTGTCAATCACAGGCTCTGTGCGCTGTGCTGGTTCGTTGTGCATCATTCCAAAAAAATCTTTATTGTCAAACCAACGAACAGCGGCCATATCGCTGATGCACTTTTTGCCATCACCATTTGTGAGAACAAAACCAGTGATGTTGTACTTTTGCGCGTCGATGATTCCGTTTGTTTTGAAGTGAGTGAGTCGATTTACTTGGCTGAGGTCAAGCGCCACAGGCTCTTGCTCTGTGCGCTGTGGTGGGTGGGTGTAGAGGGCAACCCATTCCCATCCATTTGCGGCTATTGTTGGCTTTTCACAAGTCACACTGTCAGGGTCAAAGTCATCGCATTGCATATCTTTTTCAATCCACGCCACAGGCTCTTGCTCTGGCTGTGCCAATGCTTCTTTAATGGCTGTGATGGCTTCATCTTCGTTAAAAGTTGTTGGCTCTTCATGCTCTGCCAATGCTTCTTTCATTGAATTCAACGCATCAAGCGCCAGCTTAAATAGTTCTTTGTCAGTCATTTTTTCATTCCTCTGATGTCAATTTCTTCGTGTGTCATTTGCGCCCCTGTGCCAAGATTGTGCAGATAGCCGTTTCTGCGTGGCTGTTCACGCCGTCCAGCGCACAGGCCGTGACCATAGGGTCTGCGCCGTTGCTCACGGCCTTCTCCCACTTATCCCGCTTGCCATGGGCGTTGATGGTGACGCACACCATAAGCGTTATAAAGAACGCCAGCACCATGGCCCAAGCGCACAACCAAAATTTCTGATCATTGTCCATTTTTCTTCTCCAGTTCTTTCCATGCCTCTTCCTCGGCGTCGTCAATTTGTACTTTGCGCCAGCCAGAGCGCTTCTGGCAAGCCTGTTTGCATTCGTGCAAACACAGCGCCTCTTGTGGGTAGGTGCAGTCCTGTGGGTCTTTCATTTCAGTAACTCCCGGTATGCGTTGATGGCGTCTTTCAAATCGTTTTGCAAGTGCTGGATGCGGTCGTCTTGCTCTTGCATCTTGGCGTAGGCTTCAGCAGCAAATTTGGCCAGGTTCTCTTGGCTCCATGTGTCAAATGCGGGCATCGCGTTGCTCCTTGAGACTTTGCGAGAGCTGCTGGCGCAGCCACTTGACGCCGCCCAAGCGCTTCCACTCGGCGTAATGCGCCGGGATCAACCGGGCGCTGACGGTCTTGGTCACGTCGGTTATTTCACTCTTTGGTCTGGGCATGGCTTACCTCACCCGGCGCAACGGTTTGGGTTCGATAAACTTCTCGGGCGGGGGCGGGGGCAGGCTCGCGCTGGGTGCTACCCAGCCTTGCTTGCGCCAAGTCGCCTGCACGTCAGCGCCTGTCGTCCACTTGTAACGTGGGTGGTCTACATTTATCCATGGTCGGGTGACCTTGGTGCCGGGGGGTGGTGTCCAATCGCTCATGGTCGTCTTGCCTCCTGTAAGATTTCAATCCGCTCGCGGGATGCCCGCAAGGCCGTGTAACGCTGGTGCAGCCGCTCCAGCACAGACACTCGTTTGCCTGACCGTCGTTCGGCCAGCAGCATCTCAAGCACCTTGGCTTCATCCAAAGTCTTGAGTTCAGCGTTCAGTTTTCGCCAAGTGATTTCCAATTTTTGCCTCCAGTTTAGCTATCAAATCAAGTGTGCGTCGTAACGTCCGCTCGGCAGCATTGGCGTCTTTGCGGTGAATTTTTAATATGGATCGCGCCGCTTTGAGTTGCGCCTTCCACAGGTCTAGTCGTTTCATTTCAAACTCTCCATGGCAATCTCCGACACCGCCCGCTTGTCATGCAAGGCGGCAAAAATTTTCTCGTCAATCGTTTTGTTGGTCAGCATCACGTAGCACCACACAGCGTGCGCTTGCCCCGAGCGGTGCAAACGACCAATGACTTGTTCGTATAACTCCAGACTCCACGGCAGGGACAGAAACACCATGTGACACCCGCCGTGCTGTAGGTTGAGCCCGTGACCGGCTGACTTGGGGTGGACGGCCAGTAGCCTGACTTGTCCAGCATTCCATCGCTCGATGGCTCGGTCGTCATCAAGAGTCGTGGGGTTGAAGCGGCGCTTGAGTTCGGCGAGCTCTTCTTGGTACTGGTAAACAATGATGGTATTTGCGTGCTGGTTCTCATCAAGCAATTCCTCCAAGCGGTCAAATTTGTGTGGGCTAAACCACACCGGCGTCTGTGTGACAATGAATCTACCGGGTGTTTCGGAGGCTTGCTTTCGCGTGTCGTACACAAACCCGCTGGCCATTTGTTGCAGCTTGCCGGTCACGACACCCCCGTTGGCCGCAATGGCCTTGGCGTCGGGGAACTCCACCACGAAGTCGGCCTTCATCTTTTCATACGGCTTGCGGTCGATCAAGTCGCAGCGCACCTCGACAACGTGCAGCGGGGGCAGCTTGTCCTTGTACTCGCCTGGCTCCAATACAAACGTCGCCGGCTTGATCTTTTCCATGACCTTGGCCAACGACCCAACCCGTGGCGCCCACTCGCCAAACTCCTTGTTGATCAACACAAAATACTGCTGCATGAACGCGCCTTTGGAGCGGCCCAGCAGACTCAGGTCAATGATCTTGCACTGGCCGAAGACGTCCTCTAAGCCGTTGCTGGTGAAGCTGCCGGTCAAGCCCCAGCGAATGGGCACGTTTTTGATGATCTTGTCAAACGCTTTGAAGCGTGCGCCTGATGGGTTCTTGAGCTTGGTCAGCTCATCAAACACCAAGCCGTCCACAGGCAGGCCGTCATCTGTTACGCCACATACATCGGCCAACCATTGCAAGTTGTCGTAGTTGATGACGATGACATTGGCGTCGCTGTTAAACGCGTCGTTGCGCTGCTTGGGTGTGCCCACCGCAATGGCCAGCTTCAAGTGCTTGCTCCACTTGGCGGCTTCGATGGGCCACACGTCGGTACAAACGCGCTTGGGCGCAACCACCAACCAGCGCTTGACGTGGCCGTCTTTGATCATGGCGTCCATGGCCGTCAGCGTGATCGCTGTCTTGCCAGCACCCACCGGGGCCAGCACCATGGCGCGGTCGTGCTCAAACAAGAAGTCAGCGGCCTGCTCTTGATACGGTCGTAACGAAACCATCAATTTGTTCCTTGGTCCATAAACACGCATAGCGCTGATTCAGCAACGCCATGTCCGACATAAAAATTTTCTGCAACTCACTCAGCCTGCCACCCTTGGTCTTCAACTCCACAAACCATGTGCTGCCATCAGGCAAACAAGCGATCCTGTCAGCCACACCTTTGCGCCCCGGTGACGTGAACTTCCACGTCTTGCCGCCCATGCGCTCCACAGTCCAGACAAAGTATTTTTCAATTTCTTTTTCAAGCATGTCAAAAAGTTTAGCACACTTTTATTTTTTGTGCTACAGTCAAGGCTCATTAACTAAAGGAGAGTCCACATGGAACTAAAAATCACCACCAAAGAAGCAGAGCAAATTCTGTTGGAATGGGCGCAAGCCAGATTCCCAGATGCCTTCAATTCAGTAGAGATCAAAACCTACACTTACAGCGGCGAAATTAAATTCACAAAAGAGGAAACACCAGATGCAGCACAGTAACATCGTCGGCGGCTCGACCGCCAAGCGCGTCATCAACTGCCCAGGCTCCGTGGCCTTGGTGCAAAAGATGCCGCCCCAGCCCAGCAACAAATACGCCGATGAGGGCACGCTGTTGCACAACGTCATCGCTGACATCGTGATGAGCGACAACCCGCCCGAGCACTACCTGGGCACCAAGTACGAAGACCAAGTGCTGACGCAAGAGTTGATCGACAACAAGCTCAAAGTGGCGATGGCCGCGCTCGATGAGATTGACCCAACTAAGGAGATGGAAATTGAAGCTGAAACACGCGTTGGCTTTGGTGATTTACTTCCCGGTGTTTTTGGCTCTACTGATCTCATCGGTCGCGTGGGCAACCGTGCAATTGTGCTGGATTGGAAGTTCGGCGATGGTGTCGCGGTGGAAGTCGAAGAGAACCCGCAGTTGATGTTCTACGCCGCTGCATCCATGCGCACTGAGGCCGCCAAGTGGGCGTTTGATGGCGTCGATGAGATCGAGTGCGTAATCGTGCAGCCGCCCCAAGTCAAGCGCTGGGTGACCACGCCAAAGCGCATTGCTGAGTTTGAATTGCAGTTGGTGCAGGCGGTCAAGCTGGCCCAGCAGCCAGACGCCCAACTCAAGACCGGCGACCATTGCCGCTGGTGCGCAGCCAAGCCCATCTGCCCACAGATGACCGGCGCTGTTGACCGGGCCTTGAAAACGTCGATCGACGCATTGGATGCGCCCCAGATCAGCGCGTATCTGAAGAACGCCGACATGCTGGAGCAGTGGATCAGTGACCTGCGCGCGCTGGCCCTTCAAATGCTGGACAGCGGTGCTAAACTGCCTGATTACAAGTTGGTGGCCAAGCGTGCCATCAGACAGTGGACTGACGAAGACAAGGCCAAAGTCGCCCTGTTTGCGTTCGGTCTCACAGAATCTGAGGTGATGGAGACTTCTATCATTTCACCGGCCAAGGCTGAGAAGGCGCTCAAAAAGCGCAAGCAAGCCCTGCCCGATGATTTGGTCGTCGCCGTCAGTTCGGGTACCACCATCGCGTCTGAGAGTGATCCCAGGCCGGCGGTGATTCAAATCGGGAAGCAACTCACTGCTGCCCTTTCTAAACTTCAATAAGGAACAGAAATGTCCAATTTAGTAGCGTTCTCTCAGGCGGGCTTGCCCGCAGTCTCCACCCTCTCAACCGCTTTGCGCGCGATCCAAGCAGACGTGGGCCCAGCCGGTACAGTTATCCTCAAAATGGATAAAACTGGCCATTGGGTCTTCGGTGCCGATCAGACCGAAGTGGAAGACGACTCCACTTGGGCCATCAACCCCTTCAGCTTTGTCCACGGCTTTATCGCCTGGGGCGACGGCGAAGTGCTGGCCGAGAAAATGGCGTCGGTGTCCCAACCGCTGCCCGAGCTTGATGAAGCGCCCCCCGGCGCAAAAAAAGGCTGGGAGACACAAGTGGGCATGAGCCTCAAGTGTGTCAGCGGCGACGACAAGGGCATGGAAGCGCGGTACACCACCACGTCAGTGGGCGGCAAACGCGCTGTGCAGACCTTGGCTGTGCTATTGGCTGAACAGGTCGAAAAGGACCAAGCCAAGCCAGTAGCAATTGTGCGCCTCAAAAAGGATCACTACGCCCACAAGTCCTACGGCAAAATCTTCACCCCGGTGTTTGAGGTTGTCGAATGGGTCAGCATGGATGGTGAACCCGAAGCCCCCAAGGCTGAAGAAGCACCAGCCGCGCCCGCTGGCCGTCGTCGTCGGTCTGCCTGATTGAAATAGGGGCGGCACTGGGGAGCTGCTTGACGCTGTGGGACATGTTCCTTCTTTATGTGCCCTTTAAGTCGCCCCGCCTTTCTATGCTTTTTTTAGATTTCGAGACAAGATCACGCTGCGACCTAAAAGCCGCAGGCGTTTACAACTACGCTCAAGATGCAAGCACCGAAGTGCTGTGCATGTCCTACGCATACAAGGACGAAGACGTCCAAACATGGACGCCCGACCAACCATTTCCCCGTTGGGTTGCAGAATACAAAGGCCCGATCTACGCCCACAACGCAGCGTTTGAGCGCCTGATCTTCTGGTATGTCTTGCAGATAAATTTTGAGTTAACACAGTTCTACTGCACCGCCACCCAAGCCCGCGCCAACTGCGCGCCGGGTTCGCTTGAAGATGTGGGGCGCTTTGCTGGCGCGTCCATGAAGAAAGACCATCGCGGCTCGCAGTTGATCCGCTTGCTCTCAATCCCCCAGGCCGATGGAACTTTTAGGCAAGACCCGGTTCTGATGGCCGAGATGGTGGCCTACTGCGAGCAAGACGTCCGGGCCATGCGCTCGATCAGCAAGGCGCTGCGGCCACTGTCAGAGGATGAACTGCTCGACTACCACATCAACGAACGCATCAACGACCGGGGCGTCTTGGTCGATGTGCCCTTGTGCAAAGCGGCTATCAAGTACGCCAGCGATGAGTTGGTCGAGATCGAGCAAATTGTGGCCGAGGTCACCGAGGGCGCGATCACCAGCGTGCGCTCCCCCAAAATGCGCCAGTGGGTCATCGAGCGTGTGGGCCCGCAAGCCCTCAAGCTCATGGAAACCTACAAAGACGGCGAGATGAAGTACAGCATTGACAAGACTGTCAGGGCCAATTTATTAAACTGTGAGGATGTCCCACCCCATGTTCAAGAAGTCATCCAGTGCGCCGACGACCTCTGGGCGTCGTCGGTTGCGAAATTCAGCCGACTCGCGCAGCTTGCCGATGTGGAAGATCAGAGAGTACGAGGCGCGTTTGTCTTTGCTGGAGGCTCGGCTACAGGCCGTGCTTCTAGCTACGGCGCCCAGGTTCACAATTTCACCCGTAAATGTGCGGCAGACCCTGAAGCCACCCGCACAGCAATGGTCAGGGGACACGCCATCGTCCCAAGATATGGCAAGCGGGTCACCGACGTCCTCAAAGGAATGCTCAGACCCGCGCTTGTGCCTGCGCCGGGTAAGCATTTGGTCGTGGCTGACTGGGCCGCTATCGAGGCCCGCGCCAACCCTTGGTTGTCCAACTGCCCCGCAGGCGAGGCCAAGTTGACCATCTTTGCCAAGGGCGAGGACGTGTACAAGGTCAACGCCGCTGCCACCTTTGGCGTGGTCGTTGCCGATGTCACCAAGGATCAGCGCCAGATCGGCAAGGTGCAAGAACTCGCCTGCGGCTTTGCCGGCGGCGTTGGTGCCTTCGCTGCCATGGGCCGGGCGTATGGCGTGCAACTGACCGAGTTTGAGGCCAAGCGCATGGTTGACGCATGGCGACGCGCCAATCCATGGTCTGTCCCCTACTGGCAGCAGCTCGAAGAAGCCTATACCCGAGCAATGAGAAACAAAGGTTTTGAGTTCAGCGCGGGCCGGGTCACCTATATGTTCGACGGCCAGCATCTCTGGTACGCTCTGCCCTCTGGTCGGGTGCTGTGCTACCCATTTGCCAAGCTGGACGCCGATGGTGTGACCTACGCCAAGGCCGCTTGGAAACCAGCAGCAGACGCAAAAGAATGGCCGCGTGCAAGGCTTTGGCGTGGGCTTGCGTGTGAAAATATCACCCAAGCCACCGCCAATGACTTGCTGCGCCATACGCTGCGCCAGCTTGATGACGTGGTGCTCCACGTCCATGACGAGGTGGTGCTAGAGACCGACCGGCCAGAAGAAATGGCCGTGCGATTGAAAGAGGTGATGTGTACGCCGCCCGAGTGGGCCAAGGGCTTGCCCCTTGACGCAGAGGTGGCGATCATGTCGGTATACGGCAAATAAAAAGCCCGCTGGCAGGCGGGCTCTTAAAGGAGAAACAAGTTGGAATTCCTGGAATTTATCACAAAATTAGCCCCAAGTGGCGAGACAGCGCTGATTGTCAGGCAAAAACCACAGTTGAAAGACGGCGAGATACAGCTCCACGCCGATGGGGCGGTCAAATGCACCTGGCCGGCATTTCTGCCCGACCCCAAGCGCATCAAAGCGGATCAAGCCTGGTACGGCAACACGGCCAGCTTTGTCATCGACCGCTTTGAGACCGGGCGTGTGTCAGCGTCCGCAGCGAACTGCGAATACATCCTGGTGATGATGCTGGACGACATTGGCACCAAGTCCAAGACCCCACCGCTTGACCCGACTTGGATCATGGAGACGTCCCCCGGCTCGTTCCAGTGGGGCTACGCCTTCAGCGATCAGCCGACCAAGGCCGAGTTCAGCGCGGCCATCAAGGCCATCGCCGAGGCGGGCTACACCGACCCCGGCGCTTGCAACCCGGTGCGCAACTTCCGACTGCCTGGTAGCGTCAACTTGAAACCCGGCCGCGACAACTTCGCCGCGCGCCTGGTGGAGTTTGATTCAAACAGAGAATACACACTAGGTGACATTTGCGCCGCCTTGGGTGTCACACCAGTGGAGCCCGACTCGCTCACCTTGCGCCCGATCCGCATCTCAGATGATGGCGCTGATGACGTGATGGCGTGGCTTTCTGGCCAGGGTTTGCTGCTCTCCAAGCCCAATGGCGAGGGCTGGGCGGGCGTCATCTGCCCCAATGGTGCCGAGCACACAGACGGCAACCCAGAGGGGCGCTATATGCCCGCAAACCGCGCCTATTGCTGCCTGCACTCGCATTGCGTTGACTTCGACTCCCGCGCCTTTTTGACGTGGGTGGCCGACCAAGGTGGCCCCGCCCACACCCCCGGCTTGCGTGATGAACTGCTAACTCAGGCCATGGAGTCTGTGCGCGCCAAACTGACCCCCACCGCCGATTACCCCGATGAGGCCGCGCGCGTCATCGCCGAGGTGGAGCGCAAAGAGCTGGGCCGCGTTGAAAAGGCCGACTGGTATGTGCGGTTTGCTTACGTCCAGACCGATGATGCGTTTTTCGATATGCAAGACCGGCGCGAATTACCGCGCAGCACGTTTAACGCCTTGTTTCGCCACATTGATTGCAAGTCCATACACAACACCAAGCGCCGCATCGAGGCCGCTACATCATTCGATGAAAACCGCCAGGCCAAAGGCGCTCAGTCACTGGTTGGCATCACCTACGCTGCCGGCGAGTCGGTCCTAGTCGCCCGCGATGGTTTGGTCTACGGCAACCGCTGGCGCGATGCCCGACCGGAGCCCAAGGCTGGCGACGTGTCCCCGTGGCTCGCCCACGTCGAGCGCATGGTGCCCGAGCGCTTCGAGCGCGAGCATTTGCTCAACGCCTTGGCCCACAAGGTCCAATTTCCCACCCATAAGATCAACCATGCGATCCTTTTGGGTGGCAACCATGGATCGGGCAAAGATACCCTCTTTGCCCCGTTCTTTTGGGCCATCGGTGGACCGGCCAAAAACAACTGCTCGCTGGTCAAAAACGAAGATCTTAACTCTCAGTGGGGCTACGCGCTGGAGTGCGAAGTGATGGAAATCGCCGAGCTACGCCAGGCCGAGGCCCGGGACCGCCGCGCGCTTGAGAACACGTTAAAACCCATCATCGCCGCGCCCCCTGAGCTGCTCATGGTCAACCGCAAAGGCTTGCACCCCTACTATGCGCTCAACCGCGTGTTTGTCGTTGCGTTTTCCAATGAGCGTGTGGCCATCTCGCTGCCCTCAGAGGATCGCCGCTGGTTCGTCCTATGGGCCGACGCGGCCAAGCTGCCAGAGGCTCAGGCGGTGAGCTTGTGGAACTGGTACCAGCACCGGGACGGGTTTGCCGCCGTGGCCCATTACCTCCACACCCGGGACGTGAGCGCGTGGAACCCTAACGCGCCGCCCCCGATGACCGAGGCCAAGGCCATCATGGTCGAGCATGGCATGAGCGGCGCTGAATCATTTTTGGTTGACCTCATGCGCCGCCGCTCGGGTGAATTCTCGCGTGGGGTCTGCGGTGGCCCCTTTTATGGGCTTTGCGACCGGCTGCAAGGCATCGCCCCCACGGGCACCAAGGTCGTCCAGGCCGCGTTGTTGCACGCTTTCAAAGAGGCGGGTTGGATTGACATGGGCCGCATCAAGTCACGCGACCATGACACGAAGAAGCACGTTTTCTGCGCCCCTGAGTTGGGAGAGTATTCGCGCAGCGACTTGCGCCGCATGGTAGAACCGACATAAGACAGTGCCCCCGCCTACGGCGTGGACACAAAAAAAGGGCCCCGCGAGGGGCCCTGTGAGGGTTGGCAACTGCTAGAGGTCCAGCAGCAGCGCCAGTATAGCGGCCAATATGACCGCGCAGATCAACGCCATGCTGCCACCAATGGCGCGGCATTATACGCAGGGGCCGGGCAGGCCACCGTAAAGAGCCCCGCGCCCCGCTTAATGCGCCCCCATGCGTCTTTTCGGTTTTGGTTCACCAGCTCGCCGCGTTTGACGGCCCCGTAGACTTGATCGCGGGTGAACCCCTCCGCTTCGATCTCCACCATGGTGCGCGGCGTCTCGCAGAAATCAATTAGGGTCATGGCGCGCCCCCTTATATTCGGCCCATTCGGCCGGCGTCATGGCATAGGCGCCCGGCGTGGGTGTGGCGCGCTGCGCCCCATTGGGCTCGCGTGTGTGGACCACCACCCGGCCGCTGGCCAGCGTAACCGGCCCGGCCGGCGGTGCATAGCGGCGCAGAATGTCATCAAATATTGGGTGCAACATGGCCACCCCCCTTCACAAATGCCCGGGCCGCTGCCCGGGTGCGGAAACACCCTTGCAGATAATCGCCGCGCCACACTTGCCACGGCCGGGGGTTGGACCCCCCAGGGTGCCCCCACAATAAATTAATTATCCTCATGGTATGCATCCTCTCCGCTGGCCACGGTTAACGTGGTGCTCAGGGGCTGCCAGCCCCACGCGGTAAGGTTCTTTTTCGCGTTCAATCGCTCGTATTCGGCCACGTATTCGGCCGTTGACATGATCGCCCCCATGACCGGGTATTGGCGCGACTCTGCCCCCTTCGATTTCAATTTGCGATGTTTACCGGTGCATTTAGCGTGGTGCGCCATGATGTCGTCGCGCATGGTGACGTATAGGGTTTTCCCTAGTTTAATCGTTTGCATGGTGTTGTCCTTCATTTAACTAGAACGTCAAAATAGGCCAGCGCGCACACAGTGAGCGCGGCCGCGATGATCAAGGCTGCGAAAATGTCTTTCATAAGTTCCCCAAAAAAAAGTGGTCAAAGTCAAAAACGGCCACATAGAACCCGCGTGGGCTTGCGTGGACCTCATAGCGCCATGCGTCGGCATCTTGCATGGCCAGGGTGTCGGCCAGCGCTTGCGCGGCCCCTTTGGTGGTGTAGTACGTCATATGGTGCAACACCCACAGCATGGGGCATCTTCGCACCGGCCGCGCGCGTTGCGCGTAAACGTGGCCGGTCCATGCTCACCCATAAACGTGACCGTATTGAAAACCGGGGCCAGCGTAACGCGTTTGCTTTTCGGATCATAGTAGATCAACGCGCCCGGTTTAATGGCCGCGCCGGTGGCCGCGCACCGGCCGGGATAGCGCGCGCGCATGGTTTTAATGGTCATATATCACCCCATTGGCCATAATTTTTGTGAGGTTCGCGCCGGGCACGTGGCGCACGGTGCCCCCATCTTCGTGTGGTGCCCACGTGCCCGCAAAATCGACGGCCACCACCGGCCCATCGATGGCCACCACGTGGCCGCGCGCGTCGGCCGTGGGTTTATCGTGCCCCAAGCGTTTGACCACGTGGCGCGCAAATGCCACATGGTCCCCTACGTTAAATTTTAGTGTTTTCATGCTTTAACCCCTTTTACAAATTTGTGCATCGCCCTGGGCCATGCGGCCAGCCAGCACGGCCAGCCCCTTGATCAACGCGCTGGCGCGCACGCGCTCAGTGACGCCGATTCCCTTATTGACTGTGAACCACCCATGCGGATCAACGGTTACAGTAGCTGGCCGACCCTTGACGGCCAGCCATGCGGCCGCATAAGCGCTGGCCAAATTTGTTTTGTCGATGATGTCCATAATTTACCTTTCGAGGTTATAGCGTGCACCAATGCGCGCCCCGATGCGGCCAGTGACGGCCACATAAGGTCAGGCATTGACAATCGAGATAACCCGGCGCGCGTGCCCGGCCGCGTGGTCCGCGATCACAATATCGCGCGCAGCGATTGACGTGCCCGAACACAATGTGCATTTGGCACATGTGGACCGGCGCCCGCCTTCGGCGCTGGCCGGACAAACCGCTTCGCCTGGCTGCACGTCAACACCCACGGAAACCCGAAAAACGCGCATGCCTAAAAGGTTTGCTTTGGCCGCTTGATCGATATTGTCCGCGCTGGCCATGACAAGCGGCGCCCATGCGGCCACGTCAAAATCAGGCCGGTCCCATTGGTGCGAATAACCGCGCGTGCCCGCAGCGTACCGGGTTATTTGGGTCCACATGCGCACCGGCGCAGCGAAAGGGTCGCCATACGTGCCGATTCGCACGACCTTATCGGCCAGCGCGCGCGCGATTGTGGCCGGGTCCGCTTTCACGTAGCGGCCGCGTTTATATGCGTGATAAACCGATTGAACCGATTTTCCTACCTGCACGTAGCATGGCGGTTCTTCGCTTTCGCCGGTTTTAATGAGATATGGCCGGTGGCCACAATCGCCGCATATGGACTCATCCGCGCCGGACTGCAGCGCGGCCATGGGCGCGATATCGGACCGGATGATGAAGGTTTGCACAATCGCGCCGGTTTTATCATTTTTGCTGGCCGTGTGGACCTTGTTAACGATAACGACAATGGGCGCGCCGTCGATTGTGCTGGGGCCTTCGTAAGCGATATAACCTAGAATTTTTGACATGATGGACCTTTCGATTAATTGAGTTTATGAACGGCCGGCTGCGCGCCGGCCGGGTTTGTTTAATAGTTCCAAGCCTTCGCGTTTTTCGCGGCCGCGTATTTCTTCGCGGCCACTTTGCTATAGAAATAACCGGTTTCAATCGGTCGGCCTTGCAGCGCCGGTGTGGCGGTGATGTACATCACAAATTTAAAACCGGAACCCTTGCGCGCGTTGAAAATGTGGGCAAATAACATGATGGAAACCTTTCGAATATTGGACTTGATGCCGGTGCAAAATCGCGCCGGTGATGTAATGTAAGACATTGCCTTGCACTTGTCAAGGATTATTTTATAGGGACAAACCCTAATGCGTTGTGGACAATGTGGGCGATTGTGTGGGTACGTGGTGGACAAGTGTGGGCATGCGTGAATCGACCGATTTTGAGAGGAAAAAAGCTATTTGTGGACAATGTGGGCAAGGTGTTTTGATGTTAACAATGAAAAAAATATATGTAATACTAAGTAGTTATACAGTATGTCATGAAACCCACGAATGCTCACACCCCCCCCATTTTGGCAGCGACTGAAAACACGTGTCCACATTGTCCACATTGTCCACAAATGCCCGCGCATGGTCATGGCCACATGGTCACATGGTCATGGCCAGCGAGCCACCGGGTCATGTGGACACTGCCCACATTGCCCCCCACCAAAGTACTACAATGTAAGGATTGTAAGGTTTGGGGCTGCATGGCCAAATGGCTTTTGGCGCGAGGCCTCCGGGTAGGGCCCGGGCCAAAGGGCCACGGAAGCGGAGGGGCCACAAACAAAATTTTTTATTGCCCACATTGCCCACATTGCCCACAAATTTTTAAATTTATTTTTTGGTATATTCGGCATATGTTTGAAAGCCTACCTTTTGCACCGCGCAAGGTTGAAGCGACTGAGGCGCGTTTGACCCGCATTTACGAAGCTGCCAAGCTGGGGCTAAAGGGCGACTCGTTGGCGCTGGCTTCTGGCCTGTTGCCTACTGAGTACCGGCAATTGGTGCAACTTGACCCCATTGCGGAAATGGCAGCGCTTAAAGGCAAGGCAGACGCTGAGATGGAGATGTCTCAGTGTTTGCACACCGCCGCGCGTCAAGGCGACGCCAAGGCGGCGTTGGCGATCCTGCAAAACGTCCACGGTTGGGTGGCCAAGCAATCTATCACTATTGATGTTGACCAGCGCATCTCCATTACCCAGGCGCTGCGCGACGCTGAGTCCAGGGTCATTGATGTCATCGCCCATGAGCCAAGTTCCAAACTAGAGTTACCCACGCATGCAGAGCACCAAGTACAGCGCTGAAGATGAGCAAGAACTTATGGCGCGGCTGTGGAGCCCGCAAATTAAGGACAATCCATTAGCGTTTGTGATGCTGACATTTCCATGGGGCGTCAAGGGTACGCCGCTGGAAAACTTCACTGGTCCGCGCAAATGGCAGCGCGAGGTGCTGCTGGACATCGCCGAGCACATCAAGCTGAACCAGGGCAAAGCTGACTTTGATGTGCTGCAAGAGGCCATCTCGTCTGGCCGGGGTATTGGCAAGTCGGCGTTGGTGTCTTGGATCACAATCTGGATGGTGTCCACGCGGATTGGCTCAACAACCATCATATCGGCCAACTCTGAGTCCCAGCTCCGCTCAATCACATGGGCCGAAATCACCAAATGGCTGGCCATGGCCATCAACTCACACTGGTTTGAAGTCTCGGCGACTCGCGTCATGCCGGCCAAGTGGCTGACTGAGCTGGTCGAGCGGGATTTGAAGAAAGGCACCCGGTACTGGGGCGTGGAAGGGCGCTTGTGGTCAGCGGAGAACCCCGACGCTTACGCTGGCGTGCACAACTTTGACGGTGTGCTGGTAATTTTTGACGAGGCGTCAGGTATTGAGGACTCGATCTGGGCGGTGACGGGCGGCTTTTTCACAGAAAACACGCCAAACCGGTTCTGGTTAGCGTTTTCCAACCCGCGACGCAACACCGGGTACTTTTACGAGGCGTTTAACAGCAAGCGGGCGTTTTGGCGCACCAGAATCGTGGACGCCAGGACGGTTGAAGGCACCGACAAAGCGGTTTACAACCGAATAATTGACGAATACGGGCCTGACTCAAGCCAAGCGCACGTTGAGGTCTACGGCATGTTCCCAAGTGCGGGCGATGACCAGTTTATTTCGTCCAACGTGGTAGACGACGCCATGGCCCGGCCCAAGTACAAGGACGCCAGCGCCCCGATCGTGATCGGCGTAGACCCGGCGCGGTTCGGAGCGGACGCTACGGTCATTGCGGTGCGCCAAGGGCGGGATATTGTCAAGATCATGCGGCACAGAGGCGACGACACCATGACGGTGGTGGGGTATGTGATCGAGGCGATTGAGGAATTTAAGCCGGCGCTGGTCGTGATCGACGAAGGCGGGCTGGGCGCGGGTATTGTGGACAGGTTGAAAGAGCAGCGGTACAAGATCAAGGGCATAAACTTTGGAAATAAAGCCAAAAACCCGATCATGTACGGTAATATGCGCGCGCAGATGTGGGGAGATATGCGAGAATGGCTGAAATCTGCTAGTATCCCTAACGACAGGTTTTTGAAGACGGACTTGATTTCGCCTATGATGAAGCCTGATTCACGGGGAACAATCTTCTTGGAAAGCAAAAAGGAAATGAAAGCTCGCGGTCTTGCCTCACCCGACGCTGCTGACGCCATTGCCGTCACGTTTGCTTTTCCCGTGGCGCATCGTGAGTATATTGAGCCCAAACGCCGCACGTCCAGCTATGGCAGCGCGGTGTCTACAGGATGGATGGGAGCGTAAAATGCCACTCGTTAAGTCAAAGTCACCCGAAGCATTCCGCAAAAACGTCAAGGCCGAGGTCAAGGCGGGCAAGCCCGTCAAGCAGGCCGTGGCAATTGCGTATGCAGTCAAACGTGCAGCACCGAAAGGAAAGAAATGAAGACCCTTGCCCCTATTGCTAAACTGAACAGCCGCGAGCCCAAAATGTCGGGCGCTGGTATGCCAGCACGCAACAAAGAAACTTATTCACCCACTGCCAATTGCCACGCCACGATTCCATCGGGCAACAATGTCAAGGCAACGGTGGACAAAGTCCTTAACAAGATCAAATAATGGCAGACTTCACAGGCATTGCGGCTGCTGGCGCAGTGGCCGAAGGCGGTAAACCCAAGAAGAGCGCGTCTGACATCTTGGCCACAGCCCGTGCCAGGCTGGACCTAGCGGTGTCCGCGCTCTCAGAGTCCCGCGAAGATGAGATCGACGATCTGCGCTTTTACGCAGGCTCGCCCGACAACCACTGGCAGTGGCCCGCCGATGTGCTGGCCACCCGTGGCGCGGTGCAGGGGCAAACGATCAACGCTCGGCCTTGTCTGACGATCAACAAGCTGCCCCAGCATGTGCGCCAAGTCACCAACGACCAGCGCCAGAACCGGCCCGGGGCCAAAGTCATCCCGGTGGATGACAACGCCGACGTGGAAGTGGCCGACATTTTCAACGGCATGATTCGGCACATTGAGTACATCAGCGACGCTGACGTGGCTTATGACACTGCCTGCGAAAACCAAGTTTCTTACGGCGAAGGTTACCTTCGCCTGCTAACCGAGTATTGCGACGACAACACGTTTGACCAAGACATCAAAATTGGTCGTGTGCGCAATTCCTTTTCGGTCTATATGGACCCAACCATTCAAGACCCGACCGGAGCGGACGCCAAGTGGTGCTTTGTCACGGAAGATGTGACCAAGGCCGAGTTTGAGCGGATGTACCCAGACGCTGCGCCCATTACAACTTTGCAATCTTTGGGTGTGGGCGATCAGTCGATCAGCAATTGGCTCAATGAAGACACGATCCGCATTGCGGATTACTACTACATTGACTACGACCGCGCAACACTGAACCTGTACCCTGGCAACGCCACGGCGTTTCAAGGTACGCCCGAGGACAAGCAATTGCGGGCCATCTACGGCAAGCCTAAAAAGTCACGCGAATCTGACCGTCCCAAGGTCAAATACTGCAAGATCAACGGGTACGAAATCCTTGAAGAACGCGAGTGGGCCGGCAAATGGATTCCCGTGATTCGCATCGTGGGCAACGAATTTGAGGTTGACGGTCGTTTGTACGTGTCGGGCTTGGTGCGCAACGCCAAGGACGCCCAACGCATGTACAACTACTGGGTGTCCCAAGAGGCTGAGATGCTGGCTTTGGCGCCCAAAGCCCCATTTATTGGCTACGGTGGCCAGTTTGAAGGCTACGAAGACAAATGGAAAACGGCCAACACGCAAAACTGGCCGTATTTGGAGATTAATCCAGACGTTACAGACGGCCAAGGGGCCGTTCTGCCACTACCCCAGCGGGCACAGCCTCCAATGGCCTCCAGCGGCCTATTGCAAGCCAAGGCAGGCGCTTCTGAAGACATCAAGAGCACCACAGGGCAATACAACGCCAGTTTGGGCATGGGCTCCAACGAACGCAGCGGCAAAGCCATTCTGGCCCGCCAGCGCGAAGGCGATGTGGGCACGTATCACTACGGCGACAACTTGGCCCGTGGCGTGCGCCATGTGGCCCGCCAACTGGTGGACTTGATCCCCAAGATTTACGACACTCAGCGCATAGCTCGCATCATTGGTGAAGATGGCGAAACCAAGATGGTCAAGATCAACCCTGACCAGCAGCAGCCGGTCAACAAGATCGTGGATCAGCAGGGCATTGTGATCGAGAAAATTTACAACCCCGGCGTCGGCAAGTACGACGTGGTGGCGATCACTGGCCCAGGCTACGCGACCAAACGTCAAGAGGCATTAGAGGCAATGGCACAACTGTTGCAAGGCAATCCTCAACTGTGGGCTGTGGCCGGTGACCTGTTCGTCAAGAACATGGATTGGCCGGGCGCTCAAGAGATGTCCAAGCGTTTTGCCAAGACGATTGATCCTAAATTCATGTCCGATGCGGATGAAAGCCCGGCATTGCAAGCGGCCCAGCAGCAAATGCAGGCCATGGGTGCTGAGATGGACCAGATGCACGAAATGATCAAAAACGTGGGCAAGTCCATTGAAGTGCAAGAGCAAGAGCGCAAAGATTTTGAGGCCCAAGTCAAGGCATACGAGGCCGAAACCAAGCGTATTGCGGCGGTTCAAGCTGGCATGTCACCAGAGCAAATTCAAGATATAGTCTTGGGGACGGTGCATGGCATGATCACTTCTGGCGATTTGGTCAACGAAATGCCTGGCCGAGAGCAAAATGAAATGATGCCTGAGATGGCGGAATATGCGCCTCAACAGATGATGCCACCACAAGGGATGCCACAATGAAAGCCTGTGATTTTGTCGGATTGTTGTTCTTAGCCCGAGATGTGACCCATTCGGTGCATTTGAACACCCGCAGCTATTCCAAGCATGTGGCCTTGAATGCTTTCTATGACGGCATCATTGATCACGCAGACGCATTTGCTGAAGCCTATCAAGGCCGTCATGGCCTGATGGGGCCAATCACTTTGCATTCGGCCAAGAAGACCAGCAACGTGATTGAATTTTTGCAAGACTCATTGGATGAGATCGAAAAAGAACGCTACAACGTGTGCGACAAATCCGACTCATCTTTGCAGCAGCTCATTGACAACATTGTTGAGTTGTATTTGACAACTTTGTACAAACTCCGCTTTTTGGCATAAGGACACACCATGGCTCTTTATTTCCACAACAACAACGCTGACGCTCAAGTCAAAGTTGGGGGTGGCAAGCTCAAAGGCATCTTTGTAAGCACCGCAGCGGGCTCGCCCACCTTAACCGTGTACGACACCGCTACGGCCAGCACTGGTGACCCTGTGATTCTTGCGGTATTCACGCCTGCGGCCAACACCATGTATCTATTGAGCGGCGATGATGGCGGCATTTATTTCAGCCGAGGGCTGTGGATTGACAAAGGCGGCACAACGGTCAACTGCACCATCTTTTACGAGTAACCGCCATGTCCCTATACGCACAACTCAACAACATTGCCCCGGACGCTGGTAGCTTCCAGGTCAAAATAGGCTTTGGCAAAATCCATGGCATTTTCATCAGCTCTGCTGCAAATGTGCCCAGAGTTACCATCTATGACTCGGCTACAGCAAGTACAGCCGATCCTGAGATCATTCACCAATTCACCCCCACAAACGCCACAGTTCGGTTGTTCAGCGGCGATATTGGCGGCATTGCGTTTAGCAAGGGTCTGTACGTTGCCGTCACTGGCGACATATCCATGACCGTCATCTACGAGTAAATTATGGCCAACGTAAAAATCTCCAACCTAACGGCAGCGTCTACGCCTCTTGCAGGCACGGAGGTTTTGCCGATTGTCCAAAGTGGTGCAACCGTCAAGGCCAGCATTGCCAACGTGCAAACTGCCACCTACTCTGGCGGCACAGCCAATGGTGTGGCCTATCTCAATGGCTCAAAGGTGCTAACCACGGGTAGTGCGGTCACATACAACGGAACTACATTTGCAACTACGGCAGACGCAACCATCAGCGGCCTTACAGTCGGCAAAGGCGCTGGTGCTGTAGCCACCAACACTGCGGTGGGTGCTAGTGCTTTGGCGGCTAATACAAGTGGTGCATCAGGAGTAGCCATTGGCAATTCTGCTCTTCTAAACAACACCACAGCCTCAAACAACACTGCTGTTGGTTATTTGGCTATATCCAACAACACCACAGGCACAAGCAATACAGGTTTTGGTTTTGCAGTAGCAGGGTCGGGTAGTGCTACTACAGGCGCAATTAACAATATTACAGCAATAGGGTATGCCGCCCTTGCAAAAACAACAGGTGATAACAATACCGCAGTTGGAAGATTAGCAAGTTACAACAATTCATCTGGTACAAACAATGTGTCGGTTGGTGATTCTGCTTTGTTTAACAACACCACAGGCTCACTCAGCACGGCTGTAGGTTATCAGGCGGGGTATTCAGGAACTTCAAACGCTTCTTATAACGTGTATCTTGGAAGCCGTTGCGGTTACTCAGCAACAGGTTCGCAAAACACCTTTATTGGTGATTATTCTGGAAACTTAATTACTTCTGGTGAGAAAAACACTATCCTCGGTAGATACTCAGGCAATCAAGGCGGCTTAGACATTCGCACAGCAAGCAACTACATCGTGCTGTCTGATGGGGATGGGAATCCACGCCAAGTAACAGACGGAAGCGGTAACTTTATTATTGGAGGCACAACAACAGGTTACACGAGTTCATTATCTTGTTATTACACCCCAACATCAGGTTATTGGATTAACAACCACTCAACTGGAACAGCAAGCGGTACTCGCTATCTTGGTTTTGGCATTGGAACGGCTGAAGTTGGTTCAATCACTCAAAACGGTACAACAGGTGTTTTATACAACCTGACTTCTGATTACCGTTTGAAGAACGACCAACAACCACTGACAGGCGCTAAAGATTTTGTTATGGCGTTGCAACCTAAGAAATGGCAATGGTGGGATGGTTCTGGTGAAGGTGTGGGTTTTGTTGCCCACGAATTTATGGAAGTCGCCAAGTATTCAGGCCACGGTGAAAAAGATGCCGTAGAAACCATTGAGATTAAAGATGAAGATGGCAACGTCACAGGCACAGAAGAGCGTCCTGTTTATCAATCCATCCAACCATCTAGCTCAGAGGTCATGGCTAACCTTGTGTCATTGATTCAAGAACAACAAGCCCTCATCACAACCCTGACTGACCGAATCACAGCACTGGAAACAAGATGACAGTTAATCTTTCACCCCTGGCCGGTGCCGGCTCACAGTTTTTCGACGACAGTGGCAATCCTTTGTCTGGCGGCTTGCTGTATTCATACTCAGCCGGGACGACCACGCCAGCCGCGACATACACCAGCAACACTGGATTGGTTTTAAATTCCAATCCAATCGTGCTTGACAGCGCGGGCAGACCAACAAGTCAAATTTGGCTGACCAACTTTAATGCCTACAAGTTCGTTCTTCAAAATAGCACATACGTCCAAATTTGGAGTATGGACAATATTTCCGCGATCCGCTCGGGCGGGACGCAATCATATCAAACGGCAACTTCTGGCCAAACTGTGTTCACGGGCTTGAGCTACACGACCAGCAACAACAGCATGCAAGTTTTTGTTAATGGCTTGAAAAAAGTCATTACACTACAGTACATTGAAACAAATTCAACGACGATCACTTTTCTGTCAGGATTGACGACAGGCGATATTGTTGAGTTTGTGCAGTAAACCTTACCGGCGGGGTTCACCGGGGAATCTTAGGATTCATTGACATGACTGAAGAAGTCCAAAACCTAGCGGAAGTTGACTCCGCGCCAGCACCGGAAGTGACGGCCACTCCTGAGACTGTAGAAAATGCGCCGGTAGTCGCTGATGAGCAGAAAGAGTCCCGAGTTTTTACTCAGGAAGAACTGGATGCAGCCATCGGTAAGCGGCTTGCGAGAGAACAGCGTAAGTGGGAAAGAGAGCAGACTCAAAGGCAAGCGGAAGCGCAGACTTTGAGAGCGCCAGCACACATCCCGCCGGTTGAGCAATTTGAAAGCCCCGAAGCCTATGCAGACGCATTGGCTTACAAAAAGGCCGAAGAATTGATCGCCCAGCGTGACCAAGCCAGGCAGCAATCTGAAATTCTTGAGACCTATCACGAAAAGGAAGAAGAAGCTCGGACTAAATACGATGACTTTGAACAAGTCGCGTATAACCCGAAACTTTCAATCACGACCGTGATGGCTCAGTCGATCCAAGCCTCAGAAGTTGGTCCCGAAGTAGCGTACTACCTCGGCGCAAACCCCAAGGAAGCAGATCGAATCTCCCGTCTTGCACCTATCTTACAAGCCAAAGAAATTGGACGGATTGAAGCCAAAATGGCCAACGATCCACCAGTTAAAAAGACCACGTCTGCGCCAGCAC
>Ga0209299_1000164_pt1 | contig 35671 bp, 31 predicted proteins | sample S_140806_MF_Meta_FD_187326 | JGI IMG/M metagenome (GOLD analysis project Ga0209299, IMG submission 187326) | Freshwater microbial communities from Lake Simoncouche, Canada to study carbon cycling - S_140806_MF_MetaG (SPAdes) (version 2) | ecosystem: Environmental > Aquatic > Freshwater > Lake ...
AATCCCAGGAGGCGGGGTGCCCATCGCCAACAGTCTCTGCCTGAGATGCAAACAAGAATCAGGCCGCTGTCAAGGGTTCAGAAGAGACGGAGTTCGCCGCGTGCTGTCCCGACCCCTGAACGCTTACAGTTACCGCTTGTGCCCGTTCGCTTTGTGATGGCTTGCCCCCATGGGCACCTCAGCGACATCCGTTGGCGCGACTTCTGTTTCCGTCAGTTCGGCTGCAAGAACACAGAACGCCTCTATCTGCTCGAGGCCGGGACCGGCAATGACTTCACCCAGATCTATGTGCAGGCGGAAGGGGGCACGACCCGCAAACTTGCCGATGCCTTGATCACGGAGCTGAGCCCTCTGGGGCTTTGCCAGGGTCACACCCCCTGGCTAGGCCGCAACACCCGTGACCTCGAAAAGTGCCAGACCGATGGTGAGCCCACCAAGAATCGCCTCCTGGTGCGTTCGGCCACCAACGCCTATTTCACCGAGACAATCTCGGTAATCTCCCTTCCGGAAGAAGTCAATTCCCTCGCCAAGCGCGTCACTGAACTCAAGGACGACCTCGCCTTGATTGAGGCTGAAGCAGATGTGTCTGCAGCCATCAAGTTCAACCCGCGGCTGAAGAGCGCTTTTGCCGGTGTCGATTCAGCAGTCCTCTGGCAAACGATCGAGGCCCAGCGGGGCGGAACCGCCGGCCAAGTCGCCCAACCAAAGGATGAGGAGCTGTCACTGCTGACCGGTCCCATGGAGGGGGTCTCCAGCTCAGCGGATGGGAGTCTGTTCGAGGCTGATGTATGGCAGCCCCCCAACGCACCAGCCTGGTTCCACAAAGCCATCAAGCGGGTGCTGCTCGTGCACCGCTTGAGAGAGGTTCAGGCTTTGGTGGGGTTCACCCGCTTCACTGCCCGAACCAGCAGCCTGGGCGGTTTGCCGATCGACACCACCAAGGTGAACCGCCGGGCATCCCTTGCCAACGACCTGCGCTGGGTGCCGGCCAATGAGAACAAGGGAGAAGGGATTTTCATTGAGTTTGATCCCGCCACGATCCGCGCCTGGGCCGCCAGTGAATCGGTGGTGATGCGAGCCGGCCAGTTCACCAAGGCCTTCGAGAATGAATGGCTCGCCTCGCGCGGTCTGGACGAGGTCCAGTTCCCTTTTCCCGGCGCCCCCTACCTCCTGCTCCACAGCCTCAGCCACTTGCTGATCACCGAGATGGCTTTGGAATGCGGCTATGGATCCAGCTCGATTCGCGAGCGGATCTACGCCAACAGCGAGATCGGGTATGGCATCTTGCTGTTCACCAGCAGCTCCGGATCGGAGGGAACGCTTGGCGGTCTGGTGGGTGCAGGCAAGCGGATCGTTGCCTACCTGGAGAAAGCTTTTGAGCGCGGCCAGCTCTGCAGCAATGATCCTTTCTGCTCCGAACATGACCCGAATCACCCTTTCGACATCCCGCCCACCCATGGCGCCGCCTGCCATGGATGTGAATTGATCGCCGAGACCTCGTGCGAGATCCGTAATGAGTTCCTTGATCGCGCCCTGGTGAGTCCCACCGTTTCGGCCAATCCCGAATTCGGTGATCCCTCCTTCTGGGAGTTCATCAACGCATGAGCCTCACGCTGCCTGCTCAGACATTGCGGGCCGTTGCTACTGATCTAAGGCGTCTGAACTACACGCCCACCAGTTGGCATGGCTTGCTTGCCAACCACAGCGAATCGATCCGGAAACAGCTTGAACCACTGCTGGTGGAGATGGTGCGAGAAGGGGCCCATCCCCGCCTGATGGCCTTGATGCTCGATCGTCTTGCCGATGCCCAGGAAGTTCTCCAGAGAGAGAGGAACGCATGGAGCTTTGTCTGGTCTGGTCCGGATCCCCTCCATGCCAAAACTGCAGATACCTTTGCAACGGTCGATCAGCTCATTGGTGAGGCTCGTTCCAGCCTATTGATTGCCACTTACAACATTGGACTCAGCAGCGAGTTTCGCTCCTTGTTCGCTTCCATTGCTGAGCGACTGGATCAAGGAAGGCTAAAGAGGGTCGATCTGTTTTTCCATCCCAAGCAGATTGAAAACGATCTGGGCTCTTCCCCTATAGCGTCGATCTCGAAGTGGTTCCATCAAGAGGTATGGCCTTGGCCAGCAAAGCCCCATGCTTATGTAGACCGACGCCTTGTCATTGGATCCGCTGAACGTTGCTACCAGCATGCCAAGGTTGTCATTGCCGATGCAGCCCTACCGGAGGCGAAGGCTCTGGTAACGAGTGCCAACTTCAGCGAAACGGCCCAACGGCACAATTTTGAAGCTGGTTGGCTCACTACATCAACCCCTAGGGTCCAGGACATTAGTAAGCAGTTTGCCTTGGCCGTTGAACAAGGTCTTTTCCAGCCACTCGAAAATGCCAATTAATCCAACAATAAGCTTGGAGATCCAGTAGATACCCATTGCTGAACCCGAGTGGCGCGAAGGCTCCTCGTACGAGGGACCTCAAACTCCACCCAGTTGAAGCGCGCCAACTCCTTGGGCTTTGCCCTTGTCTTGTAGTTCTTCCGTGGTGCCGACCTTCAAAGCCCCCAGCGCCTGCGCCAGGCGCTGCTGGGGCTGCGTTCGCCGCGGGCCAGGGAATCCGCTTGCGCTTCACGCCGGTAGGCCTGGATGGCGGCTGCCTCAGCTGTGCCGCTGGGGTCGCGATAGGGCTCGCCAGCACTGCATGCCAGGTGCTCGAACTCCATGGCGGTGAGCTGGCGCCAGACGGTTGAAGGCTCCAGCGCAGCGCGGCTGGCCAGCGTGCCACCGCTCCAGGCCCTGCGCTGGTTCGCACTCGGGTCTGGTTTGAGGCAGTCGTCGGCTCTCACCACACCCTCTTCTGCTCCTTCCACGCCTTCGGCTTCTGCGGCGAGGGCGGAATCTGGCTTTCCCAGCCGCGAACCGTCGGCGGTGGCCAGGGCAACAACGTTCAGATTCGCCAGCCGTAAGCCTTCTCTCACCGCCGCCGCCGAGCAGTAGCTGATCCAGCGGCCCCCATCGGCCAGGAGCTCCGCCAGCGATCCCAGCACCTCCACGGTCCAGAGCTGGGGGCAGTGCTGGGGGGAGAAGGCGTCGTGCCAGATCAGATCCACCTGGCCCTGGCGCTGCTCCAGCAGGTGCGGCAGCGTCTGCCGCGCATCTCCCCAGAGCATGCGCCCCGATCCAGCCCCCTGCTGCCAGCAGCCCTGCTGCCAGCAGCCTCGCTCGCTGAGGGTCTCCAGGGTTTTCAGGGTCTGCGGATGCCACTGGCTGCGGAACTCCGGTTCGGCCAGAGCCAGCTGCAAGGGCGCCGGATCGAGCTCCAGCCCCCACCACTCCAGCTCCAGCTCCGCCCCCGTACAGGCCTCGAGCAGGGCCGCCAGGTTGGTGCCCGTGCCCGCGCACACCTCCACCACCCTCAGCCGCCGGCCGGCTGCGAAGCGATCCAGCTGCGAGGGCACCACGAACGTTTCCCGCGCCTCCCGCAGGGCACCGCGTCCGCTGTGAAAGGCCTCCGCATACCTGCCGCTCCAGAGGCTGAAGCTGCCATCGCCGCCCCGAAGGATCTTCAGATTCGCCGCCTCCGCCCCTTCGCCGGCAGCGTCGGATCTGGCCTCTGCGGCGCCGGCGCGCCCCTCGGCTGGCGCCTCAGCGCCGCAGGTGAGCCAGGTCATCCCAAAAGCCCGGATAAGAGACCGCGGCAGCGGCGCTGTCGTGGAGGCGGGTGTCGCCGCTGGCAACCAGGGAGGCCACCGCCAGGCTCATCGCCACCCGGTGGTCGGTCTCGCTGTCCACCTCAGCGCCATGCAGCGATGTCTGGCCCTGGATCGTGAGGCCATCGGCGTGTTCCTCCAGCCGGGCACCCATGGCGCCGAGCTGCCTGGCCATCACGGCCAGCCGGTCGGTTTCTTTCACCCGCAGCTCCTCGGCGCCGCGGATCGTGCTCACCCCCTCGGCGCAGCAGGCCGCCACCGCCAGCACCGGGATCTCATCCACCAGCCGCGGAATCAGATCACCGCCAATGGTGAACGCCTGCAACGGGCCGTGCTCCACGACCAGGTCACCCACCGGTTCGCCGGCCACATCGCGGCGATTGTCCACCCTGATCCGGGCGCCCATCTGCTCAAGCACCTCCAGGATGCCGGTGCGGCTGGGGTTGAGGCCCACGTTCTCCACCGTCAGCGCGGCACCGGGGGTGATGGCGCCGGCCACCAGCCAGAAGGCCGCCGAGCTGATGTCGCCTGGCACCACCACCTGCTGGCCCCGCAGGGTGTTGCCGGGGGTCACGGTCACCTCGGTGCCGCCCGGGCCGGCCACCACCAGATCGGCGCCGAAGGCCCGCAGCATCCTCTCGCTGTGGTCACGCGAGAGGGCTGGCTCGATCACGGTGGTGAGGCCCTCGGCGGTGAGCGCCGCCAGCAGGAGGGCGCTCTTGACCTGGGCCGAGGCCACCGGCGTGCGGATCGTGGCGCCGTGAAGCTGCCTGCCAGCGATCGCCAGGGGTGCAAGGTTGCCGCCCTCGCGGCCCTGGATCGAGGCGCCCATCTCCGCCAGCGGGCCGCCCACCCGCCGCATCGGCCGGCGCCGTAGCGAAGCGTCGCCCGTGAGCACAAAGTGGCGACCGGCCCGGCCGGCCAGCAGACCCAGCATCAGCCGCATCGTGGTGCCGGAGTTGCCGCAATCGAGCACGCTCTCCGGTTCGCGGAAGCCATCGAGGCCCACCCCCTGCACCACCACCTCCGGGCCCGCCTCGATCGAGCTCACCGCCACGCCCATCGCCCTCAGGCAGCCGGCGGTGCTGAGTGGATCCTCGGCGGGCAGCAGACCCTCGATGCGGGTTTCGCCTTCGGCAATGGCGCCGAAGAGCAGGGCGCGATGGGAGATCGATTTGTCGCCCGGCACCCGCACCTGCCCCACCAGGCTTACCGGGGCACCCGGAAGCAGCAGGGGGGTCTGGAGGTCGGAGGGGGCGAGGGTCACACCGGCGGTTCGGAATCGCAGGATCCTATGGAGGCTCCGGCTCAGACAGGGCGGATCCCCGCCGCCCGCAGCGCCGCCGAGAGCGACCACACCTCCAGCACCAGCTGGTGCCAGGGGGCGATCGTGGCCATCTCCAGAGCCATGGGCGTTGGAGCTGCCTGACGCAGGGCGCGGGCCGCTGCCAATTCCGCCTGGGCCCGATCGAGCCGCTGCTTCAGCTCAGAGCGGGCCGCCTCCGGCAGCACCCGATCGGGACAGTGCTGCAGCAGCAACAGGCCTCGCTCGAAACTCTGTTGAAAGTCGTTGAGCAGGGGGGCCAGCACCTGCTCCAGGAGCTCGCCGGCGGACTCGGGAGTGGGAAGCTCGGCAACCATGAGACAACCTTAGAAAGTCCACGGTCGGGGCGGTTTCAGCCCGCTGGCGTGAGATCCGACCCGCAGGCCAGCGCCTCAGCCGAGCAGCAGGCCCCCCTCGTCGCTCAGTTCGGCGCTGACGCTGCGCAGGTCGTAGAGCAGCTCGGCCAGGGTGCAACGGGCCAGCTCCCGCTCCAGGGCGGCGCGCAACCGCTGCTCCATCAGGGCCGCCACCCGCTCGGACGCCCCGCCCGCCACCGCTTGAGTGGTTCCGGCTCCTTCGCTGCCAAGGCCCTGGCCCAAGGCGGCCAACACAGCGGCCAAGGGAATGGCGCACGCTGGCCGGGCCAGCCGGTATCCCCCCAGCCGACCGCGCCGCGCCTCCAGCACGGCGGCCCGCCTCAGCTGCAGCAGCAGTTGCTCGAGCATCGGCGCCGGCAGCTCCTGGGCGGCGGCCAGCTCGTTCACGGAGCGCCAGCGCCCAGGATCGCCCGCCAGCTCCAGCAGGGCCTTGATGGCATGGATCGCCTGGCGGCCGAGCAGGGCACTCAAGGGTTCCGACTCAGGCGGAGCGTCCGCTCAGGGCGGCCAGCCTGCTGAGGAGGTGCTCGAAGCTGTAGCCGAAAAGGGAGGGATCCGGTTCGGATCCACCCAGATCCGCCAGGCCCAACTCGACCCAGCGCCCATCCACCCGGGCCTCCAGCTCGGGGCTGCGCCGCAACGGCTCACCCCAGCCGTGCCGTTTTTCCGGGCCCACCTTGGTGGTGGCATCGATCGCCAGGCGGCCGCCCAGGCCCAGCCGCTCGCTGGCGAAATCGAGGGTGTCGAAGGGGGTGTCCTCCAGCACAAACAGATCACGCTGCGGATCCACCAGGGCGCTGATGGCCCAGATCACCTGGCGCGGATCGCGGATGTTGATCGCCTTGTCCACGACCACCACGAACTTGGTGTAAGTGAACTGCGGCAAAGCTGTCCAGAACGCCATCGCCGCTCGTTTGGCCTGACCGGGATAGGCCTTGTCGATGGCGATCACGGCCAGCTTGTAGCTGAGGCCCTCCATGGGCAGGAAGAAATCGACGATCTCCGGGATCTGCTGGCGGAGGATCGGCGTGTAGATCCGGTTCAGGGCGATCGCCAGCATCGCGTCCTCCTTGGGCGGACGGCCGCTGAAGGTGGTGAAGTAGATCGGATCTCGGCGCTGGGTGATGCACTGAATCCGCACCAGCGGAGAATCTTCGACGCCGCCGTAGAAGCCCATGTGGTCGCCAAAGCGGCCATCGGCCAGCTCCTCGCCGGGGGTGATCGTGCCTTCGAGCACCACCTCGCTGTGGCTGGGCACTTTGAGGTTCACGGTCTTGCACTTCGCCAGCCGAACCCCCTCTCCGCCGTAGAGCCCGGCGAACATCCACTCGCTCAGCTGCACCGGGATCGGGGTGGCCGCCGCCATCACCAGCAGCGGATGCACGCCGATGGCGATCGCGATCTCCAGCGGTTGACCCAACGCCGCCGCCTTGCGGAGATGGCGGGCGCCGCCCCGCACGCTCAGCCAATGCACGGTCATCGTGTTGATCGACTGCTGCTGCAGCCGGTACACCCCCACGTTGGGGGTGCCGGTCTCGGGGTCCTTGGTGATCACCAGGCCGAGGGTGATGATCCGGCCGGCGTCACCGGGCCAGGGGCGCAGCAGCGGCAGGGTATCGAGGTTCACCGCCTCGCCTCGGAACACCTGCTGGTGACAGGGGGGGGTGAGGTCCAGGTCGGGAAAGGAGCGCAGCAGGTCCCAGGCCAGGCCGCCGTAGCTCTTGAGCTCCCCCAACCCCTTAGGGGGCCGGGGCTGCTGCAGCAGGGCCAACTTCGCGCCGAGGACCTCGAGTTCCTCGGCCCGCTCCATCCCCATACTCCACACCACCCGCTGCACGGTGCCGAGCAGGTTCACGGCCACCGGCATCGAGGAGTCGATCACATTTTCGAACAGCAGCGCCGGGCCGCCCAGGGCCAGGACCCGGTCGGCGATGGCGGTGAGCTCAAGATCGGGGTCGACCGGGGCGCTGATGCGCCGCAGTTGGCCGCGACGATCAAGCAACTGAAGGAAGCCGCGCAGATCGCGGCCCTGCTGAGCGATGACGCCGGCCAAAGGAATCTGGTGATCGGCCTTTCACTCTGGAGCAGCAGCGTCGCAGGTGCGGGCGCTGCTGCGGGCCTTTGGCAGCGAAAACCAATGGCAACAGCCAGATGGAAATCAAAAACCGAAGGCTTAGGTGATTTAAATTGGCTAATCGATGTCATCATAGCCGGGCATTGTAAAGCGTTCAACAGCAGCGCCTGTGGGTGAATAAGAGACTATAAAACTGATTGCGGCTGCAACAATCGCCGTGATCAAGGCCTCTCCGTGACCCCACAGAGGCGAGCCGGGTTTCCCTGAATGAGTGATGAAGTCGGCAACTAGAGTGGAAATGAATGTGATGATGGCAAGCCCGTCCTGATTGCAATCTGCCAATGTTCCAGGGTGACGGCTGCAACATTGCCTTCAGTCATTGTCGTGATGCAGGCGGCCTTTGCCTGGGTCAAATGGCGGCTAAAAACAGCCACCTTGCACTTGAGAAAATTAGTCTTTCACGCCCATGGCGCCAACGTCCGCTCACTGTACTTGCCCTATGTCTGTCTTGTACATCGATCGTCCTGGCCCCGAAATAACTCCTAGTCAATCCATGCCTGCCCCGTGCATCAACTGCCAATCCTCTCTCCCTAGCTCCCGCGCCTGAGCCGTTCGCCTCGATCCCGCCGACCGGCTGAAACACCTGGCTGACACACTGGGCCAGCCAGGATTACTTCAGGTCGTTTCTGCCCGATGAACATCTCGTACTTCCACACCTCCGAAGCCGTGCCCGTGGTGCTGCCCACCGCCGAGGGCGGACCGGATGCGGCCGTGGTGATCGACGTGCTCCGCGCCACCACCACCATCGCCTGGTCGCTGGAGAACGGAGCCGAGGCGATCCAGGCCTTCGCCGATCTGGCTGAGCTGGAGGCCACCGCCGCCGCCTGGCCTGCTGAGCAACGGCTGCGGGCCGGTGAGCGCGGCGGCCAGCGGGTGGAGGGCTACGACCTGGGTAATTCCCCACTGGCGGTGACGCCGGAGCTGGTGGGGGGCAAGCGCATCTTCATGAGCACCACCAACGGCACCCGCTCCCTGGCGGCCGTGCGGGAGGTGCCGCTGCTGCTCACCGCCTGTCTGCCCAACCGCACCGCCGTGGCGCGCCGCCTGATCGAACGGGATGCCCAGCAGGTGTGGATTGTGGGCAGTGGCTGGGAGGGCGATTACTCCCTGGAGGACAGCCTGGCGGCCGGGGCCGTGGCCTCGGCCGCGATCGAGCTGGCTGTGGCCCCCCACCGGGGGATCACCTGCGCCAACGACGAGATGCTCGCCGCCCTGGCCCTGTGGCAGCAGTGGCGCCACGACACCGAAACCTGCCTGCGGGCCGCCAGCCATGGCCAGCGCTTGATCCGCCTCGGCAACCACGACGCCGACTTCACCTGCTGTGCCGCCGTGGACAGCCTGCAGGTCGTGCCGATTCAGGCGGAAGCGGGCGTGCTGCGCGCCAGCTGAGCTCACCTCGCCATGCTCCCCAGAGGGCCGGAGTGCCCGTCCCTGGCTCGCCCGAATGCGGCCCCTTACAGTTCGCCCGACGATTGGAGTGACGGTGGGCAGTTTCCTTGCAGCGGCCCTGCAACTCACCAGCGGCTCCGATCCGGAGGCCAACCTCGCCGCCGCCGAGGAGCAGATCGAGCTGGCGGCCCGCCGCGGCGCCGAGCTGGTGGGCCTGCCCGAGAACTTCGCCTTCATGGGTGACGATCAGCGTCGCCTTGAGCTGGCACCGGCCCTGGCGGAGCGTTGCAGCCGCTTCTTGGTCACGATGGCGCGCCGTTATCAGGTGACCCTCCTCGGCGGTGGCTTTCCGGTTCCGGCTGGGGAGAACCTCACCTACAACCGCTCGGAACTGGTGGGCACCGAGGGCCAGCTGCATGCCCGCTACGACAAGATCCATCTTTTTGATGTCGATATCCCCGATGGCATCACCTATTGCGAATCCGCCACGGTGAAGCCCGGCGATGCGCTTCCCCCGGTGGTGGATGTGCCCGGCCTGTGCCGCATCGGCCTCTCGATCTGTTACGACGTGCGCTTCCCGGAGCTCTACCGCCACCTGGCCGCAGCGGGGGCGGAACTGCTGATGGTGCCTGCCGCCTTCACCGCTTACACCGGCAAGGACCACTGGCAAGTGCTACTGCAGGCCCGGGCGATCGAAAACACGGCCTACGTGGTGGCACCAGCCCAGACGGGAGTGCACTACGGCCGCCGCCAGACCCATGGCCATGCCCTGGTGATCGATCCCTGGGGCACCGTGCTCGCCGACGCCGGTCTGGCCCCCGGCCTGGCCGTGGCCCCGGTCGATGGAGGCCATGGCCAGCGGGTTCGGGCCCAGATGCCGAGCCTGCAGCACCGGCGACCGGCGCTGTTCTGATCGGTTGATGGGGATCCGGTCGCTGCTGCCAGCCCTATTGAGGGGCGGATGGCGCCCCTGGCTGGGCAGGGTCCTCCTGGTCGGGGCGGTGTTCACCGGCCTGCCGGCCTCGGCGGCCAGCAGCCTTTCGGCCTGGCGGGTGAGCCGCGAGGGGGTGCTCGAGCTGCGCACCAGTCCAGGCATCCAGGTGCTGGCCTTCTTCGAGGAGGGTCGCGGCGGCAGGGGCCCGCGCATCTGGTTCGACCTGCCGGGGGCCCCCCTGCGGGCCCGTTCGCTCTGGCTCGGCTACAACCTCCAGGAGGTGCGCGTCGGCAGGCCCGATGACGGCACCACCCGCCTGGTGCTGGAGTTTCGACCCGGCACGGTGCTCGATCCCCGCCAGCTGCGCCTGGTGGGCACCGCCCGGGATCGCTGGCGGATGGATCTTTCCCCCAGGGCCACGCGCCTCGGGGTTGTGGCCGGCGAGGGAGATTTCGATGCGGTGCCCCGCGAGCTGGCGGTCCGGCCTCGTGCCGATCCAGCCCGCTGGTCTGTGCTGCCCCGGCGCCCCCTCTCCCCGGAGGGTTTGCCGGTGGTGCCCCGCGGCCGCTACCGGGTCGTGATCGATCCCGGCCATGGTGGTCCGGATCCGGGCGCCGTGGGCATTGAGGGCCTGCGCGAGACCGATGTGGTGCTCGATGTGGCCCTGCAGGTGGCCCAGTTGCTGCAGGCGCGGGGGGTGCAGGTGCTGCTGACCCGAACCAGCGAAGTGGATGTGGACCTGCCGCCGCGGGTGGCCCTGGCCAATGCCAGCGGCGCCCAGCTGTTCGTGAGCCTCCATGCCAATGCCCTCAGCCTCGATCGCCCCGATGTGAACGGCATCGAAACCTTCTTCTTCGAGGGGGGGGCCTCCACCCGGTTGGCCCAGTTGGTGCAAGACCATCTGCTGGCCGTGTCACCGGGCACGCCGGACCGGGGGGCCCGGCCCGGCCGCTTCTTCGTGATCCGCCGCACGGTGATGCCCTCGGTACTGGCCGAAATGGGATTCGTCACTGGTGAGATCGACGCACCCCGCCTCAGCGATGCAAGCTTCCGGAGGCGCTTGGCCCAGGCCATTTCCGGCGCGATCCTCACCTACCTGCAGCAAGCCTCTTGAGTCTCCTCGTTGGATTGTTCGATAGCGGCCTGGGCGGCCTCACCGTGCTGCGGCAGGTGCAGGCCCTCTACCCCCACACCCCCTGCCTCTACCTGGGCGACACGGCGCGGGTGCCCTACGGCCAGCGATCAACCCAAGAGATCCGCGCGATTGCCGCCGAGGTGGTGCACTGGCTGCGGCAGCAGGGCGTTGATGTGTTGCTGATGGCCTGCAACACCTCCAACGCCCTCGCCCTCGACGTGGCGGTGGCCGAGGCGGGCGTGCCGGTGCTGGGCCTGATCGATAGCGTGGCTGCCGCCATCGAGAGCGATCGGGTCGGCATCCTGGCCACCCCGGCCACCGCCGCCAGCGGGGCCTACCGCCGAGCCATCCAGGCCTGCCGCCCCTCCGCCCAGGTGCTGGAGGTGGGTTGTCCCGCTTTTGTGCCCCTGATCGAGGCGGGAAACCTGGAGCTCCCGGAACTGCGGCAGGCGGCATCCGGCTATCTGGCTCCGCTGCTGGAGGCCGGGGTTGACACGATCGTGCTGGGCTGCACCCACTACCCCGCGCTGAGGCCGCTGCTCACCTCATTGCTGCCCCCGCATGTGCAGCTGGTGGATCCCGCCGTCGCCACGGGCCACCGTCTCGGACCGTTGCTGGCCAGCCTGGGCGCATCCCGCGAGAGCGAGCGCGCAGCGGAGCCGGTGCTTCCCGCCCCGGAGCGCACCACCTACTGCGTCACCGGGTCGGCCGAAGCCTTCGCCACAGCAGCCACCACCTGGCTGGGACAGCGACCGAGCGTGCATGGGGTCAACCTGCAGTCCACGGCCCGCATCCGATGAGTCGGGCCGCCTAGGATTGCGTCACTGAGGAGGTCTCGTGTCGACCGTTGCAGAGCTGCTTCAGCCGGTCGAGACCGACCTCGACGCCCTGTTAGCCGATCTGCGGGCTCTGATCGGCGCGGGCCATCCGATTCTTCAGGCGGCCGCTGAGCACCTGTTCGCCGCCGGGGGCAAACGGCTTCGTCCCGGCATCGTGCTGTTGATTTCCCGGGCCATTGCTGCCGACGGCCAGCTCAGTTCCCGACACCGGCGCTTGGCTGAGATCACCGAGATGATCCATACCGCCTCCCTGGTGCACGACGACGTGGTGGACGAGGCCGCCACCCGCCGCGGCGTGGCCACGGTGCATAGCCGCTTCAACCATCGCGTGGCCGTGCTGGCCGGCGATTTTCTTTTCGCCCAGGCCAGCTGGCATCTCGCCAACCTCGACGACCTCGAGGTGGTGAAGCTGCTCTCCCGGGTGATCATGGATCTGGCCGATGGCGAGATCCGCCAGGGCCTCTACCGCTATGACACGGGCCAGAACTTCGAGACCTACCTCGAAAAGAGCTACTGCAAAACCGCCTCGCTGATCGCCAACAGCGCCCGGGCCGCCGGCGTTCTCACCGGTCTCCCTGTCGAGAGGCTGGAGGCGCTCCACCACTTCGGCCGTCAGTTCGGGCTGGCCTTCCAGGTGGTGGATGACATCCTCGATTTCACCGGCAGCGACCAGCAGCTCGGCAAGCCGGCCGCCAGTGACCTGGCCTCGGGCTACCTCACCGCCCCCGCCCTGTACGCCCTCGAGGAGCGCCCGGCCCTCGCCCGCCTGATTGAGCGGGAGTTCAGCGAGGAGGGCGATCTTGAGCAGGCCCTCGACCTCGTACGCGGCTGTGAGGCCATCCCCCGCTCCCGCGCCCTGGCCGAGGGCTTCGCCCGCGAGGCCCACAGCGCCATCGACTGGCTCCTCCCCTCGGAGCCCCGCAGCGCCCTCAGGGCCCTGCCGGAGTACGTGCTGAGCCGGCTGTACTGAAGCCGAATACACCCTGGCGGCCCGCCCCATAATCCGGTGCCGCGATCAGTGGCCCGCCTAAGCCTGCTCATAGCCAGAGAGAACCACCTCCTCGAGCGACGCCAGCAGCACGCTTCCGAGCGGAAACACCACATTCTGGGTGGCTTCCGTGAACAGCACATGCACACGGCAGCCGGCCGCTGCCGCCGCCATCGCCCCCGCTGGCGAATCCTCGAAGGCCCAGCAGCTGGCGGCATCAACCCTGAGCCTGGCGGCGGCGAGCAGAAATACATCGGGGGCCGGCTTGCCGGCGCCCAGCTCCGCATCATCGCCGTGTACGCGGGTGGCAATCAGCTCCAGCCAGGGGTGGGGGGCGGCCTTGAGCTCCACCGCCGCGCGGGAGCTGCTGGTGGCCAGGGCCATGGGAACTCCGAGCCCGTAGCAGCTCCGCACCAGCCGTTCCGCACCGGCCATGGCCGGTGCCTGCGCCAGCAGCCGCTCGGCGATCGGCTGGCGCACCGCCAGCAGGGCCTCCCGGCCGTCGCAGCGATGGCCATCGGAACGGATCCAGGCGAGCACTTGATCGGCGCAGTCGTGGCGGCGGCGGCCCCTCAGAGCCAGCAGCCGGGCCGGATCGAGCTGGGTGCCGAAGCTCCGGGCCGCATCCCGCCAGGCCCGGGCATGCAGCGGCTCGGTGTCGAGCAGCAGACCATCGAGGTCGAACAGGCAGGCAGCGGGTCGGGCCATCGAACCAGCATGGCGGGTCGCTGTTCGCCGCTTGGCGGGGATTCCCGGACGTCAGTCGGGATCGGAGGCGGTGTCTTCCAGGCTTGTCTCCAGGGTGGTGAGCAGCAGCATCAGGGCTGCCCGGTGGTCGAGATCAGGGCTTTGCACCATGTCGAGCCACTGATGGCAGAGCGCTTCGATCCGCAGCAACAGGTGTTGACCATCGCGGAGGTCCCCCATCACCCGCTCGATCCCTTCCCCATCGGTGTCGGGGGGAAGCCCCATCACATAGCGCCGACCATCGTCTCCCACATAGGTGAGCTGCCCCTCGGAATCGAGGGTGGGTCCGGCATGGGGCGTGATCGGTTGTTCTTCGGCCATCGCTGCTGCAGATGGGACCGCACCCTCCCTAACCAGGCTCGGGGCAATTGCCAACGATGGATCAGAAGGACTGATGGCGGTTCAATCGCTGCATCCGCCAGGTCACGAACGTGCCCACCGGGCTCCAAAGCAGGTAGGGCACCAGCAGCAGGGCGGCCCGGCCGGAGAGGGGAGCCACGATGGCGGTCAGGGCCACGCCCCACACCCAGCCGGCGAAGCCCACGGCGGTGCCGCTCTGCAGCCGGCGGGTGCGGCAGATCAGCAGGGTGTAGCTCTGCACCAGCACCAGCAGGCCCAGGTAGCCCACCATTGGCAACCAGCGCCCCCCCGCCTGCCAGGTGAGCAGGGCCGAGGCGTAAAAGCAGCCGTAGATGGCCATCCAGATCAGGGGGATCCAGCGCTCGAAGGTGAGCCAGCGGGGGCGCTGCAGCTTCAGGAACCAGGCGAAATCATCCCGGCCGGGGTTCAGCAGCACGGCCACCAGAACCATCACAGCGGCAATCGCCAGCCAGGCGGGCATCGGCTTGTGTGCAGAGGGATGCCACCAGATTGCCGTCCCGGGCGGGCCCTGGAGCGGCGATCCTGCGACGGGCTGCCGGAGGCACCGTGCTGGTCGGCCGCCCCTTCCGGGGTTTGAATGCCCTTACAGCGGCTTCCCCCACGCCAGCCCATGTCCCAGGCTTCCGGTTCTTCCCCCGCCCGTGAGGCGGTGTCCAGCAGCGACACGGCCCCCACGATCGAATCGGTGCTCCAGGAGGACCGCAGCTTCGAGCCGCCGGCCGAGCTGGCCGCCCGGGCCCGGATCGGCTCGATGGCGGCCTACCGAGACCTGGCGGCCCGCGCCGAGGCCGATCCCGACGCCTTCTGGGGCGAGCAGGCCCGCAGCGAACTGCATTGGTTCGAGCCCTTCCACACCGTGCTCGATTGGAGCAACGCCCCCTTTGCCCGTTGGTTCGAGGGTGGCACCACCAACCTGTCCTACAACTGCCTCGATCGGCACCTCAGCGGCCCCCGGGCCGACAAGACGGCCCTGATCTGGGAGGGGGAACCGGGCGACAGCCGCAGCTTCACCTACCGCCAGCTCCATGCCGAGGTGTGCCAGGCGGCCAACGCTCTCAAGGCCCTGGGAGTCGGCAAGGGAGATCTGGTGGCCCTTTATATGCCGATGGTGCCGGAGGCGGCGATCGCCATGCTGGCCTGTGCCCGCATCGGTGCCCCCCATTCGGTGGTGTTCGGCGGCTTCTCGGCCGAGGCCCTGCGGGACCGGCTGATCGATGGCGAGGCGAAGCTGGTGATCACCGCCGACGGCGGCTTCCGCAAGGACAAGGCCGTGGCCCTGAAGCCGGCGGTGGATGCGGCCCTCGCCGATGGCGCCTGCCCCAGCGTGGAGCATGTGCTGGTGGTGCGCCGCACCGAGCAGGAGGTGGGCTTTGAGGCGAGCCGCGACCTGTGGTGGCATGAGCTGGTGGCGGCCCAGGCCCCTGATTGCCCGGCCGAGCCGATGGCCAGCGAAGACCGGCTGTTTGTGCTTTACACCTCAGGCTCCACCGGCAAGCCCAAGGGGGTGGTGCACAGCACCGCCGGTTACAACCTCTGGGCCCATCTCACCTTCCAGTGGATCTTCGACATCCGCGACGACGACATTCATTGGTGCACCGCGGATGTGGGCTGGATCACCGGCCACAGCTACATCGTCTACGGCCCGCTCTCCAATGGCGCCACCACAGTGATGTACGAGGGCGCACCGCGGCCCTCCAAGCCTGGCGCTTTCTGGGAGGTGATCCAGAAGCACCGCTGCACGATTTTCTACACCGCCCCCACGGCGATCCGGGCCTTCATGAAGAGCGGCCGCGCTGTGCCTGATCAGTACGACATGAGCAGCCTGCGGATTCTGGGCACCGTGGGGGAGCCGATTAATCCCGAAGCCTGGATGTGGTACCGCGATGTGATCGGCGGCAACCGCTGCCCGGTGGTGGACACCTGGTGGCAGACCGAGACCGGCGGCGTGATGATCAGCCCCCTGCCTGGTGCCACCCCCACCAAGCCCGGTTCGGCCACCCTGCCCCTGCCCGGCATCAGCGCCGATATTGTCGACCACGACGGCAACTCCCAGGGCCCCGACCAGGGCGGCTACCTGGCGATTCGGCGGCCCTGGCCGGGGATGTTCCGCACGGTGCATGGCGATCCCGAGCGCTTCAAAAAGAGCTACTGGGAGGAGATCCGTCCCGCCGATGGCAGCTGGCTTTACTTCGCCGGTGACGGCGCCCGCCGCGATGCCGACGGCTACTTCTGGGTGATGGGCCGCGTTGACGACGTGATCAACGTGAGCGGCCACCGGCTGGGCACGATGGAGATTGAGAGTGCCCTGGTGAGCCATCCGGCCGTAGCCGAGGCCGCCGTGGTGGGGGTGCCCGATGAGCTCAAGGGCGAGGGGATCGTCGCCTTTGTGACCCTCGACGCCGGCCGCAGCGGCGATGACGCCCTGGTGGCGGAGCTCAAGAAGCACGTGGGTCTGGAGATCGGCCCGATCGCGCGGCCCGACCGGATCACCTTCACCGATGCCCTGCCAAAGACCCGCAGCGGCAAGATCATGCGCCGCATCCTGCGGGCCCTGGCGGCCGGCGAGGAGGTGAGCGGCGACACCTCCACCCTGGAGGATCGCTCGGTGCTCGATGCCCTACGGGTGTGAACCTGGGCCTGGGGGACCTGCTCAATCCGGCCGCTCCGGCGGCTGCCCAAAGGAAAAGCCCCGAGCGTCAACCGGCGCGCAGCAGGGGCTTGGAGGGCAGGGTGTGCAGATAAAGCAGCCAAAGGCTGCCGATGCCGGTGATGCCCACGAAGATCCACTGCCAGTCCTTGCCGGCATCGCGCAGGCGGCGCACCGCGAGGGAGAGATGGGGCACCAATTCGGCAATGAAGTAAAGATTGGCCAGAACACCGATGAAGGGAACGAAGCTTCCCACCAGGTTCAGCAGCAGCAAGATGAGGAAGCTGGCCAGCACAAAAAACCAATAATCTCCGCGGTCGGAGCGGCCGTTGTAGTCGAAGCTGCGTTGCCAGGCCGAGGTGAAGGCGTTGATCAGCTTGTTGGCGGTCAAGATTCTGTATCCCAAGCAACCGCATCACCATGCCGAGCGGTTTGTGGGCGTCAAGGTCGTGTGGCGGAATCCTTACCCGCTCATTCCTGGAGCGTCCAGCTGCCGATCGTGTCAGCCAGCCGCTCGAAGCGTCGCTGGCGGGAAGGATCGTCGGCCCAGTCGCCGAGCAGGTTGCGGCGCAGGCCGGCACTGGCCGGGGTGAGGTGATCGCCGGGCAGCTCGATCAACTCGCTGGCATCGCCGGCCCGCTGGCGCAGAGCATCGAGCAGCCGCGGGCTCTGGTCAAGGTCGTCGCGGCGGAAGCGCACCAGCAGGTTGCGGCTCTGGCGGTAGCCGCTGATCACCAGCTGGAGCGTTTCCTGGGGCGAGGGGCTGAATTCACTGCGGAAGCCGAACTGCTGGCCCATCTCCGCGAGCAAGGGCACGGAGCGTTCGGCCGAGAAGTTATTGAAGCTGAGGGCCACCAATGCGGCGCTGCGCCGGCCCCCATCCGGGGCGAGCAGATGCAGCTTGCAGCCCAGGCTGTGGCCCAACCGCAGCACCCGCTCCCCCGGCGGCAGCTCAAAATCCCCCGCTTCCCGGGTGGTCGCCTCCCGGTCAGCCCGAAAGGCGCGCCAGGCATCATTCGCCTGGCTTTGGTGGTCGAAGCCCGGCACATAGCTCCAGGCCCGCACACTCCAGCCCTGGCCGGCCAGGGCTTCGAGCAGGCGGCGGTAGCTGAGCTGGGGTGTGGCCGCCAGGTAGCTGCCGCCGATGAATTCGATGCGACCCGGCCCAGGGCCTGGACGAGCTCCCTCGGCGCTGGCTGGATCGAGGCACCAGATCGGACCCCGCTGCCGCCAGAGGGCCTCAGCCACCGCTGCCGGCCGCCCTCTGGGCCCGGAGCCGCTCGAGGGCGGCGATCGCCTCGCGGCGGTGGGCCGCCCCATCGAGCAGGTTGTTGAACACGTGGCGGATCACACCGTCGCCGTCGATCACATAGGTCACGCGGCCAGGCAACAAGCCGAGCACGCTGGGCACCCCGAAGGCCTTGCGCAGGCCATTGCCGCGGTCCACCAGCAGCGGATAGGGCAGCCGATGGCGCGCCGCAAAGCGCTGGTGGCTGGCGGCATCGTCGCCGCTCACCCCCCAAACCTGGGCCCCGAGGGCCTGCAGGTCGGCGAAGCTGTCGCGGAAGGCGCAGGCCTCGGTGGTGCAGCCGGGGGTGTCGTCCTTGGGATAGAAGAAGAGCACCAGGGGCGCTCCGCCGAGCTGGTCGCTGCGGCGCTCCAGACCCTCGGCATCCAGCAGGGTGATCAGGGGGGCACGATCGCCGGCGGCGAGGGCGGCAGCCATGGCGTGGGTTTTGTGCATGGTAAGTCAGCCTAGGCAGAGCAACCCCCTGAGCCGGGCCGGTTGATCGATTCAGAAGGCAGGGATCCCCGTCCATCCCCCTTGCCGGGTCTGGGATCATGAACCCAGGTGTTGGATGGTGATGGCGGTACAGCCCGGGCTCTGGGAACAGAACGATCTGCTCGGACTCTGGGCGTCGGGCACGCAGCCGACCAGCCCCCAAGGCGGCGATCCAGAGCCGGCCAGTTCGCTTGCGGTGGCCCCCCCACTCCAGAGCGGCGCCCGCACCGAGGAGCGGCAACCCACGCCCGCCAGCGCGGCTTCCGAGCCTGCGGCCAGTCTTCAGCCGGGCCCCCAGCCGATCGCTTTGCCCAGCCTCGCCCCGAACGCTCGCCGTTCCGGCCCCCATGCTCCCGAGCGGATCCTGATCCTCGATACCGAGACCACCGGCTTGTCTCCGCAGCAGGGGGTCTGCATCGAGGTGGGGGCCGTGCTCTTTGATGTGGGGAGCCGGGAGGTGCTGCAGCAGCTCTCTTTCTTGCTGCCTTGCCAGGCCAACCCGGCGGAGGGGATCAACGGCATTCCCGCCGCCGTGACCCGCCTGCCCCAGCCCACGGAGGCGGCACTGGCCCTGTTTGCCGCATTGGTGGCGGCCGCCGATGCGGTGGTGGCCCACAACGCCGCCTTCGACAGGCAGTGGTTCGGCCATGGGGCCCTCCCGTCTCTCGCGATTCCCTGGATCTGCTCAATGGAGGACATCCGCTGGCCCGCGGAGCTGCAGCTGCGCCCCAACCCCTCCCTGCGGGATTTAGCCCTAGCTCATGAGGTGCCCGTCTGGGCGGCCCACCGGGCGCTCACCGATTGCGAATACCTTGTGCATGTGTTCCAACGCAGCGCCCAGCTCGAGGCGCTGCTGGTGGCCGCGCAGGAACCCAGGGAGCTCTATCGCGCCCGGCTCTCTTATGCGGAGCGGCACCTAGCCCGGGAGGCTGGATTCCGCTGGAACGATCCGGTGGCGGGGGCCTGGAGCCGGAGATTGAGCAAGCGGGAGGCGGAAGCCCTGCCTTTTCCGGTGTTGCCCGTGGAGCGCGATGGGCTTGCTGAACCCATGGCCAGCTGATACCTCGGCGATCAGCTGGATGTCTAAGGAAGAGCTACCTTTACCGCTTGACGAATCAATACCCAAACGGTTGCGGAAAGCACTTCAAGCTCATCATGGCTCCGGCCTGCCTGAAAATGCCTTTCATCGCAGGCGATCTCACATGTGCCTGCCGCTTGCCTGCCGCTTTTATACGGCCAACACGGTGTGGAAGGAGATTTGTATGCGGATCCGCATAAGAAAGCCGTTCGGCGGATCAGGCTTGCCTGATGCCAAGCCAGGAAGTCTGCATGCCCCGAGCGAGGCATTTCGTCGCTATCAACTTCACCAGCGGCTTTGCGTTGGCGAGCGGCAGAAGTGATGGTTGCCGTAGCCAGGTGGCGCCTATACCTTACCTGCGACATCCCAGAGTGATGGGCTAAGACGAGATCAATGCCTTCAGTATGCGTTCAGGGGTCGGGACGTCCCCCGCGGGACTGCATGCCTGACTGCTCATCGCTGAGCAATCAAGAAGCAGTGCTCTGTGCGGCTGATTTAGGGATCGGGCAGCAGTGACGGCATCACCCCACCGTGATGATGGGCAATCCAGGCCTGCTCCAGGAACTGCCAGACATCACGGCCCTGTTGTCTGAGGCTGGTGGTGACGGTGAGCAGTCGGCTGCGGCAGATCGCACCCTGGCGGGATTGGACGCCATGGCTGATTTTTCGCTGAATCACCGATTGGCGCAGGGCACGTTCTGCAGCATTGTTGGTGGGCTCGATTCCACGGGTCTCAAGGAAGGTCCAAAGGGCATCCGCCACCTGGAGGATCTGCTGACAGGTGCGCACCGTTTTGGCCCACGGCGTTCGCTCGCCCCGAAGGTAGCCCAGCTCCACCACCCGCTGCAGCGTGGCCACAAAGGCCTGGCGGACCGGCCGGCTGCGGTGTTGCAAGGCGGGCCAGTCGATCGTGCCGTCTTTGTAACGGTGCCAGAGCCCAAACAGCTGTTGCTGCAAGCTCAGCAGCTGTGCTCCGAACTCAGCGCTGGCGCCCGGGCGTTCGGCGATGGCGGTGAGGTCGCGGATCAGGTGCGCCCAACACAGTTGGCGCTGCTCCAGAGGGAGATGGTTGTAGGCCGAGAAGCGATCGCTCACTACGATCCCGCCAAAGGCGCTCCCGAGCAGCTCGATCGCGGCGGCTGTGGATCGACTCAGGCCCTGGATGAACACTGTCACCACAGCGGTGACCATGACCCACTGCCAGCCCCGCTTGCCCGTGGGATTGTTGCCGTCGGCGTTGCCGGTGGGGGCGCCAGTTTCATCCACGTAGGCCACCGGCTGCTGACGGGCAAAGGCCAGGGCCTCCTGCATGGGCTGCTCCAGCGTGGCGCAGATCCGCTCGCGGACCTTTGCGATCGCTCCACGGCTCATCTCGATCCCCAGCAGCTGATCCAGCAGCGCCTGGGTCTTGCTGAAACTCAACGGGAAGGCACTGCCCAGCAGACCCACCAGGGCACTAAGCCGGGGGCCGTAACGGCTGGCCTCCACATCAGCTGGCAACAAGGCGCAGGTGCTGGTGGAACAGCAGGGGCAGACCAGGCGATGCAGACGGTGCTCGATCACCAGCGGCGTGATCGGCGGGATCTCGATCACCTGATGGCGCACGGGCGCTGGATCCTCTCCCTGCAGCAGGGTTCCGCAGCGGCGGCAGGCCTCCGGGTGGTGCTCCACCACCTGATCCACCCGCTCGATCGGCAGCAGCTCAGGCCCCGATCCAGGATGGTCAGGCTGACCGCCGCGCTTGCGGCTACTGCCCTTGCGCCGCTCCGGCGGCTTAAACCCAGGGCCGTCACTGGAGGGAGGCTTGGAAGAGTTGCGCGAGCTGCGGCCGATCCGCTCCCGCAGGCTGGCCAGTTCGGTCGCCAGGGCGGTGAGCTGCGTACGGAGTTGCTCGTTCTCCTGTCTGAGAGCCTGAATCTCTTGCTGTTGAGCGAGGATCAGCGTTCTGACGCTGGCTGGTGTTGCCAGCCAATCCGCTTCTGGGATCCCGGAAGGAGGGGTGCTCATCACAGGGGGTCTCTGCCTGAGATGCAACCAGGAATCAAGCTGCCGTCAAGGGTTCAGCAGGGCTGAAGTTCGCCGTGAGCCGTCCCGACCCCTGAACGGTTACCAGGAATTAATGGGGCACTCTGATCTGAATACCACCATGATCTATACCCATGTGCTCAAGCGCGGCCCGATGGGCGTCATCAACTAAAAGTGGATATCGGGTCCGATAACCACTGTTCGCGATGGACACTAATTGCCTAAAGCGGCTGCCGCTACTAGAGTTGGCTGTGCTGCATGGAAGTGGTTCACGGAATGCAGCAGAGGCAGTAATGTGGTTCTCGGAAACCTCCCATATAGCGTTAGGTGCTAGCATATCACAATGGCAATTTTTGAAAATGTTTGAACAGCTACTATTGTAACTACCGATCAGTAGTCTGAAAACTCTAAATATAACTATCCTTATAGACAGTGACCCAAGAGCCAAATGCCACTTGTTCCAGAAGCCGACCTAAAGCTTGCAACACAGAATATCGCACACTTTGGCGATACGGATATCTTCCCATTCCCAACCGAAAATCATATCTTCTATGACAAGTCTGAAGGCATCTGCACGGTACTCAAGGAAATTGATAACGATTTTGAATCCGCCCTCATTACTATGCCAGTTCTTGCTTCAAAAGAATTAGCTGCGGTTGGATACAATGGATTTAGGCAAGGTACACAAATTGATCCAATTTGGAATGCATATCTCTTGGCACTAGTAGTTTGCATTGGAAAAGATATTGAAGCACGACGCGTGTCCTCCTCCATTGTTTTCTCCTATCGATTTAAGCCTGTACAAGCTACAGGTTCGCTTTTCGATACAACAGTGGGATGGGTAGAATTTCAGGCAGAAGCCAGTCGCAAGGCTTGCCAACATGCATTTGTCTTACGGTGTGACATTTCTGACTTTTATCCACGTATTTATCACCATCGGCTTGAGAATGCCCTACGTCGTGCCACAGAAAATAGTGAAGTCGTAAATCGGATTAGTGACCTTGTGAGCGCTATCGCAGCAGGCCCATCTTACGGTCTTCCTGTAGGCGGGCCAGCGGCTCGCCTCTTGAGTGAACTCTTGCTCAATAGTGTGGATCGGCTTTTGCTCGCAGAAAAAATCAATTTTATTAGATTTGTCGATGATTACCTTATCTTTGCGGATTCCAGAGAAAAAGCTCATTCTTCACTAATTCGTCTAAGCCAGCTGCTTTTGACAAACGAAGGGCTTTCATTGCAGAAGACCAAGTCTCGAATTCAATCTTCAGCCGAGTTTCTTGCAACTTCTGAGTTTACTGAAGCGGGAGTTGTAGGTGAAGCGTCAGAGAACGATTTGCTAGCTAGAGCATTTAAACGTTTGAGGATTCGTTATGATCCGTATTCTCCGACTGCCGATGATGATTACAAAGCATTAACCAAAGAGCTAAGCAGATTCGATATTGTCGGAATGCTGGGTCGGGAGCTTACAAAGAGCCGAATTGATGAGAGTCTTACACGTCGCTTAGTCTCTTCAATAAAGCTGTTGCCAGAATCTTCTCAAAATGATGCAATGAGGTCAATGTTTGACAGTCTTGACCTGCTATATCCAATTTTCCCCTCAGTGATGCAGCTATGCCGCCATCTCCACGCAAATCTTACGCCTGATGTACAAACGGATGTCTATGCATCACTTCGCCACCTGATTGAATGCGGCTCATATATTACACAGGTCCCAGCAAATCTTGCCTATGCCATAAGAGTTCTAGCAAATGACGACTCTGAAGAAACTGAAATTCTTTTTGCGTCTTTGTATAAGGACTCATCAAGCATGATGATTCGGCGTGATCTTATTGTCCTTATGGCGTTTCGCAAAGCAGACTACTGGTTGTCTAATTGCAGAAACTCGTTTGCGACTTTGAACGGCTGGGAGAGGCGTGCACTTCTAATTGCATCATATACCTTGGGCGATGAGGGAAAGCATTGGCGTAGCGCGATACGCAACGAGCAGAGTGCATATGACAAATTAGTGCTTGAATGGACATCAGAGAGTAAGCAAAAACATGGTTCTGCATGGAGAGTTCCATTGTGATTTCAGAACACCAGTTTGCAACACACTATCTATCTGATTGGCACACAATTACACCCCTGGCTGACGGATTTTGGTCATTTGAAAATCTGATGTTATCACGGATTGTTCCGCCGCTCAAGCCAATGGCGCGAAGCGATATGAGGGCCATAATAAATGAAACAGCCTTTCGTGCTTTTTGCTTGCTGCACAACAATTCAAATCGTATCAGACGGACTGACGTCTTGAATGCGATTGAAGTAGAGTTAAGTCCATCGCTTCTCTACATTCAGCGATTTTCCCCCAGTTCTCACCTGCAGACGGAGAATATCGATGATAACTTTCGAAAAGAGGCTGGTAATCTGGTGTTTCGTCTGCTTCACTTCTTTCCGGGGTCAACACCCACTATCCTCCGACCTACATTCAGCGGATGTGGCCTTCTCTCACAGTGTGAAGGGGATGTCATCAAAGGATCCTGTCTTTATGAAGTGAAGGCAGGAGAGAGGGGGTTTCGAGTTGTTGATCTACGGCAATTGCTCACGTATACAGCGCTTGCTTACGCCAATGGATCGCTTTCATTTCAGGAAATTGGGTTATTTAATCCTAGGACAGGCCTTGCTTGGAAGAAGAGCCTTGAAGAAGTTAGTTACTCTCTTTCTGGATTGAGGCTAACTGACACTCTTTCAGCGTTGGTCGATCGTTTCTCAGGAGCATCAGCTTCGAGATAATTGCTATCTTTCAACCCTACACCTAACATCAGCATACAGCGGACTCGGCTGTGCCTCGCCGCTGATGCTGAGCGTTGGGCGGCGCTAGATAGCATAGTCTGTGGTCAAAGTTCAAAAGGAGAAAAGTGATGCTTCCCGACATTAGGACAAGAAGACTTTCTTTTGGCAACATCTTGTCATGGGGATGGTCAATTTATCAAACGCATTTTGTGAACATCTTGATTGTGGTCCTCATAATCAATATCCCTCTCAACATCGCTACCAAAGTCGTAACTGAGCCATATCCAAACGCAATACTTAGTATATCCGAATCAATTTTCGATGTGTTGGAGGCTATGGCCGTTATGTTTATTACCGAGAGTGCCGTAAACAACGAAACTATGTCATTTGGCGACGCACTGCGTCGAGCAGCGAATCGTTGGGCAAGCGGCATTTTGACCTATCTGCGAGCAGGAGTCATTCTGTTCTTTCTGTTCTTGTTGTTGATTGTGCCCGGCATTATTTGGTCTATTTACTATGCCTTCATATTGCAGGTTGTGGCGCTAAGAAACGAAAGTGAAAAGTCTGCTTTAGATTATAGCGAAGTCCTCGTTCATAGTCAATGGGGAAGAGTTTTTGGAACGAGCGTTATCCTGATCTTAATGATATCGGGTCTATCTTATGGGATAGAACTCATTTTGGGCCTGCTAAAGACAAATCTCGTGATCAATGCTATCGCAGCCACACTCGTTGATATCATTACAGTGTTTGATACTGTCGCCTTTACAGTTTTATTCTTGAACCTTGATTATCAGAAAACATTATCACAGCAAGTAATTTGAGTGACGCCAGTACCCTTAGCGCATAGAGCGTCGCCCAACAACAACATGCACCCGACCCGATGCAAAGAGTTTGGCTGTTCGCAAGGGCGTCCCCGGGCGGGTGATGATGAGCGTTCGCCCGCTCGAAGTCAGTCTTGCCAGGGCCATTAAAAACATGCCATGCTACAATGTTAATCATTGCTACAGTCGTCCTAATAAAGAGAAAAAATGAGAACTTTTGCTGACGTGGCCGCCTACGACAAAGATGGGCAGTTAGCCCTAGTCGTCGAAGCAAAAAGTCGCCTTCACACTACCGCTGGTTGGGCTGCGCAAATGCGCAGAAATCTATTCTCTCATGGCATAGTGCCTAAAAGCAATTACTTCATGCTTGCAATGCCCGATAATCTGTATCTGTGGCGCGGCAAGGAGATGGGAGTTGAGCCTACCAAGCCTCATTATGTCATTAGTCCAGAGCCACTATTTCGAAGATACCTTGATAGCACTCATGCTAACCCATTAAAACTAGGCGAGCAATCTCTCGAGATTCTCATTAATTCTTGGTTAAGCGACCTCATTCAAAGCGGGCTTCCAGATGACCTGCCTGAGCCACAACGAACCATACTGGCTCAGTCTGGGCTGGTAGACGCAATAAGAGGTGGGCGGATCGCGCTAGAAGAGCTCATATGATTTCGATCTATGTTGAAACCAACTATATTCTTGAGCTTGCGTTTTCTCAAGAGCAAGCTCAGAGCTGCCTGCACCTGCTTGAGATTCATGAACGGGGCGCGGGAAGACTAGTCATTCCTGCTTTCAGTATTGGAGAGTGTTTTGATACCTTAGTTCGTCGAAGCGCCCAAAGAAAGCGTTTGGCGGAGACTGTTTCAGTCGAATTAAAACAGCTATCGCGTTCCCTGGCTTACAGGAGCGAGGTTCCTGCTCTTGATTCCATCACTCGGCTGCTGATCAACAGCCTGGAAGATGACAAGAGGAGGCTCGACGAGATATTGACCAGACTACTAGAAGTGGCCGAGATAGTGCCCTTGAACCAGAGTGTTGTGATGGAAGCAATGGGTTATCGTGAGAAGTATGGCCTAGGGTACCAAGACTCGCTTGTCTTTTCATCTGTCATAGATCACCTTCACTCAGTAGCGAGCGCACCTAGTTGCTTTCTGAATCGCAATAGCAAGGACTTCGATGATCCTGATATTGTCGAGACACTTGGAAAAATGGATTGCAAGATGCTCTTTAGCTTTGACAAGGGACTCAACTACGTGAATGGATTGCTTGGGAAATGAGATGTTGCCTCACGCCATTTTAACAGTTGAACAAGCCCCCGAGTGGACAGGCCGCCACAAACTCTCTGCTGCTCATCCCGCGCTCCCTGCCTGCTACTCAGGGGCAGCGTTAGCCCTAACAATGACTATACCCGTGTTCAGTAAAAATAAACTTCCCGGCATGTGGCAAGGCTTGTACGAGACCCAATCTGTTGCTGACGGTTGGGCGCTTGTTTACGGCTGCAAAGCTGTGGCAAAGACGGAAGGCGGCAACGGCAGGAGTACCGCAAGATCTTGATTCGACCTGATCGATCGACCTTGAGTTGATCTGTGGTGTTCAACCAGCGCAAGAGCCTTGATCGATGGTCGAGGTCTGCGCCATTGGTTGGCCTTCGTGGCCGCCTGCACCGCCCACAACCCAAGATGGGGAGCCCCATCCTGTGGCTGCACGGCGTCTGCCGCGCTTCAGCGGTGGTGCCTCTCCCTGCCCCCATCTCGATGCCCTCTCCCTCGTCCCCCTTCCGGCGCGGGCCCGGCACGGCCCGACGCCGGGCCGTTCTTGGCCTGGTCGGACTGCTGGCCAGCCCGCTGCTGGCGCCCATGCTGCCCGCCGGCCCGCTGGCCCGCCTGCTTGCCCCGGCGCCGGCCGGTGCCCAGCAGGCCGCCTCCCAGCCGGTGCTGCGCATCGGCGCCATCCCCGACCAGAAGCCTGAGAAACTCAACCGCCTCTATCCGCTGGTGGCCTCCGAGCTCAGCAGGCAGCTGGGGGTGAAGGTGACCTATGTGCCGGTGGTGGATTACGCCGCCGCCGTGAGCGCCTTCCGCACCGGCAACCTTGATCTGGTCTGGTTCGGCGGGCTCACCGGCGTGCAGGCCCGCCTGCAGAAACCCGGCGCCCGGGTGATCGCCCAGCGCGACATCGACGTGAACTTCCACAGCATCTTTATCGCCAATGCCCGCAGCGGCATCAAGCCGATCAGCCAGCAGAAGGAGCTGGTGGAACTCAAGGGCAGGCGCTTCACCTTCGGTTCGGAGAGTTCCACCTCCGGCCGCTTGATGCCGCAGTGGTTCCTCTCCCAGGCCGGCGTGAAGCTCAGCGACTTCAAAGGCGGCGCCCCCGGCTTCAGCGGCAGCCACGACACCACCATCGCCCTGGTGTCGAGCGGGGCCTACGACGCCGGTGTGGTGAACGAGCAGGTGTGGCGCACCAGCCTCCACGACGGCAAGGCCAACCGCGAAAAGGTGATCCCGATCTGGAAGAGTCCCGGCTACCCCGACTACCACTGGATCGCCCAGGGCGACCTGGACGCCCGCTTCGGCAAGGGCTTCACAACCAAGCTCCAGAAAGCGCTCCTGGCCTGGCGGCCCAGCGATCCGGAGCAGAAGAAGATCCTGGCCCTGTTCGGGGCGCAGCAGTTCACCGAAGCCGATGCCGCCGCCTATGGCCGCATCGAGCAGGTGGGGCGCCAAATCGGCAAGATCCGCTGATGGCTGCGGCGGCGCTGCTGGAGTTGCGGCAGCTGAGCGTGGCCGGCCGCGGTGGTGTGCCGCGGCTGGAGGGGGTGAACCTGGTGATCGAGCCCGGCGAGCGGGTGGCCCTGCTCGGCCCGAGCGGCGCCGGCAAGAGCACCCTGCTCACGGTGGCCAACGGGCTGCTGGCCCCGAGTTCCGGAACGGTGCTCTGGCAGGGCGAAGCCCCCGCCCGCTCCCGCCGGGCCCGCCGCCGCCAGCAGGCCCGCATCGGCACCCTCTGGCAGGACCTGCGCCTGATCGAGGAGCTCAGCGTGCAGCAGAACCTCAATGCCGGCCGGCTGGCGGCCTGGGGCTGGCCCCGGGCCCTGCTCAACCTCCTGCTGCCCCTCGACACCGCCGCCAACGCCGCGGTGCTGGCCCGGGTGGATCTGGCCGCGGAGCTGCTGGGCCAACCGGTGGCGGCCCTCTCCGGCGGCCAGCGGCAGCGGGTGGCGATCGCCCGCCTGCTGCGCCAGGACCCCACCCTGCTGCTGGCCGATGAACCCCTGGCCAGCCTCGATCCGCGCCTGGCCGCCTCCCTGTTGGCCTTGTTGCTGGCGGAGGCGACCCCGCCCAGGGCCCTGCTGCTTAGCCTGCACCGCCCCGATCTGCTGGCGGGCTTCGATCGGGTGATCGGCCTGCGGGCCGGCCGGCTGGTGTTCGATGCCGCCGCAGCCGACCTCCAGGGGCCTGCGGGGGTGGCCCGGCTGCAGGAGCTGTACCGCGGCGAGGACCGCAAGACCGATGGGCAGGCCGATGGGCAGACCGATGGGGCGCGGGATGGCGCGGGGGATGGCGAACCGGGTGAGCCGGCACGACCAGCAGGCGCGGGCTCTCTCTGGGCCGCCCCGGACCGATGACGGGTGTCGGCGGCGGCGAGATCCCAGCGCTGGAGACCCCAGCGCTGGAGGGCGCGCCCAACGGGGGAGCAGGGCGAGGATTCCTGCTGCGGCCCGCCGCCCCCCTGTTGGTGCTGCTGCCCTCGCTGGTGCTGCTGCCGCTGCTGGCGGTGCCCTTTCTGGCCCATGGCGGCGGCCTGGATCTGCTCGGCCAGTTCGCCCTCGCGGCCTTCACGCCCTCGCTTGATCCGCTGGTGCTCCGTTCGGCCCTCACCGGTCTGGCCACCACCGTGGGCATGGCCCTGCTGGGCTGGAGCGCCAGCCTGGTGCTGGGGCTGCTGCTGGGGCTGGCCAGCTCCCGCACCCTCTGGCGCAGCTGTTGGGGGCAGCTCTGGCCGGCGGAGCTGATCCGGCGCCTGCTGGCGATTCCCCGCTCCATCCACGAGCTGCTCTGGGGCCTGCTGCTGCTGCAGCTGGTGGGCCTGCAGCCGGTGGTGGCGGTGGTGGCGATCGCCATCCCCTTCGGCGCCCTGGTGGCCCGGGTGGTGGCCGATCTGCTCGACGGGCTCGACACCGGCCGCCTCGAGGCCCTGCGGCTCGCCAGCGTCCCGGCCCCAGCGGCCCTGCTCACCGCCCTGGGCCCGCCGCTGCTGCCGGGGCTGCTCAGCTACAGCGGCTATCGGTTGGAGTGCGCCCTGCGCAGCGCCACCCTGCTGGGGGTGTTCGGCCTCGGCGGCCTCGGCACCGACCTCAAGCTCACGCTGCAGTCGCTGGAGTTCCACGAACTCTGGACGGGGCTCTGGCTGCTGCTGGCGGTGATGCTGGCCCTGGAGACGGGCCTGGGGTGGCTGCGGCGCCGCTGGCTGATGCCGCGCCGGCTTGGGCTGGGCCGGGCCGGGAGGGGGCGGGCCGGAGTGGGGGCGCGGGGCCGGGAGATGGTGCTCTCCCTGGCCGCCCTGCTGCCGCTGACCATCGGCGTGGGTTGGGCTCTGGGGGTGGATCCGCGCGCCCTGCTGGCCTGGCAGCCGTTGCAGGGGGTGGGCGGCAGTGGCTGGCTGGATGGCGAGCGGTTGCTGGCCCTGCCGTGGCCAGCCTTGATCGGCAGCACCTTGGCCCTCACCCTGCTGGCGGCGGCCCTGGCGGTGGGGCTGCCGCCCCTGCAGCTGCTGCTGAGCGCCCCCTGGCCAGCGGCGCGCCGATTGGTGCGCATGAGCTGGGCCCTGGCGCGCCTCTGGCCGCCGCCCCTCACGGCCCTGCTGCTGCTGCTGGTGCTGCAGCCGGGGCTGATCACCGCCGCCCTGGCCCTGGGCCTGCACAACGCCGGCATCCTGGGCCGCCTGCTGGCGGAGGCCCTGGCTGATGCCACACCCGCCGTGGAGCAGGCTCTCGCCAGCGGCGGTGTTCGGCCGCGGCTGGCCCTGCTGTATGGGCGCTATCCGGCGATCGCTCGCCCCTATCTCGCCTATGGCGCCTACCGGGCTGATGTGCTGCTGCGCGAAACCGTGGTGGTGGGGCTGGTGGGGGCCACGGGCCTGGGCAGCCAGCTGCTCGAGAGCCTCAGCAGCTTCGCCTGGGACCAGCTGCTGGCCTTGGTGGCCGTATATGCCCTGCTCACCCTGCTGGGGGAGGAGCTCAGCGATCGGGTGCGCAGACGCTTGCTGCAGAGGGTCTGATCCGCCGGCGCCAGCGAATCGCCAGGGCTCAGCCGGCGGCCTGCCGACCGACCACCCGATTGCGGCCGCGGCGTTTGGCCTCGTACAGGCAGTTGTCGGCGAGCTGCTGGAGCTGGTCGCCATCACAGTCCGGAAACGCCTCCGGATCCCAGAGCGCCACCCCGAGGCTCACCGAGAGGGGCATGCCCTCGCCACCGTCGGGGCTGGGCACCCGGGCTTGCCGCACCGCCTCCCGCAGCCGTTCGCAGATCCGCAGGGCCTCGGGGCCGTCGGTGTTGGGCAGGATCAATGCAAACTCCTCACCGCCCAGCCGGGCCACCACATCGCTGCTGCGGCGCAGGTCGGAATTGAGGATCGTGGCCACCTCCTTCAAGCAGGCATCCCCGTAGGCGTGGCCGAGGGTGTCGTTCACCTGCTTGAAACAGTCGATGTCGACCAGGGCCAGGGCCAGGTTGCCGTTGTTCAGCCTGGCGGCGTTGATCAGGGACTTAAGAAAGGAATCGAAGCTGCGCCGGTTCGGCACGTTGGTGAGGGGATCGAGCAGGGCCAGGCGTTTGGCCCGCTCACTCTCGAAGGTGTAGAACAGCAGACTGAGCAGGCTGCTCATCGAACAGATCCTCTGGATTTGCTCATCGCTGAAGCTGCTCTCACCACGAAGGGCGATGGTGAGAACCGGGATCGAGATGCCGCGCGAATCAAGCCGCAGGCCGAGATAGTCGTTGCAGTTCTGCTCCTTCAGTTTCGCAAGGAATGGGAACAGCACCTCCCGCTGGTTTCCCAGCCGCTGGCGGAAGAGCTGAACCTTGGTGGCGATGTGATGGAGCGGGCTGGCTAGGTGCTCCTCGCGTTCGAGAAAGGAGCGGTCCATGCGCAGGGTGGTGACCTCACCGGGCTTGTTGTGATACCAGACATACTGACTGCAATCGATGTCATCATCATCCGGCAGGAAGGCCAGTGAGAGCCTCAGGATGTCGAGGCCCCAGCTCTTGAGTTCGTTCACGAACAGCAGCAGGAATTCCTCGAAGCTGCGCAACTCGAACCATTTGTCGAGGATGTAGCGCTCCAGGGGCACGCCGCCGCTCCCATGAGCGCCCGGCACCGGGGCCTCCAGCAGGCGGTCGGAGGAGCGGTGCTTGCTCACCATCGCCTCGATCGCCTCGGCCGAACCCCAGGGGGAGTTGGTGAGGAAGCCGGCGACCGCCTTCCACTCCATCGGCCGGGCGATGAGGTAGCCCTGCAGCCCGTCCGTGCCCAGCCGGATCGCTGCGGCGAGGTCGCCATGGTCGTCCACGCCCTCGGCTACCACGGTTTTGCCCAGGGCATGCACCGTGTCGATGAAAGAACCGAGATAGCGCTGCATGCGGAAGGAATCCCCGAGCCCGCTCACCAGATCGATGTCGAGCTTGATGGTGTCGTACCAGGCGGCGCAGATGCGCTGGTAATTGGAGAGACCCGAGCCGAAGTCATCGATCAGGATCCGGAAGTTCAGTTCCTTGATCAGCCGTTCCGAGGCGGCATTCACGCTGTCCCGGTGCTGGCCCCGGCCGGGGGTTTCCGTGAGTTCGAGGCAGATGAGCGAATTGTCGATCTTGTGTTCGTCCAGACAATCGATCAGTTGGTTGAGTCGATCGGGGCTGGCAATCGAATCAATGCTGATGTTCACCGAGAGGTAGTCGATTCGCTGGCGGAGCAAAGAGGATGCCTCCAGGCTTCTCTGCAGGCCGGCCACCCGGGCGATCACCAGGGCATCGATCTGGTGGGTGATGCCCAGTTCATGGGCGATGCGGATCAGTTCCCCGGTCTGCTGCTCCTGCAGCAGCGGCGTGCGGAATCGGATCAGCACCTCAAGGCCGAACTGACCGGGATTGGCGAGCAGCATGATGGGCTGCACGTGCAGATCGATATCCTCGCTGCGGAGTTGGCGCAGGGCGTCGCGGATGGCGCTGGCCTGTCGCACCTGGCTCGCGTCGCTGGCCTCGATCAGGCGGATGTTCGATCCGGCTTCGGCGGCCACGATCTCCCCGAAGCCATGGCTCTGGAGGATGGAGGCCCCTGAGGTTCCCGGCCGCAACCGCTGGCCGGTGACCACGATGTCGTCGTCCCACAGCAGCCCCTGGAACTGCCGCTGAATGGCGGCACTCACGCTGATCTGGAGCTCGTGCAGCAGCAGCCGGTCCTGATCGGGATCCGGTTCCTTCCACCCCATCACCTCCCGGCCCGGGCCATCGCCGCAACGGGTGAAGATGGCCGCCAGGCGCGTCTCAGAGGCCCGGTAACAGCGCACCCGCGGGCCGGAGCCGGGATGGTGCTTCACGGCCTCGCAGGCCGCCTGGAACAGGCGGGAGATCTCCTCGTCGGGCAGGAAGGCCTGCTGGCGTTCCAGCAGCCGCAGGGTCACGATCGTGAGGAGGCAGGGTGGGCCATCGCCAACGGAGTCCACAAGGCCCGGATCCTGAAGGTCATGCTCGAGGACGGAGCGGGAGAGCAGGCCGGTCTGGCGGTCACGCCAGAGGCGCTCGAGGATCTGGTGCTGCTGGCGGCTCTTACGTTCCGAGCGGTAGGCCAGCAGGCCGCTCAGGATGATCAGCAGGCCTGCCAGGGGCCAAACGAGCGCCCGAGTGAGCGGGTTGCGCGACCACTCCAGGTTCAGCTGCGGCGGGGCCCCTCGATTCAGGGCGATGAAGCTGAATCCGGCATCGGGCCCGAGGGTGCGATCAAGGTTCAGTTGCAGCCAGGGGGATGGGGCCTGGCCCGGCTGCGGGACAGGGGCCAGCCACAGCAGGTTGCGCTGAACCGGATCCGCCAGCACACGCATCTGGGGTGGGCGGTTGTCGCTCAGGCAGATGATGTCTGGCTCGGCCGGGCGTTCTCCCCTTGGTCCAACCCCTCCGGCCGCGCGGACCGTCGCCGCGGCAGCGCCGGCTCCGGGGGACCTGGCAGGTTCGATTCCGGGCTGCCGCCCCGGGGCATCGGCCGGCGGGGCCAGGCTCAACCCCAGGGCCATCAAGGCGCCCTGTTGGCCCGATCGGCTGGTGTCCTGCTCCTGCCCGGGCTCTCCTGTGCCGGCAGAGGCCTGCAGGAACAACAGCTGGGAAGCCTCCAGGGTCCGGCAGAGGCGTTCGGCGGCTTGTTCAAGCCGGTGTCGATGCTGGCCCGCTTCCCGCAACTGGGCAGACTGATTGACGATCACCGTAACCGCGGTGGTGGTGATCACCCCGGCAGCCAGGATGCCGTAGGTGCGCCTCTGCATCGGCTGGCGTCCGTGCCGACAAGTTGGCGATCGATAGGCTAGCGCTGTCCCCCCCCCGTGACCCCTTCCCCGATGTGTCCAGTCCCCTTGTTCGCCGCGCCATCGGACGGCAGAGGTCTGGCCCATCGAGGGGCGCTCCGCCGCGGCGTCGCTGGCGTGCCGCGCTGCCCTGGGGGCTGCTGGCGGTAGCCCTGCTCACGCTGCTACCGGCCTCCCTGCTGGCGGGCTCCACGACGCCACCCGGAGCGGATCGGGCCGCCGTTTCCTCCTATGCCCTGGTCCAGCGGGCTCCCTTCAACCGGCCCGACTTCTATCCGCTTGATCGCCGCCCCGATCCGGCCCTCTACCGGCCCCATGCCGACTGGATCGGCAGGCTGATCCTGCCGGAGCCGGCCGAGGCCGCCGCCAGCGGTGAGGACTGGGTCTGGCTGGAGGTGGAGCAGGCTCCTGCCGCCGCTGCCCACCTGGTGGGGCGCCGGCTGCCGCTGGCCTGGGCGGATCAGCCCCGGTTGCGGGCCGTGGTGGGGCTGCTCACCACGGACATCCACCTCGGGGCCGAAGCCCGCTCCCTGGCGGCCCAGGGCAACGTGGTGCCCTGGCGGCTTGATGGCCGCTCCCGGGTCGGACCGCTCCAGTCCCTGGCCGGTGCCCGCCCCGAGGATGACCTCAGCGTGCGGTTGGAGGGTGTGGAGCTGGCTGCCGCCGGCGACCTCCGTGCCCTTCTGCCGGCTCTTGGGGACGGGCCGGTGCTGCGGATCCCGACCCCGCCGGTGCAGATCACGGGGCGCTGGATGGCCAGGGCGCGACTGCTGAGGGCCCTGCCGGGGAAGGAGGGGGCCGGTGGCGACCTGTTCGTGGTGCGGCACTACGACTCCCGCAGCCACAGCTACGGGGGGCCCGAGGAAACGGTGCGCATCCCCAGCCAGCCCCCCAACCGGGATGGTCGGCGGTTCTTCGAGACCACCGGCCTGCTCGACCACCCGATCGGCGCCGAGGGCTGGACCCTCTACGGGGCGCCGGCGGCGGATGGCCTGTTCACGGTGCAGGCCTTGCTGCCTCAGGCCCTGGTGCAGCTGAGCCCCGATGGGCAGCTGCGGGGCACCACTGCGGGCCTCGGCCAGATCGCCCGTGGCAATTGGAACGCCGCGACCAGCCGCCGCGGCAGCTTCCGTCGCACCGCCCTTGAGCCCGATGGAATGGCGCGGCCCTGGGCGATCGGCGACCGTGCCCTCTTGATTCACGCCTTCGGCGGCATCGGCGGGCCCGGTGGTGAGCCCACACCGGGCTTCACGGTGACGGGCCATTTCGCCTTCGGCGAGGCGGAGGTGATCGCCGACCCCTTTGGCGGTGAGCCTCGCTTCGACCTGCGTTATCACCAGATCTATGCCAACAATCCCGATGGGATCGTGGCCGGCAGCCAGGAATGGAGTGCCTGGAGCGGCGATCTGCAGCGGGGCTGGCTGGGGCTGCGGCCGATCTCGGATGTGCTGGTGCGGCAGGATCCACAGCTGCTGGCGGCTCTGCGGCTCCAGGCCGAGGTGCTGATGGCCCGCTATCGCAGCGGTGATGGCAGCGGCGTGGCGGCGGTCACGGTCACCACGTCCTGCGTGCAGGATTCGGCCCAGGCCCTCTGGACCACGGTGGAGTTGCTGCGCCAGGGTCTGGTGTCCGGGCCTTCCCCCTCGGCCAGCACGGCCGGCGGTCACTCCCTGGGGCGGGCGATCGAGGCGGTGCTGGTGCCCTTCGGCATCGTGCGCTCCGACTGGCACGGCAATGCGGAGCTGATTGCCACCGCCCTGCGGGCGGCGGACAGGGCCGGACCGGATTCCGGGGTGGGCGGCCCGGCCGCGGCTCCGGTTGCGGCGCCGAATGTGGGGCCGACTGCGGGTTCGACTACGGGTCCGACTGCGGGGCCAACTACGGGGCGGTTCCAGCGCGGCCTGAGTCCCCTTGATGGCCTGCTGAGCCTCCATTCGATCCTGCCCCGCCGCGGCCACGATGCCTTCGCGGCCCTGTTCCTGCGGCGCGGTGCCCCCCTGTGGATCCTGCGCACCAACCAGATCC
>Ga0209299_1000165_pt1 | contig 35629 bp, 34 predicted proteins | sample S_140806_MF_Meta_FD_187326 | JGI IMG/M metagenome (GOLD analysis project Ga0209299, IMG submission 187326) | Freshwater microbial communities from Lake Simoncouche, Canada to study carbon cycling - S_140806_MF_MetaG (SPAdes) (version 2) | ecosystem: Environmental > Aquatic > Freshwater > Lake ...
CCTCATGCTCGATGGCCTAGAGCCTGTCCCTGCCGAGAAAAAGATCGTCGGCTTCCGCGTCCACCGCGCCGAATCCGATGCCGAAGTGGCCACGACGACCCTCTTTGATGAAAACGGCGCTGTTTTGGCCGTCGTGGCGATGAATGCCAAAGGCCAACCGACCCTGCTCCAATGATGAATGAGGAATTCAGAATGACGAAAGAATATCCAATTCCCAAGTCCGAAGTACATCCCCGCAAAGCGTGGCTTCGTGCCTGGTGCTTCCTCATTCTTTCGTCCTTCCTCATTCTGAATTCATCATTCTGCCCTGCTCAGCAGCCCGCTCCGGTTCCCGCCAAAAAACCCGCCACCGATGGCAAAGTCTGGGGTGCCCTCGTCTATGCCACGACGGATGCCGCCAAGCTCACTGGCAGCTCCGAAAAGGCACCGGAGAACCAAAAAGACCTCTTCGGCCGTCTCGGGAAGGTCTTCATGCCTTACACGCACTTTGAGATCATCGGCCAGCACGTCCAGGATGTGTTTCGCGAGTATGAATCGTGGGTCGTCCCCTCCCGCGATCTGTTTTTGAAGATCGACTCCAAAGGCCCCGCGCCAGATGGCGGCATGAATCTCCACCTCCAGGTCTGGCGTGAGCAGCAGGTGCTCGTCAAAACGGATGCCGTGCTGCACCCCGGAAGCCCGCTCTTCATCGGCGGCCCGAAGTGGCGGGATGGTCAGCTCCTCTTCGTGCTCGATCTGGCGAAGAAGTAACCACGCCGGCGCGGTTTCTTGTAGCTCCTGCACGGCGGACTGCGTAGTCTCAGGGTCATGCAACCGCACGCGCCCAACTCCTGTTGCTGCGCATCTCCGAACCCGGATGATGCCGTGAAGGTCGTTTCGACTCCGGTTGCTGCCAAAACCGCCGCCTTCATCTGCCCGATGTGCGAGGGCGTGGGCTCGGACAAGCCCGGTGCCTGCCCCAAATGCGGCATGGACCTCAAAAAGAATCCGCTGGCCGTGAGCAGCACGCCTGAGTGCTGCGGTGATGGCGGTTCTGCTGAGCTTCGCGAGCTGTGGTGGCGCTTGCGTTGGGGGGCGTTGATGACGCTGCCCGTCGTGGTGTTGAGCATGGGCATGGATTTGCCGGTGATCCGCGACATCCCCGCAGATGCCTCGGCGTGGATGCAGCTCGTGTGGGCCACACCAGTCGTGTTTTGGTGCGGCTGGCCGCTGCTGGTGCGTTTTGCCCGCTCCTTCGCCACGCTGAAGACGAACATGTTCACGCTCATCGGCCTCGGCGTGCTTTCCGCGTGGGTTTACAGCACGCTCGTGGTCGGCGTGCCGGATCTTTTGCCGCACAGTGGCGGTCACGGGCATGCGCCGGTGTATTTCGAGAGTGCTGCCGTGATCACCGTGCTCGTTTTGCTCGGCCAGCTCCTCGAATCCCGTGCCCGCCGCGCCACCGGCTCCGCCATCGAGTCATTAATGAAGCTCGCACCGCCGACGGCGCATCTCGTGGATGGCTCCGTCGAAAGTGAAATCCCGCTCGATGCCGTGAAGCCCGGCGATGTGCTGCGCATCAAGCCCGGCGGCAAAATCCCCGTCGATGGCCTCGTGCTCGAAGGCGTCTCCACCATTGATGAATCCATGCTCACCGGCGAGCCGATGCCGGTGATGAAGAAAGCCGAGAGCCGTGTCACCAGCGGCACCGTGAATGGCAATGGCACGCTCTTGATGAAAGCCGAGCGAGTCGGCGCGGACACGCTTTTGAGTCAGATCATTGCCCTCACGGCCCAGGCACAACGCAGCCGCGCCCCGGTGCAGCGACAGGCAGATCGCGTTTCAGGCTGGTTTGTGCCCGTGGTGGTCTTGATCGCGATTTTGACCTTCCTCGCGTGGTGGGAGTTTGGACCGCAGCCGAGCCTTGGCTTTGCCATCGTCAACGCGGTGGCCGTTTTGATCATCGCCTGCCCCTGTGCGCTTGGTCTGGCCACGCCGATGGCCGTGACGACTGGCATGGGTCGCGGTGCGCAGCTCGGCGTGCTCATCAAGGATGCCGAGACGCTCGAACGCCTCGGCACCATCGACACCATCATGCTCGACAAGACCGGCACGCTCACCGAGGGCAAACCGAGTGTCGTCGAAGTGCATCCGCTGCCCGGCTTGTCCGCTCGCGATCTCCTCGCTTGCGCCGCCGCCGTCGAAACGGCCAGCGAGCATCCTCTCGCCGCCGCGATCGTCGCCGCCGCGAAGGAACGAAACATCCCGCTGGCTGCGGTGAAGGATTTTCAAGCCGTGCCCGGCGGTGGTGTGCTCGGCACCGTCGGTGAGACGGAGGTCTTCGTGGGCCAGGCCGCCTTCTTGAAGAAAAAAGGCGTCTTCATCGACACCGAATGTGCCACCCGCTCCGCCGAGCTTCAGGCCAGCGGCTTCACGGTCGTGCTCGTCGTGCTCGATGGCCGCCCGCTCGGCCTCATCGCCCTCACCGATAAAATCAAAGAGAGCACCAAGCCCGTCATCGACGCGCTCCACGCCCTCGGATTGAAGTTCAAGATGCTCACCGGCGATACCCGCTCCACCGCCGACCGCGTGGCGAAGGATCTGCGCATCGACGAAGTCGCCGCCGAGCTCAGCCCGCATGACAAACTCGTGCATGTTTATCAGATGAAGGAACAAGGGCGGAAAGCCGCCTACGTCGGCGATGGCATCAACGACGCCCCCGCGCTCAGCGGCGCGGAAGTCGGCATCGCCATGGGCACCGGCACCGATGCCGCCATGCACAGCGCCTCCGTCACCCTCGTGAAAGGCGATCTCCGCGCCCTCCACCGCGCCTTCACTCTCAGCCGCGCCACCTTGCGCATCATCCGGCAAAACCTCGCCTTCTCCTTCCTCTACAACGCCATCGGCATCCTCATCGCCGCCGGCGTCCTTTACCCCTTCACCGGCCGCCTCCTCAGCCCCATGCTGGCGAGCGTGGCGATGTCCCTGAGCAGCCTCACGGTGATCTTGAACTCGCTGCGTTTGCGCTGGTTCAAATAATCGGCACAGGTTGCGGCTCGATAGCAACCCATGTCCGACCTCAAGACCTACCTCACCCAGCGCTGCCAGATCATCGACGTGGCGCTCGATCAATGCATCCCGTCGGCAGAGACGCGGCCTGTTTCGCTGCACAAGGCGATGCGGCATAGCGTGTTCGCGGGAGGGAAGCGTTTGCGCCCGATTCTGACGTTGGCGGCGGCGGAAGCCTGTGGCGGCACGATCGAAAAGGCGATGCCGAGTGCCTGCGCGGTGGAATGCCTCCACACCTACTCGCTCATTCATGACGATCTGCCTTGCATGGATGATGACGACATGCGCCGCGGTGTGCCCACTTGCCACATCGTCTTTGGCGAGGCCATCGCGCTGCTCGCCGGCGATGCGTTGCAGGCGCTGGCTTTTGAGCTCACGGCGCAAACACCCGCGACGAGCCGTCACACAGCAGCGAGCTTGGTTTCCGAACTCGCTCGCACAGCGGGAAGCCTTCATCTCGTCGGTGGCCAAGTGGCTGACCTCGAAGGCGAGCAAAAGAAGCTGCCACTCGATGATTTGCGCTTCGTTCATGAGGGTAAAACGGCCGCACTGCTCACCACGAGCATCAAGCTGGGGGCGATGAGCGCCGATGCCACGCCGGAGCAATTGCAGGCGCTGCACGACTTCGGCATGGCCACCGGCCTCGCCTTCCAGATCATCGACGACATCCTTGATGTGACGCAGACGAGCGAAAAGCTCGGCAAGAGCGCCGGCAAGGATGTGGCATCCGAGAAGAGCACTTACCCGGCTCTCCTCGGCCTCGACGCCTCACGAGCGGAGGCGCATCGCCTCACGACGGCGGCACATGATGCGCTGGCGATCTTTGGCGAGAAAGGCACGCGGCTTCGCGAGTTGGCGGATTATCTGCTGAACCGTGATTATTGAGCTTTCGGAGCCACGGCCAACCGCTAGCATCCGCACCTTTCCGCCGCATGGCCTCCATTCTCAAATCGCTAAGCCTCATCGCCGATCCCACCCGGGTGCGGCTGCTGCTGCTGCTCGAGCGAGAAGAACTCAGTGTGGCCGAGCTGCAGGAAATTTTATCCCTGCCGCAGTCAAACATCTCCGCGCAGCTCGCCAAGCTCAAAGGCGCGGGGCTGGTGAGTGATCGCCGCAGCGGCAAGAACCGTCTCTACCATCTCGAAAGCCCGGCGGAGAAGGAGCGTGAAGCCCACGAGCACTTCCTCGCTCTGATCAAGGCTGCGGGTGCCGAGATGCGTGAAGCCTCGAAGGATCTTACCGCCCTCGAGATCGCTCTGCGCAAGCGTGCCGAAACAGCCAAAGCCTACTTCGATGCGCTCGCGGGTAAATTTGGCCGTCACTACATCCCCGGCCGCTCGTGGAAGGCACTTGGCGAAACTCTTTTGAAGCTCATGCCGCCGCTGGTCATCGCGGATCTCGGCGCGGGGGAAGGTACGCTCTCGCAACTGCTGGCTCAGCGGGCCAAAAAAGTCATCGCCGTGGATAACAGCGAAAAGATGGTGACCTACGGTGCGGAGCTCGCCTTGAAGCATGGCTTCACCAATCTCGAATACCGCCTTGGCGATCTCGAAAAGCCGCCCGTCGAACCGGCGAGTGTGGACCTCGTTTTCCTCAGCCAGGCATTGCACCACGCTCAGAATCCCCAGGCGGCGCTTCGCGGTGCGTTTGGCATTTTAAAGCCCGGCGGCCGCATCGTGGTGCTCGATCTACTCCAGCATACCTTTGAGAAGGCCCGCGAGCTCTATGCCGATGTGTGGCTGGGCTTCACGGAGGCGGCGCTGCACGAAATGATGTCCGCCGTTGGCTTCCGCACCATCGAGACGGGCGTCGTCCATCGGGAGACTCGCAGCCCGCATTTCCAGACCGTGCTCGTCACCGCGGAGAAGTAGGCCTTGGCCGAGTCCCTTATGGCTCACACCCGCACCATGTCCTTCAAAATCTGCCAGTAGAGGTAGAAGCACCCGCGCCAGGAATAGCGAAACTCGCTGCTGCCGGCCTTCACAATAAGGCCTTCGAGGAGGTTGTGATCCACCTGCACGCTCATGTCACGCTGGATGTAGGCATGCAGATACTCCGTGTCTTGCTCGGCGATCTCTTCCGTGGTCACGGCCAGCGCCTCCAGGAAGTCCCCGTGGTCGGTGAGGAGGTCCTCGAAGGAATCCGCGTCCTCGTAGCGGTTCACGAGATGCTTGGGCGGATGCTTCATCGTCGTGGGGAAGGGGTAGTTCGTCGTCGTATAGACCACGCCATTCTTCCCGCGGGTGGTGAGGCTCACATAGGAAAAGCCCATCTCACCCTGCCTCGCCAGCGCCACGGAGGCCTGCGCCCGCTTTTCCTCATGGTAAAAGAGCCGCATGAAATGCTCTGTCTCACTCCACATCCAGCCGGTATCACCCACTTGCACGAATCCCGCATCCTCCGCCTCGCGGGAAAGCTCGCCGAGATCGGGAAAGACATCGCGTGAAGGCGGGAAGCGATGCACCACCTCACTCTTGATCGGGAAGCGCAGGCGCCGCACGCGGAACATGATCTCCATCCACGGCACCAGAAACCAGCCACCCACAAAGAGCGCCCCGCCTGCATGCTGCTCATCGGTGATGTAATAGCCCGCGAGGTAAAGCGCCCCCAGCATGGCGATGGCTCCCAGCTTCGCGATGTAACGATTCTCCGACGTGCGGCAGGCAAAGGCAAACACCACGGCGGCGGCCACGAAAAGGATGTGCTGGATCGTCGATGATTCCATGAAGGGTGGCTGTCGGTCGGTGAAATTTTCTAGCGCGAGGTTATAAGATGCCTCCTCGCGAATCAATGCTCATTTCAAACGCCATGCCCGCCGCCTTTTCGCGTTTCTTGTTCATCCTCCTCGTCGCCCTCGCGGGCTGGTTTGGTATCTCGCGGCTCGATTTCGATGTCGATCCGCTCTCGCTGCTGCCGAAGGATCTGCCTGGATTGGAGGGAACTCGCCTGCTGCGCGATTTGAAGAGCGATCAGCTCATCGTCACGCTGCAAAGCGAGGACGCCGAGCTGCTCGAAGTCGCCGCCGATTCGCTCGCGGAGCATCTCGCGACCCAAAAAGACCTCGCCGCCTCCGTGCGACACAAGTCATTGCTGCAATCCGATCCTGAAGTCATCGCCGAGGTCATCGCGTGGCTGTGGCGCAATGCGCCGCCGGAAAAAGTCGCCGCGTTGAGCGCTTCGCTCGCTCCCGATAAACTCCCTGCGCTGCTGGAAAAGTCCCGCGAAGCCACCGCGAACTCGCTCGATCTCCAAAACGCCACGCTCACCGGCTACGATCCCTTTGGCATCGCCCGCGGTGCCATGGCGATGCTTTCCTCCGGCGACGACGCCAACATGCCGAGCGATGAATTCACCTCCGCCGATGGCACCCTGCGCCTGCTTTTCATCCAACCGCCCACCGCCGCGCTCGCGGACTACCGCACGGTGAATGCCTGGCTCACGAAGCTGCGGCAAGACATCCGCGAAACCTGGCAAAAGAGCGATGAAGCGCTCGCGAAGGTCCAAATCGGCTTCACCGGCGATCCGGCGTTTCAGGCGGAGATCGCCACGGGCATGGAATCCGACATGCGGCAGTCCATTTCCGCCGTGACCTTCATTGTCGGCTTTCTCTTCTGGCTGCTGCATCGCCGCATCGTGCCGCTCTTCTGGCTGCTGCTCGCCATCTTGTGCGCCAATCTTCTCACGCTCGGCGCGGCGGGTGTCATCTACGGCTCGCTCAATGTGATGAGCATGGGCTTCGCCGCCATTTTGACCGGTCTCATCGAGGATTTTGGCGTCATCGGCCTCCACGCGGCCTCGGAGCATCCGCGTGAGTCGTATCGACAAATTCTGCGTCGTGTGCTGCCGGGCGTCGCGTGGTCCGCCGTGACCATCGCGGCCATTTTTGCCACGCTCGGCCTCAGTCAGCTTCCCGGCGTGGCGCAGCTCGGCTTGCTCGCCGCCCTCGGTGTGCTCATCGGCGCGGCGGTGATGCTCCTCGGCTTCCTGCCGCTCGGCATGAAGCCGTATGTGGTTCACGCTTCAGCGTGCGAAACCTCCGCTCCACGTCTCGGTCTCACCCTTCAAAAAACCTTCACCTGGCTCCTCGCCGCGCTGCTCCTCACCGCCACCGCCGCGATCATCCTCAAAGGCCTCCCCAAGGCCGATTTCGGCTCCTCCGTGCTTCGACCGAAGCAAAGCGAGGCCTTCGATACCTCCGAGCAGATCGAGGCCAAAATGATCGCCTCCGATCAAACCATCCCGCTCCTTTTCCACGCCGCGAACACCGATCAACTCCGCCAAACCCTCGCCGCAGCCTCCAAGCTCCTCACCGACATCCCCCACACGCTGCCCACCGCCCTCATCCCCAATCCATCCCTCCAACACTCCAACACTCCAACACTCCAGCAGCTCGCCGCCAACGAGAAGCTCCTCCAAACCGCCCTCGACACCGCCGGCTTCACCGACACCGCTTTCTCCCTCACTCAAAAGGTCCTCGCGAAGTGGCGCGACGCACAGCCCTCATCCCTGATTCCTCATCTCTCATCCCTCCTCTCCGGCACCACCGCCCTCGGCTCCTTCTCCCTCCCCCAAGGCATCCACGATCCGCTGCTCGCCAAGCTCGAAGCCATCCCCGGCGTGCATCCCGCCGGCTGGAATTACCTCCGCGTCTCGCTGGAGCCCTTGCTGGAGCGTGAGATCACCCGCGTGTGCCTGCCCACCGCAGGCATCGCGCTCGTGCTCTTCGTGCTCGTCTTCCATGGCCGACGTGAGCGACTGCATGCGGCCGGCGTGCTCATCATCACCGCCATCGTGCTGCTCGGTGCCATGGCACTGCTCGATCTGAGCTGGAATCTGATGAGCATTGCCGCCGTGCCGCTGTGCCTCGGCCTCGGGCTCGATTTCACCATCCACATGATGCACACCCTGCGTGAAAAAGGCGCCACCGCCGCGCATGCCGCGTCGCTGGGTCGCTCGCTCGCCTATTGCGGCCTCAGCACCGGCCTCGCCTTCGGCTCCCTCGCCCTCGGCAGCAATCGCGGCCTCATCTCCCTCGGCCTCACCACCATGATCGGCGTGATCACGGTGCTGCTGACGTCCAGCTTCGTGCTGCCTTATGTGTGGTTTCGCCGAAACGATACCGAGTGACCCTTCGCTACCTCCATCGTCCTCGTCCTCCTACTCGGACTCGTCCTCGATCCGCCCGCTCCGCTGCCTGACCGCTTTCCGTGCTTGCCATGCCACTTGATCGAGGACGAGGAGGAGAACGAGTTCGAGGACGATTTTTGCCCTTCCCACCCCTTGACCATTCCCCGCCCCTCTTGACCTCTTGACGCCCTCCATGTCCGACGCCGCCACCACTCCCATGATGAAGCAATACCTCGCCATCCGGCGGGAGCTTCCGGAGGACGTGCTGCTCTTCTTCCGCCTGGGCGACTTTTATGAGCTGTTCTTCGAGGACGCGAAGGTCGCCTCGCCCATCCTCAATGTGGCGCTGACGAAACGCAACGCGGTGCCCATGTGCGGCGTGCCGCATCATTCGTCGCAGGGTTACATCGCGAAGCTCATCAAAGCCGGCAAACGCGTCGCCATCGCCGAGCAGACCACCGATCCCGTGCCGGGCAAAATCGTCGAACGGGCCGTGTCGCAGATCCTCAGCGCCGGCACCATCAGCGACCTCAACCTGCTCGACTCGAACCGCCCGAACTACCTCGCCGCCGTGTTCCGCGAAGGCAAAAAATTCGGCCTCGCCTATGTCGATCACACCACGGGCGAGTTTGAAGTCGCCGAGTTCAAAGACACCACCGAGCTCGCCGACGAACTCGAGCGCCTCCAGGCCAGCGAACTGCTCTTCAGCGACACTCAGCGCGAAGTGATCGACGCCCTCGGCAGCCCCAGCAGCGCCCAGCCCATCGAAAGCTACCTCTTCCTGCTCGATCAGGCGCAGCACAGCCTCACGCAGCATTTCAAAGTGCAGTCGCTCGATGGCTTCGGCTGCACCGGCATGAACGCCGCCATCTGCGCCGCCGGTTGCATCCTGCAATACCTGCAATTCCAGCTCCGCCGCAGTGTCGATCACATCCAGCGCCTCCGCGTTGGTCAAACCAACGACGTCGTGCTCATCGACGCCGCCAGCCAGAGCCACCTGGAGCTCGTCAGTGCCCGTGGCGGCAATGCGCACACCCTTTTGAGCGCCCTCGACCGCACCTGCACCCCCATGGGTGCCCGCAAGCTCCGCCACTGGGTCCTGCATCCCCTCCGCGATCTCGATGCCCTCACGCAGCGCCAGGACATGCTCGCCGCCTTCCTCGACGAGCCCATGCTCCTCAGCCAGGTGCGCACCCTACTCAAAGAAGTGCGCGACTTGGAGCGCACCAGCAGCCGCCTCAGCCAAGGCAGCGGCAATGGCCGCGATTTGCAGGCTCTCGCCGTTTCTCTGGAGGTTGTGCCCGCCTTGAAAGCGTTGCTGGAGAGTGGTGCAGCCGTCTCGGCTGCTCTGAGCAGGCGGGACGCCTGCACCACACTGCTGGACCGCCTCCACGACCTCACCCCCATCTGCCAGGAAATCCAACGCGCCATCTGCGATGAGCCGCCGATGCAGATCAAAGAAGGCGGCGTCTTCCGCGAGGGCTGGCTGCCGGAGCTCGATGAGCTTCGCAATGCCTCCACGCTCGGCCGCCAGTGGATCGCGGATTTGCAGGCGCGCGAGATCGAGCGCACCGGCATCAAGAGCCTCAAGATCAAATACAACGCCGTCTTCGGTTACTTCATCGAGATCACCAAGGCCAACGTCGGCAGCGTGCCCGCCGACTACCATCGCAAGCAAACCACCGTCAACGGCGAGCGCTACATCACCGACGAGTTGAAGCGCATGGAGGACAAAATCCTCGGCAGCGAAGAGCGCAGCAAGGCGCTCGAATACGAGCAGTTCATCGAGCTGCGCAGCCGCGTCCTCGAGCACCTCGCGCACATCCAGGAAACCGCCGAAGCCATCGCCGTGCTCGATTCCCTCGGCTCGCTCGCCGAGACCGCGCGGCTCTTCAATTACACCCGCCCCGTCCTCAACGAAACGCGCAACCTCTTCATCCGCAACGGCCGCCATCCCGTGCTCGATCAGAATCTCACCAGCGGCGAGCGCTTCGTGCCGAACGACGTCACCTTGGAGCCCGAGGAAAGCCGCCTCATCCTCATCACCGGCCCCAACATGGCCGGTAAGAGCACCTACCTTCGCCAAACCGCGCTGCTCACGCTCATGGCGCAGATTGGGAGCTTCCTCCCCGCCGCCAGCGCGGAGATCGGCCTCGTCGATCGCATCTTCACCCGCATCGGCGCCAGCGACGACATCGCGCGCGGCCAGTCCACCTTCATGGTCGAGATGAACGAGACCTCGCTCATCCTCAACAACGCCACCGAGCGCAGTCTCGTCATCCTCGACGAGATCGGCCGCGGCACGTCCACCTTCGACGGCCTCAGCATCGCCTGGAGCGTCGCCGAGCACCTGCATGATCACATCGGAGCCCGCTGCCTCTTCGCCACGCACTACCACGAGATCACCGCGCTCGCGCAAAGCCGCAGCGCCGTGAAGAACTACAACGTGGCCGTGAAGGAGTGGAACCAGCAGATCATCTTCCTCCGCAAGATCCTCCCCGGCTGCGCCGAAAAAAGCTACGGCATCCAGGTCGCCCGCCTCGCCGGCCTCCCCGAAAATGTCATCGCGAGAGCCAAAGAAGTCCTCCAACAACTCGAATCCGGCCACCAGCCTGCGGAGAGCGTCAAAGAGGTGCCTGTGGCCACGAGCGTGCCCGCGAAGACGCGGAAGAAGCCACGCAGCGATGAAGACGCGGGGCAGATGAGTTTGTTTGGGTGAGGAAAATGACCGTGACTCTGTTGAACGTTTAACTACTCTCACAACCAATGAAACAAAATCAGCTTCGTCTAGATTCTCCACCAATTGTCGAGGCGGTGGTGGACATCGATTGTGACATGCCGCCGAAATTTGATTTAGCTGCTTCAGAAGCTGTTTCCAAAGAAGCCTATAGACCTCGTTATCCGCACTTTCAGCTTCGGCTGATGGAGGAGTTTCAAATCAAGACTGAGGAAAATGGACCATTAGTGCAAAATCGGAAACGAGCTGTCCAAGCGTTCCAATTTCGACAAGATGATCAAGCTCAACTTGTTCAGGTCAGGTCTCAGGGCTTTTCTTTTAACCGTCTCAAACCCTACACAACGTTGACGGATTATTTGGAGGAAATCGAGTCGTGTTGGCGAAAGTTTGTAGAGATTGCGAATCCCGTTCAGATCCGATCTGTTAGGATGCGATATATCAACCGCATCTTACTGCCACTCGTAAACGACGCTCTGGAGTTTCAGGACTACATTCAAGCCTGTCCACAATTGCCCAAAAATAGCGACCTCGCTTTTGTCGGCTTTCTCAACCAACACTCTGCCGTAGAGCTAGCCACTGGTAACGAGGTAACTATTGTGCTCACAACCCAAGCTCCTGAAAATGACCGGCTACCGATCATCTTCGATCTCACGGTTTGCTCGCAAAGAAGCGGCGAAGTTGAAAATTGGGGCTGGATTCTCGAGCAGATTCTGTCATTAAGGAGTCTCAAGAACCGTATTTTCGAGAACACCCTTACCGAAAAATGCCTGAACCTGTTTCGACACTAAGCCTGATGTTTGTGGGCTACGCGGCTATTCAGCCGTTCGCCCGCCGAGGCACGGCTGTGTCCTCGGAGGCGCAGGATGTAAGGCGTGCAGCTTCTGCCGTCGTTTCTAGCGCTGAGCGTTCTGAATCTCTTTTCGGAGAGAGGGCGGAGTTGATATCACAGCTGTGGTCCCTCTACGAAGAATGCTCGCAGCAGGATTGGGATGGCAACGATGCGAGGCCAATGAGTGGGGTTGCTGCAGCATCGGTTGTCGAGTTCATCAAGGTATTACCTGCGGGGCTATCTCTGCCTGAACTCGCTCCCGAGCCTGATGGTGCTATTTCGCTGGATTGGATCGTGTCCAAGCGCCGCGTGTTTTCCATCAGCATTGGGTCTTCCCCCAGGCTTGCATATTCATGGTTAGATGGAGCTGATAGTGGTCACGGCGTAGCACGTTTTGACGGCAACGCGATTCCTCAGCGCATCTTGGAAGGAATCCGTTCTATTGTGAGCCATGAACATGCTGCCGTCCGGTTTGCCTGATCATGTAGATGATCAGGAGAATGTTTCGAGGTTTCTTACCTCGAGCAGTCAGTTCAATTCAACGATGGTTAAACCATCTGCATTTTTACCAAATCCAATCCATCGCAATGCGTCGGTATTTCGAATCGACAATGAGCCAGAACGTTTACGCAAAGTGTGGCAGGAGACGACCTCGGGAGAGCGACAGCTTAAAGGCTTGGCAATCGTCAGGGTAGCGGAGGTGCGTCGCGTTCAACTCGAAATTCTTGCCGACGAGCCTCCACCTGCACACGCAAATATTGAAGGATGGCCGTGGATCGAGAGTGACCCTGAGCTTCAGAAAGCTCGGCAGAAAGACTTGGCGACACAAGTTGCCAGTTGCGCTCAGTTGGTACTTCTTTGAAGCCCATCGGCTCCAACGAGAAAATGACTTCAGGCTGCAACTGTCAGACGAAACGGCGACCCCTCTTTTGTCATAGACAAGCGCACAAAGAAACCGGGCCGTTGGAGCTTGCCCGGCGCAAGCGAAGGAAGACGAGGGACCCATTACGGCCACCCCGACCGCCCCGGTCGAAGCCTTGCTCCGCGAGCAGGTCGCCAAGGGTCACTTCCCTAGCATGGATTGGGCCTTGGAAGCCGCGGTGAAGACCACGTTTGGCCGTCGGGCATGCCACGCGCTCGAATCGCTGCTGGACGAGGCGCTTTCACCTCCCGGCGAACGCGTTCCTCTTTCGCAACTGCGCGGGACAACGGCATGAAGCAGGCTCGTCACGGGAGAGAATCGGGCCTCCAGCCCGCCTTTTGAAGCATCTCGACAATCCCGGCCAATGCTTGTAACCTCACGGCATGACGACTGCCTCGCCCTTCATCGACGAACTGCGTCGCATGCCTGCCGACCGGCTGGAGGAAGCGGCGGATTACTTCATACCCTTCTTGAAGAGCGGCGTGTGCGCCGAGAGCGCATGATGGATGCAACCTCAGGCAGCCTCGCGGGTGGTGAAGGCGAGGCCTTGGAAGCCGCCCTGGCCGAATGCCGTCCAATCGATGAAAACGCCTGGTAGGCCCGCCCTCGACAGCAGCGTCATCGTTCGGCACATGCGGACGGCCGATCCTGCGATTGCCGCCACGCTCAAGGCGGCCACAGAGCTTTATCTGCCTCTCACGGCCCTGGGTGAAAGGCGCTTTGGCCTCCAACGCGCCGGGAACAGCCGCCGCGCGATCGAGCAGTGGGAGCGATTTTCTCGCGATGTCGTCATCCTCCTGCCGGATGACGCCACCGCCACCGCGTATGCCGAACTGAAGCAAGCTCTCGCCATCAAAGGAAAGCCCATCCCCGACAACGACCTCTGGATCGCCGCCAGCGCCAAAAGCCATGGCCTGCCGCTTTACTGCCAGGATGCGCACTTCAATGAACTGGCCGGTTTGATGACGATCATTCAGGCATGAAGGCCAACCGCTCCTCATCCTCGTCTTCCTGCCCGGCGCGGGCTTGTGGCGGTGGCGTGTGGGCTGGTGGCAGGTGCGGACGGCGCGGAGGCTGGATCCCGCGTGCCGCCGTGGTGGGGTGGGTGGTCCGCCGCTGGACGCGGGGCAGATGAGTTGGCGTTGGGTGAAGCTGCCTTGAGTCTTTGCTTGCCGCGCTTCGACGGACGCCTACGATTCACATCATGACAGCCACGCTCACTGCCCCAGTCGAAGCCTTGCTCCGGGAACAAGTTACCAACGGTCAGTTCCCCGACATTGAGCGTGCTTTAGAAACCGCTGTAAAAACGGTCTTTGGCCGCCGCGCCTCTCCTGCGTTGGAATCCTTGCTCGATGTGGCGCTGTCCCATCCCGGCCAGCGCATTCCCCTGTCCCAACTGCGCAAGCAGACCGCATGAAGCCGGTCGTATTCAATCCCGTCGCGGTGGATGACCTGGAGGAGATCGTGAGCTACATCCGCCAGGACAATGCCATGGCCGCCGAGGCTGTGTGCCACGACATTCTGGATACTGCTGAGAGCCTTGGTCATCAGCCAGACTTGGGGGTTCGTCCGCGTTTCAGTGCACCTCGTTTTGTGGGCATCCGCTTCCTCCCCTGCCAGGAATACCCCAATCACCTGCTTTTTTACCGAGAGCTGTCTGACGAGGTCGAAATCCTCCGAATCCTCCACGGCGCGAGAAACCTTCCACCTCTGTTCGAGTGACGTCGTGAAGGAGTGGAACCCAGCAGATAAACGAGCGGGAAAACGGTGCCAAGATTCAACTGCGTGACAAAACGAAGCGGCACGAGCGAATTCATAAAAGACGCGAGGCATTTGTTCTGCCCTCAAAAGCCATTTCGTAGCAGAAAACCTTCGAGTAGCCGAACAGTGTGCTGGCCGGGCAGTGATGGAAGGTGACTATTTTGGTACATTCATCCCTCCACCTTGCGACCCATCGCGGTGTTGTTTATAAAAAAATGTTTTCAAATATGCAAAAGTCTGAACCCTTAAACTCTGCCGCCAATCTGCTCGGCACCGTGAACACGCTGGTGAAGGACACGCAGGTCGATGTGACGCGCTTGATTTACATGCTCTGCCAGGACGTGGAACAGCAGATCAACCGAGCTGACCTCAAGGCGCAGATCACCCTCAGCACCTCCGCCGTCTTGATGGCCATGCTGGTGAACCTAGGAACCGGCGTGCGGACGCCGAGCTTTGCCCAGATGCAGGTTTTTGAGGGCGTGGTGCTGCTGCTTTACCTGCTGTTCATCGTCTGCATGAGCTGCGCCTTCGGGCGTGGTATTGCTGCTGCTTATCCGCGCGCCGTGAATAAGGCGGCTAACTTGAACCGCCATCCCAACCTCTATTTTTCACGTCAGATTGCGGCCATCCCCGGCGATGATTACGCGGACCTGTTCTGCCAACAGTCCAATGACGGGGTCAAGCGCTCGGTGCTGGGGCAGATTCATTCCAAGTCCATCGTGCTGGAGGCCAAGCTGCATAACGTGCGCAAGGGCATGAAGTTCCTGCTCGTCGCCTTCGGGCTTTGGATCGTCGCTCGGCTGGTGCTGCTGGTCGGCTATGGCGTGCAGTGAGGTGAGAGGCATGGCAGGCAGGCGATCGCGCTTTGAAAGTCTCTGGAAAGGAGCAGGAAACGGGGCCAGGGTGTAACCGTCTGACAAATACCATCTGCCATGAGGTAGGAAAGCGTTGCTCAGGGGCGTTGAAATTCGGCATGAATGTGACCCAGCCACTGAAAAGCAATTTGCTAACCCTTAAGATAGCCATCAAGCCTAACTCACCCACTAAAGCGCCCGGAAAACCATTCTTGATCGCCTTTCGATGACTACCCCATGCCGATCTTGTTACGATGAAAATGAGGCGCTGACCCTGAAGGTGCCGAAGGATGGATTTAAGGTCGTTCAGCATGTTCCGATTGGCTCTGCTGGGCGTGAACACAACACGCTTTATTTAGCCCCAAGAAGGATCACAGACGAAGAGTTCAATGCGGCGGAACTGAATACGCTAATCGATCGCATGTATGCGATCATGGAGAGCAAATCAGGTGTGGGCATTGCAGCTAACCAAATCGGTAAAAGACTTCAATTATTTATCATTGAAGCGAAGGTGGATAATCCGCGATACAGCGTCTTGGGGCCTGTAGAAAAGCAAGTATTCATCAATCCGAAAATCACCCGAGTTTCGACTTTGCGAAAAAACTTTTGGCATGGCTGCCTCAGCGCTCACGGAGAACCTAGAGGTAATGTAGCAAGTTTTGAGTGGATTGAGTATGAAAGTCAGAACGAGAAAGGTGAAATGCAGAAGGGAAGATTGGATGGATTTGCTGCCGTGATCTTCCAACATGAATTCAGACACTTGATGGGAGGAACTTATTTGGACCTTTCCCAACAGCTATTGGATAGGGATGTTTTGAACGCCAAAATCGAGAAAGGTGAGTTGCCGTTTTTCGAATTCGTCGATGAAACCTTACCTCTTCTCATCGAAGGCTACCAACTTGGAAGGGTGATCGAAGGCACTCGTGACCTTGACTCGAGTCGTTAACTTCTCGGAACGATGTCGTGGCGCGAATTTATTTTCGAGATAACCTGATGATTGAGCTATCATCCATTTTCACTTGAGCGTTTCGCTGAAAGCGCTCAAAACCATAAGAATCTGACATTAATGGATAAGAGTGATAATGATTGATGCGAAAAATCTCGAACTCAGAAAACTTACCAAAGAAGGCTTACAAACTTTGGTGACATGGGCAGCGGCCGAGGGGTGGAATCCAGGGCTGCATGATCATGAAGTCTTTTGGGAAACGGACCCCGAAGGCTTCTATGGATTTTACGCGGGCGACACTCTCATTGCAGGAGGTGCTGTGGTTTCCTACAATCAGACTTTCGGATTCATGGGACTTTTCATCGTGCATCCCAAGCATAGGGGGCAAGGTATTGGCAGAAAACTCTGGCATCTGAGAAGAGATCTACTCATTCGGAGGTTGCACCACGGGGCAGCGATTGGGATGGATGGTGTGGTAGCTATGCAGCCATTCTACGAAAAGGGCGGTTTCCGTGTCGCATTCAGAGATGAGCGGTATGAGCGTGTGGGAGGCGCATTCGATGTCAGTCATCGGATAACGACCATCAACGTCCATGACCATGAGCAACTGATCGATTACGACAGAGGCTGTGTCGGGTATGGAAGGCAGGTTTTTCTACGCAGTTGGTTGAGAACCCCCAATAGCCAAGGTTTCAAATTCAGGCAGGATAACCAGCTGTGTGGTTATGCAGTGATTCGAAAGGCAATCGAAGGTTACAAGATTGGGCCTCTATTTGCCGATACAAGTGAAGTGGCGGAGGAATTGTATCGAGCCTGTCTCAATGCATCTATTGGCCAGCGAGTCTTTCTGGACATTCCTGTCACCAACAAAGCAGCGGCAGAACTTGTTCGGAAATATGAAGCCAGATACGTTTTTGAATGCGCTCGAATGTATTTGGGCGAAGCGCCTAATTCATGCATCAACAAGGTGTTTGGAATCACTACTTTTGAACTTGGATAAAGACCAAAACAACGGGATGCAGAGTTAGACTTCCTTAAACTGGTATGAACCGGGAACATAGGTAACAGATTGACCGGGGACATGGGTAACCCTTTGCGGGAGAAACGGGTCCGGCAACTGTCTGACAAATGAACCCAACGGCACTTAATCCTCGTCTTCCTGGTCGGCGCGGGCCTGTGGCGGTTTGGTGCAACTGGTGCGCCTCGAGCACGCCGATGGACGGGCGCATGATTACCAAATTCCCGGCCCGCTTCCGGCAGACGAAGGACACCGGCTGTACGCTGCTGGACTGCGACGTGTGCGTGATCCGCTTTTAGACGGGGCTATCAAGACCAGCAGGCGATCTGCAGCGCCTCATCAGAAGCCCTGACACCGGCTCTCTAGGACAGTATTTCCTTCCCGAGCATGCTGATACAAACCGCTGGTGCGCATGAGGGCTTCTAAAGTCATGCCACAATCAATGGGTTAACCCAATTGCAGGCTCACGCTGCGTGCCGTCAGTCAGGTAGTTAATGGGGGTAATTCTAGGTCCACCGCTCTGTATGTCAGAAGCATCCACGCTCCCAGGCCTGTTGCCAAGCCCGAAAGGCCTGCGGCACGAGCTCGAATTGCTTGCCGAGGCAATCCGCGATGACCTTCAGCGTGGCGAGAATCATGGCGCTGCATTCGTCCGCTTTACGACGAAAGCATTTCAGCCCGGAGAGGACGCGTCGTGCGCTGCCAACACCTTGATTGAAATCTTTCGTGATCGCCGGGAGATTCTGGAGGTGGTGGCGCGGGCGGTTGACGTGGCCTTGGAACTCCAGTGCGGGTGCGCTGTTCTCGCATCCGAAGTCGTCCATCTATGGGACCAACCCAAGGCAGACCATAAGCTGGCACGGCTGGCGGATGAGATCTTCACGGAGCCAGCTCGGTATCAGAATGACCTAGCGCGTGCCTTTATCCTGGATCTGGCCCGAAGGCTGGCGCTCCAACGGCCAGAGCTGGCCGGACGGTTGATCGAAATGATGCCAGAAACGGCGAATGCCCCCGCCGCCAGAACGGTCCGGGTCTGGCTGAAGTGCGGGGTTTTCCTTCGCAGCCAGACTGAATCCGTGCGCTTTTTTTGGGAGCGCCACCTGCGTGATCCGAAGCGGTTGCAGGACTGGTCCCGCAGTTGTGTCCGGCCTTCGGTGGCGGCCGTGCGCACGGCCTTGATCGATGAGGAGGTGCGTGAGGTGTTTCGAAACTCGGTGCCTGAGGATGTCTGGAAGGACACGCGCCCATCGGTGGGGACGACGCCCGTGCCTGTCATGCCACGAACTCTCCCGATGCAGGCTGTGCCTGAGATGCCCACGGAGGCGATTCACGCCGTTGCGGCACATAATGTAAGGCGTGTGCGCAAAGGCGCCGCGATGAAGTGCTTCGGCGAAGTTTTGCCCTGGGGCCGGATCGCCGCAGTGCTGACGACCCTCGGCGCACTGATCTGGCTGATGACGGGGAATAAGCCCGAAACCGCCGTGGCGGCTGGCGAAAGTGCGGAGCCAAGCCTGCCCGTGAAGATGGCCGATATGCCGAGGCCTTCAGTCCAGGAGATCAACCCTGCCGAGACACAAGCTCCATCCCAAGCCCCGGTGAAGACGAATGTCGCCATGCCGCCCAACACGGCCAAATCCGCAAATGTGGTGACAGCAAAGCCCCAGGCCCGTTCCTTCAAGGCTACCATGGCCGAGACAACGTCTGCCACCATCAAGTCGGACAACATGCACCGCTCCGCGCCTGCAGCCATGGGCGCCGTGGTGGAACCGCTGGCCTCGATGAGGATGAGATTCTCACATGCCAAGCCCACACAATCCCTCAAATCGCCCGAGCGCCCGAGCGCCGCAGTAACCCTAGCCGAGAAGCCGCCCGGTTCCCCAGAGCGGCCCTCAGGATATACATCGGCCGCGCCAAGCACGGGCGAACCTTCGCCAACACCCAGAGAAATCGTTGCCCGGCCCGCCATAATCACTGCTTACGACAGGTGGCTCATGCTTGAGTCACACAAGCTAGCGCAGCGCTACCCCGAGCTGATCCAGATGCAGCGAAAGGTGGTGAATGGAGCGTGGACCCCCTCCAACATGCGTCTGAATGGGATGCAACCGGTGACAGCCGATCCAGAGCGCTACGCAGCCCTCGTGCGCTGGTTGGTGGTTGATCCTCCGCTATCCGCCGAGACGCGAAAGAGCGTGCTTGCAGCCTGGAAGAAAGTGGCCACTCCGGATGAATGTATCGACCTCTGGGAGCAGTTGCTCAAATATCAAGCTGACCATAGTGCGGACATCGGACAAGCAGCACACGAATGGCTGAAGCGGCCTGGAATGGCCTTCAGCGCGAACCAGCTTTCGCGTTTGCAAAGGATCGCGGCAGGTCGAGTGAATTGAAAACCCGATTGTCCAGCGGGTCACTCGCTCTAGCAAGACGCGGCTGTCTGAGAAATGATGACTCTGATCGCGAACGAACCAAGTCTGCCCAAGCATTTTGCACCGCAGAACTAGGATAACCGCGGAGCATACTTTTCAGCTCGCCTTTCTCTGCGCTTATCCCACCTCCTGGGGTGTTACCTTCAAGCGAGTTGGAGCTTGCCCGAGGCAAGCCGAGGCCTACGCATGCCATCGGGATCACGGTTCTTGTGCCGCCCCAAAGCGTATCTTCCACCCTCTCGCTCATGGCTCTCATCTATCGCTCTTAACTCAAGACGGCCTGCGAACAGGAGAACTGGGATTTGCTGGACCTGCTGCTCGAAACCGAGGCGACGCACCTCAATAACAAGGCCCTTTTCACCGAAACCTGGGGCGGCTTCTGATGGAAGTGATCTATCGAACCTCGCCCGACGGTCTGCGCGTGCTCCTGAAACACGGCGCGAATCGCGACACGGGCCGCTGGGGTGATGGGATGTCGCAATCACCCCTCGAAGCCGCCGAAGGGAAGCCTGAGATCCTCGCCCTGCTGCAAGACCCGGCTCGTCCCTCCTCCTTACGCCAGACCGATCCTCCTCTGCCCGCCGCCGATCCCGCTTTCCATGCGCTGGGCCGCATCTGCGAGGACATGGGCTTGGCTTTTCAAAAAGGGCAGCACCGCTGGAAAGTAGCTCGCAGAAGGTGCGGTAGGAACTGGCGGTGATTATTCGCTGAACTTGGGGGCTGGCCCGAGATCCGCAGCACCAGCGCCGCGACGGGCGGTGATGAAGGCTTCGGGGGACAGGCGGTTGAGCGGGGTATCGGCGTAGCCTTCGGCGGGATTGATATAGGGGCCTTGGCGCACTTCGAAGTGGAGGTGGGCTAGGTAGACTCCCTCCGCCGTGCCGACGGTGGCGATCTTTTCGCCGCGCTGGACCCTCTGGCCGTTTTTGACAAGGATCTGGTCGAGGTGCGCATACATGGTCTGCACGATCGGGCCGGCCTCATCACCGAGCGGGAGGCGGTGGGCGAGGATGATCATCTTTCCCCAGCCGGAGCCGGGCATGCCGGTGTAAACGACGCGGCCCGCTCCGGCGGCGAAAACGGGATCACCGAGGTCGGAATTTTGGCCGCCGATGCCGTTGAGGTCATCGCCAAGGTGCCGGGCAATGCGGAAGGGCCGCGCATTGTAGGTGAGTGCGCCGTGTTGCGAGCCGAGCGGCATGTCAAAGCGGGTGGCGAGCGGTAGGCTGACGATTTCCTCGGGCGTGAGGCGCTGGAAGGCCGGATCAAACGGCACGGCAGCCTGAGGTGAGGCGCTTTGAGCACGCCACCACCAAAATCCCGCCGCGCTGGCGACGAGAAGGAGGCTGAAAAGAATGGCAAGAGCACGAACGAAGGCCATGCTGCCCAGCATGGCACGCTTCAAACCTCCTGGTCAATGCCCCGTCTGCGGCGAATGGGTCCCCAAAGGCCAGGCGGCCTGCGAGGAATGCGGCGCCTGTGAGAAGTCCGGCTGGAAGAATGCGGACTCGTCTTCCACCTACGACGGCCTCGATCTGCCGGACGATGAGTTCGATTACGATGACTTCATCGCCCGCGAATTTGGCTCCGCGAAGCCGAAGGGCAGTGTGAGCGGCAATCAGCAGAGCCTGTGGTTCTGGGTGGGCATCGCCCTCGTGGCCGCCATCCTGCTCGGCTACCTGATGCCGTTGCTGCGCGGGAGGTGAGGTGGTATCGCGTCAACAAGGGCATCAGAACAAACTCTTCACCTCCTCCGCGATGATCTCCAATCCCTCCTGCACGATGTGCGGGGGCTGCGAGTAGGTCAGGCGGAGGCATTCGTGAGGGTGTTGCCAGGGTTTGTCGAGGCCGTAGGCGAAGTAGTGGCCGGGGATGACGAGGACTTTTCGTGCTTTGAGGCGGCGGTAGAGCTCGGCGGCGGGGATGGGCAGGCCTTTGATCCAAAGCCAGAGGAAAAAGGCTCCTTCCTGGGCATGAAGCGCCCACGGGACTTTTTCGCCGAGGGCGGCGGTGAGGATGGCTTTGGCGTGGTCGCTGCGTTCGCGATAAAACGGGCGGATGGTATCGCGACCGAGCTTGATGAGCGTGTCGTCTTTCAGCAGCGGAGTAAGGATGGACTGGCCGAGGTTGCCATTCGCGAGGCTGACGATGGCGTTCATGTTCGACAAGGCCTTCACGATGGGTGCATCAGCGACGATGACGGCATTGCGCACGCCAGGCAGGCCGACCTTGCTCATGCTGATGCTGAAGATCATGCCGGGCTGCCACTTCGGCTGGAAGCCGTTGTGAATGACGCCGGGGAAGGGATGGCCGTAGGCGTTGTCGATGATGAGCGGGATGCCGTGGGCCGTGCAGAGGGCGTGAAGGGTGTCGAACTCGTTTGGCGTGAGCACATTGCCGGTGGGATTTGTGGGGCAGCTCACGGCCATGGCGGCGATGGACGGATCGAGTTGCAGGCGGTCGAAATCGACGTGGTATTTGATCTCGTACGGCGCGGTCTCGACGATTTTGGGCAAGCAGGCGGTGAACTGGCCTTCGCAAAGCGCCTGATTGGCGTAGCCGATGTATTCCGGTAGCAGCGGGAAGAGCACGCGGCGCTTCTTGCCGGCGGTGTCGCCCGCGAGGAGGTTGAAGAGCAAAAAGCAGGCGCTCTGGCTGCTGGGCAAAACGGCGATATTTTCGCGGGTCACGTCCCAGCCACATTCACGGTGCAAAAAGGCCGCCATGGCCTCGCGGAAGAGCGGATTGCCGCCGGGCGGGTCGTAGTTGAGGAGCGTTTTATCGATGCTGCTATCGGTGAGCATTCCGCTCATGCGCTGACGCCAGAGGGCCTGCACCTGCGGGATGGCCGCCGGCTGTCCACCGCCGAGCATGCGCATATCCGGTGTGGTGGTGAGGGCCTCACCACAGTCGTCCATGAGTTCCTGGATGCCGCTGGGGCCGCCGAGGCGAAGGCCGATGTCTGAAAAAGATATCATGGATGGGAATGGCGAATGAAGAATCATGCTTCGTCATTCGGAATTCGCCATTCGTCATTGTGGGCTTCAGCCCACCCTTGTGCTCACCCAATGGCGAATATCGAAGTCCTGTGAGGTCTTTTCCGCCTGCCACCGGCCATCGGCATTCAGGCGAAAGCTGCCGATCCAGCGCTGGTGCCATTTTTCAGGCTCGATCATGCTGAGATGGCGTTTGTTGCCCACTTCGTAAAGGTGATAGACCTCACCGCAGACGGGCTCGAAGCCGAACTGGGCCTCGTAGATGAGTTTGTTCCAGTTGAAGGCGTCGATCACATCCATGTAGCGCTCCTGGATCTCGACCATCTCCTGCTGGAGCTCGCGTTCCACGCGGGAAACGCCGCGGGATTTGAAGTTCGTGAGGTCCTGGGGGACGATTTTCGGCGCGAGGCGGGATGCCGGATACGGCAGATAGTTGCCGCGTGGCTCGGGGGCTTGCAGGGCTGTGTCGATGGGGTCCAAAGCGTGTGAGGGAAATTTAAGAAGATACGCCGGGCTTCAAACGATGGATTGAACGGAAGCGTTGCCAGCTTCACAAACATTGCCTACTCTGCCACATGAGCCGACTCACCACCGCCCTGAACCTCCTCGCCTGCGCCGTGCTGGCCTCCTGCGCTTCCTCGACCATGGACTCGATCCCGATGGGAGAGCAGATGCAGATTTACAAGGATCAGGCCCAGCGTGACTTCCAGTCAGAATTTGCCCGCATTGGCGAATTGCACATGAGTAATGTGCTCTCGGAGGCCGAATATCAGGCCCAGCTCGCGGATTTGAACGACAAGGTGGTGCAGCGGGCGCACACGCTGGCCTGGAATCAGCACAATCTAGCAGAGATGGAGCGGCAGGCACAGGGCATCCCTACGCCTGCCGCATCTGTCATGAACATGACACCCAGTGCCATGAATGGCGGCGCGGGTGGCCAGTCGATGTACCGGCCGTCCCAGCTGCAGTTCAATTCGGCGGCTGGCGTTGGCGGCGGCAACCAGCTCTCTCCCGGCCAGATGCAGTCACGCATGTCCTCGCAGGGCGGTGCGCTGAGCCGACAAAACTTCCCCGGATCGATCTACGACGATCCCACCTATAACCAGTAAAGGTTAGCCGTCTGCCAGCATGGCTCGCAGGCCGGAGAAGAAGTTCGTGTTTTCCTCCTGCGTGACGGTTTCATTCATGTGGCGGGTGTAGTCCATCTCCTGGACAAACTTGCGGTCGAGTTCCTTCAAGAAAGGACTCGGCAATGAGGTCTGCTTCTGGCCCCATTTCACGCGGTTGCGGGTGTAGCTGATGGTGAGGCGCTGTTTTGCCCTCGTGATGCCCACATAAAAAAGGCGGCGCTCCTCATCCACGCGGCCTTCTTCATAGCTGCGGCGGTGCGGGAGGATGCCCTGCTCGAGGCCGGGTAGATACACGATGGGAAATTCGAGGCCTTTGGAAGCGTGCATCGTGATGAGGCACACGCCCTTTTTCTTCTCGATGTCGTCCTTGTCCTCTCGCTCGTCATCAAGGCTGATTTGATCGAGATAGCCGCCAAGGCCGTCCGCACGATTTGCCTCGTCGTAAGCGTTGACCGTCTTGAGCATCTCACTCACGCCGGTCTCCCAGCGCACCGTGTCCTCGGGCGTTTTCGCGCCTTTTTTGAGCCATGGAAGGTACTGCGTCTCTTCCAGCAGCATCTCCGTCATCTGGCCGATCAGGGTGCCGGGCGTGCTGGCGGCGCTGTGATACTTCGTGATGAGGGAAACGAAGCCAGTCACGGCCAAGCGGGCCTTTTCCGGCACCTGGCGCTGCCAGTCTGGATCGCAAAGCGCCACCCAAACGCTGTGGTGCTTTTCCATGCTGCGCTCACGGGCCAGCTCAGCTATCGAGGGCGTGATACCACGAGCAGGCACATTGATGATGCGGAGCAGGTCGATGTCCGAATGCGGGTTCGCGATGACCTTCAGGTAGGCGACGATATCCTTCACCTCACGGCGGTCGAAAAAGCTGCGGGCACCGACGACTCGATACGGGATCTTGCGCTGGCGGAAGGCCTGCTCCAGCACGCGGGATTGATCATTCGTGCGGAAGAGCACGGCAAAGTGCTCCCACTCGCGTTTATCGCGGAAGTGCATGGCCTCCACCTCCTTCGTGATCATGTCCGCCTCTTCTTTTTCATCGGCGGTGATCACGAGCTGTACGTTGTCGCCTTTCTCTGTGCGGCACCAGAGGCTCTTCGGGCGGCGGCCGGCGTTGAATTTGATGAGGCTGTTCGCCGTGTGGAGGATCTGCGTCGTGCTGCGGTAGTTCTCCTCCAGCTTCACGACGTGCGGATTCGGGAAGAAGTTCTCGAACTGCGTGATGTTGGTGATCTCCGCTCCACGCCAACCGTAGATACTTTGATCGTCATCACCCACGACGCACACGTTGAAGGGCGGTGGCACGAGGGCCTTCAGCAGCCGCATCTGGAGAGAGTTCGTATCCTGAAACTCATCCACCATCACATAGCGATGCCGTGCCTGCACCTGACGACGCACCTCGGCGGTGTTTTCGAGCAACTGCACGCCGAGGAGTAGCAGATCGTCGAAGTCCATCACATTGCGGCCGCGCATTTCGCCCTGGTAGCGCTCCATGATCGCCGCCTCGGTGGATTCCTCAGCGTTGCCAATGCTATTGCCATCATTCTTCGCCTTGCTGATTCGTGAGAGCATCACGCTGGCGTCCATGGATTCATCGCTGGTGAGCAAGGTTTTGAGCACCTGCTTCATCAGGCTCTCCTGCTCCGACTGGCTGTAGATGACGAAGTTGTTTTTGTAGCCCACATGCTCCGCGAACTCGCGCAGCAGCTTTGCACAGAAAGCGTGGAAGGTGCCCACGCCGATCTTCTTGCCCAATCCATCCCGCACCATGCCCTTCACACGTTCCCGCATCTCGTTCGCGGCCTTGTTGGTGAAGGTCACCGCCAGGATGTGCTTCGGCTCGATGCCTTCGTTCACCATGTGGGCGATGCGAGCCGTGATCACACGTGTCTTGCCCGTGCCAGCGCCCGCGAGAATGAGCAGCGGGCCGTGAATATGCGTGGCCGCCTCCCGTTGCTGGGGATTGAGAGTGCCGGTGAATCCGCTCATGACCTCACACTCCCCACCATTCGCCCGACGACACGCCGCGCCATGGCGACGAGTTTTTCAGAGCGGGCAAAATCAGAATTCATGCCCTGCTCATGGCACGAAGCCGCCGTGATGCAAGCGACCGCTCATCGCGGTGAATTTGATCTTGAAGCGCTCCTCATTCCATCCCACGGGAAGGGCCCTTCCCGTGACCAAACAAGCCGTCCTCGACCAGTTCCGCGCCGTGCTGCAAGCCGATCTCGACACGCTCATGCGTGCCGCGCAGGGGGCCTTCGCTGCAGCGACTGACCCGGACAGCAAGGCGGAAAACAAATACGACACGCGCACGCTGGAGGCCTCCTACATTGCCCGTGGGCAGGCAAAACGTGTCACGGAGCTTCAGGAGGGCGTGCAGGCCTTTTCGGCGCTTTCGGGTATCGAACTTGATGAAGGCTCCGCAGCTTCCTTGGGCTCTCTCGTGGCTTTGGAAGGTCCTGGCGGCCTCGATCACTACTTCATCGGCCCTGCGGCTGGAGGCACGGAGATCCTTCATGAAGGCTGCGAAGTGGTCATCATCACGCCCAGCTCTCCCATGGGGCAAAAACTCGTCGGAAGGCGAGAAGGGGACCTTGTCGCCATGCGGCCCGGTGTGACGGCGAAGGTCGTCAGCGTGCAGTAAACCTACCGCACGGCCAGCCCACGCTCACGCCATTCGTTGAGCACTTTGGGAAGCAGGACATGCTCGACTTGCTTGATGCGATCGTGCAGCACGGCGGCGGTATCGCCGGGGAGGACGGGGACGCGACCTTGTTCGAGGATGGCACCAGCATCGATTTCGGCGGTGACGAGATGGACGGTGCAGCCGGCTTCCGTATCGCCTGCATCTAGCGCATCCGGCACGGCATGTGCGCCCTTGTGCTTCGGCAGCAGGGAAGGGTGGACGTTGACGATGCGGCCTGAGTATTGACTGATCACCGGCTCTTTGAGGATGCGCATGAAGCCGGCGAGCACGACGACATCCACCCGCGCCCGTTCGAGATGATCGAAGATCTCCTTCTGCGCGGCTTCGCCGAGTTTTTTGGGGTTCGTGCCGGGATCGACGAAGTGCGCGGGAAGTCCCGCCTGCTTCGCGATGGCGAGGAAGCCGGAGTCTTTTTGATCGGAAATGGCCGCCACGACTTCGGCATCGAGTTTTCCGGCTTGGATGGCATCGACGATGGCGCGGAAGTTCGATCCGATGCCACTGCCGAGCACGGCGAGGCGCAGCTTGCCACCTTGGGGCGCGTGCATTTTTTGAATGGTGGCCGTGGTGGATCGGCCGGGCACCAGTGGCAGGATGCGGATCTCCGCGCCCACGGATTGCAGTGCAGCTCGTTCCTCGGCATTCAGCGACTCGACGGTGTAGTCACCGCCCTTGGCATACACATGCGGGCGGATGGCTTCGATGAGGCTCGTGGCACGTTCATCGCCAAAAACGACCACCACATCCACCGCTCGAAGGGCGCACAAAACCTCCGCGCGGTCGTTTTCGTTGTTCAGTGGCCGGTCGGGGCCTTTGAGGGCGCGGACGCTCGCATCGGAGTTCAGCGCCACGACCATCGCATCGCCCAAAGCGCGGGCATCGGCCAGGTAACGGACGTGGCCGGCGTGCAGCAAATCGAAGCAGCCATTGGTGAAGACCAGCTTCTTCCCCTGGGCATCCAATTGATCACGGAGCTGCCGCACTTCGGCAGCCGTGGCAGGGGTGAAATCAGCATCGGTCATGCCTTTGCTCATGGCGTGAACCACTGACGATGCAAGAATCAATGCTTCACCGTGCCGAGATGCTTTTTGAAGAAGGCATCGGCGATGTCCACGGTCTCGGCACACCACGGATCGCTCATCCAGAAAGGGTGTGGAGCGTGCTTGAGGGTGTGGACGGCGGTTTCGATGCCGAGAGCCTTCAATTTCTCCATCATCTCCGCACGGCCGATTTTGAGCGTGTCTTTTTCGCCCTCAATGAAGATCGTGGGGCAAACGCCGGCCCGCACATGGGTGATCGGTGAGGCGGCGGCATACAGATCCGGTTTCTCGGCAGCAGTGGAGCCAAAGAAGAGCACCGCGCCTTCATGGGTCTTGTCCTTGTTCGCAGCGACGAGGTCCTGCGTGGCGGCCATGACGATGCAGGCCTTCACGGCGCTGCTTTGATCTTTGAACAGGCCGTCGCCTTCAAACGCGGTGAGGCCGCTGGTCATGGCGGTGAGGCCGGAGAGATGGCCGCCGGCGCTGCCACCCATGCAGCCGATGCGCTGGGGGTCGAGTTTGAGTTCTTTGGCATGCGCACGCAGGCAGCGCAGCGCGGCTTTGCAGTCGTAGATGGCGGCGGGATACTTCGCCTCAGTGGACAGGCGGTAGCTCACGAGCGCGGTGACGAAGCCGCGCTGCGCCAGCCGCTCCATCATCGGCTTGTCCGCCTCCACCTGGCGGGCCTTCCAGCCGCCGCCGTGGATGTCGAGGATGCATGGGTAGGTGCCGGGCGCATCGGGGACGTAAACGTAGAGCTCAACGTGGTGCTCGGGATGCTTCTCGACCTCGAGGGTCTTCAAGGTGAAGCCGGCGGGCGTCTGTGGATTGAGCTTCTTCCACTTCGGCGGCGCATCTGCGGCGTGGATTGAAAAGGCGAGGGCGAGGAAAAGAGCGAGGCGCTTCATGTGGCTGGAGGGCTGAGGCGTTTACTTCGCCTGCTTCATCGCCACGAGGCGGGTGGTCACTTGCTGGCGGACGGGAAGGATTTTACCATCGACGTTGAGATTCACGACGGCGAGGAGGACGGAAAGGGAGACGGTCTGCCTTTCGAGGTCGAAGAAGACCTGCCCGGAGACTTTGGAATCGGCGGCGACTTTCACGGAACGTTTCGTGCCCTCGTCAGGCTGGGTCTCCATCGTGCCTTCAAAGGCGATCTGCGCATGTTTTCGGCCGTTGCGGTCCACGATGCCCTCAAACTTGGATTTGAGCTTCACCTGCACCTGACCGGCTTCGGAAAAGGGGATGACCTCGTCGCTGATCCATTTGTCGCCCGGGCGAACGGGGATTTTGGGCAGGCCCATTTCCATCGAGCGGCGGTAGAGGGTGGCGAGCTGCTTCGCATCGGCGATGGAGGTGAGATCGGGGTTTTCACCGCCGCTGACCATGGAACTGATGTCCCGCACGTCTTGGAAATCACCCTGCGGATTGTAAACAAGGGTGAAACTACGTCCGGCGGCTCCACCGACGGCCTTTTGCAGCACGGGGAGGGCATCGGCCATCTTGGCGGAGTCAAAAGGATGCAGCAGGCCGTCTTGGAGGAGCTCTCCCTTGAGCGAATCAATGCTCACGCGGGCGAGCTGCTCACCCGCGTCATTTTTCGTGACCTTGATGGAGGTCGTCTGGCGCATGCGGAGCTTCTGATCGTGCTTTTGGCCGATGGTGGTGAGGAGCGTGGTGGTATCCGTGTCCGATTCCTGGAGGTAAAACTGGCCGGGTTCCCAGCGGAGCCGCACCTCGATCGTCTCCTCCTGGGCCTGGCAAAGGGTGGCCGCGAGGGCGAGGAATCGGAAAAGGGCTCGGGGAAGCATGGCGGCGGGGATACCGTAGGCCGGGCGGTTTGGCAACCGGGGTATGAAGTGCCATTTTTTCGTCGGCCAAGGGTCTCGACAGATAGGTTTCAAAAAAATCTGCCTGGAAGTTGGCACGCTTCCCGCTAAGAGATCTATGCGCACCGGTCAGCCGGGAAAAATCATCCTTCTGTCGGCCTCATCGTTGCAATCCCAGAAACCACATATCTAATTGCCGTTAACCATGAAAAAAATCGAAGCAATCATCAAACCCTTCAAATTGGAGGATGTGAAAGAAGCCCTCGCTGAGGTAGGCGTCGAAGGCATGACCGTCGTGGAGGTGAAGGGATTTGGCCGTCAAAAGGGCCATACTGAAATTTATCGCGGCAGTGAATACACCGTGGATTTCCTTCCCAAAGTGAAGATCGAAGTCGTCGTGGACGATAGCCGTGGCGATGACGTCGTGGCTGCCATCCAGAAGGCCGCCAACACCGGCAAAATCGGTGACGGCAAGATCTTCGTGAGCGCTGTGCTTGATGCCATCCGCATCCGCACCGGCGAGCGTGGTTCCGATGCCGTGGCTTCCTCCGCGAGCTAATTTACCTCGCCCAGACCGCTTCATTTGTTGAACAAAGCCCCGCCTGCATCCGCAGGTGGGTCTTTTGTTTTTCAACCTGGTGAAAGCAAAACGCGTCCAAAGCGCCGGGCGGAGGCGTACAAACAGCGATGCTCAAATTCCTGCTTCTCTCCTGCTTGCTGCTGGCCGCCTGCACCAGCCTGCCGAACCCCAATTCGTCGTCTGGCAAGGTGAGCGATGAGGCGGTGAAGCTCCTCGAAAAAAGTGCGGCGAAGGCGGGGAAGCCTTGGCGGAGCCCGGAGAAAGTGGAGGTGGCCTTCACCGGTGAGTGGACGAAGATCGTGCAAAAGATGCAACCGGAGCTGGTGAATGCCGAGTATCGGAAAAGCTCCCGCGAGGTGTATTTCCCGCGTTTGAGCCGGGTGGAGCAGACGCACACGGGACCGCGAGGCATTAAAAACGTGGTCCGCACGCCAGGGAAGATCGAGGTGAACTTCAGCGAATACCGCCCGGCGACCGAGGTGGAAAAAGATGCCGCTGCACTCGTGGCGGATGCTTACACGATGTTCGTTTTCGGGGCGGATTATCTCCTGGCACGCGGCAGCGATTGGAGATTGTGGCTGGCGATGCAGCGGCAGGAGATTGACGGTGATCCCTGCTCGCTGGTTTTCGGCACGCTGAAGCCCGGCGTGGGCCGCTCGGCGGAGGACAAGGTCATCGCCTGGATCAGCCAGCGGGATCACCGGCTGCGCCGGGTGCAGTTCACGCTCAACGGCCTCGAATCGACCGCTGGCGCGGATGTCGATGTGACCTTCAGCGATTTCCAGCCCGGCCCAAACGGCACCGAATGGCCCCGCCACTTCCTCGAAACCGTGCGTCGCCCCTTGACCCTGAAAGCGCACGAGTGGCGAATGACGGAACTGAAGGTGAAATAACTCACCCGGCTCGTTTTCGCCGGAAGGTGCCGGGCGTCATGCCGGTGCGCTTGCGGAAGGCTTCGGCCATGTATTGAGGGTGGGTGAAGCCGCATTTCGCGGCGATGGCGTCGAGCGTCAGATCGGTTTGGAGGAGGAGTTTTTCCACGGCGGCAAAGCGTAGGCGGGCGATCTCTTCGCCGGGGCTGCGGCCGATGAGGGCCTTCATGCGGCGTTCGAGCACGCTGCGGGAGAGGGCGCATTCGCGGGCCACGCGGGCCACATCGAGCGGCTGGGTGGCGTTTTGGCGGATGAACCGCAGGGCGGCGGCGATGCGTGGGTCCTCGACGGCCACGATGTCGCTCGACTGGCGGGTGACGATGTCGCCAGGGGCGTGGAGGTGGCGTTCGCCTGGCTTCGGGAGGCGTTTTTTCGTCATCCACTCGTCGAGGACCCGAGCCGCATCGTAGCCGACGGCCTGCCCGCGAAGTCGAACGCTGGAAAGCGGCGGCGAGGCGGTTTCGCAGAGCATGTTATCGTTTTCCGCGCCGACGACGGCGAGCTCTTCCGGCACCGCGAGGCCTGCCCGACGGGCCGCATCGAGCACCCAGAAGCCCATCTGGTCGTTGACGGCAAAGACGCCGGCGGGCTTCGGCAGGTCACGCAGCCAGGTGGCGAGGTCTCGCTGATGTTGCTCCCAGTTTTTGTGTTTGGATTGGAAAACGGGGCATTCGAATCCCGCGTCGTTCACGGCCTGGATGAAGGTATCCCGCCGTTCGAGGAAGAAATTCTCCGAGGCATCCTGCACACAGGCGAAGTGCTGGAAGCCGAGCGTGCGAAAATGTGCCGCCACGCGGGAGCCGATGACGCTGTTGTCGATGCCCACAAAGGGAAAAGGATGCTTCAGCATGCTCGTGCGCAGCTCGACGACGGGCAGCTTCGTGGCCTTGAGCTGCCGAATCATCGTCTCATCCACCGTGCGCGAGAGGATGCCATCGCCGTGCCAGTTTTTAAGCCACTCTGGGAAGCTGCTGCGCAGATCTCTCGGCTCCAAATAGAGCGACCACGGCCCGTGCTCGGCCACATAGCGCCGGATGCCGCGCACGATGTCGCGTCCATACGACCGCGAGGTATCGACGAGGATGGCGACGGAGGGCAAACGCATGCGAGAAGAGGATGGAGGAATGGAGAATGGAAAACTGAAAATGGAGGAAATGCCAGAGGCGCACCATCCATTCCTCCATGCTGAGTTCCTCCATTTTCAGTTCTTCCATGGTTCGGAACTCTTCGGCCGACGCCCTTGGCTCTATGCTTCAATTCCGCAGCAGCCCGAGTAGCTCCCGCATGCGCAGTTCGATGTTCAGCAGGCTGGCCTGCACCCCTGAGAGCCATTCGATATCGGCTCCGGCAGGGTGATGCTGAACGAGTTTGTCGGTGGCGTTCAGGGCGGCGGCGAAGAGGGGAAGGCTCTGCTCCAGATCGGTGACGAGGAAGGTCCACTCGGGCTTCGCGGCCTCGGCAAACTGGCGCATCACATGCACGAGGTGAGCGCCGAGATCCGCCACGGTGGAAAGGAGGCGCAAAACAGCCGGACGCGTGCGGATTTCGTCATTGAAGACGAGCAGGCTCTGGAAACGGCGCAGTTCTTTGGCCAGCGCGGCGGAGCGTTTGGCGGGATCGGCGGAGGACGAGGGCTTTTCTGTCGCTGGCGGGGCTTTTTTGCCTCCGGCGGGCGCTTGGAAGGGATCGCTAGCGGGATTTTTCGGCTGGAAGGGGTCGTCAAAGCCGGGGCTGTGCAGCGCATCGGCGAGAGCGCCGTCCTGGCCGCGTTCGCCGAGCAGGAAGTGCTTCCGGCGGGCGCGGTTCTGGCGCAGGAGGGTATTTTCCTCCTCCATCGTGAGCTGCCAGCGGGGGGCGGAGACGCGGATTTGCAGGTGCCAGCTCTGGATGAGCACGCGCTGGTTGTCCTGGTTGAACCACTCGAAGAAAAGCAGGTTTTTGAGCCCCGGCGGCACGGGGAAGGCGCTCGCGGCCGTGCCAGCCCGGCGGCGGGGAATCTTCCCCACGCGGTAGGAGGCGGTCATCACCCCGGTGTAGCCGCGCTGGAGAGGCGTGATGGCATCCACACTGGCCTCGTTCATCTCCGGCAGGGGATTGTGGAAGTCCACGCGGCAGCCCGCGATGTCCCGCAGGAAGTTTCCCACCAGCTCGATGCGCACGGGCTGCTTCTGGCCGGTGAGGTGCAGCATGCCCGTGACCAACCCCGGCACTTCATTCGTGAGGTAACCGCCGAGGACTGAGGATTCGAGACACACTATCATTTTGCTCAGGTACTCTAAGGGCAAGATTTTCGGGGCGCAAGCTACGCGGCATATCACAGCCAAATTGTGGCAGACCTCTTGCTTCAGACAGAGGGCCACCGGGTTCACCGCGCGGCCCCCAAACCCAAACCAGAACTCAAAAAAGCCTATGAAATCCCTCGTGACCCTGAGCCGCGCCTTCGTCGAATTCGGCCCCTTCGCCAAAACGGAAATCCTCGATTTCCACAAACGCGGCCTCTTGCAAGACACCGACTACCTTCGCGATGAAGGCAGCGAAACCTGGCTCCACTACGCCGAATGGGTGACCGCCTCCCAGCCCGCCCCGAAGCTCAAAGTCGTCAAAGCCGCCGCTCCAAAAGCCGCTCCCGCTGCCAAGAAGACGAAGAAGGCCGCCTAAACCGCTCCTCACCACCGCTGGACTCCCCACCTCACGCATGCCATGAAGCAGGCGTGACCCACGACACCACGCGCACCTTTCGCAACGAGCTCTGGCGCTCGCTGCCTGCGGGTGTGCTCGATACCCTCACGGCCACTTTTGGCATGCTCGTGGCCGTTCGCGTCTTCGCGATGGGTGACATGGCCAAAGCGAGTTTTCTCGCCGCGACGAGCGGCGGCATGGTCACGAGCTTGTTCGTCGTCCCGCTGCTCCTGCGGGCGAAAAGCACCATCGCCCGCACGGCCGCGAAGGTGCAAATGCTCGGCGGGGCCAGCATGGCCGTCAGCGCCGCCTTTCCTGATTCGCCCACGCTTTACCTTCTGGGTCTCGGTCTCGGCATCTTCTGCTTTTCGATGCAGATCCCGCTGATGACGCAGATCTACCGCATGAACTACCCCGAGGCTGCCCGGGGCAAGCTCTACGCCATTGCCGGCGTCACGCGGGCCGGTGCGGCGGTGGCCTTTGGCTACATGGCGGGCTGGCTGCTCGATCTCGATTTGAAAAACTACACCTGGCTGCTGTGGGCGTATGCGGCCAGCGGCTTCGTCAGCGGTCTGTGGACCTACGGCCTGCCCGCCACCCCGTGGCAGCCGGAGGAAAATGCCCGCACCAGCCTGTGGAGCGCCTGGCGCTGGGTGCGTGAGGATCATGACTTCCGCACGCTGCTCATCTCCTGGATGATGATGGGCGTGGGCAATCTCGCCGCCGCCTGCCTCTTCGTCGAATACCTCGCCAATCCCGTCCACGGCATCAATCTCCCGGAAAAGCAGGTCGCCTTCATCACCTGCGTGGTCCCAGTCCTCGCCCGTCTCGTCTTCTCGTATCCGTGGGGGCTCGTGTATGATCGCTTTCACCTCTTCGGCGTGCGAGCGGCGCTGAATGTCTTCTTCGCTGCGGGCATCCTCTGCTTCTACCTCGGCCAAAGCGTCGCCTGGTGGACCTTTGGCATGGCTTTGTGGGGCATGGCCAACGCCGGCGGCAATGTCACCTGGGCGCTGTGGGTCACGAAACTCGCCCCGAAGCATGCCGTGGCCGAGTACATGAGCGTTCACACCTTTCTCACCGGCCTGCGCGGGCTCGTCGCCCCGTTCCTCGCCTTCGCGCTGCTCAAGGTGATGACCTTCCAGACCTTCTCCCTCCTCTGTGGAGCCGCCATCCTCTCCGCCAGCGCCTTCATCACCGTCCGCGCCCGCACCAGCGATCCCGAAACGAGCAAAAGGCTCAGGCCGGAGCGGTTGTGATAAGGCCTTGAAATGAAAATGCCCTGCGTGAATGTCCGGCCATGAGCACGTTTGCGAGCACCTTGGATCTGGCGGATCGCTTGTCCCTTGATGAGCAGGAAGAACTCTCGGCTACCCTGCGCCGCCGGGTGGCCGAGAAGCGCCGTGAGGAATTAATCAGCGCGGTGAAGGAGGCACGGGCAGAATTTGCCACGGGTAAAATCAAAGCCGCCAGCCCATCCGCCATCATGAAGATGATCAAGGCATGAAACGGGTGCTGCTAATGCATCCCATCCGTAAATGTTGTCAGCCACACGTTGATTGACGATTGTCGAGCAACTGATTGTTGATTGCAGAGGTGGCTCCCTTTTTGGAAGCACTTCATCCCTCAAAAATCGAATGCTCATCATTCATCAATCCGTTTTGCCTCCCCCATGACCACCTACCTCGTCCAAATGAACTCCGTCTGGGAGGACAAGCCAGCCAGCCTCGCCAAGGCCCGCCAGCTCATCACGAATGCAAAACCCGCTCCAGGCTCGCTCATCGTGCTGCCGGAGATGTTTGCCACCGGCTTCAGCGTCGAAACAAAAATCACCGCCGAGCCTGAGCAAGGCGCCACCGAGCAATTCCTCATCGAAATCGCCCGCGAGCATCGCTGCGCCGTCATCGGTGGCCTCGTCACCCAAGACACCGAAGGCCACTGCATGAACCAAAGCCTCTTCATCACGCCCGAAGGCCAGGTTTTGGGCCGCTACAGCAAAAACCAGCCCTTCAGTCTCGGTGGTGAAAGCACCGCCCACACCGCTGGCAAGGGCGTGACGGTCATCGAG
>Ga0209299_1000168_pt1 | contig 35542 bp, 57 predicted proteins | sample S_140806_MF_Meta_FD_187326 | JGI IMG/M metagenome (GOLD analysis project Ga0209299, IMG submission 187326) | Freshwater microbial communities from Lake Simoncouche, Canada to study carbon cycling - S_140806_MF_MetaG (SPAdes) (version 2) | ecosystem: Environmental > Aquatic > Freshwater > Lake ...
TCCAACGTGAGCGTGATGTTTTTGTGCTTGATCCTGAGTACGCATCAGTTGCTTATCTGCGTCCCTTCCAGACAGTTGAACTGGCTAAGACAGGTGATGCCGAGAAGCGTATGCTCTTGTGTGAGTGGGGCTTGAAGATCAAGAATGAGAAGGCTCATGGCGCTGTCTATGACCTGAACTCAACAATTCAGACCTAATCTGAAAACAACTGGGTGGGCTAATAACCCACCCTTTTTTTATGACTACAAAAATCTTTGATACAAACCTAGAGATGGGGACTCAGAAACTTTGGCATTACGATGCTGATAAAGATGAGGCAACCATTCAGACAATTATTGACGCTACAAATGTAGTAGAAGCAAATAAAGAACGATTTAATTCGTTTGATGAGAAGGCCAATTGGAAGGGTGATATGCACCATGTTGCATCCATCCCTATGGCTTTGTATTATCAAATGAAAGCCGAAGGCAAACTTGATGACCAAGCTTACATGAAGCGTTGGTTAAATGACCCTGATAATCGTGCATTTCGCACAAGACCTGGAGAAGTTTAATGGATAGTAAGACCATTGGAATTTTGGTTCCAACACGGGATTTTGTTAACTCTGGATTTGCTTTTGATTTAGCGAGGCTAGTTGGATTTACTGTAGGTACAACAAATCACAAAGTAGTGATCTACACTAGTTCTGGGACATTGTTGTCAGCACAACGTCAGGATTTGGCTAGGGATGCTATTGCGGCTGAGTGTACGCATACTCTTTGGTTAGATAGCGATATGCGCTTCCCAAAGGATTCGATTATCAGATTACTGGCACATGATACGGGTATTGTCTGTGGAAACTATGCCAAGCGTAGATTCCCTACAGAACCAATTGCGGTGAAAAAAAATACCCCAGATATGGATGCAACTTTTATCAATCGGGTATATACTGAGGACGATTCAACTGGACTTGTTGAAGTAGACTACTGCGGAATGGGTGTAATGCTCGTTAAATCCGAAGTCTATAAATCTATGGAATATCCTTGGTTTGCTATCCCTTGGGTTCCCGCTGCGGAAGACTATATTGGTGAAGATGTATGGTTTTGCCGTAGAGCCGCCCAAAATGGGCATAAAACTTATGTTGACCAGGATCTTTCAAAGCAGATCCATCATATTGGCACATTTGAATACAAACATGAACACACACTAATGTGTAGGGATGTAGAAAATGGCACTTAATACTTTTGCAGGGCTTAAAGCAACAATAGCTGATTATCTCAATCGGGATGATCTGACTACTATTATTCCTAGCTTTATCACTATCGCAGAAGCTAAATTTAACCGCAAGTTGCGTGTTAGACAAATGGTTACTAGGGCTGAAGGTCAGATTGAAACTGCATTCTTTGCCTACCCCTCTGATTGGCTAGAGGCCAAAGAGTTCCAATTAAATACAAATCCTATAACAAGGCTTAAGTTTGTAACTGAAGCTCAAGGGGATGAATTAAAAGCTACTAGGTATACTACTGTTGGAACACCAGCTTATTACACAATTACTGGCTCCCAATTAGAATTTATTCCTACTCCAGATACAACATATAGCGCAGAACTTACATATTATGCTAAGATTCCTGCGTTGAGTGATTCAAACACAAGCAACTGGCTTTTAGCTTATGCCCCAGACTTGTACCTATATGGTGCGCTAATGGAAGCTACACCATATTTGAAAGACGATGAACGTCTACCAGTATGGAGTCAGATGTATGTCAACTCCTTGGGCGACATTGAGGTAGCAGATGAAAGGGCTTCTGTTTCTTCAACTCCACTTGTTCGTGCCCGTACTTTGGGATAAAAAATGTCATCATTTACAGACTACACAGAAAATCTTGCACTAACGTATTTGTTTAATACAGGTGCTGTTACTCGTCCTACCGCATGGTTTGTAGGATTGTTTACTGCTGCTCCTAGTGATACTGGTGGCGGTACAGAAGTATCTGGTAGTGCCTATGCCCGTGTATCTGCGGGAACCATTTCTGGTAGCGGCACGGCAACAACCTTTACCAATGCGGCAGCAATTGAGTTTGCCGCTGCTTCTGGTGGCAATTGGGGAACAATTGGTTGGGCAGGTATTTTTACTGCTTCAACTGGTGGCACTTTGCTTGCCTGGGCGCCATTGACTACTGCAAAAGCAATTAATGACGGAGACATTTTCCGCATTCCTGCTTCTAGCTTGACTATTACATTGAGCTAATATGGCTGCTTACGGGCGTGGCGATTATGGTGGGGGTGCATACTCCTTTGGAGCGTACATAGGTGCGCTTGCAATCGCTTCTGCCTCTACTGTAGTTGTTGCTGGTGAGAAGATAAAAGACGCTCAGTTCGAGATAAGTTCAAGCAGTACAGTAGCTGTAGGTGCAGTAAAGATTTCTGGTGGTGCATTTGCAGTTGTTGATACTTCTGTAATGACAGCGGCTGGTGGAATAGATGCTGTAGGCAATGTTAATATTGTTGCAACAAGTATTTTAGATATTCAATACAACCGCATACAACGTGGTCAAGTGATAATTATTGATACTTCTAGCGTTGTGATTAATGCTAGAAAGAAATGGGAAACAGAAGCAGATGTGTCCGAAACATGGACAAAAGTTTCTGTATAAAGTTCAGACTATTAGGGGTAAAACATGGCAGATACAACCACCACAAACTTAAGCTTAACGAAGCCAGAAGTTGGCGCTTCAACAGACACATGGGGTACAAAGATCAATACTGATCTAGACTCTATTGATGCGTTGTTTGATACTGGTCCAGTATTAAAAGTATCAAAAGGCGGTACTGGTGCTGCAACCCTTACTGGAGTTGTTAAGGGTAATGGTACATCAGCATTTACTGTGGCTACCGCAGGTACTGATTATGTAACCCCAACAGGCTCTGAAACACTTACAAACAAGACCCTGACAAGCCCAACTCTGACAACACCAGCATTGGGAACTCCATCAAGCGGAACATTATCCTCTTGCACAGTAGATGGGACAGATGCAGTTGGTTTTAGAAATATTCCTCAGAATAGCCAATCTGCTGCTTACACATTAGTTTTAGCTGATGCTGGAAAACACATTTTCCATCCCTCTGGCGATGCCAATGCTAGGACATACACAATCCCTGCAAATAGTTCTGTTGCTTATCCAATAGGAACGGCAGTCACATTTGTAAACATGACAAGCCAAGTGGTGACGATTGCAATCACGACAGACACAATGTATTTGGCTAAAGATGGCACTACTGGCTCACGAAGTCTTGCTCAGTATGGTTCAGCTACAGCGTTAAAGATTACTTCTACAAACTGGCTCATTTCTGGGAGTGCATTGACATGAGTGGTGCATTACAAGCTGTTTTTCAAAACTTTAGAAGTTTTGGTGCGCCATACTTCTTTGGAATACTTGGAACTGGTACGGATGATTCAACCGCTAATACGGCTAAAACTATTGCAGTAGATGCAAATTTTAATGTTTATGTTTTTGGTGGAAAAAACTCTGGCGAAAGTTCAGATAATTTTCAATTAGCTAAATACGATACTTCTGGTTCTATTCAATTCCAAAAAACACTTAGCGGAGCAACGTCATCTGATAAGGGTAACGACATGGCTCTTGACTCTAGTGGGAATGTTTATGTTGTTGGAAGTTCAAATGATGGGCCAAGTAATAATTTCCAAATAGCAAAATACAATTCTTCTGGCGTAGTTCAATGGCAAAGAAGATTGGGTGATGAAAGTTCAAATGATGTAGGTTTTGGAATTTCTTTAGACAGTAGTGACAATGTATATGTTACTGGTGTTCAAACCTATGGTGGAGGCGGTGAACTATGCCCTCAAATTGCCAAATATAATTCTTCTGGAACTATTCAATGGCAAAGGCGGCTTAGACCCGCTTCAGGTGATGACTTTTTTTATGGCGTAGCTGCTGGCTCTAGCGTATATGCCTGTGGATATTCACAAGCCGCAGGAAATAATAATTTACTGTTGGTGAAATACGATACTTCTGGAACACTCCAATGGCAAAAAAGATTGGGCGGTGCTAATGCTGAATTTGGGTATGGCGTAGCAATAGATAGTAGTGGTAATGTGTTTGTTTCAGGGCAAACAAATGTATCGGGTAACTACGATATGTTGATTGCCAAATACGATTCTTCTGGAACTGTAATTTGGCAAAGAAAACTTGGTGATTCTGCCGTTGATTCGGTTTATGGCTCACATTCAATTGCGTTAGACAGTAGCAACAATGCTTATGTATGTTGGTCTAATGGTAGTCAAATACTACAACTTGCCAAATATGATTCATCAGGCTCAATCCAATGGCAAAGAAGCATTACTGGAAATAATTACCAAGGTTGGAGCGTAGCAATAGATAGTATTGGGAATATGTATATTAGTGGCTATGTAGTAGTTGGGGCTAGACGTTTTCTATTTGCAAAATTACCTAGCGATGGCTCATTAACTGGAACATACTCTTTTGGAGATGCAACTTTGACTTATGCGGCATCTTCTCAAACAGATTCAGCAACGACTTTGACAGAAGCAACTGCAACCTTAACAGCCGCCACATCTACTTTAACTGATGCGGCAACGACTTTGACAGAGGCTACTTCTACCTTAACCTCGGCAGTAAAAACAATATGACCGCCTTTATTAAACTTTCAACAAACGAATATCCTCGCCATGCGGGTGATATTGCTCTTGATCCTACGGGTGAGTATGCGGCTGTGCAATGGGTTGATAGACCCGCTTTTAATAGAGAAACACAAAGATGTGTAGAAGGTGTACCAGAGCAAGTTGATGGTCAATGGCGCATGACTTGGATTGTGCGGGATGCTACGCCAGAAGAAATTGAAATAGCAAACAGACCTTTTGACCCGTTTTTAAGATAAACAACTATCTTGGATTAACATGACAAACGAAGTCACCCATGCCCAAATCTACGAAAGGCTTATTGAAGTTGAAGCCAAGGTGGATACCATCGACAAGAACACAAGAGGTCTTGTAGAGGCTATAAACGCCTTGGATGGGGCTTTTAAAGTCTTAGGTTGGGTTGCCTCTGCTGCCAAGCCAATACTTTGGGTGGGTGGTTTGATTATGGCTGCTGGTGCTATCTGGCAGACATGGCTTAAAAAGTAATGGCTAATGTCAAACAACAATTAGATAGCCCTGCAATCCCATCTTTAGGATTGTCAGGACCGATCTATTCTCAAAATGTCCAAAACCAGAACAATGGCATATTGAGGTTGTTTTTTACCAAGCTAACAAACGTAATTGGTTCTTTGATTGGCCCTTCTGGTGGGAAGTACCTAAACAATCCTTATGGTGTTTTTTTAGATACTACAGATCAAGTTGCAGCCAACACAACAACCGCTTATCCAGTTACTCTAAACACAACAAGTTTGTCCAATGGTGTTTCTGTTGCAAGCAATTCAAGGATTACTGTAGCTTTTGATGGCATTTGGAACTTACAGTTTTCAATTCAATTTAAGAATACCACCAATGATGGCCAAGACTTTGATATTTGGTTTCGCAAGAATGGTGCAAATATAGCTAATTCAAATAGCCGTTTTCACCTGCCAGCAAGAAAAATTCTTGCCGATCCAAGTCATTTGATTGCATCTTTAAATTTTATGGAAAGCTTGGTAACAGGTGATTACATTGAAATAGTGTGGAGGACAACCGACACGGGAGTCAGTATTGAGCATTTTGCTGCTAGTTCAAGCCCAACAAGACCAGTAGTCCCTTCAGTCATTGTCACAATGACGTTTGTGTCTAACCTACCTACGCTATAGAATGCAGATATGGCTTACATTCCACTACAAATTCCTCCAGGCGTATATAAAAATGGGACTGAATATCAGTCTAAAGGCCGTTGGAACGGCTCAAATTTGGTACGTTGGTACGAAGGCACTATACGTCCAGTAGGTGGATGGAGAAAACGTGCGTCTTCACAATTAACAGGCATGGCCCGTGGTCTGATTAACTGGAGAGATAACTCAAACAATAGACGTATTGGGATTGGCACTCATTCAAAGTTATACGCAATGAATGAAGCAGGTACTCTTACGGATATAACCCCTGCAACCTTTACTGTTGGCAATGCAGATGCTGTATTGAAACTTGGCTATGGCTATGGAACTTATGGAACATCTGCTTATGGTGTTTCTAGACCAGATTTAGGAACATATTCACCTGCTACTACATGGAGTTTGGATACCTTTGGTGAGTATCTAGTTGCTTGTTCATCTACAGATGGAAAGCTGCTTGAATGGCAATTGAATGTCGCTAATGATGCTGCTGCCATTACAAATGCTCCAACAAGTTGTACTGGTTTAATTGTTACTCAAGAACGATTCTTGTTTGCATTGGGTGCAGGTGGTAATCCTCGTAAAGTTCAATGGTGTGACCAAGAAAACAATACAACATGGACTCCTGCTGCCACTAACCAAGCTGGTGACTTTGAGTTAACTACTATTGGCTCTCTAATGTGCGCTAAACGCATTCGTGGGTCGACTATTCTGTTTACTGATGTGGATGTACATACTGCCACTTATATTGGTCCTCCATTCATTTATAGCTTTGAGCGTGTAGGTAGTGGTTGTGGTGTTATTTCTAAGCAAGCAGTAGCCGCTACTGACAATGCCTGTATTTGGATGTCTGGATCAGGATTCTGGATATACGATGGCTTTGTTAAGCCCTTAAATTCAGACGTTTCTGATTATGTGTTCAGTAATATGAACACTACTCAGTCATCTAAGGTTTATTGCGTACACAACTCCAATTTTGGTGAGATTTGGTGGTTTTACCCAAGCTCTGCATCCAATGAAGTAGATTCTTACGTTTCTTACAACTATCGTGAGAACCATTGGGCTATTGGTACGTTAGCACGTACGTGTGGGACAGATCGTGGGATCTTCACTTACCCAATTATGGTATCTACAGACGGGTACGTCTATGAGCATGAAGTTGGTTTTGCTTATGATGGCCAGACACTATTTGCCGAGTCAGGACCAGTAGAGTTGGGTAATGGAGATAGAACTGTGAGTCTGACGGGATTAGTTCCTGATGAAAAGACTCTTGGTGATGTCCAAGTTCGGTTTAGCACCAAGTTTTATCCCAATGCAACAGAATATAACTATGGCCCATATTCAATGGCTAATCCTACTTCAGTACGCATAAGCGGAAGACAAGTAGCCGCCAAGATTGAGGGCGTTAGATTAACTGATTGGCGAGTAGGTGTTATCAGGTTTGATGGAAAACTAGGCAGTCAGCGTTAAATATATTATGATTGAACATGATTCTCAAGATTGGCGTGAACTAAGGAATGCCAAACTGTTAGAATGGTTTGGTGGCAACCAGAGTGCTGTAGACTTTTTAGTCGCTTTATCAAGTATTGCTGAGTTATGGGATGACTTAGTAGACAAGGATAAAGAGCCTAGCAGAAAAGACATAGATGTTGTCTTTTGGAATGCGCTGGTGACGCTACCTACAAATGAGTTCTTTAATGTTAATAAGGCGTTTTTAATGCCATTAGTCATTCAGAGTATAAATGCCTGGCAAGACTCTGTAGAACTTGAAAATGGGAATACCAACGACAGAGCCTATGCGCTCACATTGCGTATTATTTCATTACAAATAGCACCAATGATTGTCTTATTGCTTAGAGGAAAAGAAGCAATGAGAGATGTTAGTACAGAAATGTGGCGATATTTTACGTCACATGATGATGCAATTAAATGGATACAAGGGGAATAATATGTCTCTAGGTGGTGGAAGCTCAAGTCAGCAGCAATTAGATCCTGCAATGCGTGATGCATTCTTGCAAAACTATCAAGGCGCTCAAGGTGTTGCGTCTGGATTAGAAGCTCGTCAATTTGCAGAACTTACTCCAGATCAACAAAGAGCGTTTGAGTTAACTCGTCAATTTGCAGATCCTAATGCTGAAGCATTTGCAGGTATACGTAATGCCTATACTGCTGCAAACACAGCGGCAAACTACGCCCCTCAACAGGTAGCATCCCGTGATGTTACAGCTAATTTAGCTAGTGCTGCTCAATTAGGCCGTGGAGCAGTTCGTGATGTTAATGCAGAACGTATTGCCGCAGAACGTATTGCTGCCGCACAAGCGCAAAGAAGTGGCGCTAGAGATGTTTCTACTACTGGTGTTACTGGTCAGCAAGTAGCTCAAGAAGCATTAGGTGCAATTGCTCCACAAGCCCGTGCAAACATTCGTGATATTACTGCTGGCTCATTCTTAAACCAGAATATGCAACAGTATATGAATCCATATACTCAAGCAGTTACTGAGCAAGGTTTGACAGAATTAGAGCGTTCACGCCAGTTGCAACAACAACAGACTGCGGCTCAAGCTACTGCGGCAAGGGCTTTTGGTGGATCTCGCCAAGGCGTGGCAGAGGCAGAAACTAATCGTGCATTTGGTGAAACTGCTCAAAAGTATGTTGCCCAACAAAATGCCGCTGCTTATGATGCCGCACAACGTGCTTCTGAGGCTGATCTTGCCCGTCAAATGCAAGCTCAACAACTTAATCAAGCACAAGATTTGGCAACAACTCAACAGTCTTTACAGTTAGCAGGACAGTTTGGTTTGGCTAATCAAGATGCGGCTTTACGTGCGGCTTTGGCTAACCAAGGTGTAGATGTTCAATATGGCTTAACAAATGCCCAACTTCAGCAACAAGCGGCATTGGCAAATCAATCTACTGGTTTAGCTGCGGCTCAAGCCAATCAGGATGCAATGTTGAAAGCGGCTCTTGCAAATCAAGGTTATGACTTTAATGTTGGTCAGCTTAATACGCAAAATCAGCAACAAGCAAATCTTGCTAACCAAGCGGCTCAAAACCAAATTGCCCAACAAAATGCACAGAATTTCTTGCAAGCTAATTTAGCTAATCAAGGCGCTGGCTTAACTGCTAATCAGCAACGTACTACTGCCGCAGGTCAAATGGCTAATATTGCACAAGGTGGTCAGCAAATGGGCTTTGCAGGAGCAAATCAACTTGCTCAACAAGGCGCATTGCAACAAGGGTTATCACAGCAACAGTTGGATGCAATCCGCAATCTGCCATTGGAGCAACAACAGATTCTCAATCAAGCATTGGGTATCAATGTTGGTGGTGGATCTGGTGTACAACAAACATCTACTTCACGCCAAGGTTTGCTTGGCTTGTTGGGTATTGGTTAAGGAGTCTATATGTTTAATATTGGGTTGTTATCTGATGCCGCATTGACGGGCTTGTCTGATGCTGACAAAGAATCAATGCAAAAGCAAGCCACTCAACAGTTCTTGCTGGGAAGTTTGTTAAGTGGTGATCCTGCTACTGGCTTTAAGTCAGCATCAGAGATTCCTGCTACTGCTATATCAATGCAAGATATGTTGCGTAAAAGCCAACTTGCTCAAGCAGATCAGGCGGCTCTTGAAGGCTTCCGAGCCAAGTACACTCCTACTAGATTCCAAGAAGCAAACCCTGCTTACATGGGTCCTGTTATGCCTGAACAATTGGCACAACAAGAACAACTTAAAGGCGCTCAAGCTAGAGGATTGCCCTTTAATATTCAAAATGCTTTGCAAGATGTATTGGCATTACCTACTGCATCACAAAGTGCTATGCGTGAAACTATTACTGCTTTGCAACCTAAAGTGCAAGGTAATTTATTGCTAAACCCAAATATGGAAATATTGCGTGGTCTGCCAACACAAGATAAGGGTATTACCTCTCAATACAACCCATTAACTGGTGGATATTCTGCGGCTCCTGTGCAGAACTATATGCAATCCATGATTCAGACTACTCCTCCAGAAGTATCTCCAAATACTATGCTTGTTCCAATGCAGGGCGGTGGATTTACTCAACAAGTAATTCCAGGGGGTACTACTGCAATTGGCGATATTGAAAGAGCTAAAGCAGTTGGTCAGGCTGGTGGTCAAGTTGAGCGAGTTGTTGGTGCAGATGGAACAGAATATTTTGTCCCTAGATCTTCTTTGCTTACTCAGCGTCCAACTGGCGCTCCAACTACAGTTGGTACGGCTGGTGGCGCACCTGTTGGTTCAGTAGCCAAAGCTTCTCCAGCGCAACAAACACTAGATGCAGCAACAAATGCTCGATTCTTAGATTTTTCTAAGAACAGTTTAGAGTCTGCAAATAGTGCTAGTGGACGCAAGATTGCGGCTGAACAACTGTATGACCTTGCAACACAAGTTAACAACAATAAATTGACTGGCTTGCAAGCAGGTGTTTATGGATACATGAATGCAATTCCAGGTGTTGGAAAATTATTTGAGCAGGACATTACTGATGTAACCCGCATGACTCAGATGATTAAGACTGCACAGTTAGAAAAAACTGCAATGCAAAAAGGTGCTGCCAGTAACTTAGACGCTACAACGATTGAGAAGAGCTACGCATCTATAACAGATCCTGCTTCTTCAACACGAATGGCTGCCGCCTTTGAGGTTGCACTTGCTGATAAAGACGTTGCTAAGAATCAGTTCGTTGAAGCCTACAGAGGTGATCCTGGCAAGATAAATACAGCATGGCAAACTTCTCCTGACAATAAACCAGTTTTTAGTCATCCAAAATTCAACCAGTTCCTTACTGAACAAGTTAATGCTTGGAATCAAGGTGGCGCTCAAGGAAAGCCTGTGCTTCCCGCAGGATTTACATTCGGTACTGGTAAAAAATCAGGTGAGTTTCAAATTAAACGTCCTGATGGCTCAATCTATCGCATAGGTCAATAATGGCAACTAAAGACGAAATCTTTGCTTTTGCTGCTCAAGAGGCAGAGAGACAAGGTGTTCCTCTTTCTATGGTACAGGGCGTTGTTGAGACTGAGTCTGGCGGTACTTTCAATGCTATTGGGCCTAAGACTAAAACTGGTGATCGTGCCTATGGTCCTATGCAGTTGATGGCTACTACTGCTAAAGATCTTGGTGTTAACAGAATGGAATGGAAAGATAACATCCGAGGTGGTGTTAAATATCTAAGCCAGTTATCACAAAGATACGATAACCCCGATTTGGTTCTTGCTGCATATAACGCAGGGTTGGGTAATGTAGACAAGTATGGCGGTATTCCTCCATTTAAAGAAACACAAAACTATGTTCAAAAGGTTAAAAACTTTATGGCTAAATCTACAACTGATGATGAGTTTGTTCCTTTCGGACAAGGTACAACAACTCAAGCGCCTACTCAAACTGTAGGGACTGATGACTTTGTGCCATTTACTGGTTCACAAAAGCAAGTTCAACAACAAGTACAACAAACTCAAGCCGCACCTAGTCCTGCTGAGTTCATGCAGAGTGTTAGACAACAAGCATTTCAGCCTAAGACTCAGTTTCAACAAGATGTTGCCGCAAGCTTTAACCCATTAGACGTATTGCGTGGCAAGACTACTAGTGGACAGTTAATCACTGGTACTGCCAATTTAATGTCTAGAGGAATTAAAGGTGGTTTAAGTGCGCTTGGCTTGTCTGATGAATACCTTGGCATTGATCGCACCAAACAATATCCTACTCTAAATCCAGTGCCATCATTAACTGACATTCTAAAAGGCACTTACAAGGTGGCTACAGAGCGTCCAGGACTGCTAGTTGGTGGTCTTGGCACTAGTGTATTTGATCCTATAAATTTAGCATTGCCTGGCGCTTTACAGAAATCCCTTGTTGCTGGTACACCTACTGCTCTCACACAGATGGCTCCAAGAACTGCTGCTTTAGCTCAAAATGTTTTAACTGGATCAACTACTGCTGCTATAACATCTGCCGCCCAACAAGCCGCAGATACTGGCACTATTAATCCTTTGCAACTAGCAAACGAAACTGTTGCTGGTGCGTTAATGACATTGCCAACGGCTACTGTTAGTGGATTGACTACCCCCAAAAGACCAGCTAATTTAACTCAGGCTCAATTGGTTGCTGAAAAGGCTATTGCTGAAGGCGCTACATTGCCTCCAACACAAGTTAATCCTTCAATGCTAAATAGAATTATTGAGGGTATATCTGGCAAACAACAAACAAGCCAAATTGCTTCTGTTAAGAATCAGCAATTGATTAATGAACAAGCTCGTAAAGCTTTAAACCTTGCTCCTGATGTTGAAATTACACCACAAGTGTTGCAGCAATTTAGAGCTGAAAAAGGTTTGGCATACGATGCTTTAAGAGCTAATCCTACATATTATGCTGACAAACAGTTTTTTGCGGATCTTGGCAAAGAAACAGCAAGACTGCAAAACATGAAGGCTTTAGATGTATCCGCAGAATTAAAACTGTTGAACAATTTAAAGCAAATCAATTTTAATGGTGATGAATTAGTTGAGTCAATAAAACGACTTAGAGATAGCGCACAAACAAACTCATCGCCTCTTGCTAATGCTAGAGATAAAGATCTTGGTAGAGCGCAAAAGTTTGCTGCACAACAACTAGAAGCACTTGCAGAGCGTAATTTAACAAACTTCAATCAACCTGATGTGATGGCAAACTTTAAGCAAGCCCGACAGGATATTGCAAAAAGTTACACCATTGAAAAAGCATTGAATGCAACAACTGGTAATGTATCTGGTGCTGATTTAGGAACGCTTGCTAGAAAAGGTAAGATTGTTCCTGCTGAACTACAAACCTTGGCAAATGCCGCAGGTGCATATCCAACCGCATTCCAAAATGTAGCAAGAATTGGTAGTGTTCCAGGTTTCAGTCCACTAGATATTGGAACGGCAGGTATCGCTAGTGCTGCCGCAGGAAATCCTGCACTTATGGTGAGTGCCGCAACAAGACCTACATTGCGTTCTCTTGCGGTATCTCCAATGTATCAACGCAATATGTTGCCTAGTTCGCAACCACAAATGCCAGGCTTACTGAATCAGATAACTTCCAATCCATTGCTAAACTATGGGTTAGGTCAGGCGCCTCAGTATGATGCCGAGCGTTTCTTGCTTCCTAGATAACATGAAAGACTGGCTGCTTGCAACAATTGCGGCAGTCGGTATGGTTGCCCTTATCGTTTGGTCATTCTCAGTAATCATCTGGGCATGGCAGTAATTAGTTTTTTACTGGCTGTATCTATTGAATACAGGTGTGTCAAGTGGGCTTGGGTTGGGGATGTGTACAACCGAAAAGTCTACTGTATTGAATGGAAGAAGGTAGAAAAGAAATGATAGATCCAATCACGGCTCTAGCTGGCATACAGTCAGCAATCAGCATGGTCAAGAAGGCAGCTAATGTTGCCAATGACTTAGGCTCACTTGCGCCCATGATTGGTAAGCTATTTGACGCTAAGTCTGTAGCTACCAAAGCCATGCTTCAGGCTAAACAGTCTGGCAAAGGCTCGAACATGGGTACGGCTTTGCAGATTGAGATGGCCTTAGAGCAAGCCAGAGCGTTTGAGGAAGAGTTAAAGATGCTCTTCATGCAGACAGGCAAGATTGACGTATGGCAAAAGATTAAAGCCCGTCAAGCAGAGATGGACTTGGCAGATGCTAAAGAGATAAGTGCATTAAAGAAAGCAGAGAAAGAAGCCAAGCAGAAAGAGCAAGAACAACTAGAGATTGGCTTGGCAATAGGTGGAATCTGCTTTGTTTTGTTTTTAGTCTTTGTTGGCGTAAATGAGTTAATGACATTCTGTGAGGCTACTAAAAGGTGCGGTAGGTGAATGAGTACCAAAAGACCTTTGATATGTGCCTAAAGATATTCGTATATGGATGCGTGGCGCTTTATTTCTTGGGTTTTTTAAAGTTCTTACCTGATGATCTGTCAGACAGAATTGTCAATCTCCTACTTGGAAGGATTGGTTTAGGTAAATGAAATATATTCTGATTTTTATAGCACTAATGCTATCTGGATGCGAAGACAGGTATCGCTACAAGTGCCAGAACCCTGACCACTTCCATGCTGAAGAGTGCCAAAAGCCTAAATGTTTGTTTACCCAACAATGCCCTGAATACTTGGTAGCCCCAATCTTGGAGAAAAAAGTTAATGACATCCAACCCGAAAAACCTAACAACTGAAGAATTTGAGGTCAGAGTCTGGGGATTTGTCGTGATTGTTGTCACACTTATTCTTTGCTTTATCGTCATTGCCTTGCTCTACTCTGTCACATTTGTGACTCAGCCTATCAAGAGTATGGCTCCAATTGACCAAGCCTATACCAAGATGCTGAACGACATTGTTTTGCTAATTGTGGGTGGCATTGGTGGGGTTATGACAAAAAGGGCGGCAGGAGCCGTTTCTAGGGCTTTTGGAGCGCCTCAATCACCCATGGGGCAACCTATGTGTCAGCCAATGCAATATGGTCAGCAATACGGCTATAGCAACAATCACGGGTTTAATGCCACTACCAATGGCATACCAAATCAACCATTTGGTGCTATGCCAAAGTGGACTAATCCTGAACTGGATGAATCTTGGACACCTGGACCGCCTCCGACTACTCCTCCAGAACACTTGGAAGATTTTGAAGAGCGTGAACACATGGCAATGGCAAGAAAAGAGGCTGAATAATGTTTCCTATACCTTTACCTTGGTTAATTGTTGGCGCTTTGGTATCTCTCTTTGGTACATACCAAGTAGGACATCACTATGGGTGGCTAGAGCGTGATAACGACATGAAGATAGCCATTGCCAAAAAGAATGAAGAAGCTCGTCAGATCGAGCAAAACATGGGTGAAAAACTTAATCAACAATCTTTGAAATTACAGGAGGCTAATGATGCCATCAACAAAAAAACTACTGCTCTTACTGTTGCCAATCGTGCTGGCAAGTTGCGCCTCTGCCCCACAAGTAACGTACAAGCCTCCTCAAGTGCCTCCTCTACCAGCGCAGATTCAAAAGCAACCAGCCAACCTGACAGACAGGCTAATGAACCTTCTGATGCCGAAAGAGCAACAATCGATGCCATTGCAGAAATAGTTGCCCAAGGTGATAGAAATACTGTTGCTTTAAATGCTTGTGTGGACTCGTATAACCAGATGAGAGATTTACTAAATGTCGGTAAATAAAGAAAAACTCCAACAACTTCATATTGGTGAGCAATGGGTAGATGCCCTTAATGCTACTTTTGATCGTTTTAACATTGACACACCTACTCGCCAAGCGGCATTTATTGGTCAATGTGGGCATGAATGTGGCAACTTCAGAATTCTTGAAGAAAATCTAAACTATCGTGCAGAAGCTTTACAGAAGTTATGGCCTAAAAGGTTTGATGCTGCTAAAGCACAGGCTTGCGCTCGTAATCCTAAGTTGATTGCCAATACTGTATATAGCTCACGCATGGGCAACAGAGATGAGGCTTCTGGTGATGGGTGGCGTTTCCGAGGCCGAGGATGTATTCAGCTAACTGGCTCTGCAAATTACCATCATGCGGGTCAGGCACTAGGTGTTGACTTCATTATGGAGCCTGATTTGGTTGCTACACCCCAGTACGCTGCCCTGACAGCAGGGTGGTTTTGGGACACCCATAAGCTCAACCAATTTGCTGATGTACGTGACTATAAGACCATGACCAAGAAGATAAATGGTGGTTTTATTGGTCTTGAAGACCGCATAAAGCACATAGAACACGCTTTACAAGTGTTAACATCTTAAATTAAACTGTAATAATACTTGTATAAGGTGTTGATATGTCTAATATTCCTACACCTGAACACGCAGAATTGTTTGCCAAAAGCGTTAAAAAATGGCAACAAGTTTTAAGTCTTGGGGATTGGAGAATAGAGAAAGGCATGAAGCCAGCTAAATCGGCAATGGCTTCTGTTGAGTTCACTCCTGCTGCAAGACTTGCTGTTTATCGTTTGGGAGACTTTGGTGCTGAAAAAGTCACCCCAGAATCTCTGGATCAGACTGCTTTACATGAGTTGCTTCATGTATTCCTGCACGATTTAATGACTGTGGCACAAGACCCAAAATCATCTCAAGATGAGATTGAAATGCAAGAGCATAGAGTCATTAACCTTTTAGAAAAGTTATTGTCTAAGGATTCCAATGGGCGCTCATAATGAAACGTGTACAGATATGGAGTTCATCCAACTTTGGGGACAACTTCAATCTGCAACAAGAATTGCTGAACATTTAGGAATAAATACTAGGGCAGCTCATTTGCGTAGAAGGTGGATTGAGGATCAATATCAGATCAAATTACCCGCAAAAGATCATCGTGGCGCTCAATATGACGCTAACAGGCCAAAATCCTTCTCCCCGCTAAAACAAATAGAACTAGGGATGCTAGATGGAACTGTAATTGTCTTCTCAGATGCTCACTTCATACCTGGTCAACGCACTACAGCGTTTAAAGGTCTTCTATGGGCTATAGAACAGTTCAAGCCAAAGGCGGTGATATGTAACGGGGATGCGTTTGATGGAGCCTCTATAAGCCGCCATGACGTTACTGAACAACCGCAGACTTCTGTTATCCAAGAGTTGAAGGCTTGTCAGGGTGCATTGGGTGAAATCGAGGAAGCCGCTAAAGCTGCCAGACACAATGTAAAGCTATTGTTTACATGGGGAAACCACGATATTCGGTTTGGCAATCGTTTAGCGCAACACGCACCACAATTTAAAGATGTTGTCGGTTTTAAGCTAACAGACCATATCCCAGAGTGGGACTTCTGTTGGGCAGTATGGCCTACTCCTAATTGCATCATCAAACACCGCTACAAGGGTGGTGTTCATGCTACTCACAACAATACTGTTAATGCGGGAGTTAGCGTGGTGACGGGTCACTTGCACTCGTTAAAAGTGACTCCATTTGCTGACTACAACGGCAATCGTTTTGGAGTAGATACAGGAACCCTTGCTGAGACTGATGGCCCTCAGTTTACCTATGCTGAGATAAACCCAAACAACCATAGATCGGGCTTTGCGGTGCTGAACTTCTTTAATGGCAAACTATTGTGGCCTGAGTTAGTTCACAAGTTTGATGAAGATCAGATTGAATTTCGTGGTGATGTATTTGATGTAGGTGCATTTTGAGTGCCTGGCTAATCATTCTCACAGGGGCTATATACGCCTACATTGCTGGTGAGCAGCTATTAAAAGATAACCCACACATGGCTATTGTCTATGCGGGTTATGCTTTTTCTAATGTCGGACTTTACTTATTGGCTAAGTAATATCCTTCTGGAAGACCCCATTTGGCAAAAGAGTACCCCTACGATTCTTGATCTGATCGTATGCAACTTCCATGCAGTCTACCAGATGTATGTCCTGTAGAGCGCAGTAATTGATAAGACAGACCATGACATCACCAACAGCATCCACAATAGCTTCCCTGTCATTTTTAATCGTGGCATCTGCTAGTTCTCCCATCTCTGACATTGCTTTGAGAAGCTGAACGTCTGGTGTACTGTTTGGAATAATCTTTCGGGCTTCTGCCCATTGGATTATCTTGATTTCAACTGCTGCATAACTCATTTTTATCCCTTAAAACATTTTCAATTTGGCTAAGAGTATCATGGTCAACATAAGAGCAAAAGTAAACAAACTCCTCCTCTGTAAGACCTTGCCATTCAGGTTGGCTCTTTTGCACTTCTCTCATTGAAATTTCATGCAAATCTTTAGTCATCTAACTCTCCTTAAAGGCTCTTGATATTTCTCAGGTGGTGGTGGAAGCATTTTCTCTGAAGGTGGAGTCCATCCAAACTTTCTCCAAATAGCCTGAACGTCTGACCCTGAAGACCATACGAAATCCTTGTTTGGCACAGAGGGATAGCTGATCTTTGAGTATGGTGGTTTTTCTATCATTTAATCGCTTTCAAAACTCGTTGAGAATGGCCTGTAGTAGCCTTGCGTCTTTCACCAGTATCTTCAATAAATCCTTTGCGGATCAATGGTGCATAACGTGGTGAAATTGTTTGAACACCTCTATCTGGGAAGTGTTCAAGTATCTCGTCTGAGATACATCCATTTGGATACTTGGCTATAACTTCATAGACCTGTTGCTCAAGAGTTGTTGAATCAACCTTCTCAGCAGCATCCATGCTTGTGTCTGGATCTGTGGTCCTGACCATCATCTTTGGCTCTGAACCAAAGAGTCTATTAAAGGTATCTTTAAAATACACGCTCGTTAGTAAACTCATTATTAACTCCTATTGGGTGGAGGGAAAACTGCTCGTCTGCAAGCTAGGAAAATCCTTTGCACAGCTCTCCCCCCAGGTTTATATTAACTTAAAAGGGCATATCCATGTCATCAAATCCTGAACTTTTAGGACTTGCTTTTTGGGGGGCTTGTTGCTCTTTAGGTGATAAAGCTAGTCCCATGAACTTGCCGCCCTTACCTTCTTTGATCCATGCAGATAGCCAAAAGTCCTGACCATTTACAGTAATGTTTCCCTTGTAATCAGGGTGTTTTTCTGATTCCTTCTTGTCGTTTTTAAATAAAACACCTGAGTTATCACGCTTTTCCATATTAACCTTTCGCATTCTTTAATGCACTTCTTACTTTACTAGGAAGCAAAGTCCATAAAGCGACTTTCTGTTCGCTGTCTAGGTTCTCTCCTTCCAACTTTACCCAAGCCGTCTTAGGTTCTTCATTCTCACAGATAGCAATTAACTCCATTGCTAACTCTCTGAGATAATTCTGCTCATCTTCTGGGATGCTATCCATTGCACCTTGTGTTGGCGTAATGATAGGGGGTTGCTTTTCTTCCTTTACTGGAGGAGATGAATCAAGCGCATCATGTTCACAAATTTCAAGGGCTGATACATATAAATATCTCCGAGTGTAAGTCTCAACAGCGCCCAAATTTTGTATGGGGTGGCATCCCTTTAGATTGGCATCTGCCATGGGGCTTGTCAGAACAATCTGAGAGTTATCATCTGTATCAGTAATACACATGGTAGCCAAATCTTTGTCAAAAGAGATTACGCTACATAAACCCAACTTGTGGAAGATTGTGTTAATTGTAGGTAAAAAGTCTCCAAGTTCAAAGTATTGATACCCTGCAAACTTGTTGTGGCCTGACTTTTTGAGTGGAGCCGCTTGCAAGGCAATCCTTGCTTCCATCAGTTTTTTATGAACGCCCATGATATTTCCTTAAGTGTTATCTTCTAATTCAGAATCAATGATATATTTTTGGTCCTCAATATCTAAGTCTTTGAACTCGATAAAGTGGTTTTCTTGGCAGCAATGCCATTTCTCGCCCTGTGGCTCCAAGCAGTAACAGCAGTACGGAATATCTGAAAATTGATCTCTGTACTGTTCAAATAATGTCTTCATATTCACTCCTGTTTGTTTATCAAAAATGTGGGTTATTTACTGCCCACACCGATAATGTGCCACGAATTTTATCTTTTTATACTAGGATAAACCCTAATAGACAAGCATAAAAACAACAGTAGTATTCTGAGTATGAAAACTGAAATACTTGAAAAAAGATGCGCTGAAGCCTTGCTTGGGTACTCTCAAACAATGGTAAATGCTTATACAACCGAACCAGAGGACTTTGATGCGGCTGTAATAGCTTTGCTTGCCAGAACGCTAGAGCTCCATCTAAACCGCCCAATCAACCTGGAGAACCTTTACAAATGACCCAAGAAGCAGTTATCAGATGCCTACAGAATGGACCACTTACGTCCTACCAATTAGAAGACTTAACTGGCATACCTAGACTACACATTGCAGCTTGTTGCACAAAAATGCGTTATAAGAAGAAATTAACAATTGAAAAAGTTAAGATGGGCCGTTCATGGGTTTCTAAGTACACTCTATCCCCGCATATGATTGAGGCTCAAGAAGTTATCAAGGATGAGCCACGTTGCCGACTAAACCCCTTTGACATTAGGAACGCACAGGGTATCTTTACCAAGGCTGAGTATGCGGTTATGAACGCCCAAGCTACACGATTACTTGGTAGACAACCAACAAACGAAATTACCAACAATCAATTTATTTGATACAATGTTTTGAAACACGGCTAGATAGGGCTTGATCTCCCTATCGAAAAGAGAAGTCTCCCCTCCTGCCGCAGTTTCTTTTTGGGAGAATTGGAACAAGAGACTGTTATGCACTATTACCAATTTCATATTGGTGACTACAAAAGTCACACCCATCATCTTTCTTTGATGGAAGATTTAGCTTACAGACGTTTGCTAGACTTCTACTTTCTCCATGAACAACCCATAAAACACCGAGATATTGCTCGTCAGATCGGTATGCGTGAGCATGAAGAAGACGTAATGACTGTCCTCAATGAGTTCTTCATTTCAACGGCAGATGGCTTTGTTTCTCCTCGTGCAGATAAGGAAATCAAGCAATACAAAGAGTTTGCTGAAGCAGGTAAACGTGGGGCGGCTAAGAGGTGGGGAACACCCCCCAATGGGGAGGCTATTAGCCCCCCTAATGCTACCCCAATAGCAACCAATAACCATAAACCAATAACCAATAACCAAATAAAAGAGAAAGCAACTAGCGTTGCAACACCTGTCGGTGTTTCTGATTCTGTTTGGCAGGAATTTAAAACTTTGAGGAAAGCCAAGAAAGCACCGATAACCCAAAGAGCCATTGATGCCATAACCAATGAAGCAAACAAGGCAGGTTGGACTTTAGAAAAAGCTTTGGAGGAATGTGTTGTTCGTGGTTGGCAAGCATTCAAAGCAGATTGGGTTGCGACTAAAGCAAATCCTGCCGACATAGTAAGGCTCACAGTTCCAATGAGTTATGAGCCTGATCCTGCGCTTGAAAAGATTAAAGCTGATGAAAAAACAACTCGCCCTCCAACACCCGAAGAGAGAGCAATTCTTAACGCTTACAGGAGAAAAGCATGACAAATGCAGAATGGGAAATTGTTGGTCAATTTGCAAAAGATATTGCAGAGCGATTTGATGACCAAGAAAAACGCATCAAGCATCTTGAAAAACAAATTGAATTGCTTACAGAGGATGAGAAGTGGATTCCTGAACATAAGCAAGTGAGGGAGGCTGAATGAACTACTTTGAAGCCATGAGACTGCTAGACAGAGTTAAGGAAGGCGTACCATATCCCGTACGTCTAATCAATCAAGCATTGGAGTTAACTGGTGACTTGGAGCAGACGTAACATTCAAGGCCCAAGCGATAGAGTAATTCTTGAGCAAGCCGAGGCAAGAGAGCTTTATCGGAATTGGGAAGGAAGTAAAAATCGTGATCTCATTCGTGCCAGACTTGAAAGAGCAGAGCGAATCTACGGCATTGGTGCTAGAGACAGGATCAGGGAATATATGAACCGAATCAAAGACGGAACACTTTTATGACTTTTATGGTGACTTTTAAAGTAGACGCTAACCCTGTTGGCAAGCAAAGGGCTAGATATGTCAAGAGGGGAAACTTTGTGCAAACTTACACCCCTGAAAAAACTAGAACCTATGAGACTTTAATCAAAGATGCTGCAATCGAGGCAATGGGTGCTTCTGAACCATTGGAAACCCCTGTTAGCCTTTATCTCTACATTCGAGTGCCAATCCCTAAGTCATGCACTAAAAAGCGTCTAGAAGCCATTTCTGACGGATCAGAGAAGCCAACAAAGAAGCCAGACGCAAGCAATATCCTAAAAAGCGTAGAAGATGGCATGAACGGGGTTGTTTACCATGACGATTCGCAGATCATAAATATCCACGTTACGAAGGTTTATTCAAGTCTGCCAGGCGTTGATATTTGCGTAAAAGAATGCTTGGACTAAGGGTTTATCCCTATTCCAAACCATAAACAATTTGATAACATTTAATTTTTAAACAGGAGTTAATGATGAATACATGGGAATTTGACACAACAGTAGGTGCGGGTAGCGAAGTCGTAACAGTCGTTTACGAATACGAGCAAGACCAAGACTCAACCTATAACGAATCCATAAGAGAGATTTGGTTTGAGGGACGTGATGTCATTGGACTTCTTTCTGATGAGCAGTTCAAAGATCTAGAGATGGAAGGAGCCATGCGGTTCCAGTATCACAAACTCAACTACAAATCAGAAGACGTATGACTAAACAATAAAACAGGCGTTAAATTTAACAAAATGAAAATCAATCATATGACTATGAAGCAAACATTTGCTGCCCTTGGAGGACCAACCAAAATTGGTCAAGCGTTAGGCATAAGACCACAGGCGGTATCTCTTTGGGTTATTCGAAATCAAATTCCATTTGAGCGAATTCCATCTTTAATTTCTATTGGCAAAAGTCAGGGTATTGAGTTAACCCCAGAAGACTTGCGTTCTGACGTAGATTGGGATGCGTTAAGCAACAATGATAAAGACCAAACTCAAAAAGTATTACATAGTAGTAATAAAGATTTTGGTGATGCTCTTTATGAAGATAGAAAGTTATTGGGTTTTACTCAAGAAGAGTTTTGTCGTTGGCTTACGGATTTTGTAGATACAAATTACGCTGTGAAACAACAAGACCTCACACGTTGGGAAAACGGGGCTGTACCATTTTTTAGAAATATGTTTCCATTGTTGGCTTTTTTAAAATTTATGTTCAGAAATATCGGCATAGAGTCCAATGTTTTAAAACTTATATTGCCAACACCAGACCCAGACTCTAATTGGGGGAAAGAAATTCGTAAAAAAGAAGATCTTTTTAAAGCAGGAGAACATTATTATCAAGATCAATTTGATAGATATTTTATAGAGTATAAAAAAACATCAGGGCAAAAAGAAACTGATGAAATAACTATAATTTCTCATGGTGATTCAAACATAATCAATTTAGTAAGCCGTAGGACAAACAAGAAAACAATTGACGAACTTGCCAAGATTAACAATGAGCAAGCAAAAGAGATTGTTAAACTAAAAAATGTAATACAAGCGTTAATGGCTTAAAAATTTATTCAAACTTAAGTAAAAGAACATATGAAAACAGAACTTTTAATTGGTTGTGGATCTAACCACTCCAAAAGATTGGCAACAGATGGAACCAAAGGTTGGGATAACCTGACCACTTTGGACTATAACGCTACTCACAGACCTACTGTGGTGTGGGACTTAATGAAGCTTCCACTTCCATTTAAAGACAAAGAGTTTGATGAAATTCATGCTTATGAGGTGTTAGAGCATCTTGGACAACAGGGTGACTACAAGCTTTTTTTTGCACAGTTTTCAGAGTTCTGGAGACTACTCAAGCCCAATGGTCACTTTCTTGCGACTTGTCCATCAAGGAATTCAGTCTGGGCATGGGGTGATCCAAGCCATACAAGAATCATGCAACTAGAGCAGTTGGTGTTCTTGTCCCAAGAAGAGTATAGAAAACAAGTTGGCAAGACTCCAATGTCAGACTTTAGGAATATCTACCAAGCTGACTTTAGAACTGTCTTCCAAGAGGATGACGGGGAAACAATCAAGTTTGTGCTGCAAGCTATCAAGATTTGATTTTGTAGCATATAATTCAAGCCATGAAACAACGTGGCGGCTCAAGAAAAGGCGCTGGTCGCAAGAAGATCAGCGAACAAGGTAGGACTATCCGAGCAAGGGTAGCGCCTATCCATGAGCAAGCATTGACCTTGGCAGGGAATGGTTCCTTGTCCGAAGGAATAAGACGTTTAGCTGAGAAGCATTGGAGATTAATTCATGGAGAGCCAGATAAGCCCCGACAAAGCAATTCAGTATTTGATCGACACCGCACCCTTGTACGCCCAAGCGAAAGCAGAGCGCCTGTACTTGGAGGAGTTCCGCAAGTCAAAGAAGGCTCACCTGATGAGCCAGGCAGGGACTGAAGTTCTGGGTAAACAAGAAACCTTTGCTTACGCCCATGAAGAATACATAGAAGTACTTGAGGGTATAAGAGCTGCAGTAGAGAAGGAAGAGAAGTATCGGTGGTTGATGACCGCTGCCCAAGCAAGGATCGAGGTCTGGAGAACTAACCAGTACTCAGCCAGAATGGAAGTCAGGGCAACCCAATGAACAACAAGCTGAACAATAAGGAAAGATTCCACCTAGCAAGGGTGAAGATGCTTCCCTGTTCAGTATGTGATAAGTCAGGACCATCAGAAGCTCACCATTACAAACAAGGTCTTCAATATACTTGCATAGCATTATGTCAAGACTGCCATACTAATTCAGTATTAGGTTGGCATGGTCAAAAGAGAATGTGGCATTTAAAGAAAATGGATGAGATTGATGCCCTTAATAATACGATTAGACGATTATTTGATACCCCGTCTGAAAATAATAATGCTTTCTAATTTCCAAACTTTCAAAAACTTTGAGTTTCCAAAAATTGGTTAACTTGACTTTCTAAAAAGTAAATGCCACTTTTTTGTAAAACACCCATTTTTAGGGTTTACCCTTAGATTGTTGTTAGTTAGTACTCACTTCACAAAATTAGGTAAGTTGGCGCTCACTTCGCTAAACCTAAAAATAGCGCATGAGACACAATCTAAATATATGCCTAGAATGCCATTAAAACCCGTTTTAAGCGCTTTTTTTGCCTAGGCTATATCTACTATGCTTTGCAACATGAAAACCGATTCTAGGCGCTTTAAGTCAATTTGCATGATGTGAGCGCTCACTTACAAAACACTTTCAAAAAAACCCGCATATTGCAGCGGGAATTTTGGAAAATGCTTTTTAGATGCTATCGATCAAAACCCAGAATTCCTCGATATAGCAGCATTTTTGCATTTTGGGATTGTGCAAAGCATGGCAAAAAACCATGCCAGCGACTATGCAATCAATTTCCATTAAGGTTTCATTTTCGCTTGTTATAACACCCACAGCTCCCGTTTTCATGCTGTGGGTTCCTCAAGATCTGTCCATTGTTCGATTAATTCGGTTCCAGCGCACAATGCGGCCCTAATGCTTTGCAGCGCCAAGCCCCCATGATACGAATTAAATTTATCGCTTTTCATGTAAACCTCAAACGCTATCAATGCACCAAAAACCGAATTGATATCATTTAAGCCCTCATAAACCATAAAATCATTCAAAATTTTAGGGTGAATAGCGGGTTTTTTTACTTTTCTAATAGTCATACTGTCTCCCATGCTTTTAATGCTGCTTTTTTGCAATTTTCAACTTGATTTTTGGTTAACCCGTAAGCAATTTGTTCCGCTAAATCGCTTGCTTGCTTAGATTTTGCATCATTAGGCGCTGTCAATGCCAAAATGAGCGCTTGTGTGAGGGCTTGTGATTGTGTCATTGTGGGCCTTTTAATGTAGTTCGTAAGATATAACGCTGTCGCTCCAGCATTCCCGACAATCCAGGCAAGCCCCGTTTTGCTGGGGCGCTTTGCATGGTGAACCCATAGGGGTTTTTGTATGCACATTAGATGCTGTGATGCCTGGTACGTTTTGCAAGCTTGCGGGTATTTGTACGGGCTTATCGGGATACATTGCCGACAGTCGCACAATTAAATTTTGGGGAATGCTGTTTTTTCCATGCTTTGCAATAAAAGCTTTTATAACCCCGTATTCCCTAGTAGGTAACCAATGCATTGTGCTGGGTGTCGCATGGCATACCGCTGCTATTTTTTCTAAGTGATAAAGCCCTTGCAGATCTCCCGAATCATGCCAGCGAAAATAGGGATCTTTTCCAATATGGGAAACCATACCCGACACCCAAAATTCCCCGTTGATACTATCTAAGCGGGAAAATTGAGCGGGTTTAATGTTGTTTTCGTACATTCGATAAAAGCCCTTATCCGCATAACACATAGAGCAGATAGAACCCTCGATTTTGGACATTTTAAAGCCAGTATCGCAAGCTTCAGTTGGTAGGCTGTAGCTTTTACATGGCATTTTTGACGTTGACGTAAGAGATCCGCAAGCTATTGCAGCCTGGGTTTTTGTCATTGGGATAATTGGGATAATTTTCATGTAACACCTATTAAAAAAAAGAAAAAACAGTTTAGATTGTGCAGCACCCGCAACATGGTGCATCGATACAGCGGCCTTTTTTGTTCCTATAGAACGTATTTGGGCCGTTTTCACCAAAAAAAGTAATTGTGTCGCTATCGGGTTCAAGTACAGCCTTTTTTGTAGCTGTATCGTATAGGATCCAGTCCCCAACATTTATCACAGCCTGGGACTTTGAACACCTAGAACGGAATTTTGAGCGCATTTTTTTAAGCATTGTTGACACCTTTTAAATATTGCCTTCGGAGACATCACAGCAAGCTACCCACAGTAAACGGGTTAAATTCTCATTATGATCGCTTAATTCTAGATCATTCCATGCCCCGTATTCCTTAAGAGCAGCGGAGACAATGACGGGATCTAGCTTTTTAAGTTGACGGGCAATAGACGGGTTTAGCTTTAAAGCTTCAACGTCAACGTCACATTGTCCTGGGTGGCTGCAGCTATCGGCCTGTTTTTTAGTGATCTGCAATTCGATTCGGCCTAATGATTCGGTCCAATACATGATGCGCCCCTTACTTAACCAAAACGTCAAAGTAAGCCAGCATCAAAGCCAGCAAGCCGCAAAACAATGCAAGCCCACAAAGTGATTGAAAGATAATTGATTTCATATTGACACCTATTAATGGATACGTTCCGATTGAACGTGCATTTATAGTAGCAACAAAATAAAAGAAAAGTATAGGTACAAACCCTATGTTCAACAACTTTAAACCCTTACGTATAAACCCTAATGCGCTTTGATTTTGTAGCCACAATTGAGAAAAGAAAACAAGGGGAAACCCACAACAAGGGATCCAGTTATGTAAGGGGATAGTAAAGGGGAATACATAAGGAACATAAGGGGAACGGATAAGACAAGCATTGATAGACCTACATTTAAAACATTGATAGAGAAACCTTTTAGACACCGACACAATCAATCCCTACGCACACATGAGACAAGATGCGAATGCGAATCATTCTCATTTGCGTTACTGTATGAATTCACAGTAGGGTTTACCCTCATAGGGTTTCTACCTAGGGGTTTACCCTGTTAGGGTTTCTACGTAAGGGTGGGGTTTACCAGTAAGGGTTTACCCCCCCCCTTGTGTAAAAGTAGGGGGCGCTGTGGCAGGGGACATAAACACACATCGACATAGCATTAAAAAGATAGACCCCCCTACACATATTTGCGATAATGAGGCATAGTCAAAAAAATTTTTGGAGTATTTATGGCTGAAAAGGGATTGCTAGGTTACTTCACGGGGCAGGGAGAAACTAGGCCAAGTAGTTTGGCTGAGAGTAAGAACCCTGTTCAATACTTGATGCAGTTGGCATCTGAGAGGCCAGAGTACGCAGCATTGGCTGAGTATTTACAGTCTCGTAATGCTATGCCGCCTATTTCATTTGGTTATATGCCTGAAGGCTCTTCTGGTCAATTTGTGCAGCGTGGTATTTTTAGTAGTAGTGATACTCCAGTAACTGGCAAAGTTAATTTAAGTGATGCGTTTGTAAGAAGGGGATATGACCCAACAAATGCTATTCCAACTTTGACTCATGAATTAACCCATGCAACTCAAAAAGAAATGGATAGTCAAATAAGGCAGAAAGATATTGCTGATCCAGAAGCAAAGCAGCAGTTTTTAGACGCATATAGAAAACTTAGCTATGACCCATCAAAAAGAGGTAGAAATGCTTTTGGCGAAGGTGCATTGGCTAATAAGTTAAATCCTGAGTGGACTGCTAAAAATGAGGAATATAGGTCTTCAGTTGGCGAGTTACCAGCTTGGGCTATGGGTGCTGTTGCAAATAGAAACCAACTAGTTCAGTATGACCCATATAAACCACCAGCACACTTAAATGCCACATTAGCTACTGAGCGTCAGATTCTGCTAGACCTGGCAACAAGAGATGCTAGAAAAAATCCAAACAAGAGAACTAGATAATCAAATGATATACTTGATTTTGTAACCATTAAATCAAGGAGAAGATATGGCTGGGTTTCCTATGAGGAGGGCGTTGGAGAAGAAGATAGAAGAGCTTGGGGGGATAGAGTTCGTTACCGCACACATCTCTCAAGGAATGACCATTGGACGCTTGGCAGAGTTCATAGAGTGTTCTAGGCCCATGCTTTCTTTTTGGATCAACCATACTGATGAGCGTAGAGATGCAGTACTTGCTGCTCGTAAGCTAAAGGCTGAGAAACTGGCTGAAGAGGCTTTAGACATTGCTGACCAAGCAGATGAGACAAGCAATAGTGGAGTCAATAAAGCTAGACTCCAAGTTGACACCCGTAAGTGGATGGCCTCTAAGCTTGATCCTGAGAATTATGGAGACACCGCCAAGACCCAAGTCAATATCTCTTTGGGTGATCTACACCTCCAAGCACTAAAGCACATGGGTAAGGCTGAAGTTGTAACTTTGGAAAACAATGGCACATAACCCGTTTATCCAGTTCATTACCCTATACAGGAATGACCCTGTTCTGTTTGTTAAAGAGGTTCTTGGAGTAGAACCTGATGATTGGCAACAAGACTTTCTTAATGCCGTAGCCTCTGGTGAACGGAAAATATCCATTCGTTCTGGCCACGGGGTGGGTAAATCAACCACCGCTTCTTGGGCAATGCTTTGGTTCTTGTTGACCAGGTATCCCGTCAAAGTCGTGGTGACTGCCCCTACTTCTGCCCAACTGTATGATGCTTTGTTTGCCGAGCTAAAGAGATGGGTTAAAGAACTACCCCAACCTATCCAAGACCTACTCGATGTCAAACAAGAGAGGATAGAGCTAAAGGCTTCCGCTACCGAGGCGTTTATCTCTGCAAGGACAAGTAGAGCTGAACAGCCCGAAGCCCTCCAAGGTGTCCACTCTGAGAACGTCATGTTGGTTGCGGATGAGGCTTCTGGTGTCCCAGAGGCAGTATTCGAGGCTGCCGCAGGTTCTATGTCTGGCCATAACGCTTTGACCATCCTACTTGGCAATCCAGTACGTAGTTCTGGCTTTTTCTTTGACACGCATAATCGGCTCAAAGATGAGTGGTGGACAAAGAGAGTATCCTGTATTGACTCTACTAGGGTGAGTAAAGAGTACGTAGAAGACATGAAATCCCGCTATGGCGAGGAAAGTAATGCCTATCGGATCAGGGTTCTGGGTGAGTTTCCAAGGAGCGATGATGACACGATTATTCCTATGGAGTTGCTTGAGTCTGCTAAACACAGGGATACAAGAGCTTATGAAGATGCTCCGATCATTTGGGGACTCGATGTGGCTCGTTTTGGCTCCGATTCTTCAGTTCTATGTAAACGTCAGTCTAATGTTGTACACACTCTTGAGAGGTGGAGGAACTTGGATCTGATGCAGTTAACTGGTGCAGTAGTCGCCCAATACGAAGCCTGTGACCACAAAAGTAAACCTACAGAGATTTTGGTTGACTCTATTGGCCTCGGAGCAGGCGTTGTTGACCGACTAAGAGAACTAAAGCTTCCATGTCGAGGAATTAACGTGTCCGAAAGCCCTGCTATGGGTGGAACGTATCTCAACCTGAGAGCAGAACTCTGGCACAAAACCAAGGCTTGGCTTGAGAAACGGGACTGCAAGATACCAAACAACGAAGATTTCATTGCTGAACTGGCAACTGTAAGGTACACCTTTACATCGAATGGCAAAATAAAAATCGAATCTAAAGATGATATTAGACGTAGGGGCTTGAAATCTCCCGACATGGCTGATGCTTTTGTCTTGACATTTGCCTCAGATGCCGCCACCATCTCTTGGGGGTCTAATCTTTCTTGGGGTAAACCGATCAAAAGGTTGATTCGAGGATTGGTCTGATTGCCGTTGCCATTTAGAGCCACCCTAAAAAAGTGGCTCTTTTTTTTAAATATGGTAATATCACGTAACCTATGTTAGGAGATTCCTATGAAAATGGATGAAGCCGCCAAAAAGATTGGCAAGGTAATGGGCGAATACAAGCGAGGCAAGCTCAAGTCTTCCTCTGGTGACAAGGTTAAATCCCGTGACCAAGCTGTCGCTATCGCAATGAGCGAGGCTCGTTCTATGCCCAAACGTGGTGGTAGAACTGCAACTAATCGGAGCAAAAAATGAAAGCTGGACTCTATGCCAATATCAATGCCAAACAAGAACGAATTAAAGCTGGCTCTAAAGAAAAGATGCGAAAGCCTGGCACTAAAGGTGCGCCAACTGCTAAAGACTTTAAGCAAGCGGCTAAGACTGCTAAAAAGAAATGATTAAGCGTGGTTCGGAAGAGTTCTCTGGTTACAACAAGCCAAAGAAAACACCTAACCACCCAAAGAAAAGCCATGCTGTATTGGCTAAGTCTGGTGACGAAGTGAAGTTAATCCGCTTTGGTCAGCAAGGTGTTTCTGGTAGTCCTGACGGATCTAAAAGAAACGAAGCATTTAAAGCCCGTCATGCTCAGAACATTGCCAAAGGCAAAATGAGTGCAGCGTTCTGGGCAAACAAGGTTAAATGGTAAAAATATGAAATGCCCTATTGCTACTTATGACATCAAGGTCAATCTAAAAGCCCGTGATTGGGCATTTAAGAATGTCGGCTATGGTCCTGCTAATCCCGAAGAAGATAACATTGACTTCTGGATGGCAAGAGCAGATGAGTGGCAAACTCCTGTTGAAGAAGCCCAAACCATGCGTTGTGGTAACTGCGCTGCCTTTATCCAAACACCTGAGATGCTAGATTGCATTCTCAAAGGCATTGACGAAGAGACTGATGGCTATGCCAAAGATGTTCAAGGTGCGGCTAATCTTGGCTACTGTGAACTGTTTGACTTTAAGTGTGCAGGTGAGCGTACCTGTTCAGCATGGTTATCTGGTGGTCCTATCACCAAGAAGATGACCAAGAATCAGCAGAATATGTTGATGATGGCTAAGACTGAATACGACATGGAAGAAGAGGAAGACTAAATGGAAGCCTTTTTAGCTGCATTGATGGAATCTTTTTTGCCTGCTGCTACCGAAGCGGTTGGTGGTAGTGCTATGTCAGAGGCGGTTGCTGGTGGCGGCATGGCTCCTCCTACTGCTATGGAAAGTTTGGGAGGCACTATTGGTGGAATGGGCAATCAAGCTATTGCACCAACAATGCAAGCCTATAACACTATGACAAATCCCAATGCTACTGCTGGCGATATGTTGTCAGGCGCATACAAATATTCGTTTAGCCCCCAAGGTCAACAAGATGAGCAAATGATGTCTACTCCTCAAATGCGTATGGGTGGTGGCGGTATGGCAAATAATTATGTTGGTGGCATTCCATCATTACTTCAAGGTTATGGTGGTGCTTCACAAGGTATTCTTCCATACATTGCTGGACGTTAAGGATTTAAAATGAAACAAGAAAACCCAATGTTGATGGCTGAAACCTTGCAAGGTGAGATGCAAGAAGATGAGGTAATGTCTGAAGAGCAACTTCAAGGCGTTGTTTCTGCTGAAATTTATGACGCAATTTCTTTCATTGATGATGACATTGGTGGCAATCGTGCATTAGCTACTGAATACTACTATGGCTTGCCTTTTGGTAATGAAGAAGATGGTCGCTCACAAGTAGTGTCAATGGATGTGCGAGATACTGTGCAAGGCATTTTGCCTAGCCTGATGCGTATTTTCTTTGGTCCAGAGCGTGTGGTTGAGTTTGCCCCCCAAGGGCCAGAAGACATTGCTTCTGCCGAGCAAGCAACAGACTATGTTGACTTTATTTTCAAGCGTGACAACCCAGGCTTTAAGATTTTGCACTCAGCATTTAAAGATGCTTTGGTACGCAAATGCGGTATTGTGAAGTACTGGTGGGATGAGTCTGTTGAAGTTAAGGCTGAGTCTTTCTCCATGCTTGATGAGCAGACAATGATGTTCCTGACTCAAGACCCAGACATCGAGATTTCTGCGGTGCGTGAGTATCCAATCCCTGGCATGGCAGAACAGAATGTTGCCCAAGGAATTATGACTCCACCCCCCATGATGTACGATGTGGAGATCAAGCGCAGAATCAAATCAGGAAAGGTAAAGATTGAAGCATTGCCCCCTGAAGAGTTCTTGATTGACCGCAGAGCAAAGTCTATTGATGAGGCTACTTTTGTAGGCCACAGGACTATGAAAACTGTTTCCGATCTAGTCGCAATGGGCTATGACTACGATGAAATGGTTGAAGTCGCTGGCAATGGTAATGACTTTGATAACAACGAAGAATATACCGCCCGTAACCCGTATGCTGTTATCAGTACTGCAAACAATGGCGATCCATCAAGCAAGAGTGTTTTGTACATTGAAGGCTACTTAAAGGTAGACTTTGATGGCGATGGCATTGCTGAGATGCGTAGGATTTGCACAGTTGGTACTGGCAATAAAGTCATGCGTAATGAGATTGTTGCTGAACGACAGTTTGCTGACTTCTGTCCTGATCCAGAACCCCATACCTTTTTTGGTATGTGTCCTGCTGATGTGGTCATGGACATTCAGCGCATCAAGTCAAGTGTCCAACGTGGCATCCTAGACTCTTTGGCTCAAGCTATTAACCCTCGCACAGCGATTGTTGAGGGACAGGCCAACATGGATGACGTCCTTAATACTGAAGTTGGTGCTGTTATTCGTATGAGAGCGCCAGGTATGGTGCAGCCATTCACAACTCCATTTGTTGGTCAGGCAGCATTTCCAATGCTTGACTACTTGGATGACATTAAACAGACCCGTACAGGTATTTCTAAGGCGGCTTCTGGCTTGGATGCAGATGCATTGCAAAGCACCACCAAGGCGGCAGTATCTGCGACTGTTAATGCTGCCCATCAGCATATTGAGATGATTGCCAGAACCTTTGCTGAAACTGGTTTGCGTAAATTGTTTACTGGTGTTTTGAAACTCGTTATTGAGAATCAAGATAAAGAGCGAATGATTCGTTTGCGTAATACATTTGTGCCAATTGATCCCCGTTCTTGGGATGCCAATATGGATGTTATTGTTAATGTAGGTGTTGGTGATGGCACTCTTGAAGACAGAATTAATATTTTGAATCAAGTGGCAATGCGTCAGGAAATGATTCTCAAAGAAACTGGAGTTAATAACCCTGTTGTTTCTTTACCACAATATACCAATACATTAAGTAAGTTATTGCAGTTAGCGGGTATTAAAGATTCTCAGAATTACTTTAACCAGTTACCTGTTGACTTCCAATTGCCACCTCCTCCAGAGCCAAAGCTTACTCCAGAGGAGATGTTGGCCCAGGTACAGGCTCAGTCTATTCAAGCTGATATTCAAAAGAAAGCCGCTGAATTGCAATTAGATCGTGAAAAAATGATTATGTCTGACGATAGAGAGCGTGATCGTATTGAACAAGATGGTATTTTGCGTAGATATGAGCTAGAATTGAAATATGGTGTACAAATTCAAAGTGCGGAAATAGAAGCCGCAATGAATAAAGACCGAGAATTAATCAGACAACAAGCTGCAATGAGCCAAGTACCTCAACAGCCCCAACCAATGATGTAAATGGACGATCTAGAAATTAACCTCGCAAGAGGAGATAGAGCAAAGTTACTTCTTGAGGATGAACTTCTCAATGAAATGCTTAAGAGAATTGAAGACGATTGTTATCGTGAGATTCGTTCTTCCAAACTAATGGAAGGACCAGTTAGAGAGCAAGCTTACTTGCTTCTGACAACAGTTGATATTCTGAGAGCAAAACTTAGATCTGTTATGGATACAGGCAAGATGGCAGAAGTTGCCCTTGTACGTAGACGGGGTAGACCCCCAAACAAATGATTGTTAAACTAAGAGGTAAATATGTCCGATAACGCAAATGCAGTCGGTTCGATTACAGTAAACCAAGCAGCGCAAAGCTTTGCTACTATGCTAGACAGCCAAGAGGGTGTTGACACTAGTGCAGAGGCGCAACCAGAGGAGGGGCAACTCGAATCTGAGTCTGAGGAAGTGGATTCTGCGGAGACGCAAGATGAAACAGAGGAATCTTCCGAGGAAGTAGAAGGTGAATACGAAGAGTCCGAAGAGGAAGCTCCAAGGGATGAGAAGTTTGTTGTCAAAGTTGATGGCAAAGAAATCGAAGTCCCAAAGGATGAACTTATCCGAGGTTATCAACGTGAAGCTGACTACACACGGAAAACGCAGAAACTAGCAGAAGAGCGCAAATTAGTCGAGTCTGAGTTTCAGCAAGTACGTGGAGAGCGTGAACAATACTCTCAGATATTAGGACAATTACAGCAGAAATTGCAGGAGTTTGAGCCTCCAGAGCCTGATTGGAATCGTTTAGAAGTTGAAGACCCAACTGAATATGCCCGTCAATGGACATCTCATCAGCGTAGGCAACAACAGATATATGCGGTTCAAGCAGAGCAACAAAGGCTTAACCAAATGCAGCAAGCTGAACTACAAAAGACTTTGCAACAAGTCATGGCTACCGAGGTGTCTCGGTTGAAAGAGAAAATTCCAGAATGGAGTTCTCCAGAAAAAGCCAAGGCAGAAGGCAAAGCTTTAATGGAATATGGTCAGAATTTAGGTTTTTCAGAGCAGGAACTGAACGGCATTACAGATTCACGGGCATTACTTGCGCTTCACAAAGCGTGGAAGTATGACCAGATGATGAGTAAGCGTCCAGAATTCCAAGCAAAGATTAAAAAAGCCCCGAAGATGGTCAGTCCTGGTTCAGCAGGTGGCGTGAGTTCTAAGTCGAGTGATTTAAATAACGCAAAAAAGCGTCTTGCACAAACTGGAAGCGTCAGAGATGCCGCATCCCTTTTCGAGAAATTTATTTAAGGAATTAACATGGCTGCTATTACAAACACCTACACCCGCTTTGACGCAAAGGGTGTACGGGAAGATCTTTCAAACGTCATTTATCAGATCTCTCCAGAAGAGACTCCATTTATGAGCAATGTTGGCCGTGAGAACGTCACCAACACTTTCTTTGAATGGCAGACTGATGATTTGGCCGCTGCAATCACAACTAATGCACAGATCGAGGGCGATGACATCACCTCTTTCACAGCAGTTACAGCTACAGTTCGTTTGGGCAACTACACCCAGATTAGCCGTAAGGATGTAATCATTGCTGGTACATTGGAAGCGGTTGACAAGGCAGGACGCCGCTCCGAGCTGAGTTACCAAATGGCTAAAAAATCTGCGGAAATTAAGCGTGACATGGAGGCCACAATGTTGGCTAACCAAGCCGCTGCCGCTGGTTCTACATCTGCCGCTCGTAAAACTGGCGCTTTGTTGGCCTTCTTGAAGACCAATACAAACGAAGGTTCTGGTGGTGGTGATCCTTCATACACAACCATTCCTGATGCAGCTCGTACTGATGCTACAACTACTAACTTGCGTTCATTCAGCGAAGTATTGCTGAAAGACGTAATTCAGAAGGTGTGGACAGAAGGCGGCAACCCATCTATCGTTATGGCTGGTCCTGTTAACAAGCAGAACTTGTCCAAGATGGCTGGTATTGCTGGTCAGCGTTTCAATGTCACAGGTCCTAAGCCTTCCACAATTATCGGAGCCGCAGACATTTATGTTTCCGACTTTGGTAACGTGAGCATTGTTGCCAACAGGTTCCAACGTGAGCGTGATGTTTTCGTGCTTGATCCTGAGTACGCATCAGTTGCTTATCTGCGTCCCTTCCAGACAGTTGAACTGGCTAAGACAGGTGATGCCGAGAAGCGTATGCTCTTGTGTGAGTGGGGCTTGAAGATCAAGAATGAG